>JAANMY010000212.1_pt1 | contig 84152 bp, 74 predicted proteins | sample 7279691 | NCBI WGS metagenome assembly JAANMY01 (sample SAMN14094543, study PRJNA606508) | bioreactor metagenome | isolation source: A lab-scale SPAN reactor treating ammonium-rich wastewater day 388 | place: Ireland: Galway | collected 2018-02-07 | reverse complement strand
GTGACGCTGGAGACCCTGGAGGCGCTGCGCCGGATCGCAGGCGTCAAGGAAGCCAAGGCGATCCGCCTCGGCTAGGGCCTTTTCTTCAAGGAGTAGACTGCTCACACCATGGTGAACTTCAAGGACCTCACGCCCCCCGCGGGCGGCACGATCACGATCCAGGACGGGGTGCTGAACGTCCCCGACAACCCGGTCATCCCGTTCGTCGAAGGGGACGGCACCGGCCGCGACATCTGGCGCGCGTCGGTGCGGGTGTTCGACGCGGCGGTGGCGAAGTGCTACGGCGGCAAGCGCAAGATCGCCTGGTTCGAGGTGCTGGCCGGCGAGAAGGCCTTCAACAAGACCGGCGAGTGGATGCCGGCCGACACGCTGACCGCGTTCCGCCACTACCTGGTCGGCATCAAGGGCCCGCTGACGACGCCGATCGGCGGCGGCATCCGCTCGCTCAACGTCGCCCTGCGCCAGGAGCTCGACCTCTACGTCTGCCTGCGCCCGGTGCGCTGGTTCGAGGGCGTGCCGTCGCCGGTGAAGAAGCCGCAGGACGTCGACATGGTGATCTTCCGCGAGAACACGGAGGACATCTACGCCGGCATCGAGTGGCAGGCGGAGAGCGCCGAGGCGAAGAAGGTGATCGCCTGGCTGCAGTCCGAGATGAAGGTGAAGAAGATCCGCTTCCCGGAGACCTCGGGCATCGGCGTCAAGCCGGTCTCGCGCGAGGGCTCCGAGCGGCTGATCCGGGCGGCGATCCGCTACGCGCTGAAGTTCGGCCGCAAGAGCCTGCACCTGGTCCACAAGGGCAACATCATGAAGTTCACCGAGGGCGCGTTCCGCGACTGGGGCTACGGTGTGGCCACCCGCGAGTTCCGCGCCGACACGGTGACCGAGCGCGAGACCTGGATCCTCGGCAACAAGGAGAAGGACGCGAACATCTCGGTCGAGGACAACGCCAAGGCGATCGAGCCCGGCTACGACCTGATGACCGACGAGCAGAAGGCGAAGGTCCGGCAGGAGGTCGAGGCCGGTCTCGCGCTGTGGGCGACCCACGGCGACGGCAAGTGGAAGCGGAAGCTGCTGGTCCGCGACTCGATCGCGGACATCACCCTGCAGCAGGTGCTGACGCGGGCGAAGGAGTTCTCGGTGCTCGCCACGCCGAACCTCAACGGCGACTACCTCTCCGACGCGCTGGCCGCGCAGGTCGGCGGCATCGGCATCGCGCCGGGCGGCAACATCAACTACGAGACCGGCCACGCCATCTTCGAGGCGACCCACGGCACGGCCCCGAAGTACGCGGACCTCGACAAGGTGAACCCGGGCTCGGTGATCCTGTCGGGCTGCATGATGCTGCAGCACCTCGGCTGGACCGAGGCGGCCGCGGCGATCGAGAAGTCGATCGAGAAGACGATCGCCCAGAAGCGCGTGACCTACGACTTCGCCCGCCAGATGGACGGGGCGAAGGAGATCAAGTGCTCGGAGTTCGCGGACGCGCTGATCGAGAACCTCTAGTCCGCTGAATTCGTCCGCCGCACCGAACGCGCCGCCCGGGCGATCCCGGCCGGCGCGTTCGTCGCTTCTACCCCTGCCAGACCCCGTGGCCGCGCTTGCGGAGGGTCTCCGCCAGCCAGGGCTCGAAGTGCTCGCCGAACTCGAAGGGCAGCGGGTTGAAGTGGGCGTAGCGCTGCGGGCACAGGCGGGCCTCGTCGGGGCCCGAGGCCTTCACGTAGCGGTTGTACTTGTAGCCGCGCAGGTGCTGCGAGAGGCGCTTCTCCGGCGGGTGGCCGGTGAGGCCCACGTAGTAGCAGGGCAGGTCGGGCTGCATGGCGGCGTTGCGCTCGCGGAAGGCGGCGTCGCGGCGCACGGTGTCCGCGAGCGCGATCACGTAGACGTGGTGCTTCGCGCGCGCCCACTTCTGGTCGGGCAGCGATGCGGCCAGCGCCAGCAGGTCGCGCTCCTCGGGCCGGCCTGCGGTCGGCGCCAGCGCGTCGCCGCGGACCCGGCGGCGGCCGCCGGCGAGGAAGAACAGGTCGGTGTCGGCCCCGGTCTGGCCCAGCACGACGCCGGGGCCCCACTCGGCCGCGTTGCGGTGGCGTACGACGGTTCCCTTGCGGATCGACATTCCGTGAAGCGTACCGCAGCGCCGTTTGCGCCGCGAGGCGGGGGGACTCGGGCACGCGGGTTGCAACACCCGAGCGGGGATCCCTTTTTTGCGCGAGCGGCCTGGAGAGTGGGTGAACGAAGCGCCACACGGTGAGAGGATGGGGCCGATGGCCCGCTCGCCCTGGCCCCGGCGGCTCGTCGCGGCATCGCTCGGTGCCGCTGCCTTCCTGGTCTTCGGCCACTTCTATTCGCTGGCGGGGGGCACCTGAAGCATCCTCTGCCGCCCGGCGGTCGCCGGGCCCTACGGAGCCCTCGTCGGCCTGCTGCTGGTCCCGTCCCCGGCTCGATCGCCGAGAGAAACCGGTTCCACGGAGGACGAGCGATGAAAGCACCCGTGCGGGTGGCGGTCGCGGTCGTGGTGACGGCCAGTTCGTTCACGCTCGGCGCGCAGCAGTCGTTCGCACCCGAGGCCGCGCCGACCGAACTGAAGGCTGCCGTCGCGGCGGCGGACGACGCCCTCGTCGCGCTGCGCCAGCGCCTCACGGCGCGGCTGATGGAGGAGATGCAGAAGGGCGGCCCCGCGAAGGCGGTGGCCGTGTGCCGCGACGAGGCGCCCGCGCTGTCGGCGGAGGTGGGACGCGCGGCGGGAGTCGTCGTCGGACGCACCAGCGACCGCCTGCGCAATCCCGAGAACCGTCCTCCCGCCTGGGCCGAGGCCGCGGTGAAGGCGGCCGCGGGCCGCCAGGCAGCGGACGTCGCGCCCGCCGCCTTCGCGCTCGGCGACAAGGTGGGCCTGCTGCGGCCGATCGCGATGGCGGGGCCTTGCGCGCGCTGCCACGGAACGGCCTCCGACCTCGACCCCGCGGCGGCCGCGGCCATCCGCGCCGCCTACCCGCTGGACGCCGCCACGGGCTTCCGGGCCGGCGAGCTGCGGGGCTTCGCATGGGCCGAAGCTCCCCTGAACCACTCCCTTCCCGAGAAATAGAGGAGGAACTCCATCATGGACGCCCTGACCCTCGCCCGGCTGCAGTTCGCGGCGACGACGGTCTATCACTTCTTCTTCGTGCCCCTGACGCTGGGCCTGGTCTGGGTGGTCGTGCTGTTCCACACCCTGTGGTTCGTCACCGGCCGCGAGATGTACGAGAAGCTGACCCGCTTCTGGGGCAAGCTGTTCCTGATCAACTTCGCGATGGGCGTGGTCACCGGCATCGTCCAGGAGTTCCAGTTCGGGATGAACTGGTCCGAGTACTCCCGCTTCGTCGGCGACGTGTTCGGCGCGCCGCTGGCGATCGAGGCGCTGCTCGCCTTCTTCCTGGAGTCGACCTTCCTGGGCGTCTGGATCTTCGGCTGGAGCAAGATCCCGCGAAAGGCGCACCTGGCCTCGATCTGGCTGGTGGCGATCGGCTCCAACGTCTCCGCGCTGTGGATCCTGATCGCCAACTCGTTCATGCAGCAGCCGCTCGGCTACGTGCTGCGCAACGGGCGCGCCGAGATGGAGGACTTCTGGGCGCTGATCACCAACCCCCACGTGTTCGTGCAGTTCCCGCACGTGATCACCTCGGCGATGGCCACCGGCGCCTTCTTCGTGCTGGGCGTCAGCGCCTGGCACCTGCGCCGGGGCGCGGCCCCGGCCGATCGCGAGGGCTTCCTCTTCTCGTTCAAGGTGGGAGCGGTCTACGCGCTCGTCTCCACGATCGCGGTCTCGGTCGTCGGCCACAACCAGGCGCAGTACATGATGACGATCCAGCCGATGAAGATGGCGGCGGCCGAGGCGCTGTGGGAGACCGAGGACCCGGCCCCGATGTCGCTGTTCACCTGGGGCAACGAGCCGCAGCAGCGCGACGTCTTCGCGCTGAAGGTACCCGGCCTGCTCAGCTTCCTCGCCTACAACCGCTTCGAGGGCAAGGTCGAGGGCATCAAGGACCTGCAGGCGCAGATGGAGGCGAAGTACGGGCCCGGAGACTACGTGCCGCCGGTGATGTGGACCTACTGGCTGTTCCGCGTGATGGTGGGCGCCGGCATCGTGATGCTGGCGCTGGCCGCCTGGGCCACCTGGCTCGTGCTGAAGGAGCGGGTGGAGGGCGGCAAGCTGCTGCTGGGCCTGCTGGTCCCCGCGATCGCGCTGCCGCACGTCGCCAACGCGGCGGGCTGGATCTTCACCGAGCTGGGCCGCCAGCCGTGGATCGTCTACGGCCTGCAGAAGACCGTGGACGCCGTCTCGCCGAACGTCTCCGCCGGCGAGGTCGGGCTGTCGCTCGTCGTCTTCACGCTGCTCTACGGCGCGCTGATGGCCGCCGATTTCTACCTGCTGGCCAAGTACGGCAGGAAGGGCATCGAGGCGGTCGCGCTGCACGCCGAGGAGGAGCCGGCCGCGCTGGCTCCCGCGCAGGCCTGAAGGAGGGCGCCATGGATCTCAACATCCTCTGGTTCGTGCTGATCGCGGTGCTCTTCGTCGGCTTCTTCGTGCTCGAGGGCTTCGACTACGGGGTCGGCATGCTGCTGCCGTTCCTCGGCGAGGACGACCACCAGCGGCGCCGCATCATCAACACCATCGGGCCGTTCTGGGACGGCAACGAGGTGTGGATCCTGACCGCGGGCGGCGCCATCTTCGCGGCCTTCCCGCACTGGTACGCGACGCTGTTCAGCGGCTTCTACATCGCGCTGCTGCTGATGCTGGTGGCGATGATCGTGCGCGGCGTCGCCTTCGAGTTCCGCTCGAAGGACAAGCACCCGGCCTGGCGCGCCACCTGGGACTGGGCGATCTTCTTCGGCAGCGCCGTGCCCGCGCTGCTGTGGGGCGTGGCCCTCGGCAACCTGCTGCAGGGCGTGCCGATCGACGCCGACAAGCACTTCGTCGGCGGCTTCTTCGACCTGCTCTCGCCCTACACGCTGATCGCCGGGCTGGCCAGCGTCTTCGTGTTCCTGACCCACGGGGCGCTGTTCCTCAACCTGAAGAGCACCGAGCCGATCCGCTCGCGGGCGCTGGCGGTCACGAAGAAGGTGGGACCGGTGGCGACGGTGCTGGTGTTCCTGTTCGTGGCCGGCACCTACGCCTGGACGGACGGCTTCCGCGGCCTCGGCCTCAACCCGGGCCTGGTGCCGCTGCTGGCGATCGGCTCGCTGCTCGGGGCCGGCGCCCTGATCCACCGCGAGCACCCGGGCTGGGCCTTCGCCCTGACCTGCGTGACGATCGCCTCGTCGACGGCGACGATCTTCATCGCCCTCTTCCCGCGGGTGATGGTGTCGAGCCTGAACCCGGAGTGGAGCCTGACCATCTACAACGCCTCCTCGACCCCGTACACGCTCGCGATCATGAGCGGGGTGGCGCTGATCTTCGTGCCGCTGGTGCTCGTCTACCAGGGCTGGACGTACTGGGTGTTCCGGCACCGGGTCACGGCGGAAGCGAAGCTGGAGTACTGACGAGCCGTTGATCGATCACCGGCTCTGGCCGCGCGGGGCGCGCGAGCGCCTCGCGCTGGCCGGGGCGGTGGGCTTCGGCCTGCTGGCCGGGCTCTTCGCCGTCGGTCAGGGCTTCGGCCTCAGCCGGCTGATCGATTTCGCGTTTCTCGGCGGCGCGGACCGCGCCGCCGCCGCGGGCTGGCTGATCCTGCTCGCGCTGGCGGCAGTCGCCCGCGCGGTGTCCGGCGCGGCCGGCGAGGCCTGCGCCCAGGAACTCTCGATCCGGACCCGCGCGGAGCTGCGCGACCGCCTCGCGCACCACCTCGTCGCGCTGGGGCCGCACCGCGTGGCCGGAGAGCGCGCCGGCGAACTGGTGCGCACCGCGACGGCCGGCGTCGACGCGCTCGACGCGACGCTCTCGCAGTACCTGCCGCAGGCGCTGCTGGCGGCGCTGGTGCCGCTCGCGATCCTGGCCGCCGTGTACGCCGCCGACCCGCTGTCCGCGCTCGTGCTGTTCGTCACGCTGCCGCTGGTCCCGCTGTTCACCGCGCTGGTGGGCTCGCTCGCCGCGGCCCGCACGGCCGAGCAGTGGCGCACCCTGGGCCGGCTGTCGGCGCGGCTGCTCGACGGCCTCCACGGCCTGCCGACGCTGGTGGCGCTGGGCCGCGCCGAAGACCACGCCGCCGAGGTGGGGAGGACCGCGGAGCGGCTGCGGGTGGCGGCGATGCGGGTGCTGCGGGTCGCCTTCCTGTCCGGTTTCGTGCTCGAGCTGCTGGCGACGATCGGCACCGCGCTGCTCGCCGTCCAGGTCGGCCTGCGGCTGCTGCACGGCCACGTGGAGTTCGCGCCCGCGCTGTTCGTGCTGATGCTGGCGCCCGAGTTCTACAAGCCGCTGCGGGCGCTGGGAGCCTCGTTCCACGCGGCGATGCCCGGCCGCGACGCCGCGGCCCGCATCTTCGCGCTGCTCGAGACGCCGGCGTCGGACGCGAGCGGGGGCCGGCGGCTCGTCGCACCCGCGGACGGCCCCGCGCAGGGCGTCGCGTTCGAGGGCGTGTCCTTCACCTACGCCGGGGGCCGCGCGGCGCTGGACGGGGCGACGTTCGTGCTGCCCGCGGGCCGCACGACGGCGCTCGCGGGGCCGTCGGGGGCGGGCAAGAGCACCGCGGCGGCGCTGCTGTTGCGTTTCCTCGAGCCGGCCGCCGGACGGATCGCCGTCGACGGCCAGGCGCTCGCCGACCTCGAGGCCGAGGCCTGGCGCCGCCGCATCGCCTGGGTGCCGCAGCGCCCGCACCTGTTCGCGGGCACCGCCCGCGAGAACCTGCTGCTGGCACGGCCAGGCGCGGCGGCGGGCGAGTTGGAGCGCGCCGCGGCGCTCGCCCGCTTCGACGAGGTGCTGGCCGAGCTGCCGCGCGGCTGGGACACGCCGCTGGGCGAGGCGGGCGCGCGGCTGTCGAGCGGCCAGGCCCAGCGCCTGGCGCTCGCCCGCGCGTTCCTGAGGGACGCTCCGCTGCTGATCCTCGACGAGCCGACCGCGCACCTCGACCCGGCGTTGCAGGCGCGGCTGTCGGAGGCGGCGCGCGAGCTCTGCCGCGGGCGCACTGCACTCGTCATCGCCCACCGGCTGGAGACCCTCGCCAGCGCCGACCACGTGGTCGTGCTCGAGGCCGGCCGCGTGGTCGAGCAGGGGGCGCCACGCGAGCTGCGCGCGGCCGGCAGCCGCTTCGCCAGGCTGTGGGGCACGCCGTGAAGGCGATCCTCCGCCTCGCCCCGTGGCGCGTCGTCGGCCGTCGAGGCCCCGCGCTCGGCGCGGGCCTGCTGTTCGCCACCGCGGCCAGCGGCGTGCTGCTGATGGCCTGCTCGGCGTGGCTGATCGCGAAAGCAGCGCTGCGCCCGTCGATCGCCGCGCTGCACGTGGCGATCGCCGGCGTGCGCTTCTTCGGCCTCGCGCGCGCGGTGTCGCGCTACCTCGAGCGGCTGGTGGTGCACGACGTGACGCTGCGCGCGTCCGGCGCCTGGCGCGCGAAGCTGGCGCGCGGGCTGGCGCCCCTCGGCCCCGGCCGGCTCGGCACGAGCGGCGACCTGCTGGCGCGGGTCGTGGCCGACGTCGAGGAGCTGGAAGCGGCCTACCCGCGGCTGCTGGCGCCGATGGCCGCCGCGGCGCTCGCGACCGCGGGCGTCGGCGCGTTCCTGGCCACGCGCGGTCCGGCGCTCGCCATCGCGTGGGCCGCCGGAGTGCTGGCGGCGGGCGTGATCGCTCCGCTGCTGGTACTGAAGCTCACGCGCGCCGGGGAGGCCCGCCGCGTCGCTCGCCGGGCCACGCTCCACGCGCGGCTCGTCGACGGCATCCGCGGGCTGCCCGACCTGGTCGCGTTCGGCCGCGGGCGCGACCACGCGGACGAGGTGGCGGCCCTCGCCCGCGAGATGGCAGCCGACGAGCGGCGCGGGGCGCGCGGCGCGCTGGCCGGCACCGCGCTGTCGGGAGCGGCGACCGACCTGTGCGTCGTCGCGCTGCTGGCGCTCGCGATCCCGCTGGTCCGCGCGGGGGAACTCGACGGGATTCAGCTCGCCGTGATCGCCCTCGTGGCGCTGGCCGGGTTCGAGGTGGTGGCGCCGCTGGCCGCCGCGTTCCGCGTCCGCGGCGGGATCGAGGCCGCCGCGGCCCGGGTCGCCGCGCTGCTCGACGCGGAGCCGGCGGTGCGCGATCCGGGCGCGCCGGAAGTGGCGGGCCCGGGCAGGCGGGTCGAAGCGCGCGGCCTGCGCTTCGCGTACGAGGACGGGTTCGGGCGCCGGGCGAAGCCCGTCGCGTTCGCGCTGGACGGGCTCGACCTGGTCCTGGAGCGCGGCCGGGTCGTGGCCCTGGTCGGGCCGAGCGGGGCGGGCAAGTCGACGCTTGTGCAACTGCTGCTGCGGGCACACGACGTCGCTCCCGGGCAACTGCTGCTGGACGGGGTGGACGTGCGGCGGCTCGCCGCGGCCGAGCTGCGCAAGCGGCTGGCGGTGGCCTCGGTCCGCGACCACGTCTTCGCGGGCACGCTGGCCGAGAACCTGCGCCTGGCTGCGCCGGACGCCGACGACGCGCGGCTGTGGGACGCGCTCGAGCGGGCGGAACTGGCCGCCTTCGCGCGCGGGCTGCCGGAGCAACTCGCCACCTGGGTGGGCGAGCACGGCGTCGCGCTCTCCGGCGGCGAGCGGCAGCGGCTGGTGCTGGCGCGGGCGCTGCTGCGCGACGCGCCCGTGCGCCTGCTCGACGAGCCGACTGCGCACCTCGACACGGAGACCGCGCGGCGAGTGATCGCGCGGCTGTTCGCCGAACGCGAGAGCTGCGCCACGCTGATCGTCAGCCACCGGCTGGCGGGGCTCGAGGCGGCAGACGAGATCGTCGTGCTCGACCGCGGCCGGGTGGTCGAGCGCGGGCGCTGGGAAGCGCTGGTCTCCGCGGGGGGCGCCTTCGCGCGGGCCCTCGCAGAGGAGCGGGGCGCGGCCGCGCTCGACGGCCGGATATCATCGGACTCGGAATGAGGGCGCTCGGCCGCGAGCTGCTGCGGGACGTCGAACGCGCCGAGCGGCTGGAGTGGTGGCAGGCCGACGGTCGCGGCGGCTGGGCTGCGAGCGGCGTGCTCGGCCTCAACGCGCGCCGCCAGCACGGGCTGCTGGTGGTCGCGACGCCCGCCGGCCGCGTCAACCTGCTCGCGCGGCTCGAGGAGCGGCTGGAGCTCTCCGACGGCGAGATGATCGAGCTCGCGACCGCGCGTTACGACGGGGCGATCCACCCGCGCGGCTTCGAGCGGGCGGAGGCGTTCACGCTCGACCCGCTGCCGTGCCTGGTCCACGAGACCGCGCGCGGCCGGCTGGTCCGCACGGTCGCGCGCCTCCACGACACCGACGCGGTCGTCGTGCAGTACGAGTGGGACGGCGAGCCGGCGCAGCTGGTTGTCCGGCCGCTGCTCGCGTACCGCGGCGTCGACGAGCTGCAGCGCGAGCGCGACGACCTGCGGCGCGACGTCGCCCGCGACGGCGACGCCGTCGCGAGCGTCCCGCTCACGGGCTGGCCCGCGCTCGTGATGCGGCTGCCGGGCGCGCGCTGGGGGGGCGAAGGCTGGTGGTACCGGCACTGCGAGTACGCGCTCGACCGCGAGCAGGGTCTCGAGGGCCACGAGGACCTGTGGAGCCCGGGCGAGTTCCGCGTCGCGCTGCGGCCCGGGCAGGCGGTGGCGCTCCTGGCCGCGGCCGGGGCGGACCCGGCCGCCGACCCGCGCGCGCTGCTGCTGGCGGAGAAGGCGCGCCAGCGCGCTCTGTCCGCGGGTGTCGGCGGGCTGGAGGGCGAGCTGCGGAGGGCGGCGGACGCCTTCTTCGTGCGCGACGGGGAGCACGGCCCGGCGCTCGCGGCCGGGTATCCGGGTCCCGCGGAGCGCGCGCGAGACGCGGCGATCGCGGTGTCGGGCCTGTGCCTCGCCACTGGCCGCGTGGACCAGGCGCGTGAGGTCCTGCACTCGCTTGCGAACCGGTTGCGGTCGGGGCGACTGGCGAGTGGAGACGAGGGCGGAGCCGCCGTGGCGGGCGACGCGCAGGCGGCGCTGTGGTTCGTGATCGCGGTCCACCGCCTGCGCGAGGCCGACGTGCCGGCGGCTCGCGATCGCGGGCTGGAGGCGGCGGTGGACGCCGTCGTCGACGCCTGGCTGGGCGGCGCGGTGGCGGGGCTGCGGGTGCGCAGCGACGGCCTGGTCGAGGTCGCGACCGACGCGGGAGACGCGCGGCCCGGTTGCCCGGTCGAGCTGCAGGCGCTGTGGCACAACGCGCTGCTGATCGCCGCGGAGCTCTCCCGGGCGCGCGGCGACGGCGGGCGCGCGGGCGGTCTCGCCCACGCCGCCGTGCGCTGCCGGGAGAGCGTGCAGCGCGTCTTCTGGTGCGACCTCCGCGGCCATCTCGCGGACGCGGTCTCCGCGGAAGGCGCGCCCGACTTCACGCTGCGCGCGGAGCAGCTCCACGCCCTCGGCCTGCCCCACGTGCTGCTGCCGCGCGAGGCCGCGCTGCGCGCGCTCGCCGCGGTGGAGGCCGCGCTGCTGACGCCGCGCGGGCTGCGGTCCGAGGCGGGCGGGCCGGCGGAGCCGTGGCGGGCGGGGCTCTGGGCCGCCGCCCGCGTGCGGCTGCTGGGCGAGTCCGGCAAGGCCGCCGTGCACGCCTGGCTCGACGGCTTCGCGCCTCACCTCGGCGAAGGCGTGCTGGGCCAGGTCGCCGAGCGCTTCGACGGCGCGCCACCGCACCAGCCGCGCGGCGCGGGCGCGGCGGCGGCCAGTGTCGGCGAACTGCTTCGCGCGCTCAGGCGGGTCGGCCGGGCGCCGCGCGCCGGCCGTTGACCCCGCCCCCGCCGCCACGTACTCTCCGCCCATCGTGAGCTTGCGAGGGATCGCGGTGGGGGCCGCGCTCGCCTGCCTGCTGGTGGCGGCCTGCACGCGGGACGAGAAGCCGAAGCAGCCGGAGGGCACGCTGCGCGTGCTGCTCGGCTCCGACGTCGCCACCCTCGACCCGCACGTCTCGGTCGACAGCATCACATCCATCATCGTCGGCAACGTGTTCGAGCCGCTGGTCCGCTTCGATCGATCTCTGCGGCTGGTGGGGGGGCTGGCCGAGCGCTGGATCAACCCGGACGAGCGGACCTGGCGCTTCTTCCTCGACCGCCGCGCGCGGTTCCACGACGGCACGCCGCTGCGCGCCTCCGACGTCAAGTTCAGCGTCGAGCGGCTGCTCTCGCTTCCCGGAACGCCGGTGGCGGCGTTCGTCCGCCACATCCGTGCCGTGGAAGCGATCGACGACCACACCGTCGACATCCGCACCGACGCCCCGGTCGCGATCCTCAACGACATGGCCTTCGTGCCGATCGTCAGCGAGCGCAGCCTGCGCGAGACGGGCGGTCGGGTCGACGAGCGGCCGCTGGGCAGCGGCCGCTACCGGGTGGCGCGCTGGGAGCGGGGTCGGGCGATCGACCTCGAGGCCAGCGAGTTCGCCCGCGACCCCGCCGCGATCGCCCGCGTCGAGGTCGAACTCCTCCCCCAGGAAGGCATGCTGGAGCGGATCGAGGCGGGCAAGCCCGACCTCACGCTGCTGCTGCGGCAGAGCGTGCTCGACACGCTCGAGAAGCGCAACCTGGCCGGGCAGCGGCTGCTGGCCTCGCCCGGGCTCTACGTCTTCTACCTGGGCTTCAACACGCGGGCGACGCTGCCCAGCGGCGCGCGCAACCCGCTCGCCGACGTGCGCCTGCGGCGTGCGCTGGTCCGCGCCACCGACCAGGCGGCGATCGTCGAGCACGCGCTGCGCGGTCACGGGCGCGGGGCGACGCAACTCGTGGTGCCGGAGGTCTTCGGCTTCGACCCCACGTTGCCGGCGACGCCGGTCGACCCGGCGACGGCGCGGCAGATGGTGGAGGCGGCGGGACACGCGGGCGTCGAGCTGTCGATCCTCACGGTCGAGGGCGGCAGCGCCCGCATCGAGGACGAACTGGCCCGGCAGTGGGCGCAGGCGGGCGTCAAGCTGACGCGGCGCGAGGTGCCGGAGCGCCGACTGGCGGAAGAGGTGGCGGCGGGCCGCTTCGACACCTACATCGAGGGCTGGGGCTGCACGTCGGCGGACGCCGCGGAACTGCTGTCCTACCTGCTGCACAGCCGTGACGAAGCGCGGGGCCTGGGCACCGGCAACTACTACGGCTTCGCGCACCCCGAGATCGACCGCATCGCCGAGACCAACCTCGGGGTCTTCGATCCCCGCCGCCGGCTGGCACTGCTGCAGCGCGCGCTGCGGCTCGCGTCGGAGGAGGCGGTGTTCCTGCCGCTGTACTCGCAGGACGAGATGTACCTGCTGAGCGATCGCCTCGAGTGGCAGGCGCGAGTCGACGGCGAGGTGCGCTTCGAGGAGATGCGGCTGAAGCCGTAGGCCTCAGTCCCGCCGCTCGCGGCGGAACGCTCCCAGGTCCACGACCTTGGCCTCGCCGGCGGCGGGTTCGGTCGCTCCCGCCGGAGCTTCGACCGCCGCCGTCTCCGGGACCTCAGGCGTCTCCGCAGGCTCCACCTCGCCGCCCTCGTCCAGCCGGAAGCCGAACGCCGCCGACGGGTCGGCGAAGGCCGTCAGGGCCTGAAGGGGGACCCGCAGCTTCTCCGGGTGGCCCGCGAAGCGCAGCGTGACCTCGAACGCCTCGGCGTCGATGCGCAGGCCCCAGAACTGGTGCTGGAGCACGATCGTCATCTCCTCCGGGTAGCGGCGGCGCAGGACCGGCGGCAGCACCACGCCGGGCGCCCGGGTGTCGAAGCTCAGGTAGAAGTGATGGGCGCCGGGCAGGCCCTCGCGCTCCACCTGGGCCAGCAGCCGGGCCACCACGCCACGCAGTGCCTCGCGCACCAGGGCCGGATAGTCGAAGCCTTCGTCCACCGGCGGAGTGTAGGGGCTTGACAGATCTATGCGTACATGCGTATATTCGCACTTGTCGAAGGAGGAGGCATGCTGGACCCGGAGCTGATCCCGCAGGTGGCCGAGCGCTTCAAGGCGCTGTCCGACCCCGTGCGGTTGCGCCTGTTGTCGGCGCTCATGGAGCGGGAGCGCACGGTGGGCGAACTCGCCCTGCTGTGCGCCAAGCGCCAGCCCAACGTCTCGCAGCAACTGGCCTCGCTGGCCCATGCCGGGCTGGTCGCGGGACGTCGCGAGGGACAGCGGGTGTACTACCGCATCGCCGACCCGTACATCGCCCGCATCTGCTCGGCCGTGTGCGACGGCCTGGCCCGCGAGGCCCGCGGCGAGGCGGCGCCGCGCCGGCGGCCTGCGCGGCGTCCCGCACGCGTGACGGAGGTGGCCCGTGGCTGAGCGCAGAATCGTCCTGGGGCTCTTCGTGCTGATGGCGATCCCCGTCGGGGCTGCCGAACCCGAGCCGATCACGCTGCAGGTGGCGCTCCAGCGCGCAGGCGCCGAGGCGCCCGCCCTGGCTGCGGCCCGCGCTGGCGCGGACGCTGCCGAGGCCCGGGCCGAGGCCGGTGCCCGACAGCGCTGGCCGCGGCTCGTCGCCGAGTCGCGCCTCGCCTGGAGCGACTGGCCGTCGATGCTCTTCGCGCAGCGGCTGGACGCGGGGATCGTGGCCCAGGAGGACTTCGATCCCGCGCGCCTGAACGCCCCCGACGTCGCCTGGCACCTCGGCACCACGGTCGCGGTGGAGGCGCCGGTCGACCTGTGGGGCCGGATCGGCACCGCTGCCGAGGCGGGCCGCGCCGCGGCGCGTGCCGCCCGCGCGGGCAGCGACGCCGCGCTGCGCGGCGTGCGGCTGCAGGTGACCGCGGCCTACTGGCGCGCGGCGCTGGCGCGCCGTGCCGTCGACGTGGCGCAGCGGGCGCTGGCTGCCGCCCGCGCGCGCGAGTCCGACGTGGAGAAGCGCGAGGCCCAGGGCGACGCGCTGCGCTCCGACCTGCTGCGGGCGAAGGCGCGCCGCCGCGAGCGCGAGGCCGACCTCGCCGCCCGCGAGGGCGATGCGCGGGTCGCGGCGGCGTTGCTGGCCCGCGCGATCGGCACGCCCGGCGCGGTGCTGCAGGCCGTCGACGAGGTGCCCGCTCCCGAGCCGGTCGCCGAGCCGGCCGAGGCGCTGGTCGCGCGCGCGGCGGAGCGGCCCGAGGTGGTCGCCGCCCGCGAACGCGGCGAGGCCGCCGCCGGCGCGGCGCGCGCGGAGTCGTTCGCGGCGCGGCCGGAACTGGGCGTCGCCGTCGCCCTGCGCGACGACCGGCGCGACGGCGGCAGCGGCCAGTCGTTCATGGCCGGGGCCGGGCTGCGCTGGACGTGGGACGCGGGGCGCGACAAGCGGATCGCCGCCGCGCGTGCGGACGAGCAGGCGGCGCGGGCGATGGAGCGCGACGCGCGCGCCCAGGTCGAGCTGGAGGTGCGCCAGGCGCATGCCCAGGCCGAAGCCGCGCACCGCCGCTGGCTGGCCGCCCGCGGCGGCGCCGAAGAGATGCGCGAGGCGTTGCGCGTCGTCCGCGAGCGGCGCGGCGCGGGCCTCGCCACCCTGACCGACGAACTGGAAACCGAAGCGGCGGCCATTTCCGCCGAGCTGGGCGAGATCGCCGCGGCGGCCGACGCCGCCGTGGCGCGGGCGGCGCTGCGTCACGCCGCGGGGGAGCTGTAGAGAGATGAAGACCCGAGAGATCGCACTCATCACCGCGGCCGTGACCGCGGCTGCCTGCGGGGGCGCTCCCGCGCCGGCGCCGGGCGCTGCGGCCGCCGCGCGGCCCGCGCGCAACGTGAGCGTGGCCGTCGTCGGAACCGCGGATGCCGTGGCGCTCGACGTCCCCGGTACGGTCCAGGCGCGGCAGCGGGCCGCGCTGTCCGCCCGCATTCAGGCGTCCGTCGTCGAGCTGCCGCTGCGCGAGGGGCAGCGCGTGGAGGCGGGCGCGGTCGTGGCCCGGCTCGGCGACGAGGCCCTGCGCGCCGCCGTGCAGGCGGCCGAGGCCGGCGCGCGCGCCGCCGAGGCCGACCGCCAGCGCTTCGAGGCGCTGGCCGCCACCGGCGCCGCCACGCCGCGCGAGAAGGAAATGTCGGAGACGCGCGCCGCCGCCGCCGCGGCCGCCGTGTCCGCGGCCCGCGACGCGCTGTCCTACGCCGTGCTGCGGGCGCCGTTCGCCGGCGTCGTCGCCCAGCGCCCGGCCCGGCTCGGCGACGTGGTCGGCCCCGGCCAGACGGTGATCGTGGTCGAGGGCCAGGGCGCGCTCGAGGTGGTGGCCAGCGTGCCCGCGCGGGCCGCCGCGGGCCTCGCGGTCGGGCAGCGGCTGAACTTGCGGGTGGACGGCCGCGCCGACGCGGTCGGCGTGCGCGTCGCCACGGTCGCGCCGGCCGCGGACCCGGTGACCCACCGCGTCGAGGTCAAGGCCGACCTGGAGCCGGGCAGCGGCGTGCGCTCCGGCGCCTTCGCGCGCCTCGAGCTGCCGGTGGCTGGCGCCGGCAGCGGGCCGGCGCGGCTCACGATTCCGGCGAACGCGCTGTTCGAGCGCGGCGGCCTGGTCGGCGCCTTCGTCGCCGAAGGCGACGTCGCGCGCCTGCGCTGGGTCGCCGTCGGCGCGCGCAGCGACGAACGGGTCGAAGTGCGCGCGGGCCTCGCGGCCGGCGAGCGCGTGATCGTCCAACCGGAGGGCCTCGCCGACGGCGACCGCATCGTCGTCGCGGGCGGCGGACAGTGAGCAACCTCGGCCTCGCGGGCCGCGTCGCCCGCGCCTTCGCCGACAGCCGCCTGACGCCGCTGCTCGCGGCCTCGGCGCTGATCGTCGGACTGCTCGCACTGTTCTCCACGCCGCGCGAGGAGGAGCCGCAGATCCGGGTGCCGATGGTCGACGTCACGGTGGCGTGGCCGGGGGCGGAGCCGGAGGAGGTCGCCAACCGGGTGATGGCGCCGATCGAGCGGGCGATGTGGGGCCTGCCGGGCGTCGAGCACGTGTACTCGACCGCGGGTGCCGGCTACGCGCTGGTCACCGTGCGCTTCCACGTCGGCGAGCACAACGAGCCGAGCCTGGTCAAGGTCTTCGAGCGGCTGTCGGTGCTGGGCGCGTTCCTGCCGCCGGGCGCGTATCCGCCCGCGGTCGAGCTGCACTCGATCGACGACGTGCCGTTCCTGGCGCTCACCCTGTGGAGCCCGCAGCGCGGCAGCGGCGAGCTGCGGCCGATCGCCGCGGAGCTCGCGCAGGAGCTGTCGGAGCTTCCCGAGGTCGCGAAGGCGAAGGTGATCGGCGGCGCGCCGCGGGTGGTGCGCGTCGAACCCGACCCGGCGCGGCTCGCCGCTCACGGCGTGAGCTGGGAGCGGCTGTCCGGCGCGCTGCGCTCGGCGTCCGCGCGAGCGACGGCGGGCACCACGGTGCGGGCGGGGGCGGAGACGCGGGTCGAGGCGCGGGCGGTCTACGCCTCCGCGGAGGACGTCGCGGCGGTCGTCGTCGCGGCGGGTCCCGGCGGCCCGGTCTACGTGAAGGACGTGGCGAAGGTGACCGACGGCCCCGACGAGGCGACCGACGCGGTGTTCCACGTCGTCGGCCGCCACGAGGGCAGCGCGGAAGTGCCCGCGGGGACCGAAGTGCCGGCCGTCACGGTCTCGCTGGCCAAGCGCTCCGGCGCCAACGCGACGACGCTCGCCGACGACGCCCTGGCCAAGGCCGAGACCCTGCGGGCCCGGCTGCTGCCGGCCGACGTGCGCACGACCGTGACCCGCAACTACGGCCGCACCGCGCGCGACAAGTCGGACGAGCTGGTCCACCACCTGCTCCTCGCCACGCTGTCGGTGGCGGCCCTGATCGCCTTCACGATGGGCTGGCGCTCGGGCCTCGTGGTGCTGATCGCGGTGCCGGTGACGCTGGCGCTGACGCTGTTCGTGTTCGCGGTGTTCGGCTACACGCTCAACCGCGTCACCCTGTTCGCGCTGATCTTCTCGATCGGCATCCTGGTCGACGACGCGATCGTGGTCGTCGAGAACATCGAGCGGCACCACCGGATGAAACCCGGGCGTTCGCTGTTCGAGGTCGCGGTCAAGGCCGTCGACGAGGTCGGCAACCCCACGATCCTGGCCACCTTCACGGTGATCGCCGCGATCCTGCCGATGGCCTTCGTGCGCGGGCTGATGGGCCCCTACATGGAGCCGATCCCGACCGGCGCCTCGGCCGCGATGATCTTCTCGCTGGTGGTGGCGTTCGTGATCTCGCCGTGGGCGGCGCTGCGCATCTTCAAGAACGACCACGCCGGCGAGCACGGCGAGGGCCAGGCCCCCGAGGGTTGGTCGGAGCGGCTCTATCGCCGGGTGATGACGCGACTCGTCACCGAGCGCGGGCCGCGCGTGATGTTCCTGTCGGCCGTGTTCCTGGTCCTGCTGGCGTCGATGGCGCTGGTCGGCTTCGGCATGGTCAAGATCAAGATGCTGCCGTTCGACAACAAGAGCGAGCTGCAGGTGCTGGTCGACCACGACGAGGGCACGCCGATGGAGGAGACGCTGGAGACCGCGCGGCGGCTGGCGCGCCACCTGGCGACGGTGCCCGAGGTCGAGAACGTCCAGGTCTACGCCGGCGCTCCCGCGCCCGTGAACTTCAACGGCCTGGTGCGCCACTACTTCCTGCGCCGCATGCCGCACGCGGCCGACCTCCAGGTCAACCTGGTCGACAAGTCGGAGCGCGACGCGCAGAGCCACGACCTGGCCAAGCGCCTGCGCCCCGCGCTCCAGGAGATCGGCACGGCCCGCGGCGCGAAGGTCAAGGTGGTCGAGGTGCCGCCCGGGCCGCCGGTGCTCGACACCCTGGTCGCCGAGGTCTACGGCGAGTCGCCGCAGGCGCGCGAGGAGCTGGCGGGCATCGTGCGCGGGATGTACGAGAAGACACAGGGTGTCGTCGACATCGACGACTCGCTGAGCGCGCCCCGCGAGCGGGTCGTGCTCGTGCCGGACCGCGAGAAGGCGGCACTGAAGGGCGTTCCCGCGATGGCCGTCGTCGAAGCCATCGCCGCTGCCGGCGAAGGCCGCGACGCCGCGCTGCTTCAGACCGAGTCGAGCCGCGAGCCGGTGCCGGTGCGGCTGCGGCTGTCCGCCGCCGACCGCGCCGACCTCGACACCCGCCTCGCGGTCCGCGTCGAGACCCCGGGCGGCGCCTCGGTGGCGCTCTCGGAACTGGTGCGGGTCGAGCGCCGGCCCGAGCCGCAGCCGATCCTGCACAAGGATCTGAAGCCGGTCGTCTACGTGTTCGGCGACCTGGCTGGCGAGCGCGAGAGCCCGCTCTACGCCCTCGCCGACCTCAAGACCCAGGTCGAGGCGCTCGAACTGCCGGGCGGCGTCAAGGTCATGCAGCACTGGACCGGGGCGCCGGACACGTCGGAGAAGCCGGCCCTCAAGTGGGACGGCGAGTGGCAGGTGACCTGGGAGGTGTTCCGCGACCTCGGCATCGCCTTCGCGGTGGTGCTGGTCCTGATCGCGATCCTCGTGGTCGGCTGGTTCCAGAGCTTCAGCGTGCCGCTCGCGATCCTGCTGCCGATCCCGCTGTCGCTGATCGGCATCCTGCCCGCGCACTGGCTGATGGGGGCGTTCTTCACGGCCACCTCGATGATCGGCTTCATCGCCGGCGCCGGCATCATCGTGCGCAACTCGATCATCCTGGTCGACTTCATCGAGCTGAAGCTGGCCGAGGGCATGCCGCTCGAGGAGGCGGTCGTCGAGGCCGGCGTGGTCCGCTTCCGGCCGATGCTGCTGACCGCTGCGGCGGTCGTGGTCGGCTCGGCCGTGATGCTGGCCGATCCGATCTTCCAGGGCCTCGCCGTGGCCCTGATGTCCGGAGAGATCGCCGCGACGTTCCTGTCGCGGCTGGCCGTCCCTGTCGTCTATTCGCAGATCGCCCGCCGCGGGCGCGCGGAAGAAGTCCGCGCCGCGGGGGCCGTCCACACGGAGGAGTAGAGAAGATGACGATCGAACGCGCGCTGCGGGCCCTGGCGGGCTTCATGGTGCTCCTGTCCATCGCCCTGACGGTGTGGGTCGACCCGCGATTCGTGTGGCTGACCGCCTTCGTCGGCGCCAACCTGTTCCAGTCGGCCTTCACCAACTCGTGCCCGGCGATGGCCATCTTCCGCATGTTCGGCCTGCGGCCCTGCGTGCCCGCGCCGGAGAACAAGTAGGCCCGATGTCCGACGGGCTGCTGTTCATCGGCTTCCTGGCCGTCTGGTTCCTGCTGCAGGCCGTCGTGCTGCCGCGGCTCGGGGTGCCCACCTGAGCCGTGCCGCAGCCCCGCCGGTCGGCGGGCGAGGACGAGAAGCCGGCAGAGCCGCCGCGCTGCTGAACGTTCAGCGGCCGGCCGGCGTCCGCAGGTCGAAGATCCAGGCGGCGAAGCGCCCGTCGCGGTAGGTCGCGACGGGCGCGCGGCCGGGGTTGAAGTCGCGCGGGAAGTGGGTCAGTGCCACCACGTGGGTCACGTCGGCCGGCATCCACTGCGTGCGCGGCGTGACGAGGCCGGCGAGATCGTGGACCCGGACGTCGGAGCGCCACGCGATCAGCCCCACCTCCATCAGCGCGACGCGGCCGTTCGGCGGCACGTGGGCGCGCAGCCAGTCCGCGACCTGAAGGTAGACGCGGGTGCGCTGTCCGCCCCAGTAGTTCGAGTCGAAACGGGTGGCGGTGGCGTGGGCGCGCTGCACGACGACGGCCAGCAGCAGGGCCACGGCGAGCCGCGCCAGGCGGCGGACCGGCGGGCGCAGCGAAGGATGCATGGCGACGCCCACGACGCCCGCGAAAGCGCAGGTCACCACCAGCAGCATGATCGGATACACGTGCCAGAGGAACAGCGTGAGCGGGCGCAGCGCGAGGTAGCACAGGCCGTGACCCGCCGCCCAGGCGAGAAGCACGGGCCCGGCGCCCCCCGCGCGGAACCAGGCCGCGGCGCCGCAGGCCGCGAGGCCGGCGATCGCCAGCAGTGCCGGCCAGGCATCCCCCGGGGCGAGCCGGCTGGGCCCCACGCGCAACAGGTGCAGGGCGTACTCGCCGAGCGCCGTCTGGTGATACTTGGCCGCCGCCGTCGCCGGCAGCGGCGAGCCGAAGGCGTGGATCGCGAACAGCGCCCACGGCAGCACGGGGGCCAGGAATGCCGCCGCGGGCGCCAGCGCCGGCCGCCACGCCGGTCCTCCCGCTCCGCGGAGCAGCGAGCGCAGGCCCCACAGTGCGAGCAGTCCCGCCCAGGCCAGGGCGTCGGGGCGCGTCAGCACCGCGAGGCCGGCCAGCGCTCCGGCCAGCGCGGGCCGCGACCGCTCGGCGGCCAGGGCGCTCGCCAGCACCAGGGCCGCGACGAGGTTGGTCTCGAGCGAGACGAACATCCCGCTGCCGGCCCCGCCCAGGAGCACCCCGGCCGCCGCCACCCGCGAGGGCCAGGGCCCGAGGGGCGCGAGCAGTTGCACCACCAGCACGGCCTGTGCAGTCCAGCCGAGGCAGCCGACCACGGCCATCGCCGCGGGCAGCGCGTCGTGCCCGACCAGCGCGCGCAGCGCCGCGGCGATCAGGACGTGGCCGGGAGCGGTGGAGCCGAGCCGCCACTCGCCGGGGTTGAAGACGAAGCCGCGGCCGAGGACGAGGTTCTCCGCATAGCGGTAGGTGATGTAGGCGTCGTCGAGGAGGAGGTCGCGGAAGGCCATCCACTGGAGGAGCACCACCAGCGGCGCCAGTGCCGCGAGCAGCCAGACGGACTTGGAAGCGCGGCGCAAGGAGCCTGATTGTAGAACGCCGCGGGGCGGCTATCCTCCGCACGGTGACGACACGGGTGCGGCTGCTGGGGCTCCGCTACGACGAGCGCTCGTCCCATCTGCGCGGGGCGGCCGCGGCGCCGCCGGCGATTCGCGCGGCCCTGCACTCGGGAGCCTCGAACCTGTGGGCGGAAGACGGCACCGACCTCGAGGGCTTCCTCGAGGACCTGGGCGACGTCGACCCCGGGACCGGCGACGCCGCGCTGGACGCGATCACCGCCGCCGCGGAGCGCGCTCTCGCCGGACCGGCGCTGTTCCTCGGCGGCGACCACTCGGTGACGTTCCCGGTGATGCGCGCCGTGGCGCGCCGACACGGTCCCGTCTCGATCCTGCACTTCGACGCCCACCCCGACCTCTACGACCGCTACGACGGCGACCCGCACTCGCACGCCTGCCCGTTCGCGCGCGTGATGGAGGCGGGCCTGGCCCGCCGGCTGGTGCAGTTCGGCATCCGCACGCTCAACGGCCACCAGCGGGAGCAGGCCGCGCGCTTCGGCGTCGAGATCGTGCCCGTCGACGACTGGGACCGCTGGGTGCCCGACCTCGAGGGGCCCTGCTACGTCAGCTTCGACCTCGACGCGCTCGACCCGGCGTTCGCGCCCGGCGTCTCGCACCGCGAGCCGGGCGGGCTGTCCGTGCGCCAGGCGCTGCGCGTGATTCACGCGTTGCGCGCGCCCGTCGTCGGCGCGGACCTGGTGGAGCTCAACCCCGCGCAGGACGTGGCCGGCGTCTCCGCCGTGGTCTGCGCCAAGCTGGTCAAGGAACTCGCGGCGCGGATGGGGAAGCTGTCCGCATGAGCGGGCCGCGGCGCGTGGCCGCCCGGCTGCTTCTCGCGGGACTCCTGTCGGCTCCCGCGGTCGCGGAGCAGATCGCGATCGAGAGCCGGCTGCAGGTCGAGGCCGGCCGGGCCAGCGTCGTGCTGGTCAACAAGGGCGACGCCGAGGCTCGCGACCTCGCCCTGAGCGTCGAACTCGCCGGGCGCCGGCAGGCGTTCCCGCCGGCGTCGCTGGGCCCGGGGGGACGGCGCGAGCACGCGCTCGACGTGCCGGCGGACGTCGGGCCGCCCGGCACCTACCCGCTGCTGCTGCGGCTGTCGTGGCGCGACCGCAACGGCTGGCCGCTCTCCGGGGTGGACGTGAAGGGGCTGGTGGTCGGCCAGCCGTCGCTGCCGGATCCGGGCTACGACGTGAGCGCCGGGCCGCTCGACCTGACCGGGTCGGCGCGCTGGCGGATCGACGTGGTGAACCTCGACGGGCGGCCGCGCCGGCTGCAGGCCCGGGTGCTGGCCCCGCGCGAGTTGCGGGTCGAGCCCGAGCGTTTCGAGGTCGAGCTGGGCCCCGACGGTCTCACCCGCATCCTCGAGGTGACCGACGCGGGCGCGCTGCCGGGCGCCAGCTACCCCGTGTTCGTGGTGCTGGAGCAGCCCGGCAGCCCGCAGGTCGACGTGCGCGGGGCGACCGCGCTGGCACGGGTCCACGCGAGCGCGCCGCTCGGCGCCCTGCGCCGGCCGCTGCTCGGCCTCGGCGCGGCCTGCCTCGCGCTCGGCCTGCTGTGGCCGCTGGCTCGGCGCCGCTGGCCGCAGCGGGCCGAGGCGTGGGCCGCGAGCTTCGCCGCGCGGCTCGGTCCCGGCGAGCGGGCTGCCGGCGTCGCGACGCTGGCGATCGTCTACGTCGTGCTCGGCGTCGCCTTCCCGCCGGGCGCGCTGCTCTCGCCGACCACGCCGACGGGCGGCGACACGCCGGCCCACAACTATCTCGTGACCCACCTCGCCGGGTCGTTGCGCGAGGGCACCGTGATCTCCTGGGCAGGCGGCTGGTGGGCCGGCTTCCCGATGTTCCAGTTCTACTTCCCGCTGCCCTACGTCGTGATGGCGCTCTTCTCGTGGGCGCTGCCGCAGAACGTCGTGTTCAAGGTGGCGTCGATGGCCGGCGTGTGGGCGCTGCCGCTGGCGCTGTGGCTGATGGCGCGGCGCGCGGGCCACGGCCTGCAGCCGGCGCTGGCGGCCGCCGCGGCCGTGCCGCTGCTGTTCGTCGACACCCACTCGATGTGGGGCGTGAACGTGCGCTCGACGCTGGCCGGCATGATCGCCAACTCGTGGTCGTTCGCGCTGTTCTGCGTCCTGCTCGGCCACGCGGTCGCGGACCTGGAAGCGGGCCGGCCGCGGCGGCGGACGGCGCTGCTGACGGCGGCGCTGTGCCTGTCCCACTTCTTCACCACGCTGGTCGCGGCGGCCTCGCTGTGGCTGCTGCTGCCCGCGTGGGGCCGCGGCGCGGCGCGGCGGCTGCCGGCGCTGCTGCTGCCGCAGGCCGCGGGCTTCGCGCTGGCCGGCTTCTGGCTGCTGCCGCTGGTGCTGAAGACCGGCTGGTCGGTGGAGTTCGGCGGCGACTGGGACACGCCACTGTTGGGCACGCTGCCGGGCTACGCGCCCGGGCTCGCGCTCGGTGCGCTGGCCGGGCTCGCCGCCGCCGCGCGCGGGGGCCGGCTCGAGCAGTTGATGGCGCTGATGCTGGCCGCCTCGCTCGTGCTCTACCAGCTCGGCGGCCGCCTCAACGCCAGCTTTCCGAACGTGCGCTTCTGGCCGTTCCTGTTCTTCGCGCTCGTGATGTTGGCAGCGCTCGGGCTCGCGCGCGTGCTCGGCCGCCTCGGGGGCGGCGCCTGGCTGGCGGTCGCCGCCGCAGCCTTCGCCGCCGCGGGAGTCGCCCGGCCGGACCTCGACGAGGGTGGCTGGTACCGCTGGAACATGCGCGGCGCCGAAGCGATGCCGGCCGCGTCCCACCTCGACACGATCGCCGCGGCGATGCGCGGCACGCCCGGGCGCTTCGTCTCCGAGCAGGGAGCCTCCGGCCGCCGCTTCGGGTCCGACCGCGTCTTCGAGGCGCTGCCGGCGACGATCGGCAAGCCGTTCCTCGCCGGCGGCATCGTCAACTCCGCCACTGGCGCCCTCTTCGCGTACACCGTGCAGTGCGAGCTCTCCCAGGAGTGCGCCGGGTTCCCCAAGCTGGTGTCGCCGCCGGGCTACGACCTCGCCAGCGGGCTGCGCCACGCGGACCTGTTCGCGGTGTCCCACGTCGTCGTCCACTCCGCGACCCTGAAGCGGGACCTCGCGGCCGCCGGCGGCTGGTCGCGCGCCGCGGTGGCGGACGACTACGAGGTGTTCGCCCGCGACGGCGGCCCGGCGCCGCTGGTCGAGGTGCTGCCCGCGCACCCGCTCGTGCTGCGGGACGGGGCCTGGAAGGAGCGCGCCGTCGAGTGGTTCGCGCAGCCCGCGCTGCTGGAGCGCCCCGTGATCCTGGCGGCCGCGGGGCAACTGCTCCCGGCCGAGGCCGGGCCCGAGATCGGCCTCCGCGAGTTCGCGGCGCTGCTGGTGTCGGCCCGCCGCGACGCGGCGGAGCCGCTGGCCTGGAGCCTGCTGGGCCCGTTCCCGCATGCGGCGTCGCTGGCCGACCCGCTCGCGTGGAATCCGCTCGGGCGCGACGAGGCGTCGCTGCGACCGGGCGCGGACCCGGTCGCCGGCCGCGGCTGGCGGCCCGCGTTGCGCGACCGCGCGATCCTGCTCGACGCGCTGCTCAACCCGGCCCTGCAGGTGGTGGCCTACGCCCACGTGGCGCTGCACGCCGCGGCGCCGGCGCCCGCCGAGCTGTGGATCGGCGTCGACGACGAGGCGCGCGTCTTCTGGAACGGACGCGACCTGGGACGGGTGGCCCGCCGCGACGCGCGCGACGCCGCGCGCCTGCCCGTTTCGGTCTCGGCCGGCCGCAACGATCTGCTTCTGAAGGTGTCGCAGCGGGGCGGCGCCGCGATGTTCGCGGCGCGGGTCACGGCGCCGGGCGGCGCGCCGGTGGCGGGGCTGTCGCCGGGCGCGCCGCTCGACGGTGCGGCGCTGCCGGCACCGCCAGCGTCGCGCCCCGCGCGGACCGGATGCCGGGTCGAGGTGCAGCGCTTCGACGACCGCGAGGTGCGGTTCACCACCGACTGCCCGGGGCAGCCGCACCTCGTGAAGCAGTCGCACTTCCCGAACTGGCGGGCCGAGGGCGCGGACGGGCCGTTCCTGACCACGCCCCACTTCCAGGTCGTCTACCCGCGCGGGCGCGAGGTGACGCTGCGCTACGGGTCGACGGCGGCCGATCACGCCGGGCGGGCGCTGACGCTGCTCGCGATCGCCGGCCTGCTCGTCTGGGCGCGGCTCCTGCGGAGGTTCGAGCCATGAGCCTGGCGACCACGCTCTTCAAGTGGGCCGACCGCGTCGGCGGCGGCCTGGCGGTGCGCGGGCTGGGGCTCGCGCACCATCACCTGCGGCCGGGCCCGCCGTTCGTCGAGATCGATCCGCGGGCCGTGCGGCGGGTGCTGCTGGTGCGGCCAGGCGGCATCGGCGACCTGCTGCTGCTGCTGCCGGCGGTCAGGCGCCTGCGGGCGGCGCTGCCCGGCCTGGAGCTGACGCTGATCGCCCAGCGCCGCAACGCCTCGCTGGCCGAGCTCTCCGGCGCCTTCGACCGCGTGGCCTGCTTCGACGGCCCGCCGGCCGCCTTCGCGCGCGCCCTGCGCCGCGGCCACGACGTGGCCGTCGACAGCGAGCAGTTCCACTACTCGTCCGCCGTGTTCGCGCTGCTGTCCGGCGCACCCGCGCGCATCGGGTTCAAGATCAACCCGGCCCGCAACGAGCTGTACACCCACCTCGTCGACTATCCGATGGACCTGCACGAGTCGCTGGCCTTCGGGCGGCTGTTCGAGCCGCTGTGCGGACCGCTCGTGGGGCCGCCGGAGCTGGCGGGAGTGCTCGAGCGCTCGCGGCTGCCCGCACGCGTCGACGGGGTTCCGGACAGTGCCCGGCGCGTGGTCGTGTTCCCGTACGGCGGCGGGCGCGGCAAGGAGTGGCCGACGCCGCGCTGGACCGAGCTGGTCCGGCGGCTGCTGGCCGCGGGCCACGAGGTGGCACTGGTCGGCGGCGCCGACGCGCGCGAGAGGGCGGCGGAGGTGCTGGCGGCGCTGCCGTCGCGCTCGTCCGTGCTCGACCTCGTGGGCCGGCTGTCGCTGCGCGACACCGCGGCCGTGGTCGCCGGCGCCCGGCTCTACGTGGGTTGCGACACGGGGGTGACCCACGTCGCGCAGGCGCTCGGCGTGCGCTGCGTGGTGCTGTTCGGCGCCTCGGACGAGCGCAAGTGGGGGCCGCCCGCGCTGGGGCAGGCGGTGTCCGAGCCGGTGCCGTGCCGGCCGTGTTCGATCTTCGGCTACGTCAAGCGCTGCCGGACGATCGACTGCATGGACCGCATCGCCGTCGACCGCGTGTGGCGCGCGGTCGAGAGCGAGCTGGGGGCTCAGTAGGCCGGCAGCCGGTCGAGCAGTTCCGACAGGCGCGGCGCCGCCGCGTCGCGCGGCGAGAGCAGCCGCTCGCCCGCGGGCCAGCCCACGCCGATCTCGGGGTCGTCCCAGCGGATCACGATCTCGTGGGCGGGCGCGTAGTAGTCGGTGCACTTGTACTCGACGTGGACGCGCTCGGACAGCACGCAGAAGCCGTGGGCGAAGCCGGGCGGGATCCAGAGCTGGTGCATGTTCGCGCCCGACAGCACCGTGCCGTACCAGCGCCCGAAGGTGGGGGAGCCGCGGCGGACGTCGACCGCGACGTCGAACAGCTCGCCGTCGACGGCGCGCACCAGCTTGCCCTGGGCGTGCGGCGCGAGCTGGGCGTGGAGTCCGCGCAGCGTGCCCTTCACCGAGTAGGAGAGGTTGTCCTGCACGAAGGGCCCGACGACGCCGGCCTCGGCGTAGCGGCCCTGGTGGTGGGTCTCGAGGAAGTAGCCGCGCGCGTCGCGGTGGACCTGCGGCTCGATCAGCAGCAGCCCGTCGAGCGGGGTCGCGTGGACCTTCACCCGCGCTCCTCCCGCTCCTCGACCAGCCGGATCAGGTAGCGCCCGTACTCGTTCTTGGCCATCGGCTGGGCCAGCTTCAGCACCTGGCCCGCGTCGATGTAGCCCATGCGCAGCGCGACCTCCTCGGGGCAGGCGACCTTGAGGCCCTGCCGGGTCTCGATCGCCTGGATGAACGTGGAGGCCTGCAGCAGCGACTCGTGGGTGCCGGTGTCGAGCCAGGCGGTGCCGCGGCCGAGCACCTCGACGTGGAGCTCGCCCTGGCGCAGGTAGGCCAGATTGACGTCCGTGATCTCCAGCTCGCCGCGCGGCGAGGGCTTCAGGCTCGCAGCGATGTCGAGCACGCGGTTGTCGTAGAAGTAGAGGCCGGTCACCGCGAAGTGCGACTTCGGCTGCTTCGGCTTCTCCTCGAGGCCCTCGGCGCGCCCGTCCGCGCCGAACCAGACGACGCCGTAGCGCTCGGGGTCGGCCACGCGGTAGGCGAACACGGTCGCGCCCGTCCGGCGCTGGCCGGCCGCGGCCAGCGAGTCGGCGAAGCCGGCGCCGTAGAACACGTTGTCGCCCAGGGCGAGGGCCACGGAGTCGGTGCCGACGAAGTCGCGGCCGATCAGGAACGCCTGGGCCAGCCCGTCCGGGCTCGGCTGCTCCGCGTAGGAGATCGACAGGCCCCAGTCCGAGCCGTCCTGCAGCAGGCGCCGGAAGCCGGGCAGGTCCTCCGGCGTCGAGATCACGAGGATCTCGCGGATGCCCGCCAGCATCAGCGTCGTCAGCGGGTAGTAGACCATCGGCTTGTCGTAGATCGGCACCAGTTGCTTGCTGACCGCGCGGGTCAGCGGATAGAGCCGGGTGCCGGAACCGCCGGCGAGGATGATGCCCTTCACGCGCGCGCTCCCTCCGCGAGACCCAGCCGCTCGCGCCGGTAGCGGCCGCTCTGCACGGCCTCGCACCAGTCGGCGTTCTCGAGATACCAGCGCACCGTCTGCCGCAGCCCGTCCTCGAACCCGAATCGCGGCACGAAACCGAGGCTCGCGCGCGCGTGGCTGGAGTCGATCGCGTAGCGGCGATCGTGCCCTGGGCGGTCCTTCACGAACGTCTTCAGCTCGAGGTAGGAGGCCTTGCCGGCCGCCTTCAGGGCTGCGTTGTCGCGGGCGGGGCGCAACTCCTCGAGCGCTGCGCACAGCGCGTCGACGACCTGCAGGTTGGTGCGCTCGCTGTCGGCTCCGAGGTTGTAGCGGCCGCCCGGGACGCCGCGCTCCAGGGCCAGCAGCACGCCCTCGCAGTGGTCCTCGACGTGGATCCAGTCGCGCACGTTGCCGCCGTCGCCGTAGATCGGCAGCGGCCGCGCTTCGGCCGCGTTGAGGATCATCAGCGGGATCAGCTTCTCGGGGAACTGTCGCGGCCCGTAGTTGTTCGAGCAGTTGGTGAGCAGCGTCGGCAGGCCGTAGGTCTCGTGCCAGGCGCGCACCAGGTGGTCGGCGCCCGCCTTCGACGCGGCGTAGGGCGAGTTGGGCGCGTAGGGGCTGTCCTCGCGGAAGCGGCCCTCCGGCCCGAGCGAGCCGTAGACCTCGTCGGTCGACACGTGCAGGAAGCGGAAGCGCTCCCGGGCTTCGCCCGCCAGCGCGCCCCAGTGGCCGCGTGCGGCCTCGAGCAGCTCGAAGGTGCCGGTCACGTTCGTCCGCACGAATGCGCCGGGGCCGTCGATCGAGCGGTCGACGTGGGACTCGGCCGCGAAGTTGACGACCGCGTCGGGCGCGTGGGCCGCGAAGGCGGCCCGCACGGCGTCGCGGTCCGCGATGTCCGCCTCGACGAAGGCGAACCGGGGTTCCTGCTCCAGGCCCTTCAGGCTCAGCAGGTTGCCCGCGTAGGTCAGGGCGTCGAGCACGACGACGCGGTGCTGCGGGCGCTGCGTCAGCAGGCCCCGCACGAAGTTCGAGCCGATGAAGCCGGCGCCGCCGGTGACGAGGATCGTGGCCATTTCGGGCGCCAAGTGTAACCGCGGACCGCGGCTGCCCGGAGGCGGTATGCTGTCGCTCGCGATGTCCCGCTGGGCGCGACGATGAGCGACGAGGCAGTCGCCGTTTCCCTGGAGGCGCTCGACGCCGCGTGCAGCGACTACGTGCTGCTCGACCGCGGCCTGAACCTGGTTCACGCGGGCCCCGGTCTCGCCGGCCGCGTCGCTGCCTCGCCCGGGCTGGCCCTCGGCGACCGCGTCGAGCTGACCGGCTGGGAGTCGGGCGCCGACCTCCAGCTCGACCTGCGCGACGGCCAGGGGCTGCTGCCGGTCACGGCCGTGTCGCTGCCCGACGGCGGGATGCTGCTGCTGGCGCCGCCCGCGGCCGGCGACGAGCCGGACCCGCTGGCCGCGCTCGAGTCCGAAGAGGAGCCGGCCGAGCTGCCGCCGGCGAGCCCCGGGCTGGCCGAGGCGCTGGGCCGCGTGCGCGAGGAACGCGACACCTTCGTCGCCCTCGTCGAGGGCAGCTCCGACCTGGTGGCGCTGGCCAGCCTCGACGGCCGGCTCAACTTCGTGAACGAGTCCGGGCGCCGCCGGCTGGGCCTCGGCAACGCCGAGGACATCGAGCGGCTCAGCATCGGCGACCTGTTCACGCCCGACAGCCGCGGGCAACTGGCGGCGGCCGTGATCCCGACGGTGCTGGCCCGCGGCCGCTGGGAGGGCGAGTTGCAGTTGCGCCACCCGTGGACGCGGGCGGCGATCGACGCCGAGGCGTCGATGTTCCTGCTGCGGCGCGGCGCCGGCGCGCCGGCGGCGCTGGCGGCGGTCGTGCGCGACGTATCGGAGCAGAAGCGGACCGAGGAGGAGCGCCGCCGCTACGCCCGCGACCTGGAGCGCACCAAGGAGGCTTTCGAGTCGAACGCCACCTACCTCGCCCAGCTCGTGGACGAGCTGGCCGACGCCAAGGCGAAGGCCGAGGAGGCGGCCCGCGCCCGCAGCGCCTTCCTGGCGGTGATGAGCCACGAGATCCGCACGCCGATGAACGGCGTGATCGGGATGACGGGCCTGCTGCTCGGCACCCCGCTGACGGCGGAGCAGCGGGACTACGTGGAGACGATCCGCCAGAGCGGCGACGCGCTGCTGACGATCATCAACGACATCCTCGACTTCTCGAAGATCGAGTCGGGCCGGCTGGAGCTCGAGCAGCAGCCCTTCGACCTGCGCGCCTGCGTCGAGGACACCCTCGAGCTGCTGGCAACGGCCGCCGCCGAGAAGGGCCTGGAGATGGCCTACGACCTCGGCCTCGACGCGCCCGAGGCGATCGTCGGCGACGCCGCGCGGCTGCGCCAGGTGCTCGTCAACCTGGTGTCGAACGCGGTCAAGTTCACGGCCCACGGCGAGGTCCAGGTCAGCGTCGCCGCGCGCCCGCTGGGCGGCAACCGCCACGAGCTCACCTTCGCGGTGCGCGACACGGGCATCGGCATCCCCGAGGACCGGCTCGGCAGGCTGTTCGAGTCGTTCACCCAGGCCGACGCCAGCACCTCGCGCAAGTACGGGGGCACGGGGCTCGGGCTCGCCATCTGCAAGCGCCTGGTCGAGCTGATGGGCGGGCGGCTGTGGGTCGAGAGCGGCTCGGGTCGCGGCACCATCTTCTCGTTCACCGTGCAGGCCGAGGGCGTGCCGCAGGCCGAGGGTCCGCGCCGCGACGACCACCTCTCGGGGTTGCGGCTGCTGATCGCCGAGCCGGGACGCCTCACCGCGCGGCTGGCCGCGCGGCTGGCCGAGGCGTTCGGCATGGAGTGGACCGTCGCCGCCAGCCCGGAGGACGCCGTGCAGTGGCTGCGCGAGCGGCGGGCCTTCGACGCCTGCCTCGTCGGCCTCGAGCGCGCGGGCAGCGAGTTGCCGCCGCTGGTCGCGGAGCTCGCCGCGTTGCGCCCGGACCTGCCGGTGGTGCTGCTGACGCCGCTCGACACCCGCGCGGCGGCCCGCCTGATGGGACGCGCGCCGACCGTGCGCGGCGTGCTGAGCCGGCCGCTGCGCGCCGCGCCGCTGCTGCGCGCGCTGCGCGCCGCGATCGGGCGGCCGATCGACGACGCGGTCACCGCCCACGCGTCGAGCGAACCGCTCGGCGCGCCGCTGCGCATCCTGGTCGCGGAGGACAACCCGGTGAACCAGAAGGTCGCGGTGCGCTTCCTGGAGCGGCTCGGACAGCGCGCCGACGTGGCCGCCAACGGCCTGGAGGTGCTCCAGGCCCTGGAGCGGCAGCCCTACGACCTGGTCCTGATGGACGTGCAGATGCCGGAGATGGACGGCCTGACCGCGGCGCGACGCATCCGCGAGCGGTTCGGCGACGCCGGACCGCGCATCGTCGCGCTGACGGCGAGCGCGCTGGAGGGCGACCGCGAGGCGTGTCTCGAGGCGGGCATGGACGGCCACATCGGGAAGCCGCTGATGATCGAGGAGCTGCGGGCCGCTCTCGAGCAGTTCGGCGCGGCGCGGCCGGCCGCGGCGCCCCGCGCCGCCGAGGCGCCCGCCCCCGCGCCGGCCGCGGTCCGCAACCGCGTCGCCCTTCGTTTCGCGCAGCTCGACGACCTGGGCGGAGACGGCTTTGCGGCCGAGCTGGCCGAGCGCTTCCTGCAGGACCTGCCGGCGCGCCTGTCGCGGATCGCCGAGCTGGCGGCCGCGGCGGACCTGGCCGGCGTGGGGCACGCCGCCCACGCGCTGCGCGGCGCCGCGGGCAACCTCGGCGGCCACGACCTGGCAGCCGCCTGTTCCGACATCGAGCAGGCCGCGCGCCGCAAGGAGGTCGATGCAGCGGCCCTCGAGCGGCTGCGCGCGCTCGCGTCCCAGCTCCAGGCGGAACTCGACCAGCAGGTGGCTGCCCGGCGGCTCGGCGAGCCGCGGGCTTGACAGCGAAAGCGAGGAACGGCGAGACTTTCGTTGCTGCCAATTCAAGTAGCACTTTGATCAGGGGGGATGTCGTGCAGGCTCGCTACGGACTCGCGCTGCTGCTCCTCCTCGTCGGCGGCTGCACCACGATCTACGAGGAGCTCCCGACGCAGGCCTCGGGCAACGTCTCGACCCCGACGCCCGTCGCCGTCCCGGTCGTGGTCACGCCGACGACGCTGCCGACGCCCGGGCCGACCCCGGCGCCGACCGCGGCTCCCGCGCCGACGCCGACGCCCTCGAGCCCCGGTCCGACGCCCACGCCGGGCTCGACGCCGCGGCCGACGCCGACCCCGACGCCGCCGGTCGGGACGTCCATCCACCACGTGCGCGTAGGCTTCTTCGGCTTCAGTTGCCCGGCGGGCGTCACGGTGCCGCGCAACGGGCTCGGCGAGTTGCCCGTGGGCTGCCGTGGCTTCGTGACCGCCACGCCCAAGGACTCCGCGGGCCACGACGTGCCGGAGTCGATCCACGGTCCCAACTGCGACTGGGCGCTGGAGTCGGGGCACGGCCTCGTCGAGGTCACCAACTCCGGCGTGACCGTCTTCAACAAGGACGTGAAGGGACTGGCGACCGGCTCCTTCCGGCTGTGCGCCACTGTTCGCGGCGTGAAGGGCTGCCTCAACGGTCAGGTGACGCCGGGCGCCTGACCGCGGGCGACGGCGTCCCGGCCGCGAGGCGCGGGACGCCGCTGCGGACGCCTCCTACTGGCCGAGATCCTCCGCCAGTGCCCGCCGCTGCCCGTCGGTCAGCTTGTCCTCGTGCGCGTAGTCGGGGTGATCGGAGCCGAGCGCCACGGGCACCCGGCCACCGGTGGCGAAGCGCACGTACTGGACGGAGGAGAGGCGCTCGTCGCCGACCTGGCGGCGGTCGTAGCTGACCATCACCTTCGAGCCGTCCTCGAGCCGGGCGTAGACGTGGTCCATCAGGTTGCGCCAGGCGACCAGCTTGACGGCCCGCTGCGCCGGGTCGTCGATCTCGATCAGCAGCGAGGCGCCGAGCTCGCCGGGGCCGCCCAGCAGCTCGTTGTAGGTCTCGATCTCGTGCTGGATCTCGGACTCCTTGACGAGCCGCTCGACGCGCACCATCTCCTGGATCTGGTAGCGCACGGTGTCGCGGTTCTCGAACAGGAAGGTCATGTGCGGGCCCAGGTGGATGCGCCGCGGCTCCTTGATCTTCAGCACGGCGGCGCGGATCTGCTCGCGCTGCTCGCCGTAGGTGACGTAGTCGAGGATCTCCTCGCGGCGGACGGGCTGCATCGTGCTCGCGTTCACGTCTACTCCTCCTTCTTCTTCGGCTCGACCTTCTGCGCGAAGCCGTCCTCTTCGTAGGCCCGGCGCAGGATCGTCATCGGGTGCAGCGGCTTCTTGCCGGCGTGCTGCTCGAACTGGATCGCGGCCAGCGGGCAGTCGGTCGACCACTCCTTGGCCTCGCTCGCGTCCTTCATGCCGTCGAACGCCTTCTTGCCGATCCGCTGCGAGGCCTCGAAGCTCTCGACCTTCATCGCGTAGGTGCCGTCGTGTCCGCAGCACTCCATGACCATCGCCGGCTTGACGCCGGGGATCTTGCGCATCAGGTCGCGGCCCTTGAAGCCGACGCCCTGGGCCCGCAGGTGGCAGGGCGCGTGGTACGCCACGGTGCCGCCGGGGGTCGACTTGAAGTCGGTGTTGAAGCGCTCCTGGTCGCGGATCGACCACAGGAACTCCGAGGGGTCCATCGTCGCGGCGGCGACCTTCTTCGCGCGCTCCTTGTCCTCGGGCGCGACCAGCTCCGGGTACTCCCGGCGCAGCATCATCGAGCAGGTGGGGTTGATCGCCAGCACCTTCTGGCCGGCGTCGACGTGGGGCTCGAGCATGTCGAGGTTCTGCTTCGCCTGCGCGCGCAGGCCCTCGAGGTCGCCGTGCTCCCACTTCGGCATGCCGCAGCAGGCGAAGCCGCGCCGGCAGTCGACCTTGACCCCGTTCTTCTCCAGCACCTTCACGGTGTCCTGGCCGACCTCGGGCTCGTTGTTGTTCACGTAGCAGGTCTCGAACAGCACCACCTCGCCGGTCGGCTTGTCGACGTTGCGGCCCGTCTTGTCCGCCCAGTCCTCGAACGTCTCCGAGGCGAAGTCGGGGAGCTGCTTGTCGCGGTGGATGCCGAGCAGCTTCTCGAAGAAGAAGCGGTGCACCGAGTTGCGGTTCATCACGTTGGCCATGCCGAACGACAGCCGGGCCATCTGCGCCGCGAGATCCGGGTTGCCGAGCACCTTCTCCCGCAGCGGCACGCCTTCGACCTTGATCCGCTGCGCCTGGTAGCGGTGGACGAGCTTGGGGAAGTCGAGCTGGAACTCGTGGTGCTCGCGCGGCGTGTACGGGCACTGGACCTCGCACAGCTTGCACTGGAAGCACTGGTCCATCACCCGCTGCGTCTCGCCGGGCAGGATCTTCGTGACGTCCCCGTCGTACTTCTTGTCGATCAGCTCGAACAGGATCGGGAAGCTGTCGCAGTACTTGAAGCACATGCGGCAGCCGTGGCAGACCTCGAAGACGCGGGTGATTTCCTTCTGCAGCGCCCCGGCATCCCAGTACTTCGGCTCCGAGGGATCGTAGGTCAGGCCGTCGGTCGGCTTGTAGGAGATGTTGTGGGGTTCGCTCATGGAGTCCTGCCTCGCGCGTGGCGCGCCGTGGGGTGCGGGGGGACGCGGGACGGCCCTGCTTCCTCCGGGCGGAGGGAGCCGTCCCGCGGTACGGGCGAGCTAGGAGATCGAGTCGAGCAGCTTCTGGAAGCGGCCCGCGTGCGACTTCTCGGCCTTGGCGAGCGTCTCGAACCAGTCGGCGATCTCGGGGAAGCCCTCCTCGCGCGCGCTCTTGGCCATGCCCGGGTACATGTCCGTGTACTCGTGGGTCTCGCCGGCGACCGACGCCTTGAGGTTGGTCGCGGTGTCGCCCATCGGCAGGCCCGTCGCCGGGTCGCCGACCTGCTTCAGGTAGTCGAGGTGGCCGTGCGCGTGGCCGGTCTCGCCGTCCGCGGTCTCGCGGAAGTTGCCGGCGATCTCCGGGTAGCCCTCGATGTCCGCCACCTTGGCGAAGTAGAGGTAGCGACGGTTCGCCTGCGACTCGCCGGCGAAGGCGTCCTTGAGGTTCTGGTGGGTCCTGGTGCCCGCAAGCTTCGACATCGGTATCGACTCCTTACCTGAAAACGTCCGAAAGAGAACTACGCCTCGCGCCGACAGGCGGCGCAGACTCCCAGCACTTCCACCCGCACCGAGCGCGCCTGGAAGCCGCCGAGCTGCGGCGGCACCGGCGGGGCCAGCGCGGGGTCCTCGTGATCCTCGATCCGCCCGCACGTGGTGCAGACGAGGTGGTGGTGCGGCGTGCGGTTGGCGTCGTAGCGCCGCCCGTCCGACAGCGGCGTGACGCGCTCGACGAGGCCGGCGGCCTCCAGCGCGTCGAGGGTCTTGTACACGGTGGCGAGCGAGATCGACGACAGCTCGCCGCGAACCTGGCGGAACACCGCCTCGGGGCCCGGGTGCTCGCGCGACGTCAGGAGCGCCTTCAGCACGGCGAGGCGCTGCGGCGTGGCCTTCAGGCCGGCCTCGCGGCAGGCCGTGGCGAGGCGTTCGCCGTCGTGAGCGTGGGGCCTCAGATCCATGGACGTGAACTTAAACTAGTTGAGAATGATTCTCAACTAGAAAGATGTCAAAACTGGTTAGCCGTCCTTCTTCATCTGCTCGACCATGAAGTCGATCTCGTCGTTCGCGGTGGTCGCGAGCAGCAGGCAGGTCCCCGCCCCCTTGTGCCCGCCGCCGCCGAACCCGGCCATCAACTGGCCGACGTTCGTGCGGCTGGTGCGGTTGAAGATCGAGCGCCCGACTGCCACGGCCACCTGCTCCGACGTGGGGCCGCCGTGGATGCGCACCGAGACGTTGGCCTGCGGGAACAGCGTGTAGACGATGAAGCGGTTGCCCACGGGCGGCGTCGGCAGTCCGCGGAAGTCGGTGATCACCACGTTCCCGTCGATCCGCGAGCGCTCGCGGGTGAGCTGCCGGAACTGCTCGTCCGCCGCCCGCATCACCAGCACCCGCTCCTTGACCTCGGGCAGGGCCAGGATCTCCTCGATCGACTTGTCCGCCTTGAACGCCTCGAGCAACTGGAAGAAGTACTCGCGGAAGCCGCGCAGGCCGGTGCGAGGGTCGAGCGTGAACCCGAGCAGCACGTACTCGCGCGGGTCGAGCACGTCGTCGAGGTCGAGCTGCGCCGAGTCGAAGCGGTCCGTTTCCGCCAGCAGCCGGGCGTAGCGCCGTATCTCCGGGTGCTGGCACATGTAGTACTCGAACACCACGCGTGCCGCCGAGGGCGAGAGCCCGTAGCGGCCCTCGAAGCGGTCGGGCGGGGGATCGCCGACCTGGGTGAGCTGGTGGTGGTCGAACCACTTGCCGCAGCCGCGGTCGTAGGGCAGGTTTGCGAGGATGTCGTCCTCGCCGATGTGGATGCGCTTCTGCGTGATGTCCTGGGGGTGGACGAGGTCGATCTCCTCGATCTCCTCGCAGCTCGTGATGAGCACCGCGCAGGTGAGGCCGTCGAGGTCGCCACGGGTGACGAGGCGCACGGTGTTCTCCTTTCCAGGCGCCCCGATGATACGCCCGGGCACCGGGCTGCGGCACTAGACTGGACGGCCATGACCGCCGCGGACCATTCCGACGCGCTGGCCCGCTTCATCGAGGGCCATCCGCGGCTGCTGGTCGTCACCGGCGCGGGCTGCAGCGAGGCCTGCGGCATCCCGGCCTATCGCGACCACGACGGCGCGTGGAAGAGCCGGCCGCCGGTGCGCTTCCACGACTTCGTCACGCGGCCGGCCGTGCGCGCGCGCTACTGGGCCCGGTCGGCCGCCGGCTGGCCGCGGGTCGCCGCCGCCGGCCCGGGGGAGGCCCACCGGGCCCTCGCTGCGCTGGCGGCCGGCGGCTGGCCGCTGCGGGTGGTGACGCAGAACGTCGACGGACTGCACCAGAAGGCGGGCTCGCGCGACGTCGTCGATCTCCACGGCCGGCTCGACCAGGTCGCGTGCCTCGCGTGCGACCGCCGTCTCTCGCGCGCCGACGTGCAGGACCTGCTGCTTTGCTGGAACCCGTGGCTGGTCGAAGTCGCGCGGCGCGCGGAGCCGTTGCCCGACGGCGACGCCCGCGTCGAAAGCGGGTTCGACGGACTGCGCGTGCCGGAGTGCCCCGACTGCGGCGGGCTGCTCAAGCCCGACGTCGTCTTCTTCGGGGAGAACGTGCCCGCACCCCGCGCGGCGCGATCGCTCGAGCTGGCCCGCGACAGCGACGCCCTGCTGGTCGTCGGATCGTCGCTCACGACGTGGTCGGGTTATCGCCTGTGCCTGGCGGCGTGGGAGGCGGGGCGGCCGGTGGCGGCCGTCAACCTGGGACGCACGCGGGCCGATGCCCTGCTCCACGTGAAGTGGAGCGCGGACTGCGGAGGCCTGCTCGGCGCAGCGGCTGCGCGGCTCACGGGCAACGGACACCCGCATGCGGGATTCGTGCCCGCCGCTCTGCTAGAATCACGAGAGTGAGACGAGCAGAATCGACCGTGGAAGGGTGGTCCCGCCCTGCGCCGGTGACCGCCCCGACCGCACCCGAGGATCCGTTCAACGCCTGGTTCGCGGCCCTCGAGGCCCGGCACCGGGCGAGCCTCAGTTTCCAGGAGGTCCGTCGCTCCCTGCAGGCCCTCTCGTCCGTCTACGTCGAGAGGCGGTCGAAGCTGATCGACGGCGGGGCGCTCGACGGCGCCGGCAAGCGGGCCGCCTTCGCGCTCTACTACGGCGCGCGCCACTTCCTGCTCGTGCGCGAGGTCGTGCGCGCGCTGGGCGCCACCAAGCCGACGCTGCCGCGGGTGGCCGATCTCGGCTGCGGCACCGGCGTTGCGGGCGTCGCCTGGGCCCTGGAGATGGCGCCGCGCCCGGAGATCCTCTCGGTCGATCGGTCGCGCTGGGCGCTCTCGGAGACGCGCTGGACGCTGGCCCAGCTCGGGCTGCGCGGCCGCGCGACGCCGGGCGACGTGCTCGACACCAAGGTCGCGCCGGGCGCCTGCGGCATCGTGCTCGCGTTCTCGATCAACGAGCTCGACGACCCGGTGCGCGACGCGCTGCTGCCGCGGCTGCTGGAAAGCGCGAAGGCCGGGGCGCGGGTGCTGATCCTGGAGCCGCTGGCCAAGAAGGCCTCGCCGTGGTGGCCCGCTTGGTCCAAGGCGTTCAAGGCCGTCGGCGGACGCGACGACGAGTGGAAGTTCCGGCCCCCCATGCCGGAGACCCTGGAGCTGCTCGGCAAGGCCGCAGGCCTCGAGTCGCGCGAGCTGACCGCCCGCACGCTCTATCTCGCTCCCGCCGCCAAGCGCTGACGCCCGCGCGGGCGGAACCGCCGCCGGAACGGCGCCACCGAGGCACAGAGGCACAGAGATTCACGGACGCTGGCGAGGTCCAGGGAGTTGGTGTGACAGCCCTCTGTGCGTCTCTGTGTCTCTGTGACTCTGTGGCGTCGTCGCCGTTCGACGCTGGGGACATCGATCGGAGGTTTCCACGAGTGAAGACTCTTGCCCGGGCCGTGATGTGCCTGCTTGCCCTGCCGGCGCTCGCTTCCGAGCCGGCGTTCCGCCTCGACCCTGCGGCGCTGCCAGCGCTGGCCGCCGACGCGCTGGCCGTTCCCGCCTTCGCCGACGAGCCCGAGCCGGCGGCGCTCGCCGCGGCTTCGCCCGCGCTGGCCGCCGCCCTGCGCACGGCCCGCGAACAGGGGAGCTGGCCCGGGAAGCCCGGTTCCTCGCTGTTGCTGCCCGCCCCGGCCGGCCTCGCCGCGCGCTCGCTCCTGGTCGTCGGCGTCGGGCCGCGCGAGGGCTGGGACCAGGAGCGGCTGCGGCGCTTCGCGGGCACCGCCGTGCGGCAGGCGCCGCCGCGCGCGCGCACGCTTTCGCTGTGGCTGCCCGAGACGGGACCGGATGCGACCTCTGCTGCGGTCGAAGGCGCGCTCGTGGGGCATTTCGAGCCGGGGCTGCACAAGACCGCGCCCGAGCGACGCGACCTCGCGGAAGTCCGGCTCGCCGGGGCCACGGGAGCTGGCGCCGAGGCACTCGTGGAGCGTGGCCTGGTGCTGGGCCGCGCGCAGAGCCGCGCGCGGCGACTGATCGTCGAGCCCGCCAGGGTGATCACGCCCGAGGCGCTCGCCCGCGAGGCGCGCGCGGTGGCGGAGGCGAACGGCCTCCAGGTCGAGGTCTTCGAGGGCGCCGATCTCGAGCGGCTGCAGCTCGCCGGCACCCTCGCGGTCGGCAAGGGCAGCGCCCAGGCGCCGCGCTTCATCGTGCTGCGTTACGTGCCCGCCGCGCCGTCGAAGGTGAAGCTGGCCCTGGCCGGCAAGGGAGTCTGCTTCGACTCCGGCGGCATCTCGCTGAAGGACGGCGAGGGCATGTACCGCATGAAGGGCGACATGGCCGGCGGTGCGGCCGTGATCCAGGCCATGGGGGCGATCGCGCGGCTGCGGCCCGCGATCGAGGTGATCGGCATCGTGCCGGCCGTCGAGAACATGCCCTCGGGCACCGCACAGAAGCCGGGCGACGTGTTCCGCGGCCCGGGCGGCAAGACGGTCGAGGTGATGAGCACCGACGCCGAAGGACGGCTGATCCTGTCGGACGCGCTGGCCTACGCGGTCAGCCAGGGTGCGACCCACCTGGTCGACGTCGCGACGCTGACCGGCAGCGTCGTGCGCGCGCTGGGCAGGGACTACACCGGCGCGTTCGCGACGGACGACGCGCTCTTCGCCGCGGTCGAACGTGCCGCGCGCCGGGCGGGCGAGCCCGTCTGGCGGCTGCCGCTCGACGAGGAGTTCACCCGGCGGGTGCGCAAGAGCCTGGTCGCCGATCTCGTCGAAGGCGACGGTGCGGCGGGAGGCGCTTCGATCGGTGCCGCGTTCCTGCGCGAGTTCACGGCGGGCCGGCCGTTCGTCCACCTCGACATCGCGGGCACGTCGTGGCCCGAGTCGCGGCCGTGGCGCGCCGACGGACCCACCGGCGTCGCGACCCGCACGCTGGCCGAACTGGCGCTCGTGTTGTCGGAGCCGGCCGGCCGCTGAACTCGGCGGCGGGCCCTGCTAGGCTTCGCCCGCATGGAGACTCCGCGTTGAAGCCGCCGGCGACCGTCGGCGAGGCCCTGCTGCAAGCGGCCGAGCGCTGGGGCTCGCGGCCCGCCCACCACGTGCGCGCCGGCGAGCGCTGGCGACCGGTGTCGTGGGCCGAGTACGGCCGCGACGTGCGCCGCGCCGCGCGCGCGTTCCTGGCCGCCGGGCTGAAGAAGGACGAGGGCGTCGTGATCCGCGGCGCCAACCGCCCCGAGTGGTACGTGGCGGCGCTCGGCGCCGCGCTGGCCGGCGCGCGGCCCGCGGGCATCTACGCGACCTCGACCCGCGAGCAGACCCGCTACGTCGCCGCCCACTGCGACGCACGGGCGGCCGTGCTGGTGTCGGCGCGCGACCTCGACGCCGTCGCGCCGGGCGACGACCTGCCGCGGCTCGGCTGCCGCGTGCTGCTCGACGGCGCCGCCGAAGGGGCGATGTCGTGGGCCGCGTTCCTCGACAGCGGCGACGCCGTGCCGGAGGCGGCGCTCGAGGCGCGCCTCGCGGAGCAGCGCGAGGACGACGTCGCGGCGCTGATCTACACCTCGGGCACGACCGGCCAGCCGAAGGCGGTGATGATCACCCACGCGAACGCGCTGTGGGTCGGGCGCGAGGTCGCGCGCCACGCGCGGCTCGGCCCCGACGACCGGCTGCTCTCGTACCTGCCGCTGTCCCACATCGCCGAGCAGGCCAACTCGCTCTACGCGCCGCTCGTCTCCGGCGCCCAGGTCCACTTCGTGGAGGCGATGGAGGCGCTGCCCGAGGCGCTGCGCCAGGTGCGCCCGACGATGTTCCTCGGCGTGCCGCGCGTCTACGAGAAGATGCAGGCCGCGATGCAGGCGGCGGGCGCCACGGCTCCTGCGTTGCGGCGGCGCCTGGCCGCGTGGGCCCGCTCGGTCGGCGCGGCGCACGGCCCCGCGATCGCATGCGGGGCGCCGGCGCCGTTCGTGTACCGCCTCGCGGACCGGCTGGTGTTCTCGCGCGTGCGGGAGCGGCTCGGCTTCGACCAGGTCAAGCTGATGGCGGTGTCGGCGGCGCCGATGCCGAAGGAGACGCTCGAGTACTTCATGAGCCTCGGCGTGCTGATCTCGGAGATCTACGGGGCCAGCGAGGTCAGCGGGCCGGCGACGGTGTCGATGCCGCCGAAGTACCGGCTGGGCACGGTCGGGCTGCCGATCGCCGGCACCGAGGTCAAGCTCGCGGACGACGGCGAGATCCTGGTGCGCGGCCCCAACGTCTTCCGCGGCTACCTCAAGGACGAGGCGGCCACCCGCGAGGTGCTGGACGCGGAGGGCTGGTACCACACGGGCGACGTCGGCACGATCGACGCCGACGGCTACCTGTCGGTGACCGACCGCAAGAAGGAGCTGCTGATCACCTCCGGCGGCAAGAACGTGGCGCCGGCCCCGATCGAGGCGCGGCTCAAGCAGATCCCCGGCGTGGGCCAGGCCGTGGCCATCGGCGACCGCCGGCCGTACCTCGCGGCGCTGCTCTCGCTCGATCCGCAGCGGCTGCCGTCCGCGCTGCAGGCGGCGGGCTGCCCGGGCCTCGACGCCGCCCAGGCCGCGGCCTCGCCGCAGTTCCGCGCCTTCGTGGAGCGCCACGTCGAGAAGCTCAACGGCGACCTCGCGCGCTTCGAGAGCGTGAGGCGATTCGCGCTGCTGCCGGCGGAGTTCACGGTCGAGGGCGGGGAGCTGACACCCACCCTCAAGCTGCGCCGCAAGCCGATCGCCGAGAAGTACGCGGCGGAGATCGAGGCGCTCTACACGTGAGCGCCGCGCTGGCCCTCGTCGCCCTCTCCGGGCTGGCGGCCGGCGCCGCGCACGTCGTCACCGGCATCGACCACCTCGCGGCGCTGCTGCCGCTCTCGGTCGGGCGGCGCTGGGCCGCGTTCCGGGCCGGCGTGCGCTGGGGGCTGGGCCACAGCGGCGGCGTGCTCGTCGTGGGCGCGGCGGCGATCGCCCTCGAGGGCGCCTTCGACGTCGAGGCGCTCTCGCACCGCGCCGAGGCCGTGGTCGGCCTGGTGCTTTGCCTGATCGGCGGCCAGGCGGTGCGCACGGCGCTGCGGCTGAAGCTGCACGCCCACCCGCACGTCCACGAGGGCGGCCCCCACGTCCACCTCCACGCCCACGTCGGGGGCCCGGCCGGCGAGCCGGGCGAGCACGCGAAGGCGGCCTCGGCCCATCGCCACGAGCACACCGCGTTCGTCGCCGGCACGCTGCACGGCTTCGCGGGCACGGCCCACCTGCTCGGCGTGCTGCCCGCGGTGGCGCTGCCGGGGCTCGTGCCGGCAGCGGTGTACCTGGCCGCCTTCGCCGTCGGCACCGTCGCCGCGATGGCCACCTTCGCGGCGGCAGTGGGAGAGGTGAGCGCCCGCGCCGCCGGGGAGCGGCCGCGGGCGGCGCGCGCGCTGCTGCTGGCGGCGGGTGTCGCGACGGTCGCGGTCGGCGGCGTGTGGACCGCGCTCGCGGTCGCCGGGCCTATTTCTTGGTGACCGTCTCCTCCTTCAGCACCAGCTTCGCGAACAGGAAGACGAGCCCGGCGACGATCAGGAAGTCGAGGGCGGCTCCGAGCACCTTGCCGTAGAGCACGCCGCCCGCCGAGAGCTTCCGGATGTCGTCCACCTGCGCCGCCTGCAGCGCGGGCTGGAGCACGAGCGGCATCAGCAGGTCGTTGACGACCGAGCTGACCAGCTCGTTGAGCTTGCCGCCGATGATCACGGCGATCGCCAGGCCGACCACGCCGTAGTTCTTCAGGAACGCCACGAAGTCCTTGACCACCGTCGCCCTCCTTCGGCGTCGCGGACCGCCGCACGCCGGGCGCAGTATGCAGTAGTCTTGTCGGCCGAGGAGACTGGTGATGAAGGCAACTCGTGCGACGCGCGCGCTCCTGGTCCTGGGTTTCGTCGCGGGCCCGTTGTGCGCGGACACGCTGGTGCTGCGCAACGGGCGCCGGGTCGAAGGCGAGTTCGTCGGCTACCGCTCGGGGCGGATCGAGTTCGAGGACTCGCGCGGCCGCGTCGAGCGTTACGACCGCGAGGAGGTCGCCCGCATCGAGTTCGAGCGGAGCGGATGGGCCGGCTCCGGCTCCGGCTCCGGTGGCGACCGCCCGAGCGGCCTGCGCGAGCGCTCGTTCTCCGTGGCCGCAGCCGAGGCGTGGACGGACACCGGGATCGAGGTCCGCCGCGGCCAGCGCCTGTGGTTCGACGCCTCGGGCCGCGTGACCTGGGGCCGGGACCGGCGCGACGGGCCGGACGGCGAAGGCGGCAACCACTACAACGCCGGCCGGCCGATCCCCAGCCGTCCCGGCGGGGCGCTGATCGGCCGCATCGGGAACGACCCGTTCTTCATCGGCTCGGACAAGGGCCCGATCGAGGTGCGGGGCAGCGGCCGGCTCCATCTCGGCGTCAACGACGACTTCCTCCAGGACAACAGCGGCAGCTTCCGCGTCACCGTCTACTACTAGGAGGGCGCCGTGAAGATCGCGATCGGCGCGGACCACGCCGGCTTCGAGCTGAAGCAGGTGCTGGCCGCGGACCTGGCCCGCTGGGGGCACGTCGTCGAGGACCTCGGCACCCACTCGACGGCGCCCTGCGACTACCCGGACTACGCCGCGGCCGTCGCGCGCGCGGTGGTCGAGGGGCGTGCCGAGCGCGGCGTCGTGCTGTGCGGCAGCGGCGTCGGCGCCTGCGTGGCGGCCAACAAGGTGTTCGGCGCCCGCGCCGGGCTGTGCCACGACACCTACTCGGGCCACCAGTGCGTCGAACACGACGACGTCAACGTGCTGGTGATGGGGGCGCGGGTGATCGGGGCCGCCGTCGCCCAGGAAGTGCTGCGCGCGTTCGTCGACGCGCGCTACACCCAGGAGGAGCGCCACGCCAAGCGGCTGGCCAAGGTGCTGGCGCTGGAGCGCGCGATGCGGGAGGGAGCATGAGCGGCGCGATCACCGCCGGGCTGGGCGCGGAACTGCGCGAGGCCGTCCTGCGCGGGGCCGCGGAGTGGGACGCGCAGCGGGGCACGGCGCGGCTGTGGGCCCGCGACGCCTCGCTGTGGACGGGCGGCGACGAGGCGGCCTGGCTCGGCTGGCTGGACCTGCCGCAGGCCCCGGGGGTCGCGGTGGAGACGCTGCGGGCGCTGGCGGCGGATGCGCGCGGCTTCCGCGACGTGCTGCTGCTCGGCATGGGCGGCTCCAGCCTCGGCCCCGAAGTGGTCGCCGCCACGCTGCCGCCCGTCGCCGGCGCGCCGCGGCTGCACGTGCTCGACAGCACGGTGCCGGCCCAGGTGCGGCGGGTCGCCGCCGGGCTCGATCCGGCGCGCACGCTGGTGCTGGTGGCCTCCAAGTCGGGCAGCACGCTCGAGCCCGAGATCCTCCGCCTCCACTTCTTCGCGTGGCTCCAGGCGGCGCTCGGCGGCCAGGCGGGCCGCCACTGCGTCGCGGTCACCGATCCCGGCTCGAAGCTGGAGGCGGCGGCGCGCGCCGACGGCTACCGCCACGTGGTCCACGGGATCAAGAGCGTCGGCGGGCGCTTCTCCGCGCTGTCGCCGTTCGGCCTGGTGCCGGCGGCGCTGTGCGGGCACGACGCGCGGCTGCTGCTGGCCCACGCCGAGGCGATGGCCGTGTCCTGCGCGCCCGAGCGTGCGGCGCTCGACAATCCCGGCGCGGCGCTCGGGCTGGTGCTCGGGCACGCGGCGCGGCGCGGCCGCGACAAGCTGACCCTCGTGCTGTCTCCCGCGCTCCGCGCGCTCGGCGCGTGGCTCGAGCAGCTCGTCGCCGAGAGCACGGGCAAGCGCGGCCGCGCCATCATCCCGGTCGACGGCGAGCCGCTCGCGGCGCCCGGCCGCTACGGCGCCGACCGCCTCTTCGTGCACGTGGCGCTGGCCGGCGAGTCCGACCCGGCCGCCGCCGCGGTGCGCGCCCTGGAGCAGGCCGGCCACCCCGTGGTGCGGATCGAGGTCCCGGAGAGCGAGCACCTGTTCGCCGAGTTCTTCCGCTGGGAGCTGGCGACCGCGGTCGCCGGCGCGGTGATGGGCGTGCACCCGTTCGACCAGCCCGACGTCGAGGCCAGCAAGGTCGAGACGCGGCGGCTGACCGAGGAGTACGACCGCACGGGCGCGCTGCCCGCCGAGAGCGCGCTGTGGAGCGGGGAGGGCGTGTCCCTCTACGCGCCGGCGGCCCACGCGAGCGCCCTCGGCGAGGCCGCAGACCTGGCCCGCTGGCTGCGCGCCCACCTGGCGACGCTGCAGCCCGGCGACTACGTCGGCCTGCTCGCCTATCTCGACCGCAGCAGCGCGCACGAAGAAGCGCTGCTCGCGATGCGGGCACGGCTGCTGGCGGCGTCGGGCCACGCGACCTGCGTCGGTTTCGGGCCCCGCTTCCTGCACTCCACCGGCCAGGCCTACAAGGGCGGCCCCGCCAGCGGCGTGTTCGTGCAGATCACCGCTGACGACGCGGAGGACCTGCCGGTGCCTGGCCAGCGCGCGACCTTCGGGGTCGTGAAGGCGGCCCAGGCCCGCGGCGACTTCGAGGTGCTGGCCGCCCGCGGCCGGCGCGCGCTGCGCGTCCACCTGCACGGCGACCCGCAGGCCGGACTGGCGCGGCTCGGCGCAGCGCTGGAGAAGGCCCTGTCCTAGCGGCCTCTACGCCCCGCGGCGTCCGGATCGTCGATTGTCGGGGAGATTGGTGGAGCTGACGGGGTTCGAACCCGTGACCTCGTGAATGCCATTCTTGATGCGGGCCTTTTTCGAACCCCGCTCCAGAGCAGCGTTTTCCGGCCTAACCCTCTCAGAACCCTAGTTGTTACAGGGCTTCGGGCGTGTTAGCCTTTGTTCGGCCCGGATAAGGGGTGCTAGGGCGACCTTGGTAGCCGACTTGGTATCCCGGGCCCGCGCGTGACCCGTTCTCACGCTGCGGCCGGCGCCGAAAAAGCGGAGGCCAACGATGCCGACGAAGCGACTCACCGCGACGAACGTGCAGACGCTCCCGTGTCCCGCGGGGAAGGAGCGGGTCCACTACTTCGACGCGACGAAGAGCGCGCCGCCCGGCTTCGCGCTGCGCGTGACCGCGACGGCCCGCGAGCGGAGCACCGGGCGATGGAGTGGCCGGAGCTACGTGCTCAAGTTCTACGTCCGGGGCACCGGCGCCCGCGGCTGGCTGGTGCTCGGCGACGTGGGCGACGTGACGCTCGACGCCGCGCGCGTGGACGCGACCGAGAAGAGCACCCTCGCGGCGAACGGCCGCGACCCGCGCTTCGTCGCGGCCGTGGACAAGGCCCGCACGGTGGCGGCCGTCTGTACCGACTACATCGAGGCCGTCTCCGCAACCGCGTCGCCTACCACCGTGGACGGATACCGCCGGCTCTTGAAGCACGTCGTCGCGGCGCCGGAGCTCAAGGCGCCGGTGGACTCCATCGAGGACGCGCACGTGTCGGCGCTGCTGGCCAGGCTCGGGACCGCGAAAGGGAAGTACCTCGCCAACCGCGTGTTCGCGCTGATCTCGGCGGCGCTGCGCTGGGCCCGCGGGACGCGCCGCGGCAAGGGGGCCCGGAAGATCCCGGCGCCGACCGCGGAACAGCGGATCGCGCGGAACCCCTGCGCCGAGATGACGGCGCCGAACCCCGAGAAGAAGCGCGAGCGGGCTCTCGCCGATGACGAGCTGGTGCGCGTGTGGAAGGGGCTCGACACGATGCCGCCCGAGGCCGCGGCCTACGTCCGCTTCCTGATCCTGGCGGGCCTGCGCCGCAACGAAGCCGCGGCGCTGCGCTGGCGCGACTACAACGCGGGGGAACGCCTGCTCACCGTGCCCGGCGAGGTGCGCAAAGGCGGCCGCACGCACGTCGTGTTCCTGGCGCCGCTGGCCGTCGACGTGCTCGCTTCCATCGGGCCCGGGAAGCGCGACGCCCTGATCTTCGGCGAGGGGGGGCGCCGGTTCGTGACGAACGAGGGCCGGACGATGGCGGCGATCCGGGCCGCGACCGAGGTGCGCGTCGACAACAAGGTGAAGGTCCCGCAGGTGGAGTTCCGCCTCCACGACCTGCGCCGCACGTGCGCGACCGGCTGCGCGAAGACCGGCGCCGACGAGACGATGATCTCGCGCATCCTGGGACACGCCGTGTTCGCGAAGGCGCTCCCGGTCACGGTGCAGTACATCGCCCACGCCTACGCGGCCGAGCACAGGGCCGCGCTCGAGCGCTGGGCCGCCTACGTCGAGGCCCTGCTCGGGATCGTGCGGCCGGAAGCGAAGGTTCTGAAGGGCGAGTTCGGGAAGGCCACAGCGTGAATCGCGGTCTGAGTGGGGAGGCTTCGAGCCTCGCCGCAGCGCTCGCGGCCGGCCCTGTTCCGGCGAATGCGGCGGAGAGAGCCAGCGCGATCCTACGGCACCTGGAGCGCGGCTTCGCGGCTCTCCTCAGCGAGGCAGAGAACTCGCCGATCGTGAGGATCCACGCGGCAACCGTCGCCCGGGACCTGGTCTCGGTTGTGCGCCGCTATGCCTTGTCAGTCGAGATCCAGCAGGCGGCGCGCCGAGAGAGCGCCTCGCGCGGCCGCGGCCGGCCATCGGCATGGCCGGAGCGGGAGATGGAGGCCGGCGTGATCCTGTCGCTCTCGTTCGTCGGAGAGGAGTTCCTGGCAGAGACCCCCGGGCGGCCAGCTCTGGAGATCATCGCAGCGATCCGCGGAACCATCGTCTCGGAGCCACGCAACAACGTTCGCCGGGGGAAGCGGCGCCTCCGAGGCCTCAGGCTGTTGCGCGACTGAACCAGGTCCCTCCGCTGGGCCCTGTTGCTGGCCGGCGCCGCTGCTCGACACCGGCCCCGATTTGTTACCGTGGCCGCTAGCGGCCGAAAGCGTTCATCGTGGTCCGGAAGTCGGGAGGACCACGCGATGAACAGACAGATCGGACGCCTGTTGACTGGCCGTGAGGTGTGCGAGCGCCTCCGCATCACTCGCGTGACGCTCTGGGAGTGGCGCCGGCGCGGGCTGTTTCCGGCCCCGATCGTCGTGGGGACCGGGAACCGGAACCGCTGGCTCGAGGAGGACGTCGAGCAGTACATCGCGCAGCAGATCACGCGGCGCGCGGCCTAGGCCAGTGCCCCGTCCTCCTCGCAGCGCCGGCATCACCCGGCCCGAGGCCTTGGTCATCGTCCAGGCCCTCGCCGCCGGCTGCCGCGATCGCGACCCAGTAGCCGCTCGCGACCGTCTCCTCGAGCGCGTGGCTGCTCACGATGAAGCCCCCGCCCTCCGTGCAGCGCTCGCAGAACTCGGCGCCGACTCCGTCATCGCGCTCGCTCGCCGGGCAGCCGCGTGAACGCCCGTGGTGAGGCCGCGCTCGCTGCCGGCGACGTCGACGGCTGGCTGTACCTCGTCGGGCCCGGCCCGTGGCGCCCGCGAGCCCTGGAGACGGTGACCCGGTCGACGTGGGACGCGCTCTGCGACCAGCGCCGGCGCCGGAGCCACGGCGCGTGACCCCCGACAAGGCCGCACGGGGCGCCGGCGTCGCGTCGCCCCGGCTCCCGTGGTTCGAAGAGGCGGTCCGCGACCTGGGCGGCTGCCCCTCGGGCCCCGTGAGCAGCTGGCTCAGGGACGTGATCCGCCTCGCCGCGTCGCGCTCGGCGGCATGGCATGCCCAGAACGCGAAGGAACGCGCACGCCGACCCGACCACCACCTGGGGGCGCGATGACGTTCGTGAAGCTGGACCGCGGACTGCTCTCCTCGTCGCTCTGGATCGAGGGCGACGCGGAGGCCGTGCGGGTCTGGATCTACCTGCTGCTCTCGGCAGATGCGCACGGGCTGGTCACGGAGACGCTGCCCGCCATTGCCTTCGGCTGCAAGCTCCCGGTAGACCGAGCCGCCGCGATCCTCGACCAGTTCGCGCAGCCGGACCCCCACAGCCGGACTCCGGTAGCCGAGGGGCGGCGCGTGGTGATCTACCGTGAGCCCGAGTGGTCGGTTGATATCGTCAACTACCTGCGCTACCGCCAGAAGGACCACACGGCCGCGGAGCGCGTGCGCAGGTATCGGCAGCGGCTAGCCGTTACGCGTAACAGCCGTAACGCGGGCGTAACGGACCGTAACGACCGTAACGCGTTACGCAAGCAGAAGCAGAAGCAGAAGCAGAAGCAGAACACAGAAGGCTCGGCGGCGCGCCGCGCCGCCGCGGCGGCCGCGACTTCGGCGACGGAAACCAAGCGGCAGGGCTTGGAGGCGGTGCCGACCGTCCGCGCCGTCGCCGAGGCCTACCGCGAGGCCGTGAACCGGAAGGCCGTCACCCTGGGCATGCTCGAGGCGGCCCGCCGGGGCCTCGACGCTGGCGCGACGGTCGAGGATCTCGCGCGGATCGCCCGCGCGGTCGGCGCCGCTCGGAAGACCCCGAGCCTCGCGCCGCGTGGCGGGTTGCTCGCCTGGGCGCTCGAGCATCAGAAGCTCGACCCGGATTACGTGTTCCGCCCCTCGAACGTCGACAAGCTCGTGACCGAAGCTGAGGCTGTCCTCAAGGCCGCCGAGCCGCAGTCGGCGGCGGCGCCGCCCGACCAGTACGCGGGCCGCCCGCTCGACGAAGTGCCGTTCCACCTGCGCCGCGCGGAAGCCGCGCGCCGCCAGGTCGCGGGGGCCGAATGATCGCGCCCAGCACCCTCGAGGCCGAGCGCGTCGTGCTCGGCGGGGTCCTCGTCGAGCCCGGGCTCTGGGCCGGAGTTGCGGACCGCGTCTCGACCGGGGACTTCGCGGACCAGCGGCACCGCGCGACCTGGGCGGCCCTCTCGCGGCTCGCGCTCGCCGGAACGCCCATCGACCTCGTCACGCTCAAGGACGCGCTGCACGCGACTGGCGACCTCTCGACGGCCGGCGGGCCCGCGTACCTGGCCGGTCTCCTCGACGGTCTCCCGCGGCCCTCGGAGAGCGGCCTGCAGGCCTGGGCAGCGATCGTGCGCGCCGGGTCGATGCGCCGGCAGATCGTCGCGCGCATCGACCGCTTGAAGGCGATGGCGGACTCCGGCGAGAAGAGCGCGGCCGAGCTGCTCGACGAGGCGCAGGCCGCGTTCCTCGAGGCCGCGGCGCCGGCGCGCGGCGGGAGCTACGGCCCCGACGACCTGGAGAAGCTCGCGCGGCGCGAGCTGGACCGCCTCGCCCTGGCCGATCGTGGACTGGTCGGGGTGACCACGGGCCTCGTGGGCCTCGACGCGATCCTCGGCGGGTTGCAGGCCGGCCAGCTCGTGCTGGTCGGCGCTCGCCCCAGCCGTGGCAAGTCGAGCCTCGGGCTCCAGGTCGCCGAGGCCGCTGCGGACTCCGGTGTGGTGTCCGTCGTGGCGTCCCTCGAGATGGCCGCCGCGGAAGTCGCGGTCCGGCGCGTCTGCACAGAGGCCGGACTCTCCGCGACCTGGGTCCGGGGCGAAGGCGCCGAGTCGCGTCACTGGCCGCGCCTGACGAGTGCTCTCTCCCGGACCCTGCGCCGCCCGCTCTACCTCGAGGAACTGACCGCCGCCACCGTCCCGCAGATCCACGCCCGGTGCCAGAGGCTGAAGGCCCGCGTCGGGTCACTGGGTCTCGTGGTGGTGGACTACCTGCAGCTCGTCCGCGCAACGGCCCGCGGCGCGACCCGGGATGCCGAGCTCGGCGAGGTCTCGCGTGCGCTGAAGGCGATGGCCCGCCGCCTCGACGTGCCCGTCCTGGTGATGGCTCAGCTCAACCGAAGGAGCGAAGAGCGCGCCGAAGGTCGCCCGCACCTCGCCGACTTCCGCGAGTGCGGCTCGATCGAGGCGGACGCGGACGTGGCAATCCTCGTGTGGTGGAAGGACCAGGCCGGCGAGGACGCCGAGCTGCTGGTCGCCAAGCACCGCAACGGGCCAACGGGCACCGTCGCTGTTCGCTTCAATCGCGAGCTGGCCCGCTTCGAGGAGTTGATGCCGTGATGGCTCAGGCCAACCTCGGCGCCGCGGCGGCCCCCCGTGGTTCGATCCCGGTTCTCCACGCACGAGCGGCAGCCGAAGCCCCCCGGGAAGGGGTTCGGCTGTGGTCCGAGGAGAGCCGGGATCGGTGCACGGGACCGGGCCCGGAGAGCGGTCATTCAGTGGAGCGGTGGAGGGGATTGTGGCGAACGACCTGATCGAGAGCATCAAGCGAAAGTTGGGGCTCGTCTCGCCTCTTGGCGGCCTGAGCCCGAGTGACGTGTACGCGCGAGCGCGGACGATGCCCGCCGCGGAAGTGGCCCGGCTGCTCGAGGAGACGAGGGCGGAACGTCGCGCCTACCTCGCGGACCGGCAGCGTGCCCTGGACGAAGAGGCCCGCATCACGAGGGAGTTTTTCGAAGAGCGCGCCGACGAAGGCCGGCACGTCATCGAGGAGCCGGCGGCAGCCGCTGCCGCTGCTCGTCGAATCATGGAACCGTGGGGCCAGCGGAGAGCCGAGTATGCCGCGGGCGGGATCGACCTCGAGTTCGCGATCGGCCGCCGGATCTCGGCGCTCAAGGATGCACTGCTCGAACGGTGGCGCGTCGAGGGCGAGCCCGCCGAGGTGAAGGCGGCTCGCGCGCGCCTCCGCGCAGCGCGCCAGGCGGCGCTGGACGCCGGCGAGCGGGCCCGCGAGGCGCGCCAGGCGGCGCTGGACGCCGACGAGCGGGCCCGTGAAGCGGAGGAAGCCCTGCGCGTCTTCACGCCGTACACCAGCGACGACGACGAGGCGGCCTGAGATGGGCCGCCGCGGAGAGATCTCCTACGTCCTCGCGATCGATGGGAAGCCCCTGCGCGAGGGGCTGACCGTAGCTGACCGCGACCTGAAGAAGTTCGAGGGCGCCGTCGGCCGGGCCGTGAAATCGCTGGAGGGGACTGAGAAGAAGGCCGCCTACGACATGGGCGTGCTCGTCAAGGCCACGCGCGACCTCGGCGGCGTCGCGCAGCTATCCTCGCCCCAGGTCGACCGGCTGACTCAGCAGGTGGAGCGTCTGGCCAAGGCTGGCGCCAAGGTGCCCGCCGAGTTCAAGCAGATCGAGGCCAGCATCAAGCGCGTCAACCAGGCGGCTGCGATGGACACCGCGGCCAGGAACGCGGTGCAGGGGGCAGCCGGCAACATGGCCGGCAACCTCGGAGTCGCCGGCGGAGTGATGGCAGCGGCGGGCCCTGCGGGCCTGGCGGCCGCCGCCGGGATCGGCGCCGTTGCCGCCGCCGCCACGGCAGCTACGTCTGCCCTCGTTGGGGCCACCCAACAGGCGCTCGCGTTCGAAGGCGTCATCACCTCCCAGGCCGCCGCCACCGGCCTCAGCGTCGACGCGCTCCAGCGGTACGACTACATCGCCGGCAGGACCGATGCCACGCTCGAAGGCGTCACGACGTCGATCGGCTACATGCAGCGGGCCCTCGTGGAGTCGCCCGAGAAGTTCCGCGCGATCGGCCTCGAGGTCGAGAAGCTGCGCGCGCTGGCCCCGGACCAGCAGTTCGAGGCGGTCGCGCGCGCCATCAGCAGCATCGAGGACCCCGCCGATCGGACGGCCGCGCGCATGGAACTCCTCGGCCGCTCGAGCTCCGGCATCGCCAAGTTCATCGACGAGATGGACCGCTTCCGCGAAGCCGCGGCGCAGATGTCGCTCGACCAGGGTGCGGTCGACGCTGTGGGCAAGCTCGGCGACGCGCTCGACGGCGCCGGCAAGAACTGGGAGCGCTTCTGGATCACGCTCGGGGGAGAGATCGCTCAGGCGCCCCAGATCGTGGAGGCGGTCGACGACATCGCCGACGCAATCCTGAACCTCACGCAGGCGGTACGCGACGCCGGAATCGAGGACTGGCCCATCTGGGATCTCCTCGGCGCCGCCGGCGCCGTGGCTGGCTTCGCAGCGAAGAGCCCGGGGAAGACCGCGGCGGCGCCGGCGACATTGGGGACGAGCTTGCTCCCCGGCCTCGCCGATCCCCTGTTCGAGGCCGCTTCGGGGCTCCGGGCTCCGGGGAAGGACTTCGGCCTGACCCCCATTTCGTGGCTGGAGACGAACGCCCGCATTGCCAGCCTCCGCGACGAGCAGCTCGCGCACGACAAGGCCAAGGCCGCCGCGGATCTGATCGCTGCGATTCGAGAGGAGGCAGCCCGCACCAGGGAGGCGGCCGAGCAGCGCAAGCGAGACACCGAGGCATTGAAGGCGGCCGCAGAAGAGGCGAAGCGGTACGACCCTCTCAAGGAGTTCTACCTCCTCCGCGCGACGATCGCCGGCGACGAACGTCTGCGCCGGGCCGACGTCACAGCCGGCTTCGAAGCGGCCGCCTCCAGAAACGTCCCGGGGCCCGTGTTCGAAGACCCAGCCGCGATCGCCGCGGCCCAGGCGGCCGCCGACCGCCGGTATCTCGATGCCATGCCGGCCATCAACGCTGCCTACGCCAAGGCGCAGGCCACCGCCGTCATCGTGGAGCGGACCGCCAAGGAGTCATTCGACTTCAGCCAGATCCTGCAGGACGCCGCCGGCGTCTGGAGCCTTCTCGGAATCGAGGCAGAGTCCGCACTCGGCAAGGTCGTCACCCAGGCGCTCGCCGGTGCTGCAGCCTTCCAGCAGATGTCTCGGGTGTTGAGAGTCTCGGTCCTCGACAAGGACGGCAAGGCCATCGGATCGCGCGCGGCTAAGTGGGGAGACCTCACGACCAGCGACAGGTTCGGCCTCGGCCTCAGCACCGTTTCGAGCGGCGTGCAGGCCTACCAGTCCGGCTCCGTCCTGGGCGGCGCCCTGGGCATGGCAGGCACCGGCGCCGCTCTCGGGTCGGTGGTGCCCGGGATCGGCAACGCTGTCGGGGCTGTGGGCGGCGCCGTGCTGGGCGGGATCCTCGGCCTGTTCGGCGGCGGGGCCCAGGACCGGCGGCGCCGCGAGGAGGAGCGCAACCAGGCGACCGAGAAGGCCGCGTCCGACCTCGCGAACCTCGCCCAGCAGATCGAACGGCTGCGCATGGAGAAGCTCCAGACGGGCGCCTCTGGCGTCGCGAAGGTGTTCGAGCACCTGGCGCGCGCCGAGGGCGACGTCTCGGACCGCATGGAGCGGATGGGCCGGATCGGGTTCGCCGTGTTCTCGGCGCTGCGTGCGGAGGGGCTGAGCACGGTCGAGGCGATGAAGCAGCTCGCCCCGGCGCTCGATGCCGCCCTGGCAGCCGCCGAGGCCCAGGGCACGGAACTCGACGGTTCCTTCGGCGCCCTGGCCGGCTTCCAGGCGCTGGTGGGCGAGCACTCGGAGCTGGTCGAGACGGCGGAGGCCTACGCCGGCATCTTCGACGCGCTGCGATCGACCGGGAACCTGGACGAGGCCACTTTCGGGGACCTGCAGGGCGAGCTGAACGCGGTGTTCGCCGAGCTTGAGGACGCCGGGTTCTCCACGAACCAGGCGCTGGCCCTGATCGCTCCGTCGCTCTACCAGGCAGCGCAGGCAGCCGAGCAGCTCGGGATCCCGCTTGACGAGAACACCCAGGCCCTGGTCGACCAGGCGGAAGCCGCTGGCCTGATGGAAGGCATGTCCGACCCCATGGAGGACATGGTCGAGCTCCTCTCGGCGGTCGTGCTGATCCAGGCGGAGATGGTGCGTCTGTGGGGCGGGGAGATCCCGGACGCGATCCAGAAAACCATCGACAAGATCCTGGCGATGCCCAACCCGCCGATCCCGGGAGCGGGGGGCGCGCCGAGCGGCGGCAGCGCGGATGGCGAGGTCCCCTACACGGGGCACCCTTCGCAGGACTACCAGCCGGATCTCCCGCGAGCAGCCGTCGGCGGAGTCTTCCGTGCGCCTCGCCGCGGGGGCTTGATCGAGACCCACGACGTCGAGGCGGTCATCCCTCTGAACAACGCCCCGACGGGCCCCGGCCTGGCCGCGTTCGCGGACGAGATCGCCAAGCGCCTCGGCGGGGGCGACGGGGACGCAGTGGCCGATGCCGTCCGAGAGCTTGCATCGAGACCGATTCAGGTGACCGTGATGATGCCGAACGGAAGCGTCCTCGCAGAAGCGACTGCGCAGGAGCTGGAGCGCGGGTCGCCAGGCGGTCGTCGACTCGAGCGGGCGGCACGTCTCGCCGGTCGGCAGTGACGGCAACCGTGAGGGCGTACCGAGATCGGGTGTTCAGCCGATTCGTCGCCGGCGGCGCTCTCGCGGGCGACGCCGCGTTCCAGCTCTCCCGACTGACGCGCGTTGCAGTTCTCAACCTGCAGGGACAAGTGGTCGGAACTCGCGCAGCGAGGTGGGGAGAGTTGTCGTCAGCCGAGCGCGTCGGACTCTGTCTCGTCACCCTTTCCATCGGGGTGCAGGCCTACCAGTCCGGCTCCGTCCTCGTCGGCGCCATGGGCATGGCCGGCGCCGGCGCCGCTCTCGGTTCGGTCGCGCCGCCCGGGATCGGCACCGCTGGGGCCACTGTCGGGCTTGTATTGGGCGGGCTCCTCGGGCTCCTCGGGCAGTTCGGGGCCAAGGAGCGCGGATCGGGGGGCGGTCGCCGACTCGAGCGGGCGGCACGTCTCGCCGGTCGGCAGTGACGACAGCCGTGAGGACGACCTACCGAGATCGGTCCAGCGCCACCGTGGCGGCCCTCCGCAGGACGATCGTGGCCTACCCAGACGCCGTCAGCGACGCGTTCAGGGGGCTGGCCCTCACAGTGGCTGTAACGCAGGAGGTCCTCGCGCGGGAGGTCGCGGGCGAGCGTGAGATCCCTGGGCTCAGCTTCGAACGCGACCACATCCAGGCGATGCCCGAGCAGTTCCTGGACCTCGCCAGACGGCTCCGTCGGCAGCCGACTCCGGTTCACCGAGCGGTGGCTCGCTGCGCGCTCATGGTTGCTCGTCTCGCTCGAGTGCTTCTACGGCACGAGGCAACAAGACCTCGCGACCCCCGGGGGGCACCCGCGCGCGGGGAGGGGGGTGGGGGGGTATTACCCGGTGCCCCGCACCTGTCTCGCGAGGCCCCCGAAAACCGGCGCGCGGGAGCCTCTTCGCGCGCTTCTGAGCACAACTGGCAAGGCCGAATGCGGTTTTCATGAAATCAAAGCGAAAGCTAAGAAAGCTGGCTCAGTCGCCCCCGCGCAGCGACGCTGCGTCGCCGGTCGAGCCGGGCCTCGTCGAGGACCTCGACGCCCTGGCCACAGCTTTCGGTGGCGATCGCGCGGCGGCCGAGGCGCTCGGTCTGGCTCCCCGTTCCTGGCAGCGATGGCGCGCCGGTGACGCGATCGCCGCATTCGCCAGGCGATCGATCCAGCTCCTCGCAGCTGCAGGTCGAGTCCTTGACCTGCGGGCCGTCTCCCGTGGTGAGTCCCCCGTGGAGGCCTTCACTTCGCAGCAGCGAACCGCCGAACCCGAACCCTCGCGAGCCGCCGCTCGCCGGAAGGAACGGGACGCTGCCGTCCCACCCTCGCGCGACGACGACGGCCCGCTTCCGATCCGCGGCCCGGAGAGCGTCCAGCTCGAGGGCAACACGCGAGGCCCCGCGCCGCTGCGGCCGGCGGCCGCGCGGGGCGGCTTCCTCGAGACGTTGCATCGGGCCCTCACGGGCTCTGACGTCGACGTCGTCAGGGTTCGGATGCACGACGGAGAAGTGACGAGCGTGAGTGCCGCGCGCGCCGCGCGCCTGCTCGAAGCACGAGAGGCCTCGCCATGCGATGACTGGACCGTCGCTGAAGCGCGCGCCGTCGTCGCCGCGGCGGAGGCCCGGCAGGCCCGGCAGGTGGAACGGCTGCGTGCAGATGGCTTGTTGATCGATGGCGAGACTGAGACCGCCGCCTCCGCGGCGATCCGTGGGAGGGCGCGATGGATGAAGTGACGTCGGAAGTGCGGCCGCAGAAGCAGGTCGTTCGGCTGCGAGAAAAGCACGCGGGGCTCAACCGAGGTGAGGTCGCGGGGTTCTCACCCGATGAGGCTCACCGGCTGGTCCTGCTCGGGGTCGCCGAACCCATGGGCTGGACTCCGGACCCGGACGTCATGAGGCGCGCAGCAGCCGCGGTCTTCGACGAGCTGCAGAGCGGCTTGTTCTCCGACAAGGGCAATCGGGCCCTGCGCGTCTACCAGCGAATCGCGACGGCGCTCGGCGTGCCGCAGCCGATGGCCGAGTGAAAGGAAAAGGACCCATGGACCTGAAGTTCGCCGTCGCTCCCACGCCTCCCCGCGAGGTCGCACCCCGAACGTTCCGATTCGTCGCCTCGACTGCCGAGCCCGACCGGGACGGGGACGTCATCGAGGCCCGCGGCTGGAAGCTGGACACCTACCTCAAGAACCCGGTGATCCTCGTCAGCCACAACCACCAGACGCTCCCCGTTGCTCGAGCTTCGCGCATCTGGATTGAGACCGACCGGCTGATGGTGGATATCCAGTTCCCCCCGGAGGGAACCTCGGAGGCCGCTGACGAGACCTACGCTCTCGTGCGCGACGGGTTCCTGCGGGCCGTGTCGGTCGGCTTCATCCCGCTCCAGTCGACGGCCCTCCCGAGCGGCGGCCGCCATCACCTCCGCCAGGAACTGCTCGAGATCAGCCTGGTCTCGGTGCCCGCCAACCCCTCGGCCGTGCTCGCGGCGGGGCTCGGAAAGGGCGTTCGGATGACCGAGGAACAGCTGCGGCAGGCCATCCGAACCGTGACGGCTCAGGTGCTCAAGGAGCAGTTCAAGGAGAAGCTGCTCCGGTTGACGGGCCGGCTCGACTAGATGCGCGATCCGGACGTCGGGGAGACCCTTGCGCGCGGGCGCGCTGCGCTGCGCTGCCTGGTGAAGGCCGTCGAGGTTGAAGGAGGGAGCATTCTGTTTTCGTGCCCTGTCCTGTACCGCGTCGCCGTAGTGCTGGAGGGTCTTTGCGGGGAGGTGGAATCCGGGACCGGGCAGAGCCTGGCCCCATCTCCTGCGCGGGCCTGGCTACAGGTGTCAACCGCCGCGGTGTCCTCCGAGGCGCTCCGGAGCATGCCGGCCTACTTCATCGGCCTCGCTCGCAGGTATCGGACCGAACGGACGGCGGCTCATCGCGCAGTCGCACGAGCCGCGGTTGCCGCCGCTCGGCTCGCGCCCCTCGCGCTGGCCCTTCGTGCGGGCCCCGATGGGCGCAGTGTCGGGCCGGCAGCTTGCGGCGCTCCCGTGCCCTACTCCGGGGTACACTGAGCCCGATGAGTGCACGCCGCATCACGCTGAAGGCTTGGTCCTGCCGCTGCGAGCGCTGCGGCCACGAGTGGATCTCTCTCGCCGACGAGCTTCCCCTCCGCTGCCCTGGCAGCAGATGCAAGTCGCCCTACTGGCGCACCCCCGCCCGCAGGCGGCGAGCGAAGAAATAAACCAGCCGAAGGCCCCGGCCCGAATAGGGGCTTGCGAACGTTACGCTACTATGGTGTACCCTTGAGTAGCCGTGCTAGTCGAAAGGGAGAACGAGCCATGAACATGCAGACTCAGACGACGGCTTCCGCGAGCAGCGCGAACGGCTCGCGCGCGGTCACGGTGGCGCTGAGTACTCGACGGCTTCGCATCGTCGAGGACGTGGCCGCGCAGTTCGGCCGGCGGCGTACCCTCTCGCCGGCGGAAGCCCTCGGCCTCGTGGTGGAGTGGGCCCCTGCGGCCCTGGGCGCGCTCGAGCGCGAGCGGGCCCTCGATGCGGCGCGTCCGAAGCTCAAGGCCTACCGCCCGGACCCCGACGCCTGGCCGGCGAGTGCCAGCGGCGCCGCGAGAACCGCGTACCGCGAAGGGGTTCGCTGTCTGCTCGGGTTCGATCGTGAACCTGGCGGCTACTGGCGCTGCCCCGATTGCCGGCTCCGCTACGACGTCTCCTTCGCCCTGTGGGGGCCGCGGGACTCGCGGCGCCGCTGGTGGGAGTGCCCCTCGTGCCCGACGTCGGAACGGCGCCGGCGCCGGGTCCGCGGCTTCAGGCAGGCGTGGGACTGGTCCGGGGCCGAGCTGGCCGCAACGGCGGAGGCAGAGGCGGGGGTGCGAGCGGCGCTGCTCGAGGCTCGCTACGCGATCGCCGGAGGCCGTGCGCTCGAGGCGCGCGTGTGCAAGATCGCCGGCGTCGATCGGGAAGGCCTCGAAGGAAGGCCGCCGCAGCACGTGTTCCGGTGCCGCTCGTGCCGCTCGACGTGGCGGCCGTTCGCTCCGCTTCGGCGCACGTCGTCGGGCGAGCCCGCGCCGCGCGCCGGCGACATGCGGACCCCGCTCGCATGGTGGGCGTGCCCGAAGGGGTGCAACGCGCGCGCCGCGGCGAAGGTCGCGCGCCTGGCCGGTTCGGAACTCGAGAGGCGATGGCTCGAGCCCGTCGACGCCGCCGGCGCTGCGGCGCTGCGCTGGATGATCCGCGGCCTGGCCGTGCGGGTCGGGGAGCCTTTCGCTTCGGGCGCCGCGCGATGAAAGGGCTGCCCCCGCGTGCGTCAGAGGATGCCCTGGAGATCGCGAGGCGTTTGCCGGCGCCGCTGGCGGCCGCCCTGCGGAGGCGGATCGAAGAAGCCGAGCGCGACGGGCTTCCCGGCCAGATCGTGGTGCAGCTGCACCTTGACCGGCACGGCCGGATCGCGGATCGCGGACACGTCGTCCAGCCCCGTTGGGACCACTGCTAACCGAGGCGAGGAACTCCATGCGCACAGCGGCAGAGCGGCGATCGCGGCGGGCGTCGGTGGCCGCATGAAGGGGGGCACGATGAAGCGGGATCGGATGGCGACAACGAGGCGCTGGCCATCGCCGAGATTCTCAGCGCGGCCGCGAAACGCATGACGAAGCTCGAGGCCCCTCGCCCGGGCAGCCGACGAGCGGGACCCGCTGCCCGAGGGCGACCCGCGGATCTGGACCTACGCCGCGGAGGTGATCGGCGCCAGCGAGTGCTGGCCCAGGACGTCCGCCTGGCGGCGCACGGCTACCGGTTGACGGCACGAACCACCGACGCCGACCTGCGCCGCATGAAGCGCCAGGCCGCCACGCGCGAGGGACTGTAGGGAGCCTACACCCCCTGACTGAAGGGAGAGAGACGATGCCGAAGAAGGAGAAGCACTACGAGTATCGCCGCGGGCAGATCGCGGTCCTGGACGTGAGCATGTCGCTGCTGCAGTGCCAGGAATGCGGAACCGAGTGGATCGCGCGCCTGAAGCCCGGGGGCGGGTTCTACCGCGGCGCCTGGACCTGTCACCAGTGCGGGGCGAACAGCAAGGGGAAGTACAACCCGAACGCGCTGCACGACTGAGCGGGAGAGACGGCCCCCGGGGTGTCAAGCGAGGTGACACCCCGGGGCCCAAGGGTGTCGACGCTGTGACGAACCCGCACACCCCCCCGGCCAAGGGGCCGAGTTGGTATCCCTCGTGGTAGCCGGGGCCCTTCCGGGCCCTCGCTGCCGATTCCGCTAAGTTGTTGATGGGTAATTGGTGGAGCTGACGGGGTTCGAACCCGTGACCTCGTGAATGCCATTCACGCGCGCTCCCAACTGCGCCACAGCCCCACGCACGAGGAACCTCTTTATAGCCTTTCCGGGCCCCCGCGGTCAACCGCGGGGCGGACTCAGAGGGGCTCCAGGGCTTCCGGCCCGAGCCGTTCCGCGACCATCTGCTCGAAGGAGCGCCGGAACGCCGCCACGTCCTCCTCGCGATCGCCGACGATGCCGACGGTGGTGCCCGCGACCCGCAGCAGCGACACCGCGCGGCGCCGCATCGAGACGCCGCGCATCGCGGGCGGCACCCGGACGCCGTGGGGCACGACGAACAGCGAGACCTGGTGCTCGTCCGACGCGTAGTAGAGGTGTGGCGCGCGGGCCAGCGTGACGAGCGGGCAGTAGCGGGCTCCGACCAGCTCGAGCCCGGCGGCGGTGCGCGGCATCACCGGCAGCCGCGAGCCGCGCTCCTCGAACCACGCCGCGATCACGGAAGGGTCGTCGCTCCAGACTTTCGCCGGCAGCGGATCGTGGGCGAAGCACTTGTCGTGGTCGAGGGCGAGCGCCAGCGAGACGAGCGGCGCCGACCCGCGCGCCCACAGCGCGACGAGCAGCGCCGCGGCCAGCGGCAGCAGGGCGGCGAACAGGGGCAGGCGGCGCGGGCGCAACGCCCGCCGCGCGCGCAGCTCGAAGCCGGGCGCGAGTTCGGGTGCCGGCAGCTCGCGCAGGCGGGCGCGCAGCGCGCGCTCGGCTTCGGCCTGCGCGGCACACGAGGCGCACTCCGTCAGGTGGGCTTCGACGGGCGCGAGTTCGGACGCCTCCAGCGCGCCGTCGACCAGCGCGGTGACCTTCTCGGGGGCGCAGGTCACGGCCTGCCTCCCGAGGCGAGCGCGGCGCGCAGCAGGCGGCGGCCGCGGTGGATGCGCGACATCACCGTGCCGGCCGGCACGTCGAGCATGCGGGCGATCTCCTCGTAACTGAACTCCTCGACGTCGCGCAGCAGCAGCGCCGCGCGGTACACCTCGGGCACCCGGCCCAGCGCCGCCTCGACCTCCTCGTGGCCGCGGGCCAGCAGGTCCTGCGGCGGCGGCACCGGGAGGTCGGCCTCCTCCAGCTCGACGGGCACGGGCCGCCGCGCGGCGCGGCGCAGGGAGTCGAGGCGCGCGCGGTGAAGGATCGTGAACAGCCACGCGCGCGCGTTGGTGCCCGGCGTGTAGCCGTCGAGCCCGCGGAAGGCGCGCAGCAGCGTCTCCTGGACCAGGTCCTCGGCGTCGGCCGGGTTGCGGGTGAGGCGCAGGGCAGTGCCGTACATGGCGCGGAAGTGAGGCCGGGCTTCCTCGAGGAAGCGCTCTTCGCGATTCAAGCGGAAACCGGCTCCCGCAGGGGGAACGCGCGCCGCGACCAGATCATTCCCGGGAGTTTCATCGAAAGCGCCGTCCCGCATTCTGGCACGGCGCGGTGGACGCACTGCGTCGCGGCTTGTCCTGGGCGGCTCGCTCGCGCGACAATCGGCGCGCACCGTGAAATACCTCACGACGTTGCAGGCGGCGCGCGAGTTCGGAGTCAGCAAGCAGACCCTGCTCAACTGGCTGCGGGACAAGCGGGTGCCGGAGCCGACCCGCGACCGCAACGGGCACCGCCTGTGGAGCCCGGCGCGGGTGCTGCTCGTGCGCCGCCTGATCGAGCAGGGACGGCTCCACTCGCGCACCGTGGTCCACGCGCAGGCGTCCAACGCGCCCGACGCGGTCGAGCAGTACGCCCGCGAGGTGGGCGTCTTCCTGCGCGAGGGACGGGTGGAGCCCGAGCAGTTCCTTCGCGCCCTGGCGCGTCGCCACCGCGGGGTCGCCGCGCTGCTGCGGCAGCGGCCCCGGCGCAGTGGCGGCGAGCGCCGTTCCCGATAGTCGACGCCGCACGTCGATCCACTTGGAGGATTCGTCTTGACCATTCTCAGGCTGTTCGCCGTCGCCGCCCTGGCGGCCCTGCCCGCCGGCGCGGGCGAACTCACGATCACCCAGAAGCAGACCGGCGGACAGGGCGGCACCAGCACCGCCTACTACGGGGCGTCCGCGTTCAAGCACGCCGACGCGCAGACCGAGTCGATCTTCGAGTACGCCTCCGGCAAGCTGACCGTCGTCGAGCACGGCAAGAAGCAGTACTGGGAGGCGACCGCCGCCGACATGAAGGCCGCCTCCGACGCGATGGCCGCCAAGATGGCCGAGGTGGAGAAGCAGCTCGAGCAGGCGAAGGGCAACCCGATGCTCGAGAAGATGCTGAAGAGCGTGCCGGGCATGGGCCCCGCCGGCGCCGTGAAGGTGACGAAGACGGCCGAGACCCGCAAGATCGCCGGCTACGACTGCACGAAGTACGTGATCGCGATGGGCGAGGCGCTGACCCTGGAGACCTGGGCCACGACCGCGCTGAAGCCGCCGGTCCCGATGTTCCAGGCGCGGCAGGCGTTCGCGATGGCCAACCCGATGATGCAGCGCTACACGAAGGCGTTCGAGGAGCTTTCCAAGATCGAGGGGCTGTCGCTGGCCGAGACCACCTCGTTCGAGATGATGGGCCGCCGCTCGACCTTCACCAACGAGGCCGTCGAGGTCAAGGAGGGGGCGATCCCCGCCAGCGTGTTCGCGGCTCCCGCCGGCTACAAGCAGGTCGAGAGCCCGCTCAAGAAGCTGGCCAAGGAGCTGAAGTAGCCGTGCCGTCGCCGGTCGTGACGGGCCCGCTCGTCGCGACCGGCGACCTCGCCGGCCGCCTCGGCGCGCCGGACCTGCGCGTCGTCGACGTGCGCTGGTACCTCGACCCGGCGAAGCGCGGGCGCGACGCGTACGACGCCGGCCACCTGCCCGGTGCCGTCTTCTGCGACCTCGAGCGGGAGCTGGCGGGCCCGGGCGGACGGCGCGGCGGGCCGCTCGGGCGTCACCCGTGGCCCTCGCCCGAGCACTTCGCCGCGGCGATGGAGCGGCTGGGAATCGGCGAGGCGACGGAAGTCGTCGCCTACGACGACGCGGCCGGCGCCACCGCCGCGCGGCTCTGGTACCTGCTTCGGGCCCACGGTCACGCCCGCGTCGCCGTGCTCGACGGCGGCATCGTCAAGTGGCTGGCCGAGGGGCGGGCGCTCGAGACGGTCGCGCCCACGGTCGCGCCGGCGCGGTTCGTGCCCCGCTTCGATCCGGCCTTCGTCGTCGACAAGGCCGAGCTGCTGGCGCGTCCGCCGGCCCTGGTCCTCGACGCCCGCGCCGCCGAGCGCTACCGCGGCGAGGTCGAGCCGATCGATCCCCGGGCGGGCCACGTGCCCGGCGCGAAGAGCGCACCGCTCGCCGGCAACCTGACGGCGACGGCGACGCCGGTCTTCCGCAGCGCCGCCGAACTCCGCGCGCGCTACGCGGCGCTGGGTGCGGTCGAGACCGCCCCGGTCGTCTACTGCGGCTCCGGCGTCAACGCCTGCCACGCGTTGCTGGCGCTGGAGCTCGCGGGGCTCCGGGGCCGGCTGTACGCCGGGTCGTGGAGCGAGTGGAGCTCCGACCCCGGGTTGCCGGTGGAGACGGGCGAACCGCGCTAGCGCCCGCCGTCGCGGCCGTCGAGCGCGGCCGCTGCGCCCTGCTTCAGGTCCTCGAGCAGCAGCGCCTGGGCGTCCTGATCCGTGACCGCGAGTCCCGAGGCGGCCGCGAAGAGATCGCGGTACCCGTTCGCGACCTTCGCCTGGAAGTCGGTCGTGCCGACCGTGTAGGTCGCGGCCGGGTCGAGCGGCACGAAGCCCGCCTCGCGCCGGGCGGGATCGGCGAGCACCTCGACCTGGACGGGCCGCCCCTCGTGCAGCCGATACCGCAGCCCGGTCTGCTGGCTGAAGCCGTCGGAGCCGCGGCGGTCGATCGAGGCCTGCAGCAGGTTCAGCAACTGGGCCCCGGTGAACGTCGCGCGGACCAGGCGGTTCTTGTACGGGATCGCCCGCGCGAACGACTCGGCGGTGACCTCCCCGGGCGGGATCGTCCCGCGAAAGCTCGACGCGGTGTTGAAGAAGACGTGGGCGCCGGTGGCGCGGCGCAGCACCTCCGTCGCCCAGTTGCCGATCACCGACTCGCCGGACTGCGCGCCGTCGTCGGTGAGGGCGACGGCCGCGCGGCCGACGACCGCGAAGCGCTCGGGCCGGTTCTGCTCGAGCTGCGCCTGCCAGCGCGCGACCTCGGCCGCCACCGCGGGGTCCTCGGGGAGTGCGGCGTCCATCTTCACGAGCCCGCCGCCGACGGTGACCAGCCTCCGGCCCTCGAAGCGCAGCGTGAGCCGCGAGACGTAGGTGAGGTACTGGAAGGGCGAGACGTACCAGGTGCGGGTGCCCGGGATCACCTGCAGCTCGCCCTTGTGATGGGAGTGGGTGCCGAGCACGAGGTCGATGCCGCTGACCGCGCGCGCCAGCGCGAAGTCGTCCTCGCGGTGCTGGTGGCCGATCAGGATCACGGCGTCGACCTTCTCGTCGCGGCGCAGCCGGCCGACCAGTTCCCGCGCCGTGGCCACCGGATCGGCGAAGCGGGCGCCGGGCGGCAGCCACTCGGTCTTCACCAGCCGCACGAAGTCCGGGCCCGCCACGGCGATCAGCCCCAGCCGCCGGCCCGCGACCTCCTTCACGAAGTAGGGCTTGCCGCCGTGGGTCAGCAGCGGGCGGCCCTCGGCGCCGTGCAGGTTGGCCGCGAGCACGGGGAAGGAGACCGACGCGCGGCAGGCGTCGAAAGCCTCGGCCCCGTAGTCGTACTCGTGGTTGCCGAGCGCCATCGCGTCGACCAGGCCGTCGAAGAACGCCCAGTCGCGGCAGCGGTACTCGTCGCTCCAGGCCGGGGTGCCGAGGTTCATCATGTCGCCGCCGGAGACGATCACAGCGTTCGCCTCGCTCCGCGCCCGGCGCAGGTAGGCCACGGCGCGGGCCAGCCCCGCCTGGCCGGGCGCGCCCTCGGAGTAGAAGGGAACCGCGTGGGAGTGATAGTCGGAGAACGCGACCAGCGTCACCTCGGCCGCCGCCGGCGGCGCGGGGGCAGCGCCCGAGAGCAGCAGCGCGAGGGCGAGGGCGTTCACGCCTGCGCCCCGGCCAGCAGTGCCGGCAGCTCGCGGACGAACGCGCTGCGGGCCATCACCCGGTCGACGCCCGCCGCGCGCGCCGCGCCGGCTCGCTCCGCGTCGACGTGGCTCAGGAACCCGACGACGCACACGGCGGCCAGCGCCGCGTCCGCCTTCAGCGCCCTGAGCTCCGCCAGCGCGTCGCTGCGCCGGTCGTCGAGATCGGCGATCACGAGGCGTGCGCCAGCCGCGCGGCAGGTCTCGGCGAGGCGTCCGGGCGGCGCGGGGCGCACCTCGACGCCCGCGCCGCGGGCCGCTTCGCCGATCCGGGTCCGGAACATCAGGTCCTGGCACGCGATGACGACGCTCATCCGCTCAGTATCGCGCAAGCGCCGCAGTGACGGAGCAGCGGCGTGGCTCGGGCACAATGGGACTTCACCGATGGCTGTACTCGACCCGGCGGCATGAGCGTGCGACTGCTGCCCTCCGACGTCCGACCCGAGGAGCGGCGCGGCGCTGCCGCGGCGTTCCTGACGCTGTTCGGCATCCTCGCGGCGCACACGCTGCTCGAGACCGCGCGCGACGCGCTGTTCCTGGCCCGCCTGCCTGCCTCGCAGTTGCCGTGGGTCTACCTGGCGATGGCCGCCGTGGCCGTGGGGCTGTCGCAGGTCCAGGGCCGGCTGCCGGGGTTGCGCGCGGGGCGCACGCTCTCCGCGCTGCTCGCCGGGTGCGCCGCGGTCACCTTCGGCTTCTGGCTGCTCGCGGCATGGCAGCAGACCTGGGTGCTGCGCGCGCTCTACGTGTGGACCGGCATCGTGGGCACGCTGGCGGCGCTCGAGTTCTGGCTGATCCTCGGCGAGTCGTACACCGTGACCCAGGCCAAGCGGCTGTACCGCCTGATCGCGCTCGGCAGCCTGCTGGGAGCCGTCAGCGGCGCCGCGCTGGCGCGGGTGGTGGCGGGCCGGGCCGAGGCGCCGCAGCTCGTGCTCGCCGCGGCGCTGGTGCTGCTCGCGACCGCGCTCGGGCCCGCGCTGCTGCTGCGCCGGCCCGAGTCCGCGCGCGGGCCGGGCAGCGGGGCGCCGCTGACCCACCCGGGCCGGGCCCTGCGGCTGCTGCGCCGCGAGCCCTACGTGCGCGGCCTGCTGGGGCTGACCCTGGTCTCGACGGTGACCCTCACCCTGGCCGACTACGTGTTCAAGAGCGCGGTCGCGCGGGCCGTGCCGGCGGCGGAGCTGCCGGAGTTCTTCGCGAGCTTCTACGTGCTGCTCAACGGCCTCGCGCTGGCCAGCCAGTTGCTGCTGCTGGCGCCGCTGATGCGGGTGATGGGCCTGCACCGCGCGCTGTGGGTGCTGCCCGCGCTGCTGGCGCTGGGCGCCACGGGCCTCACCCTCGGCGGCGGGGTGATCGCCGCGCTGCTGCTCAAGGGCGCCGACGGCACGCTGCGCCACTCGCTGCACCGCACGACCAGCGAGCTGCTGGCGATGCCGCTGCCGGACGCGCTGCGGGGGCGGGTCAAGCCGCTGGTCGATGTCGTCGGGCAGCGCGGCGGACAGGCGCTGGCGTCGCTCGTGATCCTCTCGGAAGTGGTGCTCGGCCGCGGCGACGTGGCGCTGGCAGCCGCGACCGCCGCGCTCGCGCTGCTGTGGATCGCGCTGGCCGCCGACCTGCGCCAGCACTACCTCGAACTGTTCCGGGCGGCGCTGCGGGAGGGCGTGCTCGGCGAGCGGCCGGAGCTGTCGGAGCTGGACGTGGCCGACCTCGAGGCACTGGTCGCCGCCTTCAACTCGAGCGACGACGCCGAGGTCGTCGGCGCGATGGACCTGCTCGCCGCCAGCGGACGGCTGCGCGTGATCCCGGCCCTGATCCTCTATCACCCGTCGCGAGCCGTCGTGCTCCGCGCTCTCGACCTGCTCGCCGACTCCGGGAGGAGCGACTTCGTGCCGATCGCGGACCGGCTGCTCGCCAGTCCCGACGCCGAGGTGCGGGCGGCGGCGCTGCGCGCCCGCAGCGCCGCGCGGCCGGAGGAGAAGCCGCTGCGCCGGGCGACCGCCGACCCTGACCCGCTCGTCCGCGCCACGGCGATCGTCGGCCTGGTGGCCGGTGGCTGGGTGTCGGACGAAGCACAGCAGACGCTCGACGCGCTGCTGCGCGACGGCGGGCGGCCGGCGCGCCTCGCGCTGGCGCGGGCGCTGCGTCGGCGGCCGTCGCCCGCGTGCGAGCCGCTGCTGCTGACGCTGGCCGAGGGCGCCGACGCCCTTCTGCTCGCCGAGGTCGCGGGCGGGATGGCGGCCTGCCCGTCGCCGGTCTTCCTGGGGCCGCTGCTGCACCTGCTCACCCAGCACGAGGTGCGGCCCGCCGCGCGCGCCGCGCTGGTCGCCCAGGGCGAAGCCGCCCTGCGCCACCTCGACCGGGCGCTCGGCGACCACGCGCTGCCGCACGAGATCCGCCGCCACCTGCCGCGCACGATCAGCCAGTTCGAGCCCGCCGCCGCGGCGCGGGTGTTGATGGCGCACCTGCTCGACGAGCCCGACGGCATGGTCCGCTTCAAGATCCTGCGCGGGCTGAACCGGCTGGCCGCCGACAATCCCGGGCTCGAACTCGACCGCGCGACGCTGGCGACGGCCGCGCAACGCACCGCGGCCGCGGCGCTCAAGGCGCTCTCGTGGCGGGTCACCCTGCAGCGCGGCGCGGGCGAGGCGCCCGGGCGCGCGACCCCGGGCCACGGGCTGCTGGTGGACCTGCTGCGCGACAAGGAGTCGCACGCGGTCGAGCGGCTGTTCCGCCTGCTCCAGCTCCAGGACCCGGGGGAGGACTACCGCCGGATCTACCGCGGCCTGACGAGCGCGTCGATCAAGGTTCGCGCGGGCAGCCGCGAGCTGCTCGAGCACCTCGTCGAGCCGCCGCTGCGCGAGGCGCTGCTCGCGCTGGTCGACGACGCCCCCGAGGCCCAGCGCCTGTTCCATGCCGGGCCGCTGCTGGAGCCTGCGCCCGCGGGCTACGAAGAACTGCTGGCGGCGCTGCTCGCCGAGAGCTCCGAGACCGTGCGCTGCCTCGCCGCCTATCACGTGGGCGAGCTGGGCCTCGGCGGCCTGCGCCCGCGGCTGGAAGAGGTGCGGGCCGAGGGGCGCAGCTTCTTCCTCGAGCGGGTGGTCGATCGGGCGCTGGCGCTGCTCGCGCGGCCGCGGCCTGCCGAGGAGGCGTCGTGAGCGCGCGTGGAGGACGCATCGGACACGGCGAGCGGCTGCTCGCGCTGCGGCGGGTGCCGCTGGTCTCCGGCTTCTCGCCCGCGGACCTGGCGCTGCTCGTCGAGCGGCTCGCCGAGCGCGAGCTCGAACCCGGCGAGCCGCTGCTGGCCGCGGGCGAGCCGGTCGGCGGGCTGCACTTCCTGGTCGAGGGCCGCGTCCGCGTCGAGCGCCGCGGCGGCGCCCTGGCCGAGGCGCTGCCGGGCGCGGTGGTCGGCGGGTTGGCGTTCCTGGCGCGCTGCCCCGAGGGCTTCGCCGCCTCGGCGCTGGAGCCGTCGCTGTGTCTCTCGCTCGACGCCGACGACGCGGCGGAGCTGTTCGAGGACCGCTTCCCGATGCTGCACGACCTGCTGCGCGCGACCTGCGAGCGGCTGATCGACGTCCAGCGCCACTTGCAGCAGTGCGGTCCGCCGGGTCGCGCCGCGGCGCTGCCCGCCGTGCGCGGCGAGCTGGACCTCGTCGAGCGGATCCTGATCCTGCGCCACTCGCCGGCGTTCTCTCGCGCGAGCCTCAACGCGCTGGCCGAGCTGTCGCGCTCGCTGCACGAGCTGCGGCTCCCCGCCGGCGCGGAGCTGTGGGCGGAAGGAGCGCCGAGCGGGCCGCTGCTGATGGTCGTGGACGGCCAGGTCCGTTGCGCTTCCGCCGACGGCTACTGCTTCGACGCCGGCCCCGGGGCGCCGCTCGGCGCGCTGGAGTCGGTCGCCGAGCGGCCGCGCTGGTTCGGCGCCCGCGCCCTCACCCCGCTGGTGGCGCTGCAGGGGCACGCGGAGGCGCTGATCGACGTGCTCGAGGACAACCACGAAATGGCCCGCGACTACCTCGCCTTCGTCGCCGGCTGGCTGCTGCGCGCGATCGAGATCGTGGGGCCGGCCGCGTGGCCTGCCGACCTGCTGCTCGCGCCGCCGACAGGTTCGGCCCCGGCGGCGGTTGGTGCTAACCTCGACGAGCGCACCACGCGCGAGTGAAGGAGGCGGAACGATGTACGACGATCGCCACTCGGGGGCCTCTGGAGTGCTGCTGTTCCTCGTCGGCGGCCTGACGGGCGCGGTGCTGGCCACGCTGTTCGCGCCCCGCTCCGGGCGCGAGACGCGCGAGATGCTGGGAGAGCGGTTGCGCGAGGGCGCCGAGCGGGGCCGCGACCTGCGCGATCGCGCCGTGCGGCGCGGGCGCGAGCTGGTCGACGAGGCGTCGGAAGCCGTCGACCGCGGCCGCGAGTCGATCGAGAAGCGCAAGGACCGGCTGGCCGCTGCCGTCGAGGCAGGGCGGCAGGCGTACCACGAGAACAAGGACCGCGGCGAGGGCTCGGTCTAGGCACGACGGAAAGGGGAGGGCACGGTGGGCGACTGGGCGACCGCATTCCTCGGCGTGATCGCGCTGGCCTCGGTGGTCCAGGCGGCATTCCTGATCGCGCTCGCGTTCTGGGGCCGCGGCTTGTCGCAGCGGATCGACCAGTTGCAGCAGCGGATCGACCGCGAGCTGTCGCCTGCGCTGGCCAGCTTCGCCCGCGTGTCCCGCAACCTGGAGGAGGTCTCGGACCTGGCCGTGATCCAGGCGCGGCGGGTCGACGACCTGCTGGCCGACACGCTCGAGAAGGTGCAGGACACGACCACCCAGATCCAGCGCCTCGTGCTGCGCCCGCTGGGGCCACTGGCCGATCTCGTGGCGTTCCTGCGCGGGATCCGCAAGGGGGTCGAGGTGTACCGCCAGTTCGGCTCGCTGGGCGACGACTCGCGTCGCGCGCGTGCCCGTCGCGCCGACGCCGAGGACGACCACCTCTTCATCTGATTGGGTTCCGGCGCCGGGCAAAGCCCGGCGCCGGTCCCCTGGGTCTGGGCGGAGGAGCGCAGCGACGAGCCCAGCGGCCCGAGCGCCGGGATTCGCTCCCGGCGCGAGCCGCCGTCGAACGCTACGTCGGACGACTCCGGCCTCCTCCGCCCCCAAACCCCCAGAACGGGTTCCGGCGCAGTTGCGGAGCCCGTCGGCGGTCAGCGTCGGCGGGCGTCCTCGATGCGGCGGGCGATCGAGCGCTCCAGCGCCGCCCGCTGAGGGGGCTCGAGCGCGAGCACGTCGACCATGACCGAGCCCCCGTCGCGCGTGCTCAGGCGGACGCCCTCGGGCCCGTTGACGGCCTCCACGACGTCGGTCCAGGCCACGACGCGGGAGCCGGTCAGACGGCGCTCGCGGAGCGCCGTGCCGTCGGCGGCGACCAGCCAGGCGGCGGAGGCAGCCGCGTGCAGCGCGCAGCCGGCCGCGACCGCCGCCAGCAGCCCGCGCCAGCGCCGCCCGCCGGCGAGCGCGGCGGCCGCACCCAGCGCCAGCGCCGCCACGAGCGCGCCGCCCGTGCGCACTGCGGGGTAGACGAGCCGCAGGCCGTCGGCCTCGACGGTCAGCGCAGGTGGGGCGGCCGTGGCGGCCAGGACCGTGGCAGCGCACAGCAGCAGGCCGCCGACGGCGAGCGCGCGGGACATCCGCGGATTCTAAGCGCCATCCTTGACACCCCGCGGGCGCGCGCGGGACACTCGCCTTCGTGCCCCCGAAAGTCGTCTCCGTCGGTGACGTCGTCGAGACGTTGCGCGGGTTCGAGTCGGAACCGTTCACCCGCGACCGCATCCTCGACTTCCTCTCGGGCGTCGAGGTCGAGCGCGCGAGCCTCGAGCCCTACGCCCACTTCAGCCCCGACCGCTACACCCGCAACCTGGTCCACGCCGACGACGTGTTCGAGCTGATGGTCCTGTGCTGGCAGCCGGGGCAGCGCACGCCGATCCACTCCCACAACGGCCAGCTCGGGTGGATGGTGACGGTGCGCGGCGCGCTGGCGGTCGTCGAGTACAAGTACGTCGGCTGCAACGCGCCGCAGAACCAGCAGGTCTCCGGCCTCGACTGCCTCGCCGGCGCGACCGAGATCCACCTCGACCGCGGGCCGGTTCACGAGTGCGCTCCCGGCGGGCCGGTCGCCACCGTGGACAAGACCCACACCATCCACCAGGTCGTGGTCCAGGGCCGCGAGCCGGCGGTCTCGCTGCACCTCTACAGCCGGCCGATCGAGTCGTGCGTCGCGTACGACCTCAAGCAACGGCGCTGCTGGCGCCGCCAGCTCTCGTTCCACAGCCGCTACGGCCAGGTCGTGGCGGAGGTCGAGACCCCGCCTGCCGCTCCCGTTCCGGGACGGCGCGAGCTGCCGGTCATCCGCTGAGCAGCGGCTCCGGGGCGGCGATGGCGCGCGTCCTCGTCGTCGACGACGACCCGGAGATCCTCACGTTCCTCGAGCGGCTGCTCGGCCAGCACGGACTCGCGTGCACGAGCGCCGGCAGCGGCGAGGCTGCCCTGGAGCGGCTCGAGGCCGAGCCCGTCGACCTGGTGCTGCTCGACGTGCGGCTGCCGGGCATCGACGGCATCGAGGTGTGCCGGCGCATCCGTGCGCGCCGCGGGCCGGCGTTGCCGGTGCTGCTGCTCACCGCGGCGGCCGACGCCGACGCGTTGCAGCGCGGCTACGAGGCCGGTGCCGACGACTTCCTCGCCAAGCCGCCCGACCCGCGCGGGCTGGTCCTGAAGCTGCGCGCCCTGCTGCGCCTGCGCGCGCTGTTCGAGCGCAGCGAGCGGGCCAGCCGCGAAGCCGAGGCACGCGCTCGAGCACTCGCCCGGCTGCACGAGATCGGCCGCGACTGGTCGCTGATGGCGCGGCCCGAGGAGTTCGTCGGCATGGTGTGCGAGCGGCTGGCGAGGCTGATCGGCGCCCCGGTCTGCCTGCTGGCGCTCTACGACCCGGCGAGCCGCTCGCTGGCCGGCGCCGTTCCCGCCTTCGGCCTCGCTCCGGACGTCGTGCGACGGATGCGGCTGGAACTGCGTCCCGAGCACCGCGGCCTGTGGAACCTGCGCGCGGGCCGGCCCTACGTCACGGCGGACGCCCGGCGCGACCCGCGCCTGGCACCCGAACTGGCCGAGATCGCCGGCGTCGAGCAGGCGCTGCTGGTGCCGATGCTCGCCGAGGGCCGGGTGCTCGGCGTGATCGCCGCCTGCAACAAGGCGGGCGGCTTCGACGAGGACGACGCCCAGGTGGTGTCGATCTTCGCCGGTCCGGCGGCGACCTTCCTGCGCAGCCGCCAGATCTACGAGCAGCAGCGGCGGCACGCGGCGCGCCAGGAGCAGACCGCGCGCCTGATGGCGTCGATGGCCGCCACCCACGGGCGCGGCGCCCTGGTGGAGACCGCCGTCGGGGGCCTGCGCCGCGGCCACGGCTACGCGCGCGTGGCCTTCCACGCCGTGCAGGGCGAGGGCCTCGGGCCCGAGCTGGAGGCCGGCGCCGGCGGCGGCGACGCCGCCTGGCTGGGCTGGGCGCTCCAGGGCCGGCGCCCGCTGGCCGCGCCCGGCCGCCACGCCGTGGCCGTGCCGGTGCGGGCCGGCGCCCGCGCCCTCGGCGTGCTCGAGGTCGAGAAGGAGCACGCGTTCGAGGAACTCGAGATCGAACTGCTGGGCGGCCTCGCCGACCAGCTCGCCGTGGGCCTCGAGAAGGCGGCGGGCCTGGCCGAGGCCGAGCGGCTGGCCCGGCAGATGGCGACGCTCTACGAGCTCGGGCTGGAGACGGCGGCGCTGCGCGACCTGCGGGCCCTCTTCGAGCGCGCGACGGAGGAGGCCGGGCGACTGATCGGGGCCGACCACGCCTCGGTGTTCCGCCTCGACGCCGCTGCCGGCGAGCTGCGGCTGTTCGCGGGCTGGGCCCGCGACCGCACGGTCGAACCCTACGGAGACCCGCGCTTCTCGCTCGGCGAGGGCGTGCTCGGCCGCGTCGCCCGCGACGGGGTGCCGGCGCTGGTCAACGACGCGGCGCGCGAGCCCGGCTTCGTCGAGCGCGGCAACCCCGTGTCGAGGCTGCTCTGCGTGCCGCTCACCTATTTCGAGCCGGAGGCCGGCCGCAGCGCGACGTTCGGCGTGCTCAACGCGACCCGGCGCCCGGGCGCGCCGCCGTTCACGCCCGAGGACTTCGACGGCCTGATGCGCTTCGCCGGCCAGCTCCAGGTCGCCGCGGCCAACGCCTCGGCGTTCGCGGCCGAGCGCCGCCGCTCCGAGCAGCTCGGCCTCGTCAATCGCGTGCTGCGCGAGATCGCGACCAGCCTGTCGCCCGAGCGCGTGCTGGAGGTCGCGGTGCGCCGCATCCAGGAGGCGTTCCGCTTCCCGGTGGTGCTGGCCGTCGTGCCCGACCCGGCCGCAGGCGTGAACCGCGTGGCCTGCGCGGCGTGCGACCCGCCCCGCCGCGGGAGCTTCCCGCACTTCCCGCTCGACGCGGGCCTCACCGCGAGGGTGCTGCACGGGCGGCGCACCGTGCACGCGGCGGACGTCAGCCGGGAGCCCGGGTACCTCGAGATGGTGCCGGGGATGCGCAGCGAGCTGCTGGTCCCGGTGCTCTCCGGCGACGACGTGGTGGCGGTGCTCGACCTCGAGAGCGACCGGCCCGACGCCTTCGACCACGGCGTCGTCCTGATGATGGAGACGCTGGCCGACGGCATCGGCATCACGCTGCGCAACGCCGAGCTGTTCCGCGCGCTGGAGGCCTCGCACGAGCGGCTGATCGAGCTGGACCGCACCAAGAGCGAGGTGGTCAACATCGTCGCCCACGACATCCGCTCGCCGCTGTTCGGCGTGATGGGCCGTGCCGACCTGCTGCTGGCCGAGCCCGCGGCGGCGGAGCACGCCGGCGCGATCGCCGCGGCCGCGCGCCACATGGCGGCGCTCGTCGACAAGACGCTGGCGACGACGCGGCTGGAGAGCGGCCACTTCCCGTTCGAGTTCGGGGTGCTCGACCTCGGCGCGCTGCTGCACGCCGCGGCCGAGCGCTGGCGGTCCGATCCCGCGCGGCCGCTGGCGCTCGAGCTGCCCGAGGAGCCGCTGCCGGTGTGGGGCGATCGCGAGCGGCTCGCCGAGGTCGCCGACAACCTGCTCTCCAACGCGGTCAAGTACTCGCCGCGCGGCGGCGCCATCACCCTTCGCGCCACGCGCGCGGACGGCCGCGTCGCCGTCGAGGTCGCGGACCGCGGCGTGGGCATCCCCGCCGCCGAGCGTCCGCGCCTGCTGCGCCCCTTCTCGCGGCTGCGCCGGCCCGAGACGGCCGGCATCGAGGGCTCGGGCCTCGGCCTCTACATCTGCGACCGCATCCTGCGCGCCCACGGGGCCCGGCTCGAGATCGACGGCCGCGACGGCGGCGGGACCCGCGTGCGCTTCTCGCTGCCGCTGTTCACCGGGGTCTCCGCGCGTCGGCCCGTGCTGCTGGTGGCAGCCGCGGACGCCGCCACGCTGCGCGAGGTCCGCGCGATCGCCCAGGCCCGCGGCTTCGAGGTCCACGAGGCCGGCGACGGGGTGGAGGCGCTCGAGGCCGTGCGCCGGCTGCTGCCGGACGTCGCGCTGCTCGACCACCTGCTGCCGCGCCTGCGCGGCGAGGAGGTCGCCGAGCGGCTCGCCGAGCAGGAGTCCACGCGGGCCGTGCCGCTGCTCGCGCTCTCGGAGCCGGCTCCGCTCGGCGCCCGTGCACGGCTGTTCCGGGCGTGCGTCGCGCGGCCCGTCGAGCGCGATGCGCTGATCCAGGCACTGGAGGCGGCTCGCGCCGAGACCGCGGCGCTGGCCGCCGGCGAGGTGGAGGCGAGGTGAGCGATCTCGACCCGGTCGAGCGCGAGCGCTACGCGCGCCACCTGGTGCTGCCCGAGGTGGGGGACGAGGGGCAGCGCCGGCTGCGCGCGGGGCGGGTGCTGATCGTCGGCGCCGGCGGGCTGGGCTCGCCGGCGGCGCTGTACCTCGTCGCGGCGGGCGTCGGCCACGTCGCCATCGCCGACGGAGACCGCGTCGACCGCAGCAACCTGCAGCGGCAGGTGCTGCACACCGAGGCCGACCTCGGGCGGCCCAAGACGGCGTCGGCGCGCGACGCGCTCGCGGCCCGCAACCCGCACGTGCAGGTCGAGGAACTGGGCCGCCTCGATGCGACGAACGCGCCGGCGACCGTCGCGCGTTTCGACGTCGTCGTCGACGGCAGCGACAACTTCGCGACCCGCTATCTGCTGAGCGACGCCTGCGTCGCCGCGGGTCGCCCGTACGTGTTCGGCGCGGTGCACCGCTTCCAGGGCCAGCTCGCGGTGCTGGGGCTCGCGGGCGGGCCGTGCTACCGCTGCCTGCACCCGGAGCCGCCGCCGCCGGGTCTCTACGCCAACTGCGCGGAGGCCGGGGTGCTGGGCGTGCTGCCCGGGGTGATCGGGACCCTGCAGGCCGCCGAGGCGCTGAAGCTGCTGCTGGGGCTGGGACAGCCGCTGGACCGCCGCATGCTGGTCTACGACGCGCTCGCGGGCACCTTCGACGAGCTCGCGCTCGAGCGCGACCCCGCGTGCCCCGCCTGCGGCGACGCGCCGCGGCCGGAGGCCCTCGTGCTTCCCGCCGAGAGTTGCGCGCCGCCGCCGATCTCCGCCGCGGCGCTGCGAGATCGGCTCGCGGGCGGCTCGCCGCCGCTGCTCGTCGACGTGCGCACGGCCGCCGAGTACGCCCGCGGCCACCTGCCGGCGGCGCTGCTGCTCCCGGTCGACGAACTCGAGTCGCGCCTCGCGGAACTGCGCGGGCGCGGTCCGTTGGTCGTGTACTGCGAGGTCGGGGGGCGCTCCGCGCGGGCGGCGGCGCTGCTGCGGGCGGCGGGCTTCGTCGCCGTCGCGGACCTGGCGGGCGGCTACCTGGCGTGGCGGGCCGCCGGAGGCGCCGTGGCGCGGTGATCGACCTGCTGGCGGCGCTCGGGCTGGGTCGCGGCGAGGTGGTGGCGCTGTGCGGGGCCGGAGGCAAGTCCACGCTCGCGCGTGCGCTGCGCGACGCGTCGCTGGCCTCGGGCCTGCGGGTCGTGCTGACGGCCACCACCCACTGCGGCGTGCTGGGCGACACGCTGACGCTGACCGCGGGCGCGGGCGAGGCGGCGGTCGCCGGCGCGCTCGACCGCCTGGGAGCGGTGCAGGTCGTGGCGGCGGTGGGGGAGCGGGGCCGCGCCCGCGGGCTCGCCCCGGAGGCGGTCGGCTCGCTGGCCGCGCTCGCCGACCTGGTGATCGCCGAAGCCGACGGCGCGCGCGGCCGGCGGCTGAAGGCGCCGGCCGACCACGAGCCGCTGCTGCCGCGGCCCTGCACCACGGTGCTGGCGGTGTGTTCGCTGGCCGCGCTGGGCGGCCCGCTCGACGACGAGGGCGTGCATCGGCTCGAGCGGGTGCTCGCACTCGCGGGGCGACGGCGCGGCGACGCGATCGACCTCGACGTGCTGGCAGCGGCCTTCGGGCCGGGCGGGTACGGCTCGGTGGGCGAGCAGGCGCGGCGCGTGCTGTTCGTCGTGGAGGCAGGCGCTCCGTCGGAGCGGGCCGTCGCACTCGGCGCGCGCCTCGCCGGCCACTACGAGCGGGTCGTGGCCGGCGACGCTCTGCGCGGCGCGGTTCGCACGCTATCCTCGACCCGATGCTGAAGTCCGTCTACGAGGCGGCGCTGGCCGCAGAGCGCGAGGGGGTCGGGGCCGCGCTGGTCACGGTCGTCGGCACCGAGGGCTCGACTCCGCAGAAAGCCGGCGCCTGCATGCTCGTCCGCGAGGACGGCACCTGCGTGGGCACGATCGGCGGCGGCTGCGTCGAGAACGAGATGGTCCGCCGCGCGCGGCTGGCGATCGTCCGCCGCCGCCCGGAACTGGCCAGCTACGAGCTCACCGCCGACCAGGCCGGAGAGGACGGGCTCGTGTGCGGGGGGAGGATGCAGGTGTTCGTCGACCCGCTCGAGCCGGAGCCGGTGCTGCTGGTGTTCGGCGCCGGCCACGTGGCGGTTCCGCTGTGCCGGATGGCGCGGATGGCCGGCTTCCAGGTCGAGGTCGCGGACGACCGCGCCCAGTTCGCCAACGCGGAGCGCTTTCCCGACGCGCGCGCCGTCGTCGTCGAGGAGATGGCCGCGGCCGCGGCCCGCATGTCGCTGGGACCCGGCGCCTATGCCGTCGTCGTCACCCGCGGCCACCGCGGCGACGCGGACGCCCTGCACGCGGTTCTCGGGCGCGGGCTGCGCTACGTCGGGCTGCTCGGCAGCCGGCCCAAGATGGTGCACGTCTTCGCCGAGCTGAAGCAGCGCGGCGTTCCGCCCGCGGAACTCGAGAAGGTCCACGTGCCGATGGGCCTGGGCATCGGGGCCCGCACGCCGGAGGAGATCGCGGTGTCGATCCTCGCCGAGCTGATCGCGGTGCGGCGCGGCGTGCCGCCGGAGCGGGTCGGTTCGATGAAGGCGCCGCTGCCGGGCCGCCTGCGCGAGGCCCCCTGAGGAGCGTGCCGAAGCACCGCTGCGTTGACAGCAGCGACCGGCCGCAGGGACAATGCTTCTTCCACGAATGCTGAAGCGATACGTGTCCCTGTCCCTCGCGGCCGTCGTTCTGGCCGCGTCGCTCCACGCCCAGGCCCGGAACCCCGACTACGAGGTCGGCCCGGAGGACCTGCTGCAGGTCTCGGTCGCCGGTCAGAAGGACTTCTCGGGCGACTTCGAGGTCGAGCCCGACGGCATGATCAACTACCCGTTGCTGGGGCGGGTGATGGCCGCCGGGCAGACCACCGGGGAGATCGAGCGCAAGCTGGTGACGCTGCTGTCCGACGGCTACCTGCGGCGGCCCCAGGTCTCGGTCTGGGTCAAGGAGTTCCGCAGCCAGAAGGTGTACCTGACCGGCGAGGTCAGCCGGCCCGGACCGCAGGGGCTGAAGGGCGACGGCTCCATCCTGACGCTCCTCACGGACGGGCAGGGTCCGCTGCTGCCGACGGCCGGCCACGTGGTGTGGGTGATCCGGCCCCCGGCCTCGCGCCTCCAGGACTTGGAGCGGCTGGCCGGCGACCCGGCCCGCAACGCGCCGCCGGTCGACGTCCCCGGCCGCATCGACGTGCCCGGGGCGGACGTGCCCGGCACCGAGCTGTTCCGGGTGGTGCGCCGGGAGATCGAGATGGGCGCGATGGACAAGAACCTCGTGCTCAAGGCGGGCGACACGGTGTTCGCGCCGAAGGCGGCCCAGGTCTACCTGCAGGGCCAGGTGGGACGGCCGGGCCCGATCCGCTTCGAGGACGGGCTCACCGTCGAGAAGGCACTGGCGCTGGGCGGCGGCGTGACCAATCGCGGAGCGGCCGGCCGCGTCAAGCTGGTGCGGATGGTCGCGGGGCGCCGCGTGGAGCTGAAGCCGCGGCTCGACGAGGTGCTGCTGCCCGAGGACACGCTCGTCGTGCCCGAGCGGTTCTTCTAGCCCGTGCGCCCTTCCGGAGCCGCCGGCGACCTCGGCCAGACGCTGGCCATCCTCCACCGGCGCCGCGGTCTCGTTTTCGCCGTGCTGGTGGCGAGCGTGCTGGTGGCCACGATCTACAACTACACGACGCGGCCGGTGTACCGCTCGCGCGCGATCCTCCAGATCACCGCCGGTTCGGCGGACGTGATCGACACCCGCTCCGTGGCCGGCGTGCGGCCGCAGCAGGCCGCGGCCAAGGTGCGCGAGCAGGTCCAGATCCTGCGCAGCCGGCGTCTCGCCGCCCGCGTGGTCGAGGAACTCGAGCTGCAGAAGCACCCCGATCTCCGCGCGGGTCCCGTGCTGACCCCCTGGGAGCGGCTGCGCCGGATGCTGCCGCAGGGCGCGCCGGAGGTCGACGCCGACGACGACGGCCTGCCCGTGTCGCCGGCCGTCCAGGTGTTCCGCTCGCGCGTCAGCGTCGAGGCCGACGTCGAAACCGGCATGCTGACCCTCGGCTTCCGGGCCTACGACCCGACGCTCACCCACAAGGCGCTCGCCGCGCTGATCCGCCTCTACCAGGAGTCGCTGACCGACCAGATGACGCTCGCCGGCACCCAGGCCTCGTCGTGGCTCGGCGAGCGGCTCGAGGAGCAGAAGCGCCGGGTCGAGGCGGCCAAGGCGGCGCTGCGCGAGTACGAGGAGCGCTCGGGCCTGGCCGGGCTCCAGGAGAAGATCCGCCAGGTCGAGCAGCAACTGGCGATGATGAACCGCTCGCTGCTCGACGCCCAGACCGAGCGCATGACGCGCGAGAGCGACCTCGAGCGCGCGCGGCGGATGTCGGCCCAGGAGGCGGCGGCGCTGCCGTCGGTCCAGTCGCAGCGGGCCGTGCAGCGGTTGCAGGACCGGATCGCGGAACTCGAGCGGCAGCGCGAGAAGCTGGCCGAGAACCTCGGCGAGCGCCACCCCGACATGGTGCGTCTGAACGAGGCCCTCGCCGAGGCGGAGGCCGCGCTCGCGGCGGAGGTCAAGCGCGCGACCGGTTCGCTGGAGGGGGCCGTCGCCGAGGCGCGCCGCAAGGAAGAGGCGGTCCAGGCCAGCATCACGCCGCTGCAGGACCAGCTCGCGGACCTGCGCCGTCGGACCGGCGAGCAGAGCCTGCTGCGGAGCGAGGTCGAGGCCAACGAGCAGATGTTCAACCGCCTGATGGGGCGCGCGACCGAGGCCAACGTCGCCTCGGCGCTGAAGCTCGAGAACGTCGAGGTCGTCGAGCCGCCCGAGGCGCCGACCCGGCCCGATTCGCCACAGCGCATGCGGAACCTGCAGGTCGCCGTGCTCGGCGGCCTGGTGGCGGGCGTACTGCTGGCGCTGCTGATCGAGCAGCTCGACGGCACGATCAAGACCCCCGAGGACCTGAAGGCCCACTTCGACCTGCCGTTCCTCGGCATGGTCCCGGAGGTGGTGCCGGCGCGCGGCTCGACCGCGCCCCCCGTCGTCCTGATCACGAAGAACCCGCGCTCGACGCTGGCGGAGTCGTACCGCGTGATCCGCACCAACCTGCTCTTCTCGGTGCCCGAGGAGGGGCGCGGGCAGGTCGTGCTGGTGAGCAGCGTGAGCCCGGCCGAGGGCAAGTCGACCACCTCGGCCAACGTCGCGGCGTCGCTGGCCTTCAACGGCCACCGCGTCGTGCTGATCGACGCGGACCTGCGCCGCCCGGTGCTCCACACGCTGTTCGGCCTGCCCAGCGCGCCTGGCCTGTCGGAGTTCGTGATCGGCAAGGGGGCGCTCGAGGAGGTCGTGCGGCCGAGCGGCGTCGACAAGCTCGACCTGGTGGCCTGCGGCTACCTCCCGCCGAACCCGGCGGAGCTGCTGGGCTCGGCGCGGATGCGCGAGTTCCTCAACCGCCTGCGGGCCGACTACGACTGGGTCGTGGTCGACGCGCCGCCGTTCCTGGCGATGGCCGATGCGGCCGTGCTCTCGCCGGCGGTCGACGGCGTGATCCTGGTCGTCGCCTCGGAGCGCACGCCGCAATCGGGGCTCGCCCGGGTCGTCGACCAGCTCGCCGCGGTGGGCGGGCGGGTCGCGGGCACCATCCTGAACCGGGTGGACCTGGAACGGAACTCCTTCTACTTCGGCAAGTACTACGGCGAGTACTACCGGAGCTACTACTCGGACACCGGCAGCCGGCCGGCGCCGGAAGCCCCCGCGCCCCCCTCGCGGCGAGGACACCGCAGCTGAGCGGCCCCGGCGGGCGCCTCGCAGTGCCCGGTAAATGCTGGTCGCCGTTGAATCTACCCCTTGACACCCATCGTTCGCGCCCCTACGATTGCGCCCGGAGGATTTCCATGAAATCGAGACTGGCAGCTCTGCTCGCCGCATCGCTTGTGTTCCCCCCCGGCGTGTTCGCGGCGCCCTCGACTGGTTTGGTCAAGGGGCAGGTCAGCCTCGACGGCCGCGCCCTCGCCGGCCTGGAAGTGACGCTCGTCGACGTCGCCACGGGCGCCGTCCACACGGTGCGCACCGCTCCGGACGGCACGTTCGAGGCGCGCCTCGCGCCCGGCTCGTACGTGATCGCCAGCCGCAGCCGCGGCGGGCTGTCCGTCGGCCGCGGCCCGACGCTCGTCAGCGTGGAGTCCGGCAAGGTCGCCTCGGCCAGCGTCGAGATGGTCGCGCTGACCGCCGCGCTGCAGGACCCGGCGGCCGGCGCCAACGTCGGCCACGAGGCCATCGGCTGCCTCGTCGCCAACGAGTTCCCCTACTTCGAGGCCAAGATCGAGCCGGCCGCCAGCGTGGTGCGGGCTCGCGTCTACTTCAAGTCCGTGCTCAGCGACGAGTGGTACTACGTCGAGATGACGCAGGCGGACGGCGTGTTCACCGGCGTGCTGCCGCGGCCCACGATGGCCGCCAGCCCGATCACCTACTACATCCAGGCGACGACCACCGACTTCGGCGAGAGCCGCACCCCGGAGATCTCGGCCGAGGTGGTCGAGAAGCCCGAGGATTGCCCCGACGACAAGAAGGTGGCCCCGGTGGGTCCGCCTCCTGCCGGTGGCGTGACGCTGTTCTCCGCCTCGACCGGCGCGGCCGCGGGCCTGCCGGCCGGGTTCGCCGCGGGCGGCGCCCTGCTCGGCACCGGCGCCCTCATCGGCCTCGGCGGCGCGCTGCTCGGCGGCGGCGTGATCGCGGCGACCGGCGGCACGACCACCACGACGACCACCACCACGACCAGCACGACCACCACCACGACGGTGGCTCCGCCGCCCCCGCCCGTGGTCAACGTCGCTGCCGAGTGCAAGGTGGCGCCCACCGCGACCGGTCCGGACTCGAGCCCGACCTTCCCGATCATCGCCAACTGCACCCGCGCCGTGTCCCCGAATGCGCTCACGTCGGCTGGGCAGTTCGGCGACATCGTGGTCACGACTTCGAGCAACGGAACGGTCTCCGAGGACCCGAGTCTGCCGGGCCAGGAAGCCTGGACCCCGATCCTGTGCAGCTGCAGGATCGACTCGGTGGGCTTCCGTCAGCTCTCCACGATCGGTCTCCGTGCGGGCCAGCGTGGCACGGTGGACACCACGGCCAACTCCTGCAGCTTCGGGTTCCAGGCCCCCGATCCGCTGGTCACCGACAACGTGTTCGTGCCCATCGAAGTCGTGATGGGCTGGCAGATCTCGGGTGCGCTGAAGGCGCTCTGCGACGCCGATCCGTTCTGCAGCGTCAACGAGAACACCTGCCCCGTGCTTCCGTAGGGGCTGCACCGCAAACCTGGCCTGTCGGGCGACGCCCGACGGGCCAGGGTCACGACCAGGGGCCGGCCAGGCATCTCGCCTTGCCGGCCCTTCGCCTTTTACGCCCGCGGCATCATCCTGAAGAGGAGTCCTTCCGCGGGCAGGCGGCGGCGCAGTCGCGACTGCGTACTGCGGGTCGAAGTGGAGCGCACGCGACAGGGGCGTGCGCCGGGCGGGCGTGAGGCGCGGCGCACCGCGAGGCTCGGCCGAGCGAGGCTAGCCGATCACTTCCAGGTGAGGCGGTTGCGGCAGACGTCCTGCTTGGTGGTGGTCACGATCGCCTCCAGCTCCCAGGACTTCTCGTCCTTCCAGGTGCCCGAGTACTCGTAGACCAGCGTCCGCGCGCCCTTCTTGACCTCGTCCACCAGGGGCTTCGGGTTCAGCGTGGAGCGCGTCCCGTTGACGATCGGGGACAGCGTGAAGATCTTGATGTCGGCGTCCTTCTTGCCGGTGTTGTTCAGGAAGATCTTGACCGAGAAGGGTTCGCCCGCCCGCGGCGCGGCCGGCGAGAACTCGAAGTCGAGCGTCCCCTCGAACTCCGCGGAGGTCTTGACCGCCGCGTCGCCCAGGTCGAAGCCCTTCGGGCCGCCGCCCTTGGCTGCGCGCAGCGAGTCGATCCGGGAGCGCCCGGGCTGGAAGGAGCGGGCCGGCCCCGCCGGAACCCGCGGCGGCGCCGGAGCTGCGGTCGTCGGAGCAGCCGTCCCCGCGCTGCCTGGGGCGGCGGAGGTCGGTGCCGGGGCCGGAGCGGATCCGAGTGTCGGCCTCGAACTGGTGCCCGGGGCCGGAGCCGGCGGCTGGGTGACGGCCGGCGCGACGGGCTCGGCACGCGCGACGACGGTCGGCGCCGGAGTCGCGACAGGGCGCACGTCCGTCGCGCCCGAGCCGGCGGGTTCCGCCGCCACGGCCTCCGCGTCCTCGATCCGGACGGCGGGAGCGCTCGGCGTGCTCCCCGGCACGACCACGTCCTGCACGACCGGACCCGACGGAGCCAGCGAAGCCGCCGAGGTCGTGGGCGGGGTCTCGGGGCCGGAGCGCATCAGGAACACCCCGCCGACCCCTGCGGCCACGACCACGGCCGCGGCGACGCCGATCAGCGGCCCGCGCGATGCCGTCGCCGGGGCCGCCGGGCGCGGAACTGCGGGTGGGGCCTCGGCATGCGGGGACGGCGTCGGAGCAGCAGGCGGGACGGCCGGGGCCGCGGGAGGCGGCGGGGGCTCCGGCCGGGGCGCCGCGGGTGCGGGCAGCGTGCGTGTGCCGCCGTCGTGCGTCGCTTCGGCGCGCCGCGCCGGGGCCGCGGGCTCGGCCTTTCGCCGAGCCTCCACGGGTGGCTGCGACACGGTCGCCTCGACATCGGGCACCGGCGTGACCGCCCGGGCCGCTGGCTCCGGGACCGAGACCGGCGGCGCTGCCGACGCCGAAACAGCCGGGGTCGGTGGCGGCGGCGGGACGGCCACGGGCGCGGCCTGCGCCGGGGTCGGGGGCGCGGGCGGCGGCGCAGGCCGCGGCGGAGGCGGCCGGCGGATCGTCGCCTCGAGTTCGTCGGGCGCCGCGGGAACAGCGGACGCCGCCGGGATCGGAGTCGGCGCCGGCACCACGGCCGCGATCGGCGGCGGGGTCGGCGCGACCGGGGTCGGCTTGTGCGGGGTGGGCGTCGCCCCCGCGCGTGCCTGTTGCTGCAGCGCGTCCATCGCCTGCGGCAGCGGCGTCGGCATCGCCGGGCGCGCCACGACCCCGGACGGCATGTCCGGCATCGCGGGCGCGGCGAACGGGGCCGGCGTCGCGAGCGACTCGGGGAAGGCCTCGGTGCGCGCCTGCCGCAGGGCCTCGATGATGTCGCCAGCCGTCGCGTAACGGTCGGCCGGCGCCTTCGCCAGCATCCGGGCCAGCACCGGGACGGCCGCGTGGGGCAGCAGGCGCGCGCGGGG
>JAANMY010000208.1_pt1 | contig 84838 bp, 69 predicted proteins | sample 7279691 | NCBI WGS metagenome assembly JAANMY01 (sample SAMN14094543, study PRJNA606508) | bioreactor metagenome | isolation source: A lab-scale SPAN reactor treating ammonium-rich wastewater day 388 | place: Ireland: Galway | collected 2018-02-07 | reverse complement strand
GGGCCGCCATCGTGGCCATCGCCATCCTCTGCACGGGCATCGCCTACATCCTGTATTTCCGGCTCATCGCCCATGCAGGCCCCAGCCGGGCGCTGGCCGTGACCTTCATGGCCCCGGTATTTGCCGTGTTCTACGGTGCAGTGTTCCTGCACGAAGCCATCACCCCCTGGATGCTGGGCTGTGCCGCGATCATCGTCGCCGGGACCTTGTTGTCAACAGGGGAAAACGCGCAGACTTTCCCCTGCTCTTTCCCCCTCACTCGGGTATCATGGAGGGCAACCGACTCCTGCCCAGCGTTCGCACCCGAGGCCGAAGATGCACCGACTCCTGGCCGTATTCCTGGCCGCGCTCCTGCTTTTCGCCCCGACCCCCTCCGCTATCCGGGCCGCGCCGCCGCAGCGCGAGGTCGCGCACAAAGGCCCCGTCTGGGCGGTGGCGTGGTCGGCCGACGGCAAAACGCTTGCGTCGGGCGGTCAGGACGGCACCGTCATCCTCACCGACGTGGCGTCGGGCAAGGAACTCACCCACCTCGCCCAGCAGGGCGGCGTCAAGGGCGTGGCCCTGTCGCCGGACGGCAAGACGCTTGCCGTGCGCACCGAGCCCGGAACGATCACCCTTCTCGATCCCGCGACTGGCAAGCAGATCAAGAGCCTGACGACCGGCCTGAACCGCTACCGCTCGCACCTGATGGCCTTCACGCCCGACGGAGCCACGCTGACCGCGGCGGGCGTCGGCGAGTGGCTGCGCTGGCAGCACACCCGCGGCGGCGCCAGCGCCAGCCGCCAGGGCAACCCGCCGGCCGATGGCTTCGCGGCCGTCTGCCCCGACGGGAAGCAGGTCGCCTGGGGCTCCCCGAACAAGTTCATCCAGGTCTACGACATGGAGGGGCGGCGCCATCACGCGCTCCGCCCCGGGGCGGCCCGGGCGATTGCGTTCTCGCCGGACGGCCGCTTCCTCGCGATCGGCATGGACGATAAGTCCGTCCGCCTGTGGGATCTGAACGGGAACAACGAGGTGCGCCGGTACGAGGGGCTGCAGCAGTCGGCCGAGCGCCTCTGTTTCTCCAGCGACGGCAAGGTGCTGGCGGCCCTCGTTTCCGGCGGCCTGGCGGTGCGCTTCTGGGACGCGGAGCGCGGCCGGGTCCGGCGCCAGCTGACCGCCCTGCCGGCCGCCCTCACCGAAATCGCCCTGTCGCCGGACGGCAAGCGGCTCGCTGCTGCCAGCGCGGACGGCAAGGCCCGCATCTGGAACGTTGCCGGCCGCGAACTGGAGAGGCCGGCGAAGCTCGTCACGCTCTCGCCGCAGGAACTCGACCGCCTGTGGACGGACCTGGGCGGGGCCGACTACGACCGGGCGGAGAAGGCGTTCGTCGCCCTGGGGGCGACCGAGAACGCGGTTCCGTTCCTGCGCGAGCGGGTGCGCCGGGTGGCGATCCCGGATTTCGACGCGAAGCGCCTGGAAAAGCTGGTGGACGACCTGGACGCGCGGACCTACGCGCTGCGCCAGAAAGCGTTCGTCGAACTGACGAAGTACGGCGAGCTGGCCGAGTTGCCGCTGCGGAAGCTGCTGGCGAAGGCGCCGTCCGCCGAGGCCGAGCGGCGGGCGAACCAGCTGCTGCAACGACTCAAGGAACCGGCGCTGACGCCGGACCGGCTGCGGGCGCTGGAGTCGATCGAGTTGCTCGAAGCGCTGGGCCGCCCTGAGGCGCGGCGAGTGCTGGAGGAACTGGCCCGCGAAGCCCTTATCCCGCGGCTGCGGGGCGAGGCCGCCGAGGCGCTGCAGCGCCTGGGCGGGCATTCGTGAGGGCGGGACGGATCTGATACAAAGGATGGGCAGAGGATGAAGTGAGGGGATTACCAAAGCCCACGGGACGCCACCCGTGGGCTTTCGGGGTAGCTTCCTCCGGCCCACCCCTCTGTCAACGACACAAGAGAACCAAACGTGAGTCGCAAGAACCGGGACCGAATCCATAAAGCAACCACCCCGCCGAGCCAGCCCGCCGCGCCGCCTTCCTTCTCCGGCGTCGGGCCGCTGCTCCTGCTCATGGCCGGCCTGTTCGTCGCTGTGCTGGGCGGCGGGTTCCTCGTCTTCTATCTGCTCCGCAGCGGATCTGGGCCGGTCGTTGTCATCGAGACGTCCGCCGGCACCATCAGGGCCGAGTTGTTCGAGGCCGACGCCCCGATCACCGTGAAGAACTTCCTGCGTTACGTGGACAGGAAGACTTACGACGGCACCATCTTCCACCGCGTCATCCCGAACTTCATGATTCAGGGCGGCGGGTTCGAGCCCGGCGAGGAGATGAAGGAGCGGCCGACCTACGCCCCGATTCGGAACGAGTCGTACAACGGACTGCGCAACGAGCGCGGCACGCTGGCGATGGCCCGCACCAACGATCCGGACAGCGCCACCGCGCAGTTCTACATCAACCTTGTCGATAACAAGTCCCTCGACCGCGGCCGGGGCAACCCCGGCTATGCGGTGTTCGGCAAGGTAATCGAGGGCATGGACGTGGTCGATAAGATCGCCCGCGTCGAGATCGGCCGCCGCGGTCCGCACGACGACGTCCCCCGCGAGGATATCATCATCAAGTCGATCCGCCGCGCCGCCTCGGAGTGACCTTCAGGCAGGAGGAACCCCGTGTACGGCAAGCGCCTCGTTCCCCTTCTCCTCCTGGCGGCCCTGACCGCGACCCCGCCGCCCGGCGCCGGCCAGCCGCCGAAACCGCCTGTCCTCCCGCCCGTCGCGCCCAACCTGGCGCGCCCCGACCAGACGTTCCAGGGACTCGACGGCCCGGGGTTCGCGATCGCGGCCGGGGACGCCGCCTACCGGGTGGCGGCGGCCTGCTCGGCATCCGCACTGGCAGCGGGACCGCCCACGTCCTGCGCGGCCATGACGGGCCGGTCACCGGGCTGGCCGCTGTCCTTGCCGGGATCCGTGACTATACTGTGTTCCACACGGGCGTAATGGTACGCCTGGAATGAACTCACGCTACTCATCATGGAGACACACATGTCTCGGACGTTCGGGAAAGTAATCGGGGCGGCATTGCTGCTGGCGGCGATCGGTTGTGGCGGGGGCGGGGCGACGCCGGAGGCGACCTTCAAGGAGTTCCAGGCGGCCGTCAAGGCCAGGGATGGCGACAAGGCCTGGAACCTGCTGTCCAACGAATCGCAGACCCAGATGGAGAAGCAGGTCAAGGCTCTGAAGGCGATGCTCAGCGGCCAGCTCGAGCTGCTCGGCAAACTTCCGGGGGACGCCAAGAAGCAACTCGAAGCGAAGATGGCCGAGAAGTTCGGAATGACCATGGACGAGTTCAAGGCGATCGATGCCAGGGGGATGTTCAAGCTCAGCCTGAAGCAGGCCGACGCGACCAAGGGCGGGCTGGACGACCTGAACTCGGCGACCCTCGAGAACGTCAAGGTGGAGGGGGACAAGGCAACGGCCACGGTCAAGACGAGCAAGAAGTCGGAGCCGATTCAGTTCGTGAAGGAAGGGGGCTCGTGGAAGATCACGATGCCGATGAAGTGAGAGAAAGGGGGTAGTCCCCCTGGTAGTGAACTCACGCAGGCCAGGCTTTCCGTCCTCGCGGCGCGATTCCACGAGGGCGGAAAGCCTGGCCTGCTTTCGTGGTAGGCCAACTGGACGCGAGGCGCTGCACACCGGCGGCCCTGGGTCAACTTTCTGGCGGGCGGCCGTGGGAGTGGTCGCCGCGGAACTGGAAAAGCTTCACGAACACCACCCGCCTCGTTTCGCTCACCCCGTACCAGACATTCAGCATCTTGAAGGTGCCGAACCGAACTTCCAGACCGAGATCCTGGAGGTGGTAGCGAGGCTCACCCCACTCGGCCGGCTCAAACGCAAGGCGAAAGTTGATCGTCTTTAACGCCATCAGGTACTCATCAAGAACCTCATGCGTCCTGGCCCATTCCCCCCACCGCGCCAGTTTCTCCAGCTCTTGTGGAGAAATGGATACCTTGTAGCGCGTAACGCCATTCTCCGTCACGGCATCACCCCCGCAACTGTTCGATCGCCCGGATCGCGTCATCGAGGGTGACGCTGGTGGCGTCCAGTTCGGCGAGTTCGGCCCTGGTGAAGAGAGGAGGTTCGGGTTCTGCCGTCCCGCTGGTGAGCAGCGCGCGCAGTTCGACCTCGCTGGCCACGATCGCAAACAGCCTGTCCAGACGAGTTACCGACAGGATCGAGCGGAGGTCCGAGTTGACGAGCAGGACGATCCGGCAACCGCGTTTGCGGAGTTGCCGCTGTAGCCCCATCAGCGTGCCCATGCCTCGGGAAGAGAGATGCCGCACGTTCCTCAGATCGAGAACAGCGACGCGGAGAGAAGTCTCGCGCGCGGCCTCCAGGAGGTACGCCAGCAGATCGTCCCCGAGCAGTTGGTCGGCGGTTATGTCCGAGACGCGCTCGCCCGCCAGCCCCAGCGCCAGCACGCCCTCGGCCAGCTGCAGATCTCCACGCAGCGTAAGACCCTTCGGGATCATCATCGCTACTCGCTCCCTGGGGCGGTTCGGGGTAGGAAGGCTACATCGCCGGCTCGATCTCCGCCGACATCGATCCCTTGCAGCGCGGGATGCCCTTGTCCGGCCCGAAGGCGTGGATCTGGTCGCGCTTCAGCTCGGCCCGCTCGCGGCTGGTCGTGTCCACGATCACGCGCCCCTCGGTGTGGACCTGCCACGCCAGCTGCAGACCCTTCTCGCGCGGGTGGCCGAACAGCTGTTGCAGCATGCCGATGACGTACTCGAAACTGTGGTCGTCGTCGTTGAGCAGCACCACGTGGTACGGTGGCTGCTTCTTGACCTTCTCCTCGGTTTTCTCCTTCGTCCCCGGCAGGGTGATCGTCTCGCTCATGATCGTGGCCTCTCGTCTCCGTTAGGCGGTCCGTCCGAAGCACACTACCGTGATGTCGTCGTGCGGCTTGCAGCCCAGGGCGTGCTGCTTGAGGGCAGCGATCAGCCGCTCGCCGATCGCCTTTGCCGTCGTCGGGCCGGCCAGGATCGTGGCCGGGATGCGGTTATTCGTCTGGAACTCCTCGCCGGCCTTGTTCTTCGCCTCCGTCACGCCGTCGCTGAAGATCGTCACCACGTCCCCCGGCTGCAGCTCGACCGTCACCGAGTCGTAAGGGAAGCCGTCCGCCACGCCCAGCGGGAACCCGGCCACCTCAAGAGTGGTCGCCTCCTCGATCGTCTCGGTCGCCTTGCGGTAGATCAGCGGCGGCAGGTGCCCGGCGTTGACGAACGTCACCTGATGCGCCGCCGGGTCGAGGACGCCGGCCGCGAGCGTGACGAACCGATCGAGCAAGCCGGCCTCCTGCATCAGTTCATTGAGCCGGTAGACGGCCTGGGACGGCGCCTTCTCCGTCAGCATGGTGAAGCGCGCGTCGGACGATACCTTCGCCATGAGCAGGGCGGCCGGGACGCCCTTGCCGGCGACATCGCCGAGCATGGCGGCCAGGCGACCCTCCGGCAGCGGGATGAAATCGTAGTAGTCGCCGCCGACTTCCTGAGCCGGTTCGTAGTGGGCGTAGAACTCGTACCCGGCCACCTGGGGCGGCTTCTTCGGCAAGAAGCTCATCTGCACCTGATGGGCCAGTCTCAGGTCGCGCTCCAGCCCGGCCCGCGCGACCAGGCTCTCGTGCAGCCGAGCGTTCTCCAGGGCGATGGCCGCCTGGCCGGCGACCGCCATGAGGAGCTTGAGATCGTCCTGGGTGAACTTGCGCGGGCCGCCGATGCCCTGCGTGTCGAGCTGGATGACGCCGAACGCCTTGCCGGTGCTGCGCATCACCAGCGGGGCCGCCATGACGGACCGGATGCGGCAGTCGGCGATCGACTGGCTCAGGTCGAAGCGCTTGTCGGCGGACGCATCTTCGCTGAGCAGCGCCTCGGCCTTCTCCAGTCCGCGGCGGACGATGCTGCGGCTGAACCGGGCGTTGCCCTCCTCGCCGGCGCGGCGCGTCTTGACGACGCGCGGCTGCAGCCGTTCGGACCCCTCCTCGCCAAAAATGATGAAGCACCGATCGGCCTGCTTGAACACCTGGAACAGGTTGTCGGCAATCTTCGGCAGCAGGTCGTCGAGGTTGAGGGTCTGGGTCAGCTCGGCGGTGATCGACAGGAGAAAGGCGAGCTTCTCGGCCGGCTGGGTTTCGAGGATCTGCTTGCTCGAATGGCTGATGGTCGCCTCGACCGTGCTGGAGCTTTCCTCCCCCTCCTCCGGCTCGGGCGCCTCGCCGGCCAGGTTCATCGGTAGCGGCGGCATGTCCACGAACAGGAACTCACTGTCGCAGATCTTGATCCGGTCGTTGTTCTTCAGCTGCACCCGGGCGTTGATGTCCTGGTTATTCACCCGGGTGCCGTTGCGGCTTTTCAGGTCTTCGATGTAGTGTTTGCCGGCGATGCGCCGGATCATGGCGTGCTCCCGGCTGACCGACGGGAGGTTGATGATGACGCCGCAGTCGGCGTTCCGGCCGAGGACGACCTTGTCGGCGTCCAGCGAGACGGACGCTCCCTGGTTGGTGCCTTTGAGGATGAGCAGGTTCGCCATCTGGTCTCCTTCGCGGCACGTCTTGCGGCGCGTCGTAGTCGGAGTCGAAGAGCGTAAGACGTTTATCAATCGGTGAATTCTACCGGACAGGAGGGCGGGATTCAAGAAGGCAGACAGCAGGCAACTAAAGCCACGGACGGCGTCCCGCAGGCCAGGTTCCCAGCACCACGCCCACGGGACGTGATCCGTGGCCTTTACCTGCCTACTGCCTGCCCTCGGCGCCGGGCATGGCGTCGCCCTTGAAGACGCGCAGGCTGCGCAGGGCCATGAGGATCTCCGTGAAGTCGCGCGGCCGATCCTCGCGCTTCTTGGCAAGCATGCGCAGGACGAGCGCCGCGAACTCGTCGGTCACGTCGGGAACGTGGACCTGCGGCGAGACCGGCTTCTCAATGATGTGCTTGGTGAGCAGCTCCTGGTTGCTGGCGGCCCGGAACGGCGGCTTGCCGGCAAGCAGTTCGTAGACCGTCGCCCCGTAACTGTACACGTCTGCCCGGGCGTCGAGGAACTCGCCGCGGATCTGCTCCGGCGACATGTAACTGCGCGTCCCCTGGACCAGGCCCTTGCGCTTGAACAGGCGCGCGAAGAACGTCGGCTTCTGGATGCGCTGGGCCAGCGCCAGGTCGATGACGCGCAGCTCGCCAGCGTTGTTGACGAGCAGGTTGTCCGGCTTGATGTCGCGGTGGAGCCACCCCTTCTCGTTCATGTACCCCAGGCCAGTGGCTCCCTGGCGGAAAATGCTGTGGGCGCGCTCACGGACGAAGTCAAGCTGCTTGCGCACGACGCGCAGCTTGAGGCTGCCGGACGGGAAGAACTCCATGACGAAGTACGGATTGTCGATATTCTTGTTGAGCGTGACGATGCGGATGATGTTCGGGTGGACGAGTTTCTGCCCGACCTCGGCCTCGTGGATGAGCATGCGGCGCGCTTCGCTGTCCTTGATCTTCTCCGGCAGCAGGAGCTTCATGGCGAAGTGGCGGTGGCTGCTCACCTCCACCACCTCCCAGACCTGGCTGGTCTGCCCGCTCATCATCAGGTTCTGCAGGCGGTAGCCGCCGATGATCTCTTCCGCCACAGGCCACCTCCGGCCGCCGTGCCCAGGCGACCAAAGCAAGCCCACAGGGCGCAGCCCGTGGGCCGCGCCCCAGCTGGGCCTGCTTCGGTCGCCTGGGCACCCTGTCAACCGCTCACCAGTATTCCTCGAAATGAATGTTCCCCTTGACCTTCTGCGCCGGCAGGTCGATCTGGAAGCCGCGCTGCGCGAGGAGTTCGACCACGCCCGTAGGCTTCGGGTGGACAAGTTGGCCCGTCTCGCGGTCCTTGCTCGGCACGCCGATCATTTTCGGGTTGCCGCACAGGTAGACGTGGGTTTGCGCCGGGTCGAGGGGGACGCCAAGCCGCTCCTCCAGCTGGCCGCTGGTAATAAGGTCTTGAATGTAGACCTTGTGCCCCACCGTATCGGCTTCCCGCGTGGTCAGGCTCAGGTAGGTGTAATTGGGGTAGCGGCGCATCAGCTCCTGGTGGATATCCACGTACGCGAGGTCGCGCCGATAGCGCACGCAGCACGCCGACAGGATGCGCCCGGCGTGGCCGCGCCGGAGCAGTTCCCAGAGCATGTAGTTGTGCGGCGCCTCGCCGGTCCCGGTCCCGAGGAAGACGACCGCGTCGGTCGGCCGGACCGGGTCGAGGGTGAAGTGGCCGGTGATCTTCTCACCCAGGTACAGCCGACCGCCCTCCTGAAGCTGGAACAGTCGCGGTGTCAGAGCCGGCGGTTTCTCCTTGTCCGACTCGCGCACGAGGACGATGTAGAACTCCAACCAGTCCACAGCCCGGCGGTCGAGCAGATTGCCCTGCTCGTCCAGGACGGAGCAGCCGATGGAGTAGGCGCGGCGAACGATCTTCTGCTCGTCGTTCGCGGACAGGTGCTCCTCCTGGCAGCCGGCGACGCGCGGCTCCCAGTTGCCCAGGCCGAGCGTGCTGTACTGCCCCGGCTTGTGGGACGGCAACGGGAAGTCCGGGCGAATGCGCATGACCGCCAGATCCGGGTTGGCCCGGCGCTGCCAGACGAGGGTGGCGTTGTACTTCTTCCGCAGCTCCGCGATCTGCTCGGGCGCGAGGCCAGCGCCCGCCGCCGTCGCCGACTTGTCCGCACTCATCAGGTTCCCCTTTCCCCTGGTCTGCCGGCCAGGGCGAGAGCGTCCGTACCCGCCGGCCTGGGAGGGTCGGCGCCGCTGAGCCCGCGGGTATTATACCGATTCGAGCGCCCGCTTTGTGGCCGCGGGAGGCGCGGGGCGAGCGCGCCGCCCACGCGGTCAGCTGAGCTTGCGCACCGCCTCGCGCAGCACGTCGAGGCAGGCGCGGATGTCGGGTGACGGGTTTTTCGGGTTGGCCTCGTACTCGATACTGAGCCAGCCGCCGAACTTCACCTCGCGCAGGGCGCGCAGGACGGCCGCCACGTCGAGCGTGCCCTTGCCGAAGATGACGTCGGTGTGGCGTTTGTTGTCGTGGTCCTTCAGGTGCAGGCCGAAGTTGCGCGCCCCCATCAGGCGCACCTGGGCGGCCGGGTCGAGCTTGCGGTTGAACGGCGGCTGCGCGCTGCGGATCAGGTGGCCGGTGTCCAGGCACGACCCGATGCGTCGGTCGTGCTTCTTGACCGCTCCGAGGATCGTCTCGGCCGAGTACCAGCGGTGGAGTTGCTTGCCGGCCGGACCGTGCGGGTGGATGGCGATGCCGATGTTGAACTCGCCGACGAGCTTGTCGAGGCTGTCGAAACTGTCCGGATCCGGGTCGGCGCTGAAGTATTGCACGCCCAGAGCGCGGCCGAACTCGAACAGGCGGCGGTTGGCGTCGTGATCCTTCGTGAAGCGCTCGACGCCGAACGCGATCGGGGTGACGTTGTAGTCCTTGCACAGGCGCTGGACGGCGCGAATCTGCTCGGGAGTGCTCTTCGTTGGGACGTGGCCGCGGAAGAACTCGGCGTAGCGCAGGCCCAGGTCGCGCGTCTGGCGGAGCGCCTGTTCGAGGTTGAAGTTGCGGAAGCTGTAGCTCTGCACGCCGACCCGGAAGCCGCCGAACGGGTCGCGTGGATCGCCAGCGTGGAGGACGGTCGGGGCGGCGGCGACACCGAGGGCGGCGGCGCCGGCCGTCTGGAGGAAGCCGCGGCGGGACAGTTCAGCCGTGTGCGGGGAGGTCATCGGGCCATCTCCTACGGGAACGTGGGGGGAGGGTCGCAGGGCGTGCTATTGGCCTAACGCCCGGCCGCAGCGCCGTCAAGGGGGCGGCCTGTGCGCTTCGTGGCCGCAAGGGTGCGAGGGCGCGAGGGCCGGCGAGGTGGAATTTGCTTGACTGCGGAACGAGGGCGCGGCAGGATCTCCCCTGCCGGCCCATGTCCGTCAGTTCTCGTGGACTCGTTGCCCATGCCCAAGCAAACTCTCACCTGCACATGCGGTCACAGCTGGATTGCCCACACCCCGGGACCGCCGCCCACAGACCTGGCTTCCATCTGCCCGGTCTGCACCGTCACCAACCAGCGCACCATCGAGCACCCGTCCGCCCCGGATACGGCGTCGCCGTTGGGTGGGGACGCCGGGTCGCACCTTGCGCCGGGCCAGATCCTCGAAGGGTTCGAGATCCTTGAGGAGATCAACCGCGGTGGTATGGGCGTGATCTACAAGGCGAAGCAGCAGGGCCTTAACCGCCTTGTCGCCCTCAAGGTCATCACGCCCGAGCGCGTCGGCCACCCCGATGCCATGAAGCGGTTCTGCCGCGAAGTGCAGGCGGCCGCCCTCCTCAGCCACCCGAACATCGTCACCGTCTACCACACCGACCTCGACGGCCCGTGGCCGTACCTCGCGATGGAGTACGTCGCCGGCATCGACCTGCACAAACTGGTCAAACGCGCCGGCCCGCTGCCCGTCGCCGACGCCTGCCTGTACATCCGGCAGACAGCGCTGGGCCTGCAGCACGCCCACGAGCAGGGACTGGTCCACCGCGACATCAAGCCCGGCAACCTGATGGTCACGCCGTCCCCGCTGGAGATGTCGGCGGGCAAGACGATGCGGCCGCCGCGCGTGAAGATCCTCGACATGGGGCTGGCGCGGGTGACCCAGCCGCTCGACGGAGCGGAGGCGGCCAGCCTCACCCAGGCCGGCGAGTTCCTCGGCACGCCCGATTACATCGCCCCCGAACAGGCCGAGGACTCGCGCCAGGCCGACATCCGATCCGACCTCTACAGCCTGGGCGGCACCCTCTACTTCCTCCTCACCGGCGAGGTGCCGTTCCCGGGCGCGACGCTGGTGCAGAAGCTGCGCCGGCAGCTGACCGAACCGCCGCCGTCCGCCGCCGCGTGCCGGGCCGACGTCCCGGCCGGCGTGGACGAGCTGGCCCGGCGGCTGATGGCGCGTGACCCGGCCGAGCGGTTCCAGACCCCGCAGGATCTGATCGACGCGCTGGAAACCCTCGGCCGCCGCCCCGACGCCACCGCACGTCCCGCCGCCCCGGCCCGCGCCGGCGCCCCTCCGGCCGCACCGGCTGCGGCCCCCGCCAGGGCGGACGCGCCATCGTCGCACAGCCCGGCCGCCCTGGCCCGCGCTCACGTCGGCGGCGTGCAGGCTCTGTCGCTGAGCGCCGACGGACAGTTCCTCTTCTCCGGCGGCCTGGACGAAACGCTCCGCGTGTGGGAGACCGGGCGGCTGCGGCAGGTGCAGGTCGTCGAGGGCGACGTCGGGCCGATTGAGGATGTCTGCGTCGCGCCAGGCGGCAAGTGGGGCGCGTCGTGCTCGATGCGGTTGCTCCGGTCGGACATGGTGGTGCAGCTGTGGGATCTCGGCACCGGCCGCGAGCGCCGCCGCCTCAAGGGACCGGGCGCGACGGTCTGCTGTCTCGCCATCGCCGCCGACAGCAAGGCGGTCGCGGCCGGCAGCACCGATCGCCAGGTGTATGTCTGGGTCATGGAGCAGGGCGGCGGGCGCACCCTCTGCCTGAAAGGGCACACCGACCAGGTCAACGGCGTCGCCTTCACGCCCACCGGGGAGAGCGTCCTGTCGGCGGGCTACGATGGCACGGTGCGCCTGTGGGACATCAAGACCGGGGTGGCGAAGGGCACGATGAGCGGGCAGGTCGGCCGGATCGAGGCGCTGGCCCTCGGCGGGTTGAGCAAGCGCATCGCCGTCGGCGGGGACGGGTTGCGGGTCCGGCAGGCGAACGGCGCCTCGGTGCTGTTCGACGGCCACCGCGGCACGGTCCTGGCGGTCGCGTTCTCGGCGGAGGGGCAGTTCCTGCTCTCCGGCGGCAGCGACGGGACGGTGCGCCTGTGGCGGGCTGACAGCGGGGAGGAGTTGCGTTGCCTGGAGGGCCACACCGACCAGGTGACCGCGGTAGCGCTCAGCCCCGACGGCCGGACCGGCTACTCCGGCAGCGCCGACGGCACCATCCGCCGCTGGCCGCTTGGTGTTTGAGCGAGTTCACGAACTTGCCCGCGTGGCGCCAGCAGTCCATAAGGACTACCGGAGCAAACGCGACGAGCCGGAAGCGTCATGGGGTTTGGTCCGCTCGTCCTTGGCTGTTCCATGAATGGGTGATGGGCCGGCGCTCACGCGGGCGACTCGTCGAGCGCCTCGTAGGCGAGATCCTCGGCGAGTTTCTCGGCCTGGTCGGGCGTCAGCGGGCCGACGCGCACCTCGCGTCCGGCCAGCCAGAAGCAGAGCCAGCCGTCGCGCGCGCCGACCTCGACCTCGCTCCCGAGGCGGACTGTCGTCACCTGGCAGCCGGTGTGCTTCTCGGCCTTGTTGGCGATGCGGATGCCGGCGGAAGCGGTGTGGGTGGCGTCGGCCGCCGGTGTGCCCTCGGCGGACACACACCGCGGGTCGGGCGTTTGACCGATCGCTCGGCGGGACGGGTGGCGTGCGGCCCCCTTGTTCACCTTCAGGCCCATGATGCTCAGCTCCTGGTGGGGTGGCGCGGCGTGGTCGATTCCTCTATTCTCGCCGAGGAAGAGTGCAAGAGCAACTCCCCTCCTGACAGGAAGCGGCGGAAGGCGCACGCGCCGCTGACGGGCCGCAGTCCCCCGTGCCCAGGCGGTGGGCGCCGGGACTGGTGTTTCAATCGAACCACGCGGGCGTCACCAGCCACACCAGAGTCCCGTTCCCCCTGGACGGCGAACCGTCGCAGCGGACGCAGGCCACGCCGCCCTTGGCCAGTCCGACCCGGACCTCACGGTCGCCGACCAGCCAGCCGAGGAACTCGCCGAGGTCGGGCTGATGGCCGACCAGACCGACCCGCTGGCGGTCCGCCGCCGCCAGCGCCCGGGCCAGACGCTTGCGCTTGCGCCCCGGCTCCAGCTCCTCGCAGACCCGCAACTCGGTGACCAGCGGATCTCCGACCCGGGCCAGCGCCTCCGCTGTCTGCCGGGCGCGCGCGAGCGGGCTGGTGAGCAGCAAATCGAGGGTCACGCCCCGGCGCTGCAGGCTAGCCGCCAACCGGGCCGCCTGCTGCTCCCCGTCAGCGGTGAGCGGGCGGTCCTCGTCCCTGGTGATCCCGCGTTCACCCAGCGGCACCGCTTCTGCGTGCCGGATCAGGTAAAGGTCCATGCCCGGTCCCTTCAACTACCTTTCATGGGTTGCGCATCGCCTCTTCGCGCCGGCGGCCTGACCTTCTGTTTACTTCAATTCGGCCACGGCAGAGACGCCGTGGCGATTGCTGGCCTATTCAAGCCCGCGCGGCCCTCTTACAATACCCTCCATTCGGCCACGGGACCGCGGCCGTGGAGATCCGCAGCCCACATATGATAAAACATTCTCGCGCCATCGACCAGAGAACGGCCAAACCCGCCAAGCCCTCGAACCGAGACGTATGAAAAAGCGTACCGACATCCGTAATGTAGCTATTATCGCCCACGTCGATCACGGCAAGACGACGCTGGTCGATCAGATGATGCGTCAGTCCGGCCTGTTTCGCGAGAACGAGCTGCGCGGCGAGCAGATCCTCGACTCCAACGACCTGGAGCGCGAGCGCGGCATCACCATCCTCGCCAAGAACATCGCCCTGACGGTCGGCGGAACCAAGCTGAACATCATCGACACGCCCGGCCACGCCGACTTCGGGGGGGAGGTCGAGCGCGTCCTCAAGATGGCCGACGGGTGCCTGCTGCTGGTGGATGCGGCCGAGGGGCCGATGCCGCAGACGCGCTTCGTGCTGCGCAAGGCGTTCGAGTGCGGGCTGCGGCCAATCGTCGTCATCAACAAGATCGACCGCCCCGACGCCCGCGCCGGCGATGTCCTCAACGGCGTCTTCGATCTGTTCGTCGAACTTGACGCGGACGAGGCGACACTGGAGCAGGCGACCCACCCGATTTACGCATCCGGCCGGCAGGGACTGGCGACCGCCGACCTGGCCGCCCCGGGGAAGGACATCCGGCCGCTGTTCGACGCCATCCTCGAGCGCGTCCCGCCGCCCGAGGTGGAACTCGACGTCCCGCTGCAGATGCTGGTCGTCACCCTCGACTACAGCGACTATGTCGGCCGGATCGGCATTGGCCGGGTGGTCGCAGGCAAGATCCGCAAGGGGCAGCGGGTGGCCGTCCTGAAGAAGGACGGGGCGCGCGTCGATGACCAGGTTGCCCAGCTGTACACGTTCGATCGGCTCGGCCGGATCGAGACGGACGAGGTTGGGGCCGGCGACATCTGCGCGGTCGTCGGGATCGACGGGGTAGATATCGGCGACACGCTGGCCGACATCGACCAGCCGGTCGCCCTGCCACCGATCCGAGTGGACGAACCGACCCTCGACATGATCTTTCGGATCAACGACTCGCCGTTCGTCGGGCAGGACGGCACCTACGTCACCAGCCGCCAGCTGCGCGACCGGCTGATGAAGGAGCTGGAGTCGAACGTCGCGCTGCGCGTCGTTCCGAGCGAGGACAAGCGGGACGAGTTCCACGTATCCGGTCGCGGATTGCTGCACCTGTCGGTCCTGCTGGAGAACATGCGCCGCGAGGGGTACGAGTTGTCGGTCGGCAAGCCGCACGTGATCACCAAGGAGGTGGGCGGGAAGGTACTGGAGCCGATCGAGTACCTGGTGATCGAGGTGCCGCCGTCGTCCGTCGGGGCGGTGATGGAGCTGGTCGGCAACCGCCGGGCGGAGTGCCTGAAACTCGACGCGCGCAGGGAGATGACGCACCTGGAGTTCACCATCCCGGCGCGCGGCCTGATTGGACTGCGGACGCGGCTGATGACAGCGACGAGCGGGGAGGCGATCGTCCACCACAACTTCTACGACTACCAGCCGTCGCGCGGCGCCATCCCGGCGCGCGTGAACGGCGTGCTCGTCTCGACCGAACAGGGGCGGGCGACGGCTTACGCGCTGGAGAACTTGCAGGAGCGCGGGACGCTGTTCATCGGCGCCGGCGAGCAGGTGTACGAGGGGCAGATCTGCGGCGAGCACTGCCGCGACAACGACCTGCCGGTCAACGTGTGCCGCGAGAAGAAGCTGACGAACGTCCGGGCGGCCGGCGCCGAGAAGACGATCATCCTCAAGCCGCCGCGGCAACTGACGCTGGAGCAGGCGCTGGAGTACATCGAGGAGGACGAACTCGTCGAGGTGACGCCCAAGGCGATCCGGCTGCGCAAGATCCTCCTGAAGGAGTCGGACCGGCGCAAATACGCGCGCCAGTCGGCGTCGGGGTGAGAGCGCCTTGTACGGGATCGCCCCGGAGGGGTGCCGTGCGCGGCCTTCCCTCTCCCCCTCCGCGCCGCCGTCGTGTAGGCTGAAGGGACGATCCTTCGCCCGCCCCAGAGGAGTCCCAAGCGTGAATCGCCTCACCCTCGGCTGCGCCGCCCTCGCCGTGCTTGCCCTGCCACTCGCCTCCGCCCCCGCCCAGGAGAAGCGTGCCCCGAACTTCCAGCAGTCGCCTGCGAAGCCGAAACCGGAGTGGCTGAAGGTCATCGATCAGGGCCAGCACGACCCACGGCTGAAGGGCTACCTCACCCCGGAGGGTATCAAGGTCGAGATCGTCGCCGAGGAGCCGGCCGTCGTCAACCCGGTCGGCATGACATTCGGCCCGGACGGCACCCTCTACGTCCTCGAATGGGTTCCAGCTGACGGCCCCAACTTCCCCGAGTCGTCGGTTGTCTTCACCTGCAAGGACGGGACGAAGCGCAAGGTCGCGATCATGAAGAAGCCGGTCAAGGATCGCGTCAATGTTCTGTCGTTCAACAAGGAAAAGGGTGTCTACGATCGGGCGAAGAAGATCCTCGACGAGGAGTTGCCGTCCAGCATTCTGATCCACGATGACTGGCTGTACGTCACCGGCCAGGGGACCGTGCGCCGGTACAGACTGCCGGATGTACTCGCGGGCAAGAAGGTCGAGTCGCAGGTGATCGCCCAGGGCTTCTGCGGGTTCCACCATCACCAGGTATCGGGCCTGACGATCGGCAACGACGGGTGGCTGTACATCACGTCCGGGGACGATGACAACTTCGTCGAGGGGTCCGACGGCAGCCGGGCGACGGTCCTTCGCACCGGCGCGGTGTTCCGCTGTCGGCCGGACGGATCGAAGATGCACACCTTCGCGATCGGGTTCCGCAACCCGTACCGGGATGTCGCGTTCGACGCGGCGTACAATCTGTTTCACGTCGATAACGACAACGAGGACGGCTCGAAGTTCACCGGGTGCCGGCTGATGCACGTCGCCGAGGGGAACGACTTCGGCTGGCGACTGCGCCAGGGGGCGCGCTGCTGCATTCCTGACCATGTGCGCGGCGCGGCCTACGGCGAGCGGCCCGGCAAGGTCACCCCGCTGCTCAAGACCGGGCGCGGCGCCCCCGCCGGATTGCTGATCTACAACGACACGCGCTTTCCGGAACCGTACCGGGGACTGCTCTACTACCCCGACGTGCTCCGCAAGGTAGTGCGTGCCTACAAGGTCGAGCCGCACGGCGCCACGTTCGAGGTGGTCGAGGAGTTCGAGTTGCTGCGGTCGAACGACCCGCTGTTTCGGCCGTGCCAGATGGTCGTCGGCCCCGACGGGGCGATGTATGTGTGCGACTGGCGGACGGACTCCGGCGGAGCCGGCCGGCTGTGGGGCGACGGCAAGCACGGCCGCATCTACCGTCTGACCTGGACCGGGACGAAGGAAGAGCCGGCCCTCGCTCCCCGCGGCCTCGACAGCTGGGCGCGGTTCGGCAAGCTGGCCGACGCGGACCTGGTCAAGGCGCTCGGCGCCGAGGACTTCACCGACCGCGAACGGGCACGGCACGAGGCGGTCCGCCGCGGGGAGCGGATGCGCCCGGCCCTGCTCAAGCTGCTAAAGGACGGCGAGGCCCGCCCGGAGGGCCGGTTCGCCGCCCTGGGCGCCCTGTACTCGTTCTGGGATGGGAAGGTTTCCGAGGCGGTCGTCGGCCTGCTGGGCGAGCCGGACCCGGACCTGCGCCGCCTCGCGGCCGACGCGCTCGCCCTCAACACAAAGGCCGGCGACCGGACGGTTCACGAGGCGCTGGTCGCGGTCCTGAGTGACCCCGACCGGGCAGCCCGGCGGGCAATCATTCTGGCCCTCGGCAAGGTCGGCGCGGCTGGCGCCGAGGATGTGCTGGCGGCGGCGCTGCAGTTCGACGACGGCAAGGACGAGTACCTGCGCGACGGCCTGGTGCGGGCACTCGAGGGGCTGGGCAAGCGCGGCGTTGACAAGGTGCTGTCACTGGCCGACTCCGGGGAAGCGGGCGACCTGGCCCGGGCGGTGGAGGCATTCCAGGCGTTCCGCACCCGGGCCGCCTGCGACGCCATACCGGCACTGCTGAAGAATTACCACCTGACAGCGGCCCAGAAGGCGGCCCTGATCCGGTCCTACGGCAACTACCTGCTCGACCCGCCGGTGTCGCTCGCTCCGGTGATGGACGTTCTGGCCGGGGTGGTCAACGCGAAGAAGTCGAAGGAGGAGCCGACCCCGATCGCCCTCGCCTGCCTGGAGGTGCTGTCCGTTGGCGGCGCGCTGAGGGACGCGCGAGCGCAGGAACTGGTCGTCGCACTTCTGGGCGACCGGGACGAGGGCGTGCGCCTGGCGGCGATTCGGGCGGCGTCCGACAGCCGGGCGGCGAAGGCGGCCCCGCGCCTGGCGGAGATGCTTGGTGATACCGCGCGGTCGGCGGTGGAGCGGCAGGCGCTGGCGGCGGCGCTGGCGGTCCTCCCGCACTCGTCGGCGGTCCCCGCGCTCGGGCGCCTGGCGCTGGACCGCGCGCAGGCGCCGGCCCTGCGGGCGCAGGCCCTGCGGGCGCTCGCGGCTGCCGACGCGACCGCGGCGCAGGGGGCGGCGCGCAACCTGCTCGGCGAGGCCGGCGCGCTGCAGCAGGAGGCGGTCGGAGTGCTGGCGACGCGGCCCGAAGGGGCTCGCCTGGTGGGCCAGTACTTCGTTGAGAAGAAACTGCCGCGCGACCTGCTGCCGCAGGTGGCCGACGCGCTCCGGACCCACGCCGCGAAGGACGCCGACGCGGAGCGGTTGCTGCACGAGGTGATGAAGGGCGGGTTGCTTGTGTCGCTGCAGCCGGCCGAGTTAGCACGGGTGCGCAACCTGATCGCGACCCTCGGGAATGCGGCGCGCGGCCGCGCCCTGTACCTGGGCCAGCAACTTGCCTGCGCTACCTGTCATCGCCTGGAGGGCGTCGGCGGCCAGGTCGGTCCGGACCTCACGCGCGTGTGGGAGACGCACTCGGTCGAGAAGGTGATCGAGACGCTGATCGACCCGAGCAAGGAGATCAAGGATGGGTATCAGGTGTATGTGGCGACGACGAAGGACGGGCGCGTCGTCCCTGGACTGAAGGTCGCCCAGAAGGCCGACGAGGTCGTGCTGCGCGATGCCCGGGGGAACGACGTGCGCATCGCCGCGAAGGATCTGGACACCCTGACCGCGGCGAAGGTCTCGCTGATGCCCAGCGACGTGGTCAGGCACCTGTCGTTCAACCAGTTCCTCGACCTGGTGGCATTCCTGAAGGACCGCAAGCAGCAGGAGTCGCTGCGCGGGCTGGGGCTGGAGTTCTGGGTGGCGGGACCGTTCGGCGCCGACCCGAAGGCGTCGTACCCGCCGGAGAAGGAACCCGGCCCCGGGGCCGCGGACCAGCACGAGACGGTCGCCTGGCGGCTGGCGCAGGCGGACAGTCGGGGGTATCTCGACTTGAACGGTCCGGAGTTGGCAGGGAAGGCGGACACGTCGGCCTACGCCCTCACCTACGTTTTCTCGCCGCGCGCGCAGCGGGTCCAGCTGCGCACCGGGTCGGGCGGATCGCTGCGCGTCTGGGTGAATGGGAAGCTGGTCCACGAACACCTGCAGCCGCGCGACGCGCGGCCGGACGCGGACGCCGTCGAGGTCAGTCTGCGCGCCGGGTGGAACCCCGTGCTGGCGCGTGTGTTCAACGGCCGGGCCGGCACCGGGCTTTATCTGCGGCTCGTGGGCGAGGGGTTGCGCGTGACTCCGCGCCCGGACAGGAACTGAACGAAGGCACTGCAAGCACAGCTCAGGAATCGCGTAAGAATCAGCTCGGAGCGCCAGCGATGGGTCTCTGCAAGCGCCTGTCGCTGGCGCTCCGGCCTGGTAGCGCAATCCCGGGTCCGGATCAACCGGCGGGCGCCTCATTCTCCTCGGCGTCCGGACCGCGCAGGCGGGCACGCAGGTCGTTTGCCCACTGGATGGCGTAGAAGAAGACCGGCGTAAGGAAGATGCCGAACAGCGTCACTCCCAGCATCCCGCTGAACACCGCCACGCCCAGCGTCCGCCGCATCTCCGCCCCCGCTCCCTCGGAAATCACCAGCGGCACGACGCCGAGGATGAACGCCAGGGACGTCATCACGATCGGCCGGAGGCGCAGCTTGCACGCCTCCAGCGTCGCCTGGTGCGTGCCGGCCCCGGCCTCGCGGCGCGCCTTCGCGAACTCGACGATCAGGATCGCGTTCTTGCACGCCAGCCCGACCAGCACGATGAACCCGACCTGGGTGAAGATGTTCACGTCCATTCGCGCCATCAGAACGCCAGCGATCGAGCACAGCAAGCACATCGGCACGACGAGAATGACGGCCAGCGGCAGCGCCCAGCTCTCGTACTGGGCCGCCAGCACCAGGAACACCAGCACGACCGCCAGGATGAAGACGTACATGGCTGTGTTCCCGGTCTGCAGCTGGAGCAGACCGAGTTCCGTCCACTCGTAGCGCATGCTGCGCAGCGTCTGCCCGCGCACCACGTCCTCGGTCGCCGCGATCGCCTGCCCGGACGACACGCCGGGGGCCGGCGTGACGTTGATCGCGGCCGCCGGGTACATGTTGTAGCGCATCAGCAGGACCGGGCCGCTCCGCTCCTGGATGGACGCGAACGTTCCGAACGGGACCATCCGCCCCTGATCGCTGCGGACCGGCAGCTGGGTCAGCGTCTCGATCTGCTGGCGGAAGTCGCCGGCTGCCTGCACGTTCACCTGCCAGGTGCGACCGAAGCGGTTGAAGTCGTTGACATAGTACCCGCCGAGGAATCCCTGCAGGGTGCTGAACACCTCGCCCATCGACACCTTCATCGTCTTCGCCTGGATGCGGTCGATCTTCAGGTCGAGCCACGGCGTGTCGGCCCGGAAGCTGGTGAACAGATCCTGGAGGTTCGGATCCCGGCCGCCGGCCGCGACCGCGTCGTCGGCGACGGTCTGCAACGACTTCAGCCCGGTGTCGCCCCGGTCTTCGATGACGATCTTGAACCCGCCGGCCGTCCCCAGCCCCTCCAGCGGCGGCGCCCCGAACACGTTAATCACCCCGTCCTCGATCCGGCCCTGCAACTCCGCCTGCAGCCGGGCGGCGATGGCGTCCCCATGCAGGTCATGGTCGGTCCGCTTCGAGAACTCGTCGAGCATGACGAACATCGACCCGAAGTTGGACGCATTCGCGTTCAGCAGCAGCGACTGGCCGGAGACGGCGACCGTGTTCTTGACCCCGCGTGTCTTCAGGGCGATGGTCTCGATCTCGCGCATCACCCGGTCGGTCCGCTGCATCGAGGACGAGTCCGGCAGCTGGACGTTCACGAGCAGGTAACCCATGTCCTGGTTCGGGATGAACCCCTTCGGTGTCCGGACGAACCCGAGATACGTCAGGGCAACCAGCCCGCCGTACAGGACCAGGGCAACCGCGCTGACGCGGAGCAATCCGCCGACGACCCGGGTGTACCCCGCGGTCGCGCACTCGAAGCCGGCGTTGAAGGCGCGGAAGCAGGCGCCGAGCAGGTAGTTGAGCGGCGGCGCGACGAACCAGCCGACGGCCGCCCCGGCCAGGACGGCCGCGCCCGGCAGGATCCAGTCGGGCGCCTCGGCCAGCCACTGCCGCGCGGCGTCCGGTAGCCACGGGTCGAGGCGCCACAATTCCGGCGTGAGGAACTCCCACGCCAGCCAGCCGCCCAGCAGCGGAAACGCCAGCCGGGGCAAGGGCGGAGCGGTCCCCTTGTCGCGTGGCCGCAGCAGCAGCGCGGTCAGGGCCGGGCTCAGGGTCAGCGAGTTGAACGCCGACAGCAGCGTCGAGACGGCGATGGTCAGGGCGAACTGGCGGAAGAACTGGCCGGTGATACCGCTGATGAACGCGCACGGGATGAACACCGCGCTGAGCACCAGGCCGACGGCGATCACCGGCCCGGACACCTGCTCCATCGCCTTGATGGTCGCCTCGCGCGGCGACAGGCCGTGTTCGATGTGGTGCTCGACCGCCTCGACGACGACGATGGCATCATCGACGACGATACCGATGGCCAGGACCAGCCCGAACAGCGTCAGGTTGTTCAGGCTGAACCCCATCGCCGCCATGACGACGAATGTACCGACGATGGCGACCGGCACCGCCACCAGCGGGATCAGGGCCGACCGCCAGTTCTGCAGGAACAAGAGCACTACGAACGCGACCAGGATGACGGCGTCGCGGAGTGTCTTGAAGACCTCGTGGATCGACTGTTCGATGAACGGGGTGGTGTCGTAGACGATGGCGTAGTCCACCCCATCGGGGAAACGGTTCTTCAGCTCCTCCATCTTCGCCCGCACGCGGCCGGCGGTCTCCAGCGCGTTCGACCCGGGCAGCTGATAGATCGACAGGGCGACCGACGGCTGGCCGTTGAGGGTACACGTCTGGTCGTAGGACTGGGCGCCGAGCTGGATGTCGGCGACGTCGCTCAGCCGGACGAGGCGCCCGCGCTCGTCCGCCTTGAGGATCATGTCGGCGAACTGCTCGGCGTCGCTCAGCCGGCCCATCGTGCTCATGGTGTACTGGAACGCCAGCCCGGTCTTGACCGGCGGCTGGCCGAGCTGCCCGGCCGCAACCTGCGTGTTCTGCTGCTCGATCGCGTGCATCACGTCGGCGGCGGTCAGGCCGCGCGACACCATCCGGTTCGGATCGAGCCACAGGCGCATGCTGTAGTCGCGCTGGCCGAGGTACGTGATGTCGCCGACCCCCTTGAGGCGCGACAGCTCGTCCTTGAGTTGGATGGTCGCGTAGTTCGACAGGTACAGGTTGTCGCGGGTCCGGCCGGGCGAGTACAGGTTGACGATCATCAGCACGCTGGGCGACTTCTTCTTCACCGTCACGCCGCGCCGCTTGACGAGTTCCGGGAGGGTCGGGGTCGCCAGCGTGACGCGATTCTGCACCAGCACCTGCGCCATGTTCAGATCGACGCCGTTCTGGAACGTGACGGTGAGGGTGTAGCTGCCGTCGTTCGTACACTGCGACGACATGTAGAGCATGTTCTCGACGCCATTGACCTGCTGCTCGATCGGGGCTGCGACCGTGTCGGCGACGACCTGAGCGTTGGCCCCGGGATAGATGGCGGACACCTCAACCGTCGGCGGGGTGATGTCCGGATACTGTGCGATCGGTAGCCCAAAGAGGGCGATGGCGCCGGCCAGGGTAACGAAGATCGACAGCACCGACGCGAAGATCGGCCGGTTGATGAAGAAGCTCGTAAACACAGCTTACCCCTGGTAGCGGTCAGCAGGTTACATGGATAGGTAGTTTGCCAGCCCCTTACATGTCTCCGTCCGGCGATCTACGTATCTTCGTAGGAGCCGGCACCGTCCGGCGATCGCCCAACCCTCGGGGGCCGGAGCCTCCTCCTACGAGGCTGGCTCACGGGTTGCGTTCGGTGCGGGCCGACGTTGTCTCCCCGGTCGCGTTGTCGGTCGGCTTCCCGTTTCGGGTCGCGGCGCCGTTGACCCCCGGCTTGCGCCAGGCCTGCACGACGACGCGGCCCAGGCGACGCACCCCCCGCAGCGCGAACACGTCCAGGGCGAGCCCGCCGGCGAACCGCACCCAGCGCGACGCGAACAGGTGCGACTCGCCGAGCCAGTCGATCGTCGCGAAGAAGACCGGCGTCAGGAAGATGCCGAACAGCGTCACCCCCAGCATCCCGCCGAAGACTGCAGTGCCGAGCGCCCGCCGCATCTCCGCCCCGGCCCCGGTCGAGAGGACAAGCGGGACGACGCCGAGGATGAACGCCAACGACGTCATCACGATCGGCCGCAGACGGAGCCGGCACGCTCCCAGCGCCGCCTCCCGGCGCGACATGCCGGCGGCCCGCTGCTGCTTCGCGAACTCGACAATCAGGATCGCGTTCTTGCTCGCCAGTCCGACCAGCACGACGAATCCGACCTGAGTGAAGATGTTAATGTCGTGCCGCGCGATGTTCACCGCCGTGATCGCGCTGAGCAGGCACATCGGCACCACGAGGATGACGGCCAGCGGCAGCGCCCAGCTCTCGTACTGGGCCGCCAGCACCAGGAACACCATGACGACGGCGAACGCGAAGATCATCATCGCCGTGTTGCCGGCGAGCAGTTCCAGGTACGACATATCGGTCCACTCGTAGGCCATGTCGCGCGGCAACTGGTCGTCCGCCAGTCGCTCCAGCAGGGCCATCGTCTCGCCGGACGACATGCCCGGGGCCGACAGACCGTTGATCGCCGCGGCCGGGTACATGTTGTAGCGCGTCAGGACCAGCGGGCCGGCGACGGTGCGCTGCCCGGCCAGCGACCCGAGCGGCACCATCGCCCGGCGGATGTTCCGGACCCGCAGCTGCGGGATGTCCTCCGGGTGATCGCGGAACTCCGGCTCCGCCTGGATGATGACCTGCCAGGTGCGGCCGAACCGATTGAAGTCGTTCGCGTAGTACGACCCGGTATACACCTGCAGCGTCATGTTGAACTCGGCCATGCTCACGCCGCGCATCAGGCACGCCCGCGGGTCCGGCTCGATGTACTGCTTCGGCACGTTCGCCCGGAAGACGGAGAACAGTCCGACCAGCCCCGGTTGGCCGTTCCCCTTGGTGACGAGGTTCTCGATCTGCCTCTGCAGCGCGGCCGAGCCGAGGTCGCCGCGGTCCTCGATCATGATCGCGAACCCGCCGGCCCGCCCCACGCCGCGCACCGGCGGCGGGCCGAAGACGGCCACCATCGCCCCCTCGACCTTGCCGAACTCCATGCGCAGCTGGTTGGCGATCGCTTCGCCGCTCAGCCGCGGATCGCGCCGCTCCGGGTACGGCCGGAAGTTGATGAACATCGACCCGAAGTTCGACCCGGCTGCGTTCAGCACGAACGACTGACCGCAGATGCCGGTGACGTGCTTCACCCCGCTCTTGCCGTCCGGGGTTTTCAGATTCATCGCGATCTGTTCGAGCTGGCTCATCACCTCGCTGGTGCGCTGGATCGAGGCAGCGTCGGGCAGCTGTACGTTCACCATCAGGTAGCCCATGTCCTGGGCCGGGATGAATCCCTTCGGTGCCTCCCGGAAGCGGACGTAGGTGAGAACGAGCAGCCCACCGTACACCAGCAGGGTGATGGCGCTGACGCGCAGCAGTCCGCCGACGACGCGCACGTACCCGGACGTCGCCCGGGTAAAGCCGGCGTTGAACGCCCGGAAGAACCGGCCCAGGATGCCATTCAAGAGCGGCCCCACCAGCCACCCAAAGATCACCCCGGCCAGCACCGCCGCGGCCGGCACCGCCCACTCCGGCGCCGCGGCCACCCACCTCTGCACGTCCTCCGGCAGTCCCGGCACCGCCCGCGCGAAGACCGGAGCGAGATAGTGCCACGCCAGCCAGCCGCCGACCAGCGGGAAGAACAACCGCGGCAGCGGCGGCTCCGAGTGCTTGTCGCGCGGCCGCAGCAGCAGCGCGGTCAGGGCCGGGCTCAGGGTTAGCGAATTGAACGCCGAGATGACGGTCGAGACGGCGATGGTCAGGGCGAACTGGCGGAAGAACTGGCCGGTGATGCCGCTGATGAACGCACACGGCACGAACACCGCGCTGAGCACCAGGCCGACGGCGATCACCGGCCCGGACACCTGCTCCATCGCCTTGATGGTCGCCTCGCGCGGCCGCATCCCGTTCTCGATGTGGTGCTCGACCGCCTCGACGACAACGATGGCGTCATCGACGACGATACCGATGGCGAGGATCAGGCCGAACAGCGTCAGGTTGTTCAGGCTGAAGCCGATGGCCGCCATCACCGCGAACGTGCCGACGATGGCGACCGGCACCGCCACCAGCGGGATCAGGGCCGACCGCCAGTTCTGCAGGAACAAGAGCACCACCACCGCGACGAGGACGATCGCGTCGCCGAGCGTGTGGACGACCTCGCGGATCGACTCGCTGGTGTACGGAGTCGTGTCGAAGCCAATGTCCCACGCCACGCCCTCGGGGAAGATCGGCTCCAGATCCTTCATCTTGTCCAGGATGCGTTGGCGGACGTTGAGGGCGTTGGCGTCCGGCATCTGGAAGACGGCCAGGAAGACGGTGTCCATGCCGTCCATCCGCGTGCGAATGTTACTCTCCCGGGCGCCGAGTTCGACCCGGGCGACATCCTTGAGGCGCGTCAGCCGGCCCTTCGCCCCGGTCTTCAGGACGATGTTCTCAAACTGCTCGGGGGTTTCGAGCCGGCCGACGGTGCTGAGGGTGATCTGGAACTCCTGCCGGCCAGGCATCGGCTCCTGGCCGATGGCTCCGGTGGCGACCTGGTTGTTCTGCTCGCGCACCGCCCGGACCACGTCCGCCGCCGACAGTCCGCGGGCCGCCAGTTTGTGCGGGTCCACCCAGATGCGCATGCTGTAGTCGCGCTGGCCGAACAGGAAGACGTCGCCGACGCCCGGCTCGCGGGCAACCTCATCCTTGATCTGCATCAGGGCGAAGTTACTCAGGTACAGCTGGTCGTAGCGGCCCTCGGGCGAGTAGATGGCGATGCCCATCAGGATGTCGGGCGACCGCTTGCGGGTGGTGACGCCGGTCTGGCGGATCACCTCCGGCAACTGCGGGACAGCCAGGTTGACCCGGTTCTGCACCATCACCTGGGCGACGTCCACGTTGACGCCGTGGTGGAACGTGACGGTCAGGTTGTAGCTCCCGTCGTTGGCGCACTGCGAGGACATGTACATCATGTTCTCGACGCCGTTGACCTGCTGCTCGATCGGGGACGCGACGACCTTGGCGACGTCGTCGGCGCTGCCGCCCGGGTAGCTGCAGCTGACCTGGATGGTCGGCGGCGTGACGGACGGGAACTGGGCGACCGGCAGGGTGAAGAGGGACAGCCCGCCGGCCAGGGTGATGACGATCGACAGGACCGACGCGAAGATCGGCCGGTCAATGAAGAACCGCGAGATCACAGGCGGCGCTCCGGGGAGGGCGGGAAAGGCCCACGGACCGGGCGAGCCCGTGGGCACCACACTGGGGGAAACTCACGGGCCGGCGGCCCGTGGGGGTTGTTACTTCCTCTCTCCCGGTTTCGGGCTCTGCTTCGACGGCTGGCCCGGGTTGGCCAGGACCGGCATGGGCACGACGGTCGGCCGAAGTTCGGCCCCCGGCCGGACGCGCTGCAGCCCGCTCACGACCACGCGCTCGCCCTCGCGCACCCCCTCGTTGATGACACGCAGCCCGTCGTGGATCTTGCCGACCTGGACGCGGCGGTACTCCGCCTTGTTCGCCTCATTCACGACGTAGAGGAACTTCTGCCCCTGGTCGGTGCCGAGCGCCTGTTCCGACACGAGCAGCGCCGAGTACGGATTGCCGACCGGCAGGCGGATGCGCACGTACAGGCCGGGGTACAGGGCGTAGTCGGGATTGTCGAACGTGGCGCGCAGGCGCCACGTCCCGGTGTCCGGATCTACCCGGTTGTCGGCAAAGGTAATGTCGCCGCGGCGCGGGAATCCGGGGTGTTTCGGGCTGCGGTCAATCCGGGCGACGTCCTTCAGCGTCGTCGGCTGTCCGCCCGAACCGCTGGCGAGGACGAGATCCCCGAGCAGGTTCGCGGTGACGAGTCGGGGCTCACCGCCCGGTTGCTTCGGATCGGGCAGCGCGGTCGGCGTGATGAGTGTCAACTCGACCTCCTGCCCCGGCCACGCTGGCTGGCCGGCCAGCGATCCGCTCACCCGAACGCCGGGTATCGTTCGGAGCGCGCTGACGGCGGCCGACAGCGGCAGCGAGTGGGCCGTCAACTTCGTCGGGTCGAGCCAGACGCGGGTGCCGCACAGACCCTGCGCGTCTGCCAATCCGAGGAAGACCGGCAACGACGACCCCGGCTGCCACTTCACCTTGCCCTCGCGGAGGAGGCGCTGCGCCTTGAGGGTGCTGCGCTCGTCGAGGTCGAAGTAGGCGTAGACCGGGTTCAGCGAAACGACGGTGGTCAGCGGCGTTTCGTCCGCCTTGACCATGTTCCCCGGATCGAGGAAGCGGCGGCTGATGCGGCCGCTCAGGGGGGCGTGGACCTTCGTGAAGGCGAGGTTGAGCTTGGCCTTGTCCAGCATGCCCTTGGCGGCCGCGAGCGAGCCGGTGGCCTCGGTCCGCTCGCCGATGATCTTGTCGAACTCCTCACGGCTGATCGCCCCCTTGCTGCGCAGTTCGGTGCCGCGCACGTAATCCAGTTCCAGGCGCTGCACCCGGCCCTCCATCTGGAGGACGGCGCCGGCCGCCTGGGCGAGTTCGGCCTCGTATGGCCGGGGGTCGATCTCGAACAGGAGGTCGCCGGCCTTCACCTCCGCCCCCTCGATGAAGTGAATGCGGTTGAGGTAGCCAGTGACGCGGGCCCGGATCTCGACGAAGTTCCGGGCCTCGATGCGGCCGGGAAAATCCTCGTAGTCGGTCACCGTCTTCCTGACCGGGACGCTGACCAGGACCTGTGCCGGCGGCGGCGCCTTCGGCGAGCCGTTCGGGGGCGGAGCGCTCCCGCAGCCGGCGAGCGCGACGCAGGCCGGCAGCAGCGCGAGCAACCAGGCATGGCGGGCGGGGCGGGTGAGGCGGTACACGGGTTCCTCCTCGGGGACGCAGGACAGAGGTCGGCGGGCTAGCGTGCGGAGCGGCGCTGCCGTCCGGATTCGGTGAGGATGCCGTTGAAGACGATGTCGAGGATCTCCTCGGCCTGGACGTCAACCGCCTTGCGGTGGCCGATGAAGTAGTTCGTGAACATCGTGCCGTACACCAGGGCGCCGACGACGTCGGTGATCTGCTCGACCGGCATGTCGCGGACCCACCCCTCAGCGATAAGCCCGCGGTACAGGGCGCGCCAGCGCTCGATGTTGGCGGCCCGGTGCTGGAAGTACGTCGGCTCCTTGCGGTCCTTGAAGCCGGCCCGCTCCTGCATGAGCAACTCGACGTAGTCGGGGTGTTCAACGAAGAACCCGAGGTACGCCCGGATGGCGGCCGCGATCCGGTCCAGCGGATTGTCGATGTCCTTGATGCTGTCGTCGATCCGCTGGCGCATCTGGTACATGACCCGGTCGACCGCGGCCAGGAAGAGGTCGCGCTTGCTGGGGAAGTAGCGGTACAGCGTGCCCTTGCCGACGCCGAGTTTTTCGGCGAGCAGCTGGGTGTCGGTGTCGGCGTACCCGTGGCGTGCGAACAGCCCAACGGCGACATCGAGGATCTGCTCGCAGCGGCTTGCCCACAGCGCGTCGTCGGCTGGACAGCGCTGTTTCTTCTCGGCAGTCGGTTTCATCAACAACGCTTTCAGTCGGGGGAGGGCGGACTGACTGGTCAGTCAGCTTCAATAGTAGAAACCGCCAGGCCCCAAAGCAAGGGGAAAGAGCGAAACTCTGCGGTTCTGGGTGAGTTTGCCGGGCGCGGGATGCGAACTCGGCTGTGCCGCTCTCCCCTTGCGGCCGGGCGGTTGCGGTTGCCCCGGGGCGCCTGCCCGTGCTAAATAGTGGGGGGCGCTGCGGCTGATAGGTTACCAGCCGCGCGCGGTTCTCCCCGCACGCTGGCGCTCGCGGCTGGTAGTCGCCCGCACACGGAGGTGTCCCATGTCGGCGGCGGAAAAGCTGCATCAGGATGGATCGGCCTGCCCCGGACTGAACTACCCGCCGCCCCCCTGCCCCGACGACCGGCGCGAATTGCGGCGCCGGGTGCTCGGCCGCCCCTGGTTTCACCGCATCGACCTGGGCGACGGCCTCATCACTCCCGGTATCGACGACACCCCGGCCAAGCTCCGCTACCTTCGCCTGCCGGCCCGGCTGGATGGGCTGACCGTCCTCGATATCGGCGCCTACGACGGGTTTTTCTCGTTCGCGTGCGAACGGCGCGGGGCGGTTCGGGTGGTGGCCGCCGATCGCTTCTGCTGGACCTACGGCGGGATGGCGAGCAAGGAGGGCTTCGACCTGGCCCGGACCGCTCTGCGCTCACGCGTCGAGGAGGCGTTCGTCCGCGTCGAGGAGATCAGTCCGGACCGACTCGGGACGTTCGACCTGGTGCTGTTTCTCGGCGTCCTCTACCATGCTCCCGACCCGCTGCACTACTTGCGCAACGTCCGCTCCGTCTGCCGCGGGCAACTCGTTCTCGAAACGCACCTCGACGCGCTCGACTACCCGCACCCGGCGGCGGTGTACTACCCCGGCGCGGTCCTGAACAACGACGCGAGCAACCACTGGGGACCGAACCCGGCGTGCGTCGAGGCCATGCTCCGCGAGGTCGGATTCCGCCGGATCGAGCAGATCTGCCTCTACCACGGCACCCGCGCCGTCTACCACGCCTTCGTGTGACCGCCCCAGGCCGCGTGTCGGAACCAAATTCCGGCACCGGGGTTACTCCTTTCGGCCAGGATGTTCCCGGCAGGTTTTTCGCTTCCACATCGGGGGTGGGGTGTCCCATGCACGTGAACCGTTCTCGTTGGCCGGCGGTGGCAGGCTGCGCCGCGATCTTGTCGGCCGTTCTCCTCGCGAGCGCCCCCCGCGGGCTCGGCGCCCAGACGGGCAAGAAGAAGCCCGATCCGGACATCACCCGGTACACGAAGCAGCTCATGGCCCGGTTCGCGGCCTGGGACCGCAACGATGACAACGTGCTGGACAAGACCGAACTCGCCCGCGCGTTCCGCGGCGCCAGCGCCAGGCCATACGACTACCGCCCGGCGGCCAAGGAACCCCCCGCCCGCCGGCGCGCCCGCGTCCTCTACGCCGGCCTCCTCGCCGCGCCCCGGTCCGTCCTCCCGGTGCCCCTGCTGGAGGCGGGTATCGTCGAGGTCTGCGCCCCGGCGGCCCCGCCCGCGCCCGTCGCGAAACCTTACACGACGTTCCCGGATTACCAGTTCCTGGTGGTGGCCGGCACCGGGGGGCAGTCGAAACTCACGCGCAAGCAGTTCGAGACGTGGGTCCGGTCGTATGCCCGGCAGGTGGACACCTACGAGGAGGCGAAGCAGCACGTCGCCGCCGCCAAGAAGAAGTTCGCCGGCGCCAAGGCAGCCAAGGCGAAGAAGGCGGCGCAGGTCGAGCTGGAACGCTCGACCGGGGACTTCCAGCGGGCCGCCGCCCAGCTGAACGCCATCCCGGCGCCGATCCACCAGACGCTGAACATCTGGAAGCGGTAGCGCAGGGACAGGCGACCTGATGTGTGCAGGTGTTCGGGAAACTCACAGGACGCTACCCGTGGGCTTTGCAATGGCCGCGAGCCCGGGGGGCCAGTAACAATGTGCGTGTCGCCCGCGGACGTCACTCACCCCGATGAGGATCCCGACATGCCTACGACCGCCGAAGCCCGCCTGAAGGAACTGAACCTGACGCTGCCGCCGGCCCCGCAGCCGGTGGCGAAGTACAGGACGGCCGTGCAAATCGGCAACATCCTGTATGTTTCCGGCCACGGCCCCATCAAGATCGACGGAAACTCGATGGTCGCCGGTCGGGTCGGCGATGACTTGACGGCCGAGCAGGGGAAGGAAGCGGCGCGCCTGGTCGGGCTGGCGATCCTGAGCACGATCCGCACCACCCTCGGGTCGCTCGACCGGGTGAAGCGCCTCGTCAAGACGCTGGGCATGGTGAACGCCGTCCCGGGCTTCAAGGACCACCCGCAGGTAATCAACGGCTTCTCGGAGCTAATGGCGGAGGTGTTCGGGGAAGATGCCGGAGTTGGCGCCCGCAGCGCCGTCGGCATGGGCTCCCTCCCGGGCAACATCCCGGTGGAGATTGAGTGCATTCTGGAAGTGATTTGAAAGCGTTGAAAAGCCCACGGGACGCGACCCGTGGGGCAAGTCCCTGACACCTGGCCCACGGGACGCCACCCGTGGGCTTTCCCTTGGCCCCTCAGTGGGTGGTGGGCAGGATCGCGCCGTGGACGTCCTCCACCAGGGCGGGCAGACCCTCCGCGCGACAAACCAGTCGCGCGGCCCCGCAGGTTTCGGCGAACTCGGCCGCCTCGGCGTTCACGTCCCCGACCAGGACGACCTTGCATTCGGGGTTGCCGAGCGTCAGCTTGGCACAGGTCAGCCACCCGCTCTCCCCGGGAAGGGTCGTGTCGAGGACGACCACCTGCGGGCGTAGGGCGCGAGCGAGTCGGCGCGCGTCGGCCCCGGAGGTGGCCAGGTGAACTTCCCACCCCAGCCGGCGGAAGTGGCGCGCCGAGAGGGCGGCCCGGGTCGTCTCCGCGAACGCCAGTACCATGCGCGGGCGAAACCTGAAAGGGGTTCCTGTTCGAGCGATCATCACCTGCTTCTCCTGCTTCTCGTCCGGCTCCTTGCCTTGCCTGCCCATCCGGTCAACTTTACGACATGCCCTTCTATCAAGTGGTTCGTCGAGCGTGGAAAATCTTGAACTTTCACGGCCCGGGGATGAATCTCGGGGCCGATCTCGTAAGCCAACTCTCCGAGAGGCCAACGGGCTGGGCCGGCAACGGAGCGCCCACCTTATCCTTGCCCGTGCCTCCGCCACGAGTTACCAGCACGCCACAGACGCGCGACCGGAGGCCGCTCCTGGGTCCGGGGTGGGTGGTCCTGCTCCCCCAGGATTCCCGCAGGCTTCCCGGAGTGTCGCACCCCCAGGAGTTACGGTATGGCGAAGAAAGCAGCGACCGCGACGAAGCAGACGACCAAAGCGGAACAACCTGACAGGACGAACGCCGCCTTCCTCAAGCAGACCCTGAGCACCTCCAACGGCATCCTCCGCCTGGCCCCGACCTGGGTGCCGCGTTCCTTCCTGATGCCCGGGCGCCGCCTGAAACTGCACCCGAACGACCTGTACGCCCTGGGGGCGAAGCGCGGCGGGATCGACGAGCGCTGGTTCAGTTCGACCACGCCGGCCGCCAACGAGGGAGCGCCGTGGGACGAAGGGCTGAGCTATGTCGTCCACGACGGCAAGAGGGCGTTCACGCTGCGGGAGGCCATCGCCCAGGCGGGGGAGGAACTGGTCGGGCCGACGATTTGGGGGCGCTATCAGCGCTGGCCGGTGTACAGCAAGTTCTTCGACAACCTCGGCCCCATTCCACACCACATGCATCAGAGCAACGCTCAGGCCGCACTGGTAGGACAACAAGGTAAGCCGGAGTCGTATTATTTTCCACCCCAACTGAATTATACCGGCAACAACTTCCCGTACACGTTCTTCGGCCTGGAGCCGGGAACGACGAGGAAGGACATCCGCCGCTGCCTGGAGCGCTGGAACGAGGGCGACAACGGCATCCTCGACTTCAGCAAGGCGTACCGCCTCAAGCCGGGGACCGGGTGGCTGGTGCCGCCGGACATCCTGCACGCCCCGGGTTCGCTCGTGACCTACGAGCCGCAGTGGGGGTCGGACGTGTTCGGCATGTATCAGTCGCTCGTCGAGGGCCGGCCGGTGCCGTGGGAACTGCTGGTCAAGGATGTGCCGAAGGAGAAGCACCACGATCTCGACTACCTGGTCGATCAACTCGACTGGGACGGCAACGTCGATCCGAGCTTCAAGGACCACCACTACCTCGAACCGATCGTGGCCGCTCAGGGGGACGGCTGGACCGACCGTTGGGTGGTCTACGGCAAGGTGAACGGTGAGGAGTTGTTCAGCGCCAAGGAGTTGACGGTACAACCGGGGTGCAAGGTGACGATCAAGGACACCGGGGCGTACGGCCTGATCGCGGTGCAGGGGAGCGGACACATCGGCAAGCTGCGGCTGCACACGCCAGCGATGATCCGCTTCGGCGAGCTGACCGAGGACGAGGTGTTCGTCGGCTACGAGGCGGCGCGCCGGGGCGTGATGTTCGATAACACCGGGACCGAGCCGCTGGTGACGCTGCGCTACTTCGGGCCTGACACCAACCCGACGGCGCCCAGTGTCGGGGACTACAGGAAGAAATAGGGGCCGACTGGTAAAGCCCACGGGTCGCGGCCCGTGGGCTTTACGTCTCTTCACGCAGGAACTCTCACCATGAGCAAGAAACTGTCCATCGGCAGCTGGGCGTACATCTTCAACCAGGAGCAGCCGACGCTCGATTTTCACGTCGTCCTGCACAAGCTGCACGACCTCGGCTACGAGGGCGTCGAACTGGGCAGCTTCGGCGCCCACCCGACGCCGTGGTCCCATCCGACGAAGGCGGACCGCCAGCGCCTGAAAAAGGAGGTCGCCGATCACGGGCTGGAGTTCTCCGGCATCGCGGTCGATCTGTGGAGCTTCAAGAAGCCGGGGCCGTCGATCCTCGATGAGAACCCGACGCCGTACATGGCCGCGTTCCTCGGCTTCACCGTCTTCGGGGCCGACCTCGGCATCAAGACGATCCGCGTCGATTCGGTCGAACCACCCGATTTCCTGCAAACGTCCGGGATGGACTCGAAGGTCGCGCTGGACCGCATCATCGCCGTGTGGGATAAGTGCAGCAAGATGGCGGCCGACCACGGCATGAACGTCTGCTGGGAGTTCGAGCCGGGCTTCCTGTTCAACAAGCCGTCCGAAATCCTGCAGATCGTGGATGGGGTGCGGGCGCGCGGCAACAAGAACTTCGGCGTGCTCTACGACACCTGCCATGCCTACATGTGCGCCGTCCAGGCGGCCAACCAGCCAGCGCCGAAGGAGACGCTGCCGGGCGGCGACCTCGAGCTGCTCGAGAAGCTCAAGGGCAAGATCACGCACATCCACCTGATCGACTCAGACGGCAGCCTGAACGAGCACAACACGAGCACCCACAACCCGTTCGGCACCGGCAAGCTGAACTTCGACAGGATCCTGCCGGCGCTGAACCAGGCGGGCGTGCCCCACGACTGGTGGTGCGTGGACCTGTGCTTCTGGCCGCACGCCTGGGACGTGACCGCCGACAGCAAGCGCTTCCTCGACAAGCTGCGCAAGCAGCACGCCGCGTGAAGGTGGGACCACGGCAGCCCCGGGCAGGACGCCCGGGGCGTGCCCAGCAGGGAAGGAGCCGTTATGGCCTCGACGACCGCTCCACTCGAAACGTTCGCTGACGTGCTTCGCCGGATCGGCGATGTGCCGCCGGAACGGATCCGTTTGCGGCCAGCCCCAGGGACGGCAACCGAACAGGATGTTACCGCGGCGCTGGAAGGTCCGGAGAAGCGCATTTGCGAACTCGTGGATGGGGTACTGGTGGAGAAGGCCGTGGGCAGCAAAGAAGGACTTCTCGCAGGCATTGTCATCCAGCTGCTGTGGAACCACATTCAGGAAGACGACCTGGGGGTTGTTGTCCCCGGCGACGGTCCCTTGCGATTGAAGATTGGGCTGGTGCGTGTTCCGGATGTGTCCTTCATCTCCTGGGACCGCATTCCGGGCGGGGTATTCCCCGATGATCCGATTGCCGCGCTCGTGCCCGACCTGGCGGTCGAGGTGCTGAGCGAAAGCAACACGAAGTCGGAAATGGAGCGGAAACTTCGAGACTACTTCGAGGCCGGCGTGCGCCTCGTCTGGTTCATTCAACCGAAGACACAAACGGCCGCGGTGTACACGTCGCCCACCAAGCTGCGCCGCGTCGGCAAGGATGGCTCCCTCACCGGGAACGACGTCCTGCCCGGCTTCACGATGTCGCTCAAGGAACTGTTCGCCCGCGCCCAGCGCCGGCAGCGTAAGTCTCGCTGAGAGGTGACTTGCCATGACTCCCGCGTTCGCACTGGTGCTTGCCCTGTGGTGTGGGGCACAACCGAAGCCCGCCTCCCTCGAAGCGCGCCTCGCTCCCCTGGCGAAGGCGCACAAGGGCAAGGTCGCCATCGCCGTCAAGCACCTCGACACCGGCGAGGCCTGGACCCTCATGGGCGACCAGCCGATGCCGACCGCCAGCCTCATCAAGTTCCCGGTAATGATCGAGGTCTACCTCCAGTTGCTGGAAGGCAAGCTCAAACTGTCTGACACGGTCACGCTGCATGACAAGGACAAGGTGCCCGGCTCCGGTATCCTGACCTACCACTTCAGCGACGGCGCCACCTTCCCGCTACGCGACGCGGTGCGACTGATGATTGCTTTCTCGGACAACACAGCGACGAACCTCGTCCTCGATCGCATCGGTATCGACGCGACGAACCAGCGCATGGCGGCGTGGGGTCTGAAGGAGACGCGCATCAACGCCAAGGTGTTCCTCGGCAGCAAGACGTCGGTGAACAAGGAACGCTCGAAGAAATATGGCCTCGGCTCGACCACCGCGAACGAGACGGTGCTGCTGCTGGAGAAGGTCCACCACGGCAAGGTCGCGACGCCCGAGTTGTGCAAGGAGATGCTGGAGCACCTCAAGAAGGCGCAGGACAGGGACTCGTTTCCGCGCCTGCTGCCGGCGGGGACCGTGGTGGCGCACAAGACGGGTTCGGTCACGGGCGTGCGGACCGACGCGGGCATCATCTATTGCAAGGGCGGGCCGGTGGCGGTGTGCGTATTGACGGCCAACAACGAGGATCGGCGCTGGGCATCGGACAACGCCGGCAACCTGCTGTGTGCGCGTGTGGCGCGGGCCGTGTACGACCACTTCGGCGCGAAGTGACCAACAGCAAGCCCACGGGTTACGTCTCGTGGGCATCCCGGGAGACACCTCATGGCGAAACCGCTGAACGTCGGCATGATCGGCTACGGCTTCATGGGCAAGGCCCACTCCAACGCCTACGCCAACGTCAATCACTTCTTCGATCTCGAATATCGCCCCGTCCTCAAGGCCGTCTGCGCGCGCAGCGCCGACAAGGCGAAGGCGTTCGCCGACAGGTGGGGCTACGAGGCGGTCGAGACGGACTGGCGAAAGCTCGTCGAGCGCAAGGACATCGATCTGATCGACATCTGCACGCCGAACAACACTCACGCCGAGATCGCCATCGCCGCCGCCCGGGCCGGCAAGATGATCCTGTGCGAGAAGCCGCTCTCGATGAACGCCGCCGAGGGCCAGCAGATGGTCGAGGCGGTCGAGAAGGCCAGGGTTTCCAACATGGTCTGGTACAACTACCGCCGCGTGCCGGCCATCACGCTTGCCAAGCAGTTGATCGACGACGGCAAGCTCGGCAAGATCTTCCACTATCGCGCCGAGTTTCTCCAGGACTGGACCATCAACCCCGAGCTGCCCCAGGGCGGCACGGCCCTCTGGCGTCTGGACGTCGGCGCGGCGGGCAGCGGCGTGACCGGCGACCTCCTCGCGCATTGCATCGACACCGCCCTGTGGCTCAACGGCGACCTGGCGACGGTCAACGGCATGACCGAGACGTTCGTCAAGGAGCGCAAGCACAACCTGACGGGCAAGGTCGAGAAGGTCGGCATCGACGACGCCTGCACGTTCATGGGCCGCTTCACGAACGGCTCGCTGGCGCTGTTTGAATCGACGCGCTACGCCCGCGGGCACAAGGCGCTCTACACGTTCGAGATCAACGGTGAGCACGCCTCGATCAGGTGGGATCTGCACGACCTGCATCGACTGCAGTACTTCGACCACCGCGACCAGAGCATTGTGCGCGGCTGGCGCTCGATCCATGTGACCGACGGCGACCAGCCGTACATGGGCAACTGGTGGGTGCCGGGGCTGCAGATCGGCTACGAGGCGACCTTCGTGCATCAGGTGGCGGACTTCCTCAGGGGGGTGCAGGAGGGTAAGCCCGCCATGCCTGACTTCCGCGACGCCCTGCGCACGCAACGAGTGTGCGATGCGGTGCTGCAGTCGGCAAGGGAAGGCAAGTGGATGAACGTGCCCCAGGATTAAGGAGGCCACGATGGCAACTGCGTCCACGAAAGTGATCACGGCGGAGGAGTTCTCAAGGATGCCCGACCCGCCCGACGGGTCGCGCCAGGAGTTGATCCAGGGAGTCATCTTCACCATGCCGCCGCCCAAGGGACCCCACGGAGTGTGTTGTCTGAAGATCGCGCGGAGGGTGGGGAATTTCGTTGAAGATCACCGCCTCGGCACGGCAGCCTGCAACGACATCGGGTTCATCACCGAGCGCAACCCGGACACCGTGCGCGGGGCGGATGTGGCGTTCTGGAGCCGGGAGCGGCTGCCGGAAGTCCCAAAGGGGTACATCGAGGTGCTCCCCGACCTGGCCGTGAAAGTCGTCTCCCCCGACGATCACTTCTCGCGGATCCAGAAGAAGGTGGGGCACTACCTGGCGAAGGGCGTGAGGCTCCTGTGGGTTGTGGACCCCGAAGACCGCAGCGTGACGGTGTACCGCCCCGACCGGCCGATGCAAATCCTTGGCGAGGCCGATACGCTCTCTGGTGAGGAAGTGCTACCGAACTTCACCTGTCGGGTGGCGGATCTGCTCCCCTGACCCAACAGCCGGCCGAACGGCGTTCACGAGGAGGAATCGTGTCATGCAGAGATGTCCTCTCGCTGCGTTGGCGGCGCTCCTTTTCGTCCTCGGTCTGATCTGGAGCGGGCAAGCCCAGGAACCTCGGACGAACCATTCCAGCGGACGCCCGCTGCCGCAGATGCCGGCCATCACCAGGCCCGTCATGTTCGACACGCCCGCGGCCGATCCGATTCTCGCGGCCCTGCAGGTCTTCCCGCCCGACAATCCCTGGAACGAGGATATCTCGAAGCTTCCGCTTCACCCCAGATCGAAGGAGATCGTCGCCGGCATCGGCCCCGACAAGCGCTTCGCCTACAACCTTGACATGTCTTTCATCCTCGTCCCGCCCGAGCAGAAGCAGGTGCCCGTCAAGCTCGTCTCCTATCCCGACGAGTCCGACAAGGGTCCTTACCCCGTTCCCGAGAACGTTCCCATCGAGGGCTGGCCGCTCTCGCCCGCAGGCAAGACGCTCGATTACGTCCAGCGCAACGGCAAGGGCGATCGGCACGCGCTGGTGATCGATCCGGTCAATCGCATGCTGTACGAGTTCTACCAGATGCGCAGGACCGACAGCGGCTGGCAGGCGGCGTGCGCGGCGACGTTCGATCTCAAGAGCAACCAGCTGCGGCCCGCGGGCTGGACCAGTTCCGATGCGGCGGGGTTGCCAGTCTTTCCCGCCGTGGTGCGCTACGATGAGGTGGCGCGCGGCCTGGTCGAGCACGCGATGCGCTTCACCGTGCGGCGAACGCGGCGGGCCTACGTCTATCCCGCGACCCACTTCGCCAGCCGCCTCACGGACGCGAACCTGCCGCGCATGGGCGAGCGCTTTCGCCTGCGCGCCGATTACCCGCTGAAGGGCTTCTCACCGCACGTTCAGGCGATCCTCAAGGGCCTGAAAAAGTATGGCATGTTCGTGGCGGACAACGGCGGCGACTGGCGCCTCTCGATCGCGCCGGATCGGCGTTTCAAGGGACTGGATGATCTGCGCAAGCTGCGCGGCTCGGACTTCGAGGTAGTGCAGCCCACGGGAGCCAACGAGGGTCCGCGGGCAAAGAAGTAAGGACAGGATCTCACGTCCACGGGCAGCGATCCGTGGGCCTGTCCGTGGCGCGTTTCACCAAACTGAGGAAGCACCCATGCGCACGGGGATGAACCTGCTGCTCTGGACCACGCATGTCACTGCCGACCACTTCCCCATCCTGGCGAAGTTGAAGCAGGCCGGCTACGACGGCGTGGAACTGCCGCTGTTCGAGGGCGGCGCCGCTCACTATCAGGAGGTCGCGCGCGAGTTGAAGAACCAGGGACTGGCCTGCACGACCGTCACCGTCGTCGGCCCCGACGCCAATCCGATCAGCCCCAACAAGGCCGTGCGCGAGGCTGCGGGCGAGCGCATCAAGTGGGCCATTGAGATGACCGCGACCCTCGGCGGCGAGTTCCTGTGCGGCCCGTACCACTCGCCGCTCGCCGTCTTCTCCGGCACCGGGCCGACCGAGGACGAGAAGCAGCGGGCCGCCGACGTGCTGCGCCGCGCCGCCGAGGAGGCGCAGAAGGCGAACGTCATGCTCGCCATCGAGTACCTCAACCGCTTCGAGTGCTACTTCCTCACCACCGCCGCCCAGGCGAAGGATCTCGTTGCGCGCGTCGATCATCCGAACTTCAAGATGATGTACGACACCTTCCACGCCAACATCGAGGAGAAGGACGTCGCGGCAGCGATCAAGAGTATTACGGGTAGTTTTGTCCACGTCCACATCAGCGAGAACGATCGCGGCACCCCAGGCACCGGGCACGTTCACTGGGCTGAAACGTTCCGGACGCTGCGCCAGGTCGGCTACGATGGCTGGCTGGTGATCGAGGCGTTCGGTCGGGCGCTGCCGGCCCTTGCCGCAGCAACGAAGGTCTGGCGCGACCTGTTCCCCACCGCCGAGGAGGTCTACACGCAGGGCCTGCGCTTCATGAAGGAGAAGTGGGCCGCCGCGAATCCCTGAGCCCGGCACCTCGATTCGCAAGACGGCGCTTGCCTTTCCGGCCGGGCCATACTAGTGTATGGGTTATATGACACACCTCTGCGCTCGCTGTTCCCGCAGGAAGGAGCAAGACCCGTCATGACCACAACCCACTGCAAACGCGCGGCCGGCCTGCTGGTGCTGGCACTTGCGGCCCTGGCCACGGCACCAGGCGCACTGGACACGCTCACCCGGGCGGCTCAGCCGAAGGGCAAAACCGACCCGGACCGGCCCCAGGGCAAGTGGAGCATCCAGGCGGCTACCGAGAACGGTCGCAAGGTGCCGGACGAACAGGTTCAGCCCATCACCTTCGAGTTCGAGGGCGACAGGATCACCTTCTCGATCGTGGACAAATCCAGGAGCGGGTCGTTCAAGGTCGATCCGAGCAAGACGCCAAAACAGTTCGACATGGAGATGGATCGGAAAACCGCGCTGGGGATCTACAAGATCGAGAAGGATCTCCTCACCCTCTGTTTCGGCGAGAAGCGGCCAACGAAGTTCGAGGCGGAGGCTGGCAGCGGGAGCATCCTGATCGTACTGAAGCGCGGTGAGGTGAAGCTCGACCCGGTGAAGGCGAAGGCCCTCCGCGACAAGTTCCGACAGGGGGTCCAGCGCGCCCAGAGTCAGAACAACCTCAAGCAGATCGCGCTGGCGATGCACAGCTACCTCGATACCTACAAGGCGTTCCCGCCAGCGGCGATCCGCGGCAAGGACGGCAAGCTGCTGCTGAGCTGGCGCGTTGCCATCCTGCCCTACATCGAGGAGTTGCCCCTTTACCAGCAATTCAAGCTCGACGAGCCGTGGGACAGCGCTCACAACAAGAAACTGCTGGAGAAGATGCCGAAGATCTACGCCCCGGTCAATGGCCAGACGAAGGAACCACACGCGACCTACTACCAGGTCTTCACCGGGCCGGGGACGGCGTTCGAGGGTCCGAAGGGGCTGCCGATCGGCGAGTTCCAGGACGGCACCTCCAACACCGTGCTCGTCGTCGAGGCGGGGGTGGCGGTGCCGTGGAGCAAGCCGGAGGATCTGACGTACAGGCCGAAACAGGATCTGCCGAAGTTGGGCGGGCTGTTCACCGACGGGTTCAACGCGGCCCTCGCCGATGGGTCAGTGCGCTGGATCCGGCGGAACTTCGACGTGCCGACGTTTCGGCTGTTCATCACCCGCAACGACGGCCTGCCGGTCGATTGGGATAAACTGGACCGCTGAAAGCGGCATCGCTGCGAACCCGAAGCATCGGCGGGGGACGAACGTCGTTCCTCGCTGACGCTTCCCGTTCGGATCCCGGTCTGCTCGCGCTCTTCATCCCTTTCCCGTCTCGCGCGGCAGCAGCCGGGCGATGTACGATATCTGCCCCCGGTGAAGGGCGAAGTGGGCGACCAGGTGGACCAGGGCGCTCAGCACCGTCCCGAAGCGCGCCTCCGGGTGCGGCGCGGCCAGCTGCTCGGCGGTGAGCAAGCCCACCACGCGCCGAAACGTCGCGACCGCGGCGTCCAATCCTGCCAGCAGGTCGGCCTGGCTCGGCGGATTGGTCTCGGTGAACTCACGCTCGCGGTCGCGCACGTACCCCGTCCGGCCCAGCTGGGCGCCGACGAAATAGTTCAGGTTGCCGGTCAGGTGCAGAATCAGGTGACCGACCGAATTCCCCGGGTCCACCGGCCTCGCCCAAAGTTCCCGGTCCGACAGCCTGTCGGCGACCTGGCGCACGCCGTCGCGCAGCCCCTCCAGGTTCTCAATCAACGTCGTTCGCGCCAGCCCGGCCAGATCCGCGCTCATCGGTCACCTCCTCGGTTGTGTAACTTCCCCCGTTTATTAGGTCCGCCAGGCGAGCGGGAGGCAACAGGAATCCCGCCTTCACCGTTCCGCGTTCGCACGCTAGAATCCGGCCCGGACCTGGCGGCGCGACCCGGGAGCGCCGCCGTCGAGAGGGACGGGTGCCCTCCCCGCCCGGCGATGGCCCGGAACCCGGATGAGGAGCGCAAGCATGAGGAAATCGCTGGTGGCCCTGACGGTCCTCGTCCTGGGCGCCGGGTCGGCGTCGGCCCAGACCGGAGCGTGGGCGGACAAGATCTTCCTGGCCGGCGGAGGCAAGACGTCCCACGACTTCGGCACCGTCGCCCGCGGAGCCCAGCTTGTCCATGCATTCAAGATTACCAACATCTACAGCGTCCCGCTGGAGATCACCAACATCCGCGCCACCTGCGGGTGCCTGACGGCCACGCCGAGTACCCGCGTCCTCAGGCCGCAGGAGACGGCCCAGCTCAATATCGTCATGGACGGGCGGCGGTTCAGCGGGCACAAGTCGATCAACGTGTATGTGACCGTCGGCCCCGAGTACGTCTCCACCGCCACCCTGCATGTGACCGCGAACGCCCGGCCGGACGTCGTCCTCAACCCCGGCCAGTTCAACTTCGGGGTCGTCCGCCAGGGCCAGCGGCCGACGCAGACGCTCGACGTGGAGTATGCCGGCAATTTCGACTGGGCCGTGACGGAGGTCGTCAAGACGGCGGCCGCCCCATACGACGTGGTCGTCGAGCAACTCTACCGCCAGCCGGCCCGGTCCGGGCAACCCGGGCGCGTCGGCTACCGGCTGGCCGTCACCCTCAAGCCCGACACCCCGCCAGGTCCGCTGCACCACGAACTCATCCTCAAAACCAACGAGCCCGGCACCAACCAGTACATTACTGTGGTGGTCGAGGGGAACGTGCAGGCCACCCTCACCGTTACCCCAGGCGTCATCGTCCTGGGCAAGATCAAGGCCGGCACCACGACAACGCAGAAGGTGCAGGTGCGCGGCCAGCGGCCGTTCCGCATCCTTGGCGTGGACGGAGCCGGGGACGGCATCGAGGCCGTCCTGCCGACCGGGCCGGCGCAGAACCATGTGCTGTTGCTGCGCTGCCAGCCGAACCAGGCTGGCGACCTGCGCCGCCAGCTGACCATCCGCACGGATCTCGACCAGAGCGCCGGTGTCACTGTCAACCTGGAGGCAACCGTCACGCCGTAAACGCTGTCGCCTTCCTATCAGCCCGGAGCACCAGCGACGGGCGCTGCAAAGCGCCCGTCGCTGGTGCTCCGGGCTGGTTCTGGTTACAGCAACGAGTCCATCAGCCGGGCGACGTTCTGTCCCACCTTCACCACCGTTGGCCGCTGCGCCCACCCCTCCGCGGTCAGCAGATCCGCCTGGGCGAAGTAGCGGTCCTGCTGGGCGTGCAGCCGCCCCGCCACCTCCGGGTCATACACCAGCAGGCTCACCTCCGCGTTGAGGGTGAACGACCGGATGTCGATGTTGCTCGACCCGATCAGGGCGATGTGGTCGTCCACGCTCATGTGTTTGGCGTGGAGGAAGTTCCTCCGGTACAGGTGGATTTTCACCCCGGCGTCGAGCAGCTCCTCGTAGTACGACCGCTGGGCCCACCCGACGAGGAGCTGGTCCGCCTTGCGCGACACGACGAGGTGGACGTCCACCCCGCGCAGCACGGCCGTCTGCAGCGCCTGCAGAAACGCGGTATCGGGGATGAAGTACGGCGTGGTGATCACGATGCGTTCACGGGCGCCGTGGATGAGGGCGACCATCAGGTGATGGGTGTTCGCCTGCGGATACCCGGGGCCGCTCGGCAGCACCTGCGCGGCCGTCGCGCCCGTCAGCGCCGGCGGCGGAAAGATGGCCGCGAGGTCGAACGCCTGCCCTGTCTCGAAATACCAGTCGGCGGCGAACACCACCTGCAACTGGTTCACCACCGGACCCGTCACCCGCACCACCAGCTCCTCGTAGGTGATCCCCTCCTTGAACTGCGCGTTCACCAGATTCTGCGACCCGACGTAGCCGACGCGCGCGTCCACGACCGCGATCTTGCGATGGTTGCGCAGGTCGAACCGATTCGTGCCGAGCCGCAGGAGGCTCGTCGGCAGCATTCCGTGGACCTCCACCCCCGCCGCGCGCAGCCGCGGTGCGAGCCGGCGCAGCCCGCGCCGCGACCCCAGCGAATCCATCAGCACCCGGCACTGCACCCCACGCTTGACCGCGCGCTCCAGGGCATCTGCCACCCGGATCCCGGTGTCGTCGGCGGCGAAGATGTAATACAGCAGGTGGACGTGGTCCCGGGCCGCATCGATGTCGGCGACCAGTCGGCCGATCGTCCCGTCGTAGTCGGCCAGCAGCTCGACCGAGTTGTTGCCGATGATGCCGAAGTCCCCGAGGTTCTGGGCGAGGGTGACGGCCTGGTCGAACTCCGGCTTGACCTCGGGGCGCTTCAGGTTGACCTCCCGGAGGACCTGCGGGCCGACCGTCCGGATCAGCTCCGATACCGTCTCCTGCATCTCGACACGCCGTCTCGGCAGGGATGGCCGGCCGAACAGGGCGTACAGGAACAGCCCGCCGTACGGAAAGAGGAAGATGCACAGGAGCCAGGTCCGGGCCGCCGCGGGGGAGCGCCGCTGCGGCACGTAGATCAGCATCACCAGCCGGATCAGCCACTCGCCGACCCACACCGCCAGGGTCCAGTCGATCGTCATCGTGCCTCCCGTGGGCGGTCCGCGGTCCGTCCCACCGCTGCTCGGCCCGCAGCTTCCAGGCGCTGGAAACCTGGCCCACGGGGCGCCACCCGTGGACCCTGGTTGGTGACAGGTGGACGAACCACCCCCTCACAGATCCGGCTGGACGAGCGTTTCCGCTCGCCCCACCCGTTTCAGCAGCGCTTCCGCCGCCAGGTAACCGCTGCGGACGGCCCCCTCCATCGTTGCCGGCCACCCGGTTGCGGTCCAGTCGCCGGCCACGAACAGGTTCGCCAGCGGCGATGCCTGTACCGGCCGCCAGCGATCTACTCCGGGCACGACACTGAACGTCGCCGCATGTTCCGTCACCACCCGCGCCCGCCGGACCTGGGCCGCCCGCGCCGCCGGGAACAACTCGGCCAACTCGCCCACGATGCGGCGCCGGACCTCCTCGTGTCCGAGGCCACGGAACTGCCGGGCCGCGCTGACCACCACCTGTACATAATGGTCCCCGGGCGCCGTCTCACCCCGGTTGAACACCCACTGCCCGACACAGTCGATCAGCACGGCGTGCGGCAGGCGCAGCACCGGCCGGTCGTACCAGACGTGGACGCTCGTTATGGGCGACGTCTCCAGCCGGCGCAGGTCGCCGAAGTACTCCTCACGCGCAACCAGTTCCTGCGGGAGCAGGCCGAGCAGACGCTCGGGCGGAACCGCCGCGACGTACCAGCCGGCACGGAGCGTCTCGCCGCTGCGCAGGGTCGTGCCCTCGACCCGTCCTGCCGTCACGCGCAGCTCCCGCGCGCCGGTCTGAAAACGCACCGTGACGCCCTCGCCCCGCAACCGCGTTTGGAGTTCGGTCCCGTAGAGTTGCCCGAGCGAGACGGCCGGCACCTCCACCGCGAACCCGCGCGGGTGGCCGAGGAACGCCTCGACGAACACCTTGCGGGCGTAGCGCAGGCCGATCCGGTCGGGCGTCTCGTTCAGCGCGCTCGTCAGCACCAGGCCCCAGAAGCGATCGATGGTGCGCGGCGTCTGCCGGTGGCGCCACAGCCAATCGAGGAAGGGCGGGTCGGCGCCCGCCGGCTCGCCCTTCAGGCAGAACAGGCCCCAGGCGACGCGCAGCTTCTCGCCCGGCGTGAGGTAGTGGGCGGCGGCGAAGCTGCGGAGCAGATGGAACGGCGCCGGCCAGCGGTCGGCGGCGAGGCGGCTCAGGCGGCGGTCCGGGGTGAGGAAGTAGAGGCACGGCTGCGGACGCAGGTGGTGGGCGATGCCGAGGACGCGGCAGAAGTGGGCCAGATTGGTGCAGCAGCCCATGCTCACGTGCTGGCAGGCGTCCACGAGTTGCCCGCTGCCGGCGTCCTGAAACGATCCGGCCCGGCCGCCCAGGCGGTCGCGCGCTTCCAGCACGGTGACGCGAAACCCGCGCGGCGCCAGCGCAGCCGCCGCCGCCAGTCCCGCCAGTCCGCCGCCGATGATCAGGACATGATCATCCACGATCCGCCCTCTGGCGCTGCGTTTCGCGCAAAGGCGCAAAGGAGGTTTTCCTTTGCGCTCTTTGCGCCTTTGCGCGAAACGCCGATCCGCAATCAGTCACGCCCACCCCCACCGGACGGGCAGCGCCTGCAGCGCCAGGTAGAGCTTGTGCCACCGGCTGACGCGCACCTTGCTGCTGAACACGTCGTAGTCGCGCCGTTCGATCAGGTCGAGCAGGCGCCGGTACGTCCGGGCCATCACCAGGAACACCGCCCGCCCGGCCGGGCGCAGCAGTGGTATCAGCGGCCAGGCCGCCTCGTAGTGGCCGCGCGCACGCTCGATCTCGAAGCGCATCAGCGCGCGGAAGCGGTCGTCGCGCTCGCCGCGCGCCAGCCGCGCCGGGTCGTATCCGAACCGCTCCAGATCCTCTCGCGGCAGGTAGACGCGCCCGCGGGCAGCATCCTCGCCCAGGTCGCGGAGGATGTTCGTCAGCTGGAAGGCGAGCCCCGCCTCCTCGGCGAAGTGCAGCGCCCGCGGGTCGCGGAAGCCCCAGATGTGAACGCACGACAGTCCCACCACCGACGCCACCCGGTAACAGTACCAGCGGAGGTCCGCAAAGGTGTCGAAGGCGACAGGGTCGAGGTCCATCGCGACGCCGTCGAGGGCGTCCTCCAGGTACATCCGGGGGATCGAGTAGGTCACGACGGCGTGGGCCAGCGCGGCGTGGCTGGGGTGCGCGCCGCGCCCGCCCAGCGCCTCGTCGAGCCCGCGCCGCCAGTCGGCGAGCAGGGTACGTTTCACCGCAACGTCGCCGGGTTCATCGCTCAGGTCGTCGGCGATGCGGAGGAAAGCGTACAGCGCGCAGGTGGCCAGGCGCTGGCCGCGTGGCAGGACACGGAAGGCGTGGTAGAAATTGCCCGCCTCGCGCCGTGCGAGCCGGTCGCAGTAGGCGTATGAACTCGCCAGCGCCGAGGTCATCATGCGTCCGTGCCTCCGTCGTTGGCCGCCTTCACGGCGCTTGCGCTCCGGACTGGTAAGGCGTCCGCCTTACCACAGCGCCGCCCGAACGCGCCGCCAGAGGGCACCCGCCAGCAGCGTACCCTTCTCCCACTTCCCGAGCACCGGCCGGGCCGCCCAGACATTGTACCCTGCTTTCTCGATCTTCCGCAGGATCGCGAGTCCGCCGCGGATGAACAGCTCAACGTCCGCCCGCACGTCGGCCGGCACTCGATCCACCAGCGGCCACCCGCGATAGAAGAACCCGCGTGCGCTCTCAACCTCGTGGCGCAGCAGAGCCGCGAACGCTGGCGTGTACCGCCGCGCCGCCAGGTCCGCATCAGCGTAGCCGAACCGCCGTCGGTCATCCTCCGGCAGATAGACGCGGCCGATGTCGAGGTCGCGGCCGACATCCTGCCAGAAGTTCGCCAGTTGCAGTCCGGTGCAGACGTGATCCGCCAGGGCCGCGTTCGCCGAGGTGTGCGCCCGGCACAGGTACAGCACCAGGTGCCCGACCGGGTTCGCGGAGTACCGGCAATAGCGCAGCAGCTGCTCGAACGTCCGGTAGCGCTTGATCAGCTGGTCCTGCTCGAAGGCATAGAGGAGTTCGAGGAACGGGGCCGGGGGGATGTCGTGGTCACGGATCGTCTGGCGGAGAGCGACGAGGACCGGGTGGCGCGGCCGGCCGTGGTAGCACGCCAGGAGTTCCTCGCGCCACCAGCGCAGCAGGGCCAGAGCCCGCGTTCCGCCGCCGGCCTCGTCTGCCAGGTCGTCGGCCCACCGGCAGTAGGCGTAGACGGCGTGGAACGGCTGCAGCAGGCGCCGGGGCAGCAGGAACGACGCGACGGAAAAGTTCTCGTAGTGGGTGCGGGCCAGTCGGCCGCAGTACGCCTGCGCCCGGGCCAGGCTGCACGGGCCGTACGAGCGGTGCGGGCCGAGGCGGGCCAGTTCGTTCACAAACCCGTTGCGCATGGCGGTGATTGTAGCGAAACCTGGCGCCGGCAGGAACCGCGCCCTCCGCCCAAGGATGTCCACCGTCTTTCGCCCCTCTCCCCTCGTGGGAGAGGGGCCGGGGGTGAGGGGGAAGCATACCTCCAACGGCGGGTCGTGGCGGATCTTTTTCTCTTGCCTTGCCGTGCGCCCCTCTTATAATGCTGATGGTGAGGGTACTCCCTCTACCAGGCAGCCCAATTTGAACCGCGGGTGTAGCTCAGGGGCTAGAGCGTCACGTTGCCAACGTGAATGTCGTGGGTTCGAATCCCATCACCCGCTCTTTCTCGGCCGAGGAGGCCAACGGAACGTGGACCTGTTCAGGTCCCGACGTCCCTTGGCCTCCTCGGCTTTCTTGACTTTGGGGGCACCTCCGATGACCGACCCGAACCAGCCGACCGGCACCGAACCCGAAGTCCTCAACACTCCCGGCGCGCAGCCCGAAGGCGCAGCCGGGACTGCCGTCGCCCCTCCCGCCGAGGCTGAAGCGGAAGCGACCGCCCCGAAGGAGGGAGAGGAGAAGGAGGGAGAGGAGAAGGAGGGAGAAAAGAAGGAGGGAGAGGAGAAGGATAGTAAACTCCACCAGTGCGTCGAGATACGCGACATCGGACCGTGCAAGAAGCACATCAAGGTCACCGTCGAGCGCAAGGACATCGACGAGCGGCTGAACGAGAAGTTCGGCGAGTTGATCAAGGGCGCCAACGTCCCCGGGTTCCGCCCCGGCAAGGCGCCGCGCAGCCTCGTCACCCGCCGCTACCACAAGGATGTCGAGGACCAGGTCAAGGGTGAGGTGCTGCTCGCCAGCCTGGAACAGCTCGCCGACGACCACGACATCGCTCCGCTCTCGACCCCCAGCCTCGACCCGGAAAAAATTGTCATCCCCGCGGAGGGGCCGTTCGTCTACGAGTTCGAGGTCGAGGTCCGGCCGCAGTTCGACCTGCCGGCGTACAAGGGTCTGAAGCTGAAACGGCCGGTGCGCACCTTCACCGACCAGGACGTGGACCAGGAGCAGACGCGCCTGCTGTCGCGCTTCGGCCAGCTCGTCCCGAAGGACGAGGGGAACGCCCAGGTCGGCGACTTCATCATCGCGGACATGACGACCCGCCATCAGGACCAGGTCATCGGCACCGCCAAGGAGGTGACGATCAAGGTCGAGGACCGGGTCGCGTTCAAGGATGGGGTGGCGGAGCAGTTCGGCACCCAGGTGTGCGGCGCCAGTGCCGGCGACACGCGCGTTGTGGACATCGTCATGTCCGATGCGGCCGCTAACCCGCAACTCGCCGGCCAGACCGTGCAGGCGACGCTGGAAGTCAAGGACGTCAAGAAGCTGCGCCTGCCGGAGCTGACGCACGAGTTCCTGCACAACTTCGGCGCCCACTCGGTCGAGCAATTCCGCGAGCGCATCCGCGCCCTGCTGGAGAAGCGCCTTGAGTACGAACAGCGGCAGTCGGCCCGCGACCAGGTGCTGGAGAAGATCGCGGCCGCGTCCGACTGGGAGCTGCCGCGCGACCTGCTCATGCGCCAGGCCCGCAAGGCGCTGGCCCGCAAGGTCATGGAGATGCAGGAGGCCGGCATGTCCGAGGACGAGATCCGGGGCCGCCGCCGCCTCCTGGAGCAGGACGTCCTGCGCAGCACCACGCTGGCCCTGAAGGAGCACTTCGTCCTGCAAAAGATCGCCGAGGAGGAGAAGATCGACATCGGCGAGGACGACATCAACGCCGAGATCGAGCGCATCGCGGAAATGCAGGACGAGTCGCCGCGCCGCGTCCGGGCCAGGCTGGAGAAGGAGGATCTGCTGGAGACGCTGGCGGCCCAGCTGGTCGAGCGCATGGCCCTCGACCTGGTGCTGCAGCACGCCGAGTACGAGGACGTGGCGGCCGGCCAGGCTCCCACGCCGGGCGTCTCGGCCGTCGAGGAGCAGGCCGCCGAGGGCGAGTTGAAGGATCCGACGGCCCCGCCGCCGGAGGCGAGCGCCGAGCAACCGACCGAGTCCCCCGCGGGCGCCGAGGAGAATCAACCTTCGTGACCGGGTGACCGGATGACCGGGTGACCGGGTGACCAAAGATCTCTGCCGGTCACCCGGTCACCCGGTCATCCGGTCACCCTGTCACCTGTCTAGAAGGAACCACCGCCATGTTTGAGATGAACGACGGGTTGCCGGTCAACCCGATGGCCCAGCGCTACCGCGACTACGCCCGCCAGCGGCAGATGACGCTGGCCGACCTCCTCCTGGAAAATCGCATCGTCTTCCTCGGCAGCTCGCCGGAGGTCGGCGGCGATCCGCGCATTACCGACTACCTCGCGAACATCACGATCCAGAAACTGCTGTTCCTGCAGTACGAGAGCCGCACGCAGGAGATCCACTTTTACATCAACTGCCCGGGCGGCTCGGTGACGGCGACGCTGGCCATCTACGACACCATGCAGTACATGGAGTGCCCGATCTCGACGTACTGCATGGGCCTGGCCGCCAGCGGAGCCGCGATCATCCTGGCCGCCGGGACGAAGGGCAAGCGCTACGCCCTGCCGAACTCGAAGGTCATGATCCACCAGCCGTGGGGCCAGGTCGGCGGCCAGATCACCGACATCGAGATCCAGGCCACCGAGATCATGAAGGAGCGGCACCGCCTCAACGAGATCCTCGCCCGCCACACCGGCCAGCCGCTCGAACGGATCGAGAAGGAGACGGATCGCGACCGCTACTTCACCGCCCAGGAGGCGAAGGATTTCGGCCTGGTCGATGAGGTAATCCAGAAGATCGCCGACGAGAAACCCAAGAAGTAGGCAGTCGGCAGAAGGCCGTGGGCAGGGAAAACCACCATCCCACTCTTCACTGCCGACCGCCTACTGCCTACTTTTCACTCAACCACGACCCGCCCGGCGGCCGATGACTATTCTTGGCCCCGGGTGGCACGGAGCCCTTGCCATGCCACTTGTACCTTATGTGGTCGAGCGCAGCGGGCGCGAAGAGCGCGTCTTCGACATTTACAGCCGGCTGCTCAAGGACCGCATCATCTTCCTTCAGGGTGCGATCGACGACAACAGCGCCAACCTGATCGTGGCGCAGATGCTGTTCCTGCAGTTCGACGACCCCAAGGCCGACATCCACCTGTACATCAACTCGCCCGGCGGGTCGGTGACGGCCGGGCTGAGCATCTACGACACGATGCAGTATGTGACGTGCGACGTCGCGACCTACTGTATCGGTCAGGCGGCGAGCATGGGGGCGGTCCTGCTGTGCGCCGGCACCAGGGGGAAACGCAACGCCCTGCCGCACGCGCGCGTCATGATCCACCAGCCGCTCGCCGGCACCGAGGGCACGACGACCGAGATCCTCCTGCACCTCAAGGAGTTCCAGCGCCTCAAGAAGGAACTGAACGAGATCCTCCTGCGGCACACCGGCCAGACGCTGGAGAAGATCGAGAAGGACACGGACCGGGACAAGTTCATGTCCTCCCGCGAGGCCCAGGAGTACGGCATCGTCGATAACGTCCTGGAGCGGTTGCCCGCTGGGCAGGCCCAGCCCAGGCCGGCGACCTGACCAGCCGTGCCGGTCCCGGCGGGCGTGGCCCCAGGCTCCGCCCGCCGGGCGGCACGATGTACCCGGCAGAAGGGTCAAGAGTATGTCGGCAGGACGCCAGCTCGCGCTCTTTTCCCTGGTGCCGCTGCTTGTCCCCCTCGCCGCCGGCTGTCGCGGCCCGGACCTTGTCACGCCCGACCTGCGGCTCCAGGCCGCTCACATCGAGGAACTGCACGCCGAGATCCGCCACGGCGAGTTCGCTGCCAAGGCTGCCGATCCCAACGACGACGCGGCGCGCACGACGGCGTACCGAGACGGTTCGGCGGCCTCGGTCGTTCGCCGTCTCGTCCTGGCTCCCGCGACCGGCGGCCTTGATGCCGATGGGCGCGAGGGGGACGAGGCGTTACGGATCGCCCTGGAGCCGCGCGACCGCCGTAACCGCCCGGTCCGGGCCGAGGGGTCGCTGCAAATCGACGTCCATCAGATTGGCGTGACGGGCATGAAGGTGCTGCTCTGCTCCTACGACGTGCCAGCCGAGCAACTGGCCGGCGCGTGGCGTGCCGACTGGTCCGGTTCCCGCTACACGCTCACGTTTCCGTGGAAGGCCGCCCCGACCACCGAGCAGTTGCGGGTGACGGCTCGCCTCACCCTTGCGGACGGCACCCGTCACGAGACAGAGCGCGAGATCCGGGTTCGCCCTGGCCCGTCGGAGTGGCGGCCGCACGTCGAGCCGGAAACGGACCGCGGCCTGGAGGCTGGGCACGCCGGCGGGGTGGTCCGGGCGTCGGCCTACCAGGGCACGCCCCCGCCGGTGACCTGGGAGCCGACGCCACTCTCCGGTGCGGTTCGGCTGCGGCGGCCGATTCCTCTGACGGGGGGTCTGTAGAAGCCCGCGCAGCAGGCACAGTGGACTTACCAGCGCGAAAGCACGTCCATCGCCAGTTTCCCGAGGCTCTCCTCACAAACCGACACGGCCTCCCCGCAGTCGGGGCAGGAAATCGCGCCGCGCTCGGTCAGTGCGGTGAAGATCATGTCCTCGAATGTTTCCCCGTCGCCCAGACCGAACCAGGGGCCGTCCTCGGCCATCCGCTCCATCACCTCCGACATGGACGCCTCCGGCGGAGCAACAAAACGGCAGCCGCAGTTGGTGCAGTACAGCTCGATCTGCATGGGACACCTCCGTGGTTCCGACAGGGAAGTTGGCAGTGCGACTCTCTGTTCTGCAATTGCAATACCAAAATCCCTCCGGCAGATGTGGACGCCTCTATTATATCGCAACCGCTTATACCCCATGTGCTTGAGACCGCCTTTTGCCTGGGCGGGCTGGACAGGGTGGCGAAGCGGAGCGGACCCTGTCGAGAGGGCGTTTAACCAATTGACACCTGCGCTTGCAAAAAGGTGCGCAGCAGGGTGCGAAAACGCCACGGCCCGCGGGCCGGAGGAAGTCCGGGTCCGCGGGCCGCGAGGATCGCTCTCAGGTTACGCGGGGTTACTCCTTGCCCCCGCTGTTGCCCTCGAGTCCCACGCTGTAGGCCACCAGGGCTGAGTGAGTCGCCTGGTAAGCCCCCTCGTCGCCCGGGGTGGCCGGGGCAAAGTGGAGGCCGTTGCGGACCATGTACTCAACCAGTTCCTGCACCGTCTTGGGGCCGCCGGAGAACCGCGACTGGAAGTCGAGGTAGGCGGCCGCGTCGCCGCGCTCCAGGGCGATCAGGGCAGCGTCGAAGTCGTTCAGGAAGCGGTTCGCGTCCAGGTACTGCCGCGTCGGCACGTCCAGAACGCTCTTGGTCAGCGTCGTCCGAGCCTTGCCCAGCACGCTCTTCAGGTCGCGGAGTCGGTCGATGTCCGGGGCCGGCGCGTTGGCGGCCTGGCGGACCAGGGCCTGCGTCTCCTTGTCGATCGTGTCGCGCTCCTCCTTGGGGAGGATGGTGCGGAGGGCGGCCGGCCACGTGAACTGGCCGTTGTTCCGCAGCAGGCCCATGTTGCCGTGGCTCTTGGTCACGTTAAGCCGCCTGAGAGTTTCTTCGTCAAGGGTCATCGCGCCGGCCTGCGACTTGCGGTTCGCGTGCCGCGTCAGATCCCTGAGGATGATGTTCTGCGACTTGCCGGCCCAGATCTCGATCGGGGTGGCGGTCGTCTGGATGCGCTGCAGCGTCTGCCGGGCGATCCGCTCCTGTTCCTGGCCGAACGTCGGGGTGTGGTCGCGGATGTAACTGAGGGTATCGACCCGCTTCTTGGCTGTCTCGAGTTTGGCCTGGTTCACCTGCTCGCGCATGAGTCGGGCCTGCTCATGCTGGAGGGACAGCGTGCCGTAAGCGTTGAGTACCGCCCCCTGGCCGTACGGGTCAATGTAGCCGCCATAGGGGTTGGAGTAGCCGCCGCCGTAACCCGCGGAGTAGCCGCCGCCGTAACCAACGGGGGCCGAGTACCCGCCGCCGTACAGGCCGGCGTATGGGTTGGCGTAGCCGCCGCCGATCGGGTAGGAGGGGTAGAACGACGGCTGCTGGAAAACCGGCCCGGTGTTAAGGATCTGGGGGTACGGGTTGTAGCCGAACAGGTATGGCGGAACCTGGCGGTAAACCCGGGCCGCGAGGGTGGTGTTGAACGCCCACTGCCGGATCACCGACTGCTGCAGCTGCGTCGGAACGAACGGCTGGTAGAGTTGCTGCGCGCTGATGAAGCGGCGTTGCGCCTGCGCCGCGGGCACGACGACGAGCAGGCCGCAGCAGGCCACGGCCGCCGTCCCGATCCGCTTGCTCATTGTCCACATGGCTGGTCTCTCTCGAACGGACTGGCGAAGAGAACCCCCGGAAAAGCTCACCGCCGCGAAGCCGGGTCCGGCCGCCCGACGCCCCAGTATCATTGTAGCCCCGAAGTGGGAGCGGGGCGTGCCCGTGGCGCGAACGGCACCGGCACGCGCCTGTTATCGTACCCCGGCGTGGCGAGCGCCGCAAGTTAACACCGGCCCGGATTCTGCGACCCCGGGCCGCAACGGTCCGCTCATCCGGTGTTACCAGCCGCACGTCAGCGCGCGGCTGGTAACACCAACGAAGCACTACTCCTTCGAGCGGCCGGCCGGGAACATCGACACCGGCAGCGCCTGCCCCCGCCGCTGCGACGTACCGCCAAGGAAGATGAAGCACATCTCGTTTGTCGTTTGCTCGCCGAACGTGATGCGCCGCGGCGGGTTGAACGGGTTGTTCGGGTTTTTGAGGCTGTTGTCGTAGACCGCCTCGACGTCGAGGCGCGTGCCAGCCTTCACCTGCACCGGCTCCTTGAAGAAGTACGTCTCCTGCCAGTTGTAATCCCAGTCGGCGATGTTCAGCAGCGTCCGCTTCTTGCCGTCGGGTTCGGTCAGCGTCACCTTGATCTCCTTGCCGAGCAGATGCATGTGCGCCATTACCGAGTGCAGCTCGAAGTCGGCGCTGGCCCAGCTCGTGCCCTTGAGCGGGTAGCGTTCCTTTCCAGGCGGGATCGCGAAGAAGAACCCGCCGGACAGGATGCCCCCCTGGTATGGCTGCTTGACCGCCTTCTTGGCGAAGTAGATGCCGATCGACGTGCGGTCCTTCTCCAGCCGGCCGCTGCGGTGGTAGTGGACCTGCATCACCACGTCGGCCCCCTTCGGCAGCGAGATGCCGGTGCCCTCCGGCAGATAGCGCGGCATCTGGCCCGGCGCCCAGCCGCCGAGCGCCCCCTGCGGCAAGAACCCGACGCCCATCGACGTCGAGTACCCAGGCCCTCTGTCCAGGTCGCTGGGGCTGTGTGGGTCCGGCTCCTTCGGCGGCTTCTCCCGCGCCTGCTGCTCCAGCTTCCGGCCGGCTCCCTTCGTGTCGATGAACAGGAGTGTGTGGTGGACGACCCGGGCGTTGCCCGGTCGGACCTCGATCGCGGCGACGTACCTGTCCTCGGTCAGATGCGTCGGCAGGACGAAGCACCGGAAGACATCGCGACCGCTCGGGCCAAGCTGGTAGTCGTTGCTGGCGGCCAGGACGAGGTCGGGCTTGCCGAGCTGCCAGCCCTCCGGGAAGGTGCGCGGCGGGGGGGCGTCCTTCGGGTCGCCCTCGGGGGTGTTACCGTCCGCCCACGCGGCCAGGGTGGCAAGTTCCCTGTCCGTCAGCTTGCGCGTGTTGTGGAACGGCCCGCCCTCGGTCGGCTTCCACGGCGGCATGCGCCGCGTCTGGGTGAAGTCCTTGATATCGGCCGCCCAGTTGACCGCCTGCCGATAGGTCATCAGCGAAAACGGCCCGACCTCGCCGGGGCGGTGGCACTGCTGGCAGTGGTTCTGGAGGATCGGCAGCACGTCCCGGTGGTACGTTACGGGTCCGGCCTTCGCGACCGCCTTCGCCTCCCGCGGGATCAGGCACCCGATCGCCTCGGTCGCCCGCATCGTGACTGGCCGGCCGCTGACAAACTCGGCGAGCACCTGGCGCAGGTCGTTCGCGGTGATCTGCTGATTCTTCTTCAACCGGGCGGAGTAACTGTTGTCGATGCGCCCGCGATAGCGCATCACGTACTGCCCGTCCAGGACGAACGCCTCGGGGGTAATCTGGGCCGCGAGGGCGTCGGCGACCTTCAGGCCGGCGTCGCGGTAGACGGGAAACTTGAGGTTGTAGTCGCGGGCCAGCTTGGCGACCTGGGCGGGTGTCTCGTCCTGGTTCGCCGTCAGGCCGATGAAGCTCACGCCCTGCTTCGCGAAGTCGCTGACCAGGTCGTTGAGCGGCTGCGAGTAGCTGGTCGAGACGGGGCAGTCGAACGACAGGAAGACGACGACGATGGCCTTGCGGCCCTTCAGGTCGTACAGGGAGGTCGCCTTGCCGGCCGCGTCGCGGAAGGTGACATTGGGGATCTTCTTGCCGAGGTTCGTTTTCGCTGGCTCGTCGGCGGCGGCCCGACCGGCGAGGGCCATGCCGGCGCAGACCGCGAGGAGGAGCGCTCGGTGCAAATAGCGTCGCATGCGGTTTCCTCGGTGTGTAGGGTCAACAGGACATGGGGGGCGATTCAGAAGACAATAATGCTACTTGCCGCCACGCCCGCGGGTTTCAAGGATTGGCGGCCGTTCCCAACCCCTGCAGGAGGGGCTCTGTCCGGCGATGGCACCCCTGCATCGCCGGACAGAGCCCCTCCTGCGGGGGTTGGGAACGACCCTGGACCATGACTCCCGGTCCGGGCCGTTCGCGACGCACCACGGCCGATACCGCCTTGTACTTGCAGCGACAGTGCCGGAGGAATGCGTCAGCCCTTGATACGACACCCGACTCGGCCTTGCAGAGCGGTCGATGGCCTCTCTGTTTACTATTTTCTCATCTTCTTCTTGACAACCAGCCAACCACCTCGGTAGTCTTTTTCTTGATCTCACTTAACGATCAGATAACCGGATTTTCACAAACTCGCTGTCCCTGTTTCGCCGCTTCCGGCCTCCCTCGGCCCTTTCGAGCCGAGATGCCTACCTTGCGGTTCGCCAGAACTTGAGTTGCTACTCCTTGACTGGAAATATACTGGCCCATTCTGTCCTCCCTGTCCTTCGTGAGGGTCTTATCATGCGGTGGTTATCCTATCATCTCAGGCGGAGGGGGTTCACGCTGATCGAGCTTTTGGTGGTGATCGCGATCATCGCCATCCTCATCGGCCTCCTACTCCCCGCCGTCCAGAAGGTGCGCGAGGCCGCCAACCGCGCCCAGTGCCAGAGTCAGCTGAAAAACATCGGCCTGGCCCTGCACGCCTACCACGACAGCTTCAAGAAGTTCCCGTACGGGCAAAACCCCGGCATCAACGCCCCCAACTGGCGCATCCACATTTTCCCCTACCTCGAGCTGAACAACGTCCACAAGGCGCTCATCCGGGACAACAACGTGATCGCCAACGTCCCATGCTACTTTAACGTCTACGGCAGCGCCGTGCTGCGGAATCTGCTGATGCCGGTGTGGAAGTGTCCCTCGACCGACCTGCCGGACTTCCAGCCGCAGGGGTGGGCGACGTGGTGGACCAACAACAACCACATGGTCCCGAGCTACCAGGGGATCATGGGGGCCCGGCCGGACCCGGCCGGCCGGAACGGGACCGGCGGGCGCATCTACAACTCCAACTACGGCGGGTGGTGGTCGAGCAACGGCATGCTCGCCATGAACGAGCAGTTCAACATCGCCGCCTGTAGCGACGGCACGTCCAACACCATCATCGTCGCCGAGCAGTCCGCCCCGATCTTCCCCAACGCCGCCGGCCAGCGTTACACGGGCAACGGTGGGCCGGACATGCGCAACGGCTACTACTCCCCGTGGGGCGGCACCACCATCAGCAGCGCCCCCCTCACTGTCTCGGCCCAGACTTCCGTGGGCAGCGGCCGGGACATGTGGGGAATGGGCCTGACCTGCGTGGCGTACGCGATCAACCTGGCCTCCAGCAGCCCCCCGGCCGGGGCCGGGTTCACGTGGGGCGGGAACACCATCCTGAACTCGAACCACACCGGCGGGATCAATGTGTGCATGACCGACGGGGCCGTGCGGTTCGTCCCCGACACGATCAACTTCCTCAACTTCCAGCGGCTGTGCGTCCGCGACGACGGGCAGATCACGAACAACGACTTCTAACGCGGCCGAACCGCGGGAGGCCGGGCAATACCTGCCCTCCCCGGTCCCACCTGGGAGGGATGCTGCATGTTGCGCTTCGGATACCCCGCACGTCTCGCGGCCATCATGTGTCTGTTCGCCGGTTTAGTGGCAACGAGTGGGGGGTGCGGGGGAGGGAAGACGACGGGGAAGGTGTCCGGGCAGGTGTGGTTGAACGGGAAGCCGGTGACGGACGGGGAGGTCCACTTCATCTCCAAGAAAGGGGGCGGGGGCCGAGGGAGCATCACCGGGGCCGGGGCCTACGCCGTGGACGACCCGCTGGAGACGGGCGAGTATACCGTCTATGTGGCTCCCCACCCGCCCGGTCAGGCCGGCCCGCCCGGAACCGGGAAGGTTCCCAGGCAGCCGGCGTCGAAGATCCCGAACAAGTACCGCGACCCGAACACCAGCGGCCTGTCGTACACCATCAAGGAAGGGGCCAACGAGTACAAGATCGAGATGAAGGGCTAAATGGCTCCCGGGAAGCGGACAGGCGGGGCAGGCAAAATCACCTGCCCCGCCTGTCCGCTTCCCGGGAGCCATTTACACCATGACTCCCAGTCCGGGCCGTTCCGGCACCCAGAGTCGGTCCGCCCGGTAGCGCAGCGGCTCCTTCGACAGCGCCTCCTGAAAGTAGACCGGCCCGATCAAATCGCCGGGGAAGCGCTCGCACTGGATGTTGGCCGTGCAGACCGTGACGTGCGCCATGGCCGCCGTCGCAACTTCGCGTTCCAGGTTGCTGCCGATCGTGCAGGGGATGCCGGCCGCCTCCGCCAGCTTGGCGATGGCCTGCGTCTGGCGCACCCCGCCGTGCTTGCCGGGATACAGGCTGAGAACGTCGGCGGCCCCGTGGCGGATCACCTCCAGCGCATCCAGCGGGGTGAAGACGCTCTCGTCGGCCATGATCGGGATGCCGCTGCGCCGCCGCACCTCCGCCATCGCGACGTGGTCCCCGCGCCGGGTCGGCTGCTCGAACAGGGCCACGTCGAGCGACTCCAGTCGGGCCGCCGCCCACACCGCCTGCTCGACCGTGTACCCGCCGTTGGCGTCCACCGACAGCCATGTGTCCGGCCCGATCGCGGCCCGCACCGCCTTCAGCCGCTCGACGTCGGCGCGCGGGTGGTCGTGCCGGCCGATCTTCACCTTGATGGCCCGCCATCCGCGCTCGACCATCGCCCGCGCCCGCTCCGCCGCCACGTCCGGCGCGACGGCGCCGACGACGAACTTCAGCCGGATGCCGTCCTCCGCGCCCGGCGCCTTGCCGCCAAGGAGCTTGTAGACCGGGACGCCGAGGGCCTGGCCCTGCAGGTCGAGCAGGGCCATCTCGACCGCCCCCTTGGCGAAGCTGTTACCGAAGACGACGCGGTCCATCCGGTGGCCGATCCATTCGAGGTCGAACGGGTCGGCGCCGACCAGGAGCGGGGCGAGGTCGTTCTCGATCAGGGCGATCGTCCCGGCCTGCGTCTCACCGCTCCAGACGCTGGTGACGCTCGCCTCGCCGAGGCCGACCCGGCCGGCGTCGTCAGCGACGCGGACGAGGACATAGTTGCCCTTGCGGTGGCCGCCGTCGGCGGTGACGAAGGTGAGCGAGCTGACGATGGCCAGGTCGCGGTGGACCTCGCCGTGGATCGGTTCGGCGCGGACAGCGGTGATCGGCACGGCACCCTCTCCCAGGTAGATCCTTGCATTCCTTCCCGATGCTTTACATACTTGACCGCGACAAAACAACACCGCGTGCGCCGGCATGGTCGCCGGTCGAACGAACAATAAAGACTTACGGGAAAGTGCATCAGTCGAGTTCAGGAATGCCCCTCGCGGACCACGGCCGGGCCGCCGCCGGGGGCGAGCAGGGACGTCAGGGCCTTCTCGCCGCCCGCCTTCTCCCAGTGCATCCACCACCGCAGGAAGCGCTCACGCTCCTGCGGCAGCCTCGTTTCGTGGAACCGCAGGAGCCCGGCGATCCCCGGCCGGTAGCGCTTCCAGTCCGCGAGGACGGTGGCTCGGAGGCGGTCGAGGATGCCCTGCAGCCGGCCGACGGCGACGTGGCTATCGTTCGCCAGGCCGAGAATGTCCTGCATCTCCTCGACGGCCGGGTAGTGCTGCTCGCGGAACGCGGGGCCGAAGCACGGGGCGAACACCTCCATCGCGTAGCGCAGCTTCTTCCCGGCGATCCGCACCTGGTGCAGGTTGGCGTAGTCGGTCAGGTCGCGGGAGGCGGCCACGTTCAGATTGCGCAGCAGCCCGGTCAGGGTCGGCCGCGCCAGATCGAGCAGGGTGGCCGGCCCGTGCGCCGGGGCCGCGACCGCGTGGAGGACGTCGGCGATGAGGCGCTCGAACGCGAACGGGTAGTCGGGGCTGCCCTCTTCGAGCCGGGCCTGGGCAGCTGCCCGCTGGGAGCAGGCATACCCGACCAGGAAGTCGAACCCCGGCCTGGCCCGGCCGTGTGCCTTGCACGGGGGGTGGCGTAGGGCGTCCAGGAAGACGTCCCAGTCGCGCGCCGCCCCGGCGGCCCGGCGGATGCGGCGCACCTGCTTGCGGGCGGTGCGCTGGATCTTCTCGGGCAGACAGAGGGCGAAGATGTTGAGGGCGGCCCCGGCTCGGCGGGTGCCGACCCGGAGTTGGTGGACGAACTCGGGATCCCTGTCGGCCTCGTGGAGGGCGTGCCCGAGGAAGGTATGGATTACCTCCAGGCGAACGGCGAGCACGCGCCGCGCGGCGTCGGCGAGGGGTGTGTCCGCTTCGAGGTCGCCGATCCACTTCCCTGTCGTCAACACAACGCCTCCGACCGGCCGGCGCGGGGCCGCCGTCCCAACCCGGCGCCGCGCCGGTCAACCGGGGGCGCGTTGCGAAAACCTTCCCGCCGGGCGGTGCCGCCAGCGCCGTGACGGGCGGCGGGCGCCGCGCGAATCCCCGGGCTTGTGGCAGCTGAGGGTGTAGGCTTCGCAGTGAGGGCAGGGCCGGGAGGAGAGATCGAGCTGGAGGTAAAGGGTGTCGAACAGGTGGGCGCTCCAGCTCCGTCCGCAACTGGCGCACGTGATCGCAACGGCCTTCATGGCGAGTTCCCACAGGCGGGTCGGCAATTCCGCGGCGCGGGCGGTTTGACGCCAACCGGATACCTGCCGACGAGTGGCCGCGTCGGCCCGCCCGGGCGAGGCACGGGGTTTGGGTCACGGAACCCATCCAGGTGCGCCGGGAAAACCTGGCAGTAATAGGTAAATTGTCCCGGTGGATTGCGCGAGTTGCAAGCAAATTGTCCGGAAAATGTGGGTGAGAGCCACACTACGCCAGGAGTCCGTGAACAACCTCCCCGGCGATGTCCGTCAGTCGGTAGTGCCGGCCCTGGAACTTGAACGTCAGGCGCGTGTGGTCGATGCCGAGCAGGTGGAGTACCGTCGCTTGCAGGTCGTGGGCGTGAACCGGGTCGCGGACCACGTTGTAACAGAAATCGTCCGTCTCGCCGTAGGTCGTCCCGCCCTTGATTCCGCCGCCCGCCATCCAGAGCGAGAAGCAGCGGCCGTGGTGGTCGCGGCCGTGGCGGGTCCGGTTGTTCATGTCCCCCTGGCAGAACACCGTCCGGCCGAACTCGCCGCCCCAGATCACCAGCGTGTCGTCGAGCAGGCCGCGCGTCCTGAGATCCTTGACGAGCGCCGCCGACGGCTGATCGGTGTCGCAGCACTGGATTTCCAGCTGTGTCGGCAAGTTCTGATGCTGGTCCCAGCCGGCGTGGAACAGCTGGACGAAGCGCGTCCCGCGCTCGACAAGGCGCCGGGCGAGCAGGCAGTTGTACGCGAACGACCCGCGCCGCTGCACGTCCGGTCCGTAGGCGTCCAGGACGTGGCGCGGCTCGCGCGACAGGTCGGTCAGTTCGGGAACGCTCGTCTGCATCCGATACGCCATCTCGTACTGGGCGATGCGCGTCTGGATTTCCGGATCGCCGACTTCCTGGTGGCGGAGACGATTGAGGGCGGCCATGTCGTCGAGCAGGCCGCGGCGGACGGCGGCGCTCATGCCGTCCGGGTTGGACAGGTACAGCACCGGGTCGCCGCTCGGCCGCAGGCGTACTCCCTGGAAGCGCGACGGCAGAAACCCGCTACCCCAGTAGTAGTCGTAGAACAGCTGGCCGCACGATGCCTCCCGGTCGCGCGACGTCATCGCGACGAACGTCGGCAAATCCTGGTTGAGGCTGCCCAGGCCATACGACAGCCAGGCGCCCATGCTCGGCCGGCCGGGCTGCTCGGCCCCGGTCATGAACAGCGTGACCGCCGGGGCGTGGTTGATCGCCTCGGTGTACATCGACCGGATGACGCAGATCGCGTCGGCGATCGAGCCGGTGTGCGGCAGGAAGTCGCACAGCCAGGTGCCGCACCGGCCGTGGCGGCGGAACGGAGTGATGCCGGGGAGGACCGGCAAGCGCTGCTGGCCGGCGGTCATGGTGGTGAGGCGCTGACCCATGCGTACCGAATCGGGCAACTGCTGGCCGCGGCGGGCGGCGAGGCCCGGCTTGTAATCGAACAGATCGACGTGCGAGGGGGCTCCGCCCTGCAGCAGGTAGATCACGCGCCGCGCCTTCGGGGCGAAGTGCGGCAGGCCGGGCAGCGCACCGGCGGCGGTCGGCGCGTCCGCGCCCGCGACCTGGCCCTCGCCGAGCAGGGTCGCCAGGGCGGCGACGCCGAGGCCGGTGGACGCGCCGCCGAGGAAGTGGCGGCGGGTGATGGCGAGCCGGTTTTCCCAGAACGGGTGCATGGTTGTTCTCGCAGGCGGTTGGGGCGGGTCAGCGGGTAAAGATCTGGGCGACCGGGACGCGGAACCCCGACAGGTGTGGGTCGGCGGACAGATCCTGTTTGGCGTTGAACAATTCCGGTTCCTCGCCGGGACGGTACACGAGCACCGTCCGGTCATGCGGATCGACCACCCAGACGAGGGGAACGCCGGCGCTCAGGTAGGCGGCCACTTTCTCGTTGATTTCATTCTCGGTGTCGCTGGGCGACAAGATCTCGACCGCGAGGATCGGGACACCGTCAACGAGACGGGTGTCCTTCGGTTCCTGCGCCGCCAATTCTGCTGTAATATAGATGAGATCAACGCCCACGGTGGTGTCGGGGTCGCGGCGCAGCCGGACACCGGCCTCACCGCCAAGTAACTCCCCGCGCGGCTCGGGTTGCCGGTCGAGCCAATCCCCGAGTAGTTGTCCGAGCCGAATCAAAACGCGGCTGTGCCAGCGATTGCGCACCGTCATGGACCTCTCCCGCAACTGCCCCTGAATCAGCCAGCGGTCGGTCCCGTCCTCGGGGAGTGCGAGCAGTTCCTCCGTCGTCATCGCGATACCCGCGGCAATCGAGTTCATCTCCCTTCCTCCTCTCTCGGCCACTTGCCTTCATAAGTGGTGTCCGCACGGTCACTCCTTGCAGACCACCTCGTCGAGGTTGAGGAGCAGGTTCGCCATCGCCGTGTACGCGGCCAACTCCGTCACGTCCAGGGCCGGGTCACGCGGGAACTCGCCGGCGCTGACGAGCCGCACTGCCGCGGCCCGGTCCGCCCGATACTGACCCAGCACGCGCTCGAAGCCGCGCCGCAGGATGCTGCGCTCCTCGGCGGTCGGTGGCCGCGCGGTGGCCGCCCGGAACGCCGCCGCCAGCCGGCCCTCCGGCGTTCCGGCCTGGCGCATCAGGCGTTCGGCCCAGACGCGCGCCGCCTCGACGAAGGTCGTGTCGTTCATCATTACCAGCGCGTGCAGCGGCGTGTTGGTGCGCGGCAGGCGCACCGTGCAGATCTGCCGCGGCGACGTGTCGAACAGGTTCGTCGGGCCGACCGACCGGCGCCAGAACGTGTACAGGCTGCGGCGGTACAGGCTCTCGCCCCGGTCCTGCACATACTTGATAAAGCCGAAGCTGAACTCCTCCCAGATGCCCGGCGGCTGGTACGGCCGGACCGGCGGCCCGCTGCGCCGCTCGGCGAGGAGTCCGCTCAGCGCCAGCGCCTGGTCACGCAGCGCGAAGGACGTGAGCCGCCCCCGCGGGCCGCGCGCCAGCAGCCGGTTGTCCGGGTCACGCTCCAGTACCTCCTTCGTCACCTTCGACGCCTGGCGGTAGGTTGCGCTTGTCACGATCAGCCGGTGGATGCGCTTGACGTTCCAGTCGCGCATGAACTCGACTGCCAGCCAGTCGAGCAACTCCGGGTGGCTCGGCGATTCGCCCTGCGACCCGAAGTCCTCTGCGGTCTTGACCAGCCCCGTCCCGAAAAATGTCTGCCAGGAGCGGTTGACCGCGACGCGCGCCGTCAGCGGGTTGGCCCGATCCACCAGCCAGCGCGCCAGCCCCAGCCGGTTCTTCGGCGCTCCCTGCGGCAGCGGCGGCAGGCAGGCGGGGACGTCCGGGCCGACCTTCGCGCCGTGCCTGTCGTACTGCCCGCGGAGCAGCACGAACGTGTCGCGCGGCTGCGGCCGCTCCTCCATCACCATCGTGATCAGCACGGATTGGCGCAGCCCGTCCAGCGCCTTGCGCTCCTTCGCCAGCCGGGCATCGAGTTGCCGGCGCTCCGGGGTGACAGCGAGATAGTGCTCGGCGAGCGCCTGCTGCTGGGCGGCGGTCCGCTGGCCGCGGGGGGTGCGCAGGATCGCCACCAGGTAGGCCGTCATGCGCTCGGTCGTTAGCCCCTTCTCCCAGTCGCCCGGGCCGTGGAGGACACGCGCGCCGAGCGCCTTCTGATCTGCCTCCAGCCTGGCGATGAGTTGCTGCTTCGCGGCAATCCCGGTCCGTTGCTCCTCGGTCGGCAGTTCGAGGGTCGGCGCGGCGGTACTGTTGCGCCGGTCCACGCCGCCCGTCTCGGCGACGTTGTTGAAGAAAGCGTAGAGCTGGTAGAACTCCTTCTGCGACAGCGGGTCGTACTTGTGGTCGTGGCAGCGCCCGCACCCGGCGGTCAGCCCGAGCCAGATCGTCGCCGTCGTCTCGACGCGATCCACCACGTAATCGACGCGCGACTCCTCGACGATGCGCCCGCCCTCGCCGTTGAGCATGTGGTTGCGGTTGAACCCGGTCGCGACCCGCTGCGCCACCGTCGGACTGGGCAGCAGGTCGCCAGCGAGTTGCTCGACCGTGAACTGGTCAAATGGCATGTTCGCGTTGAGCGCGTTGACGACCCAGTCGCGCCACGGCCACATGGGGCGCGTCCCGTCAGTCTGATAGCCGTTCGTGTCGGCGTAGCGCGCGGCGTCGAGCCACTCCAGCACCATGCGCTCGCCGTAACGCGGCGACGCGAGCAGCCGCTCGACTACCTTCTCGTAGGCGTCGGCCGCGCGGTCGTTGGCAAAGGCATCGATCTCGGCCAGAGTCGGCGGCAGGCCGGTCAGATCGAGCGTGACGCGCCGGAGCAGCGCCTCGCGCGGAGCCTCGGGAGAGGGCCGTAGCCCTTCTCGGTCGAGGCGAGCGAGGAGGAAGTGGTCGATCGGGTTGCGCGGCCAGGACGGGTCGCCCACGGCCGGCACGGACGGACGCTGCGGCGGGATGTAGGACCAGTGATTCTGATACACAGCCCCCTGCTCGACCCAGCGACGCAGCAGCTCAATCTGGCGCGGCGTCAGCTGGCGGCCGGAGCTGGGCGGCGGCATCTTCTTCGACCGCTCGGCCGTCGAGACGCGCCGCAGCAGGTCGCTCTGGCCCGGTTTGCCCGGGACGACGGCGCGATACCCGCCGAGGTCGCCGAACAGGCCGTCGCGCGTGTCGAGGCGCAGGTCGGCCTTGCGGGTGGACTGGGCCGGTCCGTGGCAGGTGTAGCAGGTGTCAGACAGGATCGGGCGGATGTCGCGGTTGAACTCGATTTTTCCTGGCGGACCGTCGGCGCGGGCGGCGGGCGTAACGAGCAGGGTGAGGAGGCAGCTCAGCGGGGCACGCAGATGCATGGAGGAATCTCTCGCAGGCGGGAGGGTCAATCCTGTTCTGCCCATTCTCCCCACCTTCACCGCGGGCGTCAACCGCTTAAACGCGCGTCGCGGCGGCGTCGTACCAGCCCGGCGCCAGCGCCGGGCTGGTACGACGCCGCCGCGACGCACGCCAGGAGCCAGAACCTGACCTACACTGGCGGTGTGCGGGGCGAGCGCGCCCCGTACCGGCGCCAAAAGTGAGGGACGCCGTCCGTTTTCTCGCATACTCTTGAGACGGGATTCGGTCCTCACCGCCCGCAGGCCCACTCGAAAGGATAAACGCTGTGCTCTCCCGCCACCGTTCGCCTGCTCTGGCTCTCCTGTCGCTCGTCCTCGTCGCCCTCGGCGGCCTCGCCGTCAGCCTGTCGGCCGGCCCGGCCGAGAAAGCGGCGCCCCGGCTTCTGGACCAGCAGATTGACCGCGGGCTGCTCGCGGCGCTGAAACAGGGCGTGCAACTCTATCAGGCGGGCGACGCCGACGGGTGCTATCGGTTGTTCGAGGGGGCGCTGCTCACCGTGCAGCCGCTCCTCGACGACCGACCCGCAGTGCAGAGGGCGATCGAGAAGGGACTGGGTGAGGCCCGTGCCACCGCGAAGGCAGTCGATCGCGCCTTCGTCCTGCGCGGCGTCCTCGACCGCACCCGGAACGCCCTCCGCCCGGCGCCGGTGGCCAAAACCGTCCCGGCGAAGAAGACCCCCGGGCCAGCACTCTCCGACATCGAGCAGGCCGTCCTCGACCTGACCAACGCCGAGCGACAGAAGGCCGGCCTGGCTGTCCTGCGTGCGAGTGCCGTCCTCTCCCGGGCGGCGCGCGAACACTCCGCAAACATGGCTCGCCAGGGACAGCTCAATCACACCCTGGACGGCAAGGGCCCCGGCGAACGGCTGCGCGATGTGGGGTATCGATCCCTCGGGTGGGGCGAGAACTGTGCGCTCGGGCAGCGGACCGCCGCCCAGGCGCTCGCGAGCTGGATGAGTTCGGACGGCCACCGCCGAAACATCCTCGGCGCGAACTTCACGGAGATCGGGCTCGGCGTCGCCGCGGACGGCCAGGGGCGCCTGTACTTCACCCAGGTGTTTGCCCGCCCGGCCCCCTCCCGCTGAGGTGTGCGCCGGGCGCGTCCGGTGCCGTCTTACCAGCCCGGAGCGCCAGCGCCGGGCACTACCAGCGCCCGTAGAGCCCGATCGGTCGGCGGAAACAGGCTGTCCTTCAGACGCGGGAAGATGCTTCCGTGCAAGTCCCACGTCTCGTTATTCCCCAGGTTCACCTGCACGAAGTTGACGCCGAGATCGAGCAGGCGCCGCGCCATCAGCAGCGACCAGCCGAAGCTATTGCGGCCATACCGCTCCTGCGTGCGGAGGTCGGCGCCGGTCACGTCGAAGGCGCCTCTCGCTGGGAAAGGAGCGTCCGCGTAGGCGGGCCTCCTTCGCTCACGGCGCGCACTTCCCGCTGTAGCTCGCCCACAGTGCGTCGATCGGGTGCGCCACCCACACGTCGGGCCGGTGCCTGCGCAGGTAACGGGCCACCTGCAGCATGCAGCCGACGTTCCCGGTGAACACCGCCTGTGCCCCCGTCGCCAGAATGTTCCGCGCCTTCCGCTCGCCGAGCCGCTCGGCCATCTCCGGCTCCATCAGGTTGTAGCTCCCGGCCGCGCCGCAGCAGATCTCGCTCTCCGGCAGCGGCACCAGCGTCAGCCCCGGGATCATCTCCAGCAGTTGCCGCGGCGGCCGGCGGATCTGCTGGCCGTGGCACAGGTGGCAGGCGTCGTGGTAGGTTGCCGTCAGCGGCAGCGGGTGGGCCGGCTTGACCGGCCCCAGCTCGACCAGGAACTCGGTCACGTCCTTGACGCGCCCCGCGAAGCGCTCGCCGGCAGCCGCGGCCGCTCCGCCGTGCAGCAGGTGGCCGTAGTCCTTGAGCTGCGCCCCGCAGCCGGCTGCGTTCGCGACGATCGCGTCGAGGTGTCCCGGCCCGGTATCGAGCCCCGGGCCGAAAACGGCGCAGTTGTGGGCCGCGAGCCGGCGCGCTGGTTCTTCCTGGGCGGCGTGGTAGTGCAGCGCTCCGCAGCACTGCTGGGCGCGCGGGATCCACACCTCGCAGCCGTTCCGCTGGAGCACGCGGACGGTCGCCACGTTCGTCTCGGGGAAGAAGGCGTCGGCCGCGCAGCCGGTAAACAGGGCCACCCGCGCCCGCCGCTTACCCTCCGCCGGCAGCACTTCCGGGAGCCGCCCGTAGTGCGGCTTCAGCCGCGGCAGCATGTCGTACAGCTGCCGCACGAACGACGGCAGCAGGCGCGTCAGCCCCATCTTTTCCATCAGCCGGTCGAGGCGCAGCTTCTGCATCAGCCTGGCCGGGGCCAGCGCCCAGCGCATGCGGCGAGCGTGGGGCGTGACGTGGAACAGCAGCCACCGCTTCAGCAGCCCGAGGTCGCGGCGCGGGGCGGTCTTCTCCAGGTGGATGCGGAACGGCTCGATCAGCCGGCCGTACTGCACGCCGGAAGGGCACGCCGACTCGCAGGCGCGGCAGTCGAGGCACAGGTCGAGGTGGCGGCGCACCTCCGGCGTCAGCTCCAGCCGGCCGTCGGTCAGAGCCCGCATCAGGTAGATGCGGCCGCGCGGACTGTCGTTCTCGTTCCCCACCTCGACGTAGGTCGGGCACGCGGACGTACACAGTCCGCAGTGGACGCAGTCGAGGAAGAGTTCGTAGTCGATGTTCGCTCCCTGGGCCGGAGCAGGAGTGGGCGCGGCCCCGGCGACAGGGAGCGGCGTGCGGGCAGGCGCGGCGACGGTTGCGGTCATATCTCTCGATTCCGTGTGGTTCCTTTTCCCCCTCACCCCCCTGCCCCCCTCTCCCTTAAGGAGGCAAGAGGTCAGATGCCGTCGAGGAAGCGGCCCGGATTGAACAGGCGGCGCGGGTCGAGCCGGTCCTTGACGGCCCGCATCAGCCAGGCGTCGCCCGGTGGCGGACCCCAGACCGACACCTCATGTTTCCACCCCGGCGGGCAGCGCAGCACGATCGCCTGCCCGCGCCCCGCCGCGGCCAGATTCCGGAGCGACCCAAGCAGCGCCGCGGCCCGCTCCACCGTCACCTCGGTCGCGGTGTGGCCGACGACGACTCCACTGCCGACGTGGGCCTGCAGGAGCAGCGGTTCCGGCAGCCGCGCCGCCGCGAGGCAGAATCCGGCGACCGCCGACGGCAGCAGGCTGGCCTTGAACGTCAGCGGTCCCGGCGTCAGCGCGGGGAAGTCGGCCAGACGCTGCCACAGCGGCGCGGCGCACGGGCCGACGCACGCCCCGAGCGGGCACGCCGCGCCTACCTCGCGGACCAGTTGCTGCACCTGCCAGTTGACCGCGTCCGCATTGTCCTCGTACCCGACCAGGAGGGTCCACGCCGACTCCTCCGCCTGCGGGTCGATCGCCCGGGCGGCCGCCGGGTTGAGCAGTTCGAGGCAGATCGGCCGGGTGCGCGAGGCGTGCAGTTGCTCCAGCAGGGGGGCGACCCGGTCGGGCGGGCAGGAGAGCGCGAGCAGGGCGTCGCGCTCGGGGCGCGGCCGGAGTTTGAGGGTAACCTGCGCGATGATCCCCAGGGTTCCCAGTGCGCCGATGTGAAGCTTGCACAGGTCGTACCCGGCGACGTTCTTGACCACGCGCCCGCCGGCTCTGGCCTCGTCCCCCTCGTCGTTGATCACGCTGATGCCGATGACGTAGTCGCGCAGGGTGCCGAACCCGTGACGGCGCGCCCCGCTGGCGTTCGTGGCCAGAGCGCCGCCGAGGGTTGCCGCGTCCGGCCGGGGCACGTCGATGGGCAGGCGCTGGTTCTCGGCGGCCAGCAGTTCCCCGAGACGGGAGATGGAGATACCCGCCTGGACGGTGATCGTCATGTCGCGGGCTGGATAGTCGATCACCCGATCGAGCCGGCGCAGGTCCAGCACCACGCCGGGGCACGTCGGGGGCAGCCCCAGACCGAGCATCGTCCGGCCGCCGACCGGGTAGAGCGCGCTGCCGTCAGCCGCGGCCCGGCGAACCTGCTCCCCGAGTTCGGCGATCGAGGCCGGTTGTTCCGTCGGGAGCGGCCCGAAAGCGTCGATCGAACTGGACTCTTGCGACACGTTTTCTCCACCACTGCACAGCACCGGCCTGCCCGCCGGCCAAACGTTCATTCTAGAGCGCGCGGACTTCCTGGCGAGCGCGAGCGCTGTTCACCGCCCAGACTGCTCAACCTTGCTGACGTCCCGTGGGTCAGGCGCTGGAGACTTGACCCACGGGACGCCACCCGTGGGCTTGACCCAAAACCACGGCACACCATCCTCCTTGACCCTGCACCAGGGGGAGCACTCACGGGCGGGGGCCGCGTGTGGTGAGCCAGTCCACCTGCGTGGCGAGGGAGAGAGCGGGTTCGGCTCCGGAATCGAAGTCGTCCCCGATCAGGCTGGCGGCCGGGCGAGTGGTCCGGAGGACGAGGAGGCGCTGCACCGCCCGCTGGCCGTCGTACTGCACGAAGCAGGCCCGGCCCAGGGTGTCCGGGCCGTCGCGGGTGGTGCCGATGACGACGTACTCGTTGGGCGCCACCGTCACATCCCAACCAAGTTCCGGGTAGGTTTTCCGGTAGCGCCGGTAGACGATGTCCCACCCCTGTGAGCCTGGCTGGTAGTCCTTGTGCTCCTCCCCGTGCTGGATCTGCGGGGTGAACTTCAGGCGGGTCCGGCCCCCGGCGGTCAGTGCCGGCACCAGCACCAGAAATGCCTGTGCCTGGTCGAGGGCCAGGTTCTCCAGGCGGCCCTCAAGGGCGACCTGGCAGTGGAACGCAGGGACGGCGGCCGGGCTGACGGCGAGGGCGAGCGACCGGCCGGACGGGAGGATCTGCCGCCAGCGGCGGACGCAGTACCGATCCGAGACGATCAGGGCGTGCAGGCGCGCCGGCGTCAGGCCGACGACCTGGCCAACCCGGAACCCGTTTTCCGCCAGCAGCGCCTTGTGTTCCAGCGGCACCACCTGCTCGTCGGTGCTCGCCCACAAGTCCCCGTTGAGGAACGGATCACCGACCGGACATTCGAGGAGGACGAGGTCCACGACGACACTTTCCGGGGTGAGCGGAGCGTGGGAGGCGTGGGAGGTGTGCGCGTACTCGGCTGCCGGAGGCCGCGCCACCTGGCCGGTGAAGCAGCCCGCCAGCAGTACCAGCAGCAGCCCCGAAAGCGAGCCCCGCACGCGGCGCATGCCTTCTACCCCTGTCGGTCGTGGCACCTGATCTGGCAAATGGAGGGGAGACGATACCAGCCCGCCCGCGGCGCGTCAACCCGCGTTTCGCCCCGGCAACCGGCGGCTGCGCGGCGGGAGGCATGGCGGCCCGGCCGGCCGTTGCTGGCCCGGGCCGCCCCGCATATCCTGCCGTTGTTCGGCAACCAACCCACGCAGGAGCAACTGGAGATGAATACGAATCTGTTCGATTTGACGGGCAAGACGGCGCTGGTGACCGGGGGCAGTAAGGGCCTCGGCAAGGCGATGGCGCGCGGCCTGGCGGAGGTCGGCGCAGACATCGTCATCTCCAGCCGCCACGAGGACGAGCTGCGCGTGGCCCTGGAAGAAATCCTCCGCGGGACCGGCCGCCAAGGCCACTTTCTCATTGCCGACATGACCCGCCGCGACGAGGTGGCGACCCTCGCCCGCGGGGCGCTGGAGAAACTGGGGCACATCGACATCCTGATCAACAACGCCGGGACGAACATCCCGCAACCGATCGACGCCATCACCGACGCCGACTGGGACCGGGTGATGGAGACGAACCTGAACTCGGTCATGGTGCTGACGCGCGCCCTGGTTCCGCAGATGAAGGAGCGGCGCTGGGGGCGCATCATCCACATCTCGTCCATCATGGGGTTCGTGTCGAACAATGGGCGCAACGCCTACTCGGCGACGAAGGCGGCCCTGATCGGGATGGCCCGGGCGAGCGCGCTGGATCTGGGAGCCTACGGGATCACGGTGAACTGCATCGCTCCGGGGCCGTTCCTGACGGATCTGCCGGGGCGGCTGCTGTCGGCGGAGGAGAAGGAGCGGTTCGCGCAGATGACGGCACTGGGGCGGTGGGGCGAGCCGAGGGAACTGGTCGGCCCGGCCCTGCTGCTGGCGAGCGACGCCGGCGCCTATATCACCGGCGAGACCCTGGTGGTGGACGGCGGGTACATTGCCAGGTGACAGCCAGGTGACAGGAGGAGGCCGTGCGGGTGCGGCGCTGCGTGCGCGGCTCGGACAGTAAGGCGAGCGGCAGCTGTACTTCGCCCCTCTCCCACCAGGGGCGAGGGGAGACTTCTTCCTGCCGCTCGCCTAATAACCGGACCGTGAATCGGGAGCGCGAAACGGCCGCGCTCGCCAGAGGTGCCCGCGGCCGCTACTCTGACAGCAAACCTGTTTCGCTGTCGAGGTCATTGATGAGCAGCAGCAACTTCCACCGTCAGATTCTCGAACTGATCCGCCGCACCTCCGCCTTCCTGCCGCCGGACGTCAACCAGGTGATCGAGATGCACCGCGTCCTGGAGCAGCAGGGCTCCAAGGCCGACCTCGCCCTCGAACTGGTGGCCCAGAACATCGGGCTGGCGAAGAAATTAAGCGCCCCCATCTGCCAGGATACGGGCACCATCACCTTCTGCATCCGCACCCCTGTCGGGTTCGATCAGCTGGCGCTGGTGGAGGTGTGCCGGGAGGCCGTGGCCGAGGCGACCGCGAAGGGCATCCTGCGCCAGAACTCGGTGGACAGCGTGACCGGCAAGAACACCGGCAACAACCTCGGGCCGGGCAGCCCCGTGTTCCACTGGCACCAGCACCGCTCCGACGAGGTGGACGTCCGCCTGATCCTCAAGGGCGGCGGGTGCGAGAACATGAGCGCCCAGTACTCCCTGCCCGCGACCGTGGGCGGCAAGCGCTGCGACCGCGACCTGGACGGGGTCCGCTCGTGCGTCCTCGATGCCGTCTTCCAGGCCCAGGGCAAGGGCTGCGGTCCGGGGTTCCTGGGCGTGTGCATCGGCGGCGACCGCGCGACCGGGTACGAGGCCGCGAAGGAACAGTTGCTGCGCGAGGTGGACGACACCAACCCCGACCCGCAGCTGGCTGCCCTGGAGGCGCGCATCCTCGACGAGGCGAACCGGCTCGACATCGGGCCAATGGGGTTCGGCGGCAAGCTGACCGTGGGCGGGTGCAAGGTCGGGGCGCGCAATCGACTGCCGGCGTCGTACTTCGTCAGCATCGCGTACATGTGCTGGGCGTACCGGCGCCGCGGGGTGGTGCTGGACCGCGAGGGCGAGGTGGTGCGCTGGCTGTACCAGGCCGAGGGCGAGTTCGACCGCGACTACAGCAAGGCTGCCGATACCGTCGCGCTCGGCAACCGGGCGGCCCAGGCGGTCCGGCTGCAAACTCCGCTGACCGAGGCCGACGTGCGCAAGCTCAGAGCGGGCGACATCGTTCTCCTGTCAGGTACGGTCTTCACCGGCCGCGACGAGGTCCACAAACACCTGCACAAGGGCGGCGAACTGGAGGTGCTCCGGGGCGGGGTGATCTACCACTGTGGCCCGGTGGTGCTGGAGGACGGCGGGACGTACCGGGTCATGGCGGCCGGACCGACGACGTCGATCCGGGAGGAGCCGTACCAGGCGGGCGTGATCGGCAAGTACGGCATCAAGGCGGTGATCGGCAAGGGCGGGATGGGGGCGAAGACGCTGCAGGCGTGCCAGGAGCACGGGTGCGTCTACCTGCACGGCATCGGCGGAGCAGCCCAGATCTACGCCCAGTGCGTCGAGAGAGTCGGCAACGTGTACCTGAAGGAGTTCGGCAGCCCGGAGGCTGTCTGGGAGCTGCGGGTGAAGGACTTCCCGGCGGTGGTCACGATGGACGCCCACGGCCGGTCGCTGCACGAGGAAGTGGGAGAGGCGTCGAAGCGGCACCTTCAGGAGGTGATGCTGGGAGCGGCGAAGTAACTGGCGTTGCGCGCAAAGACGCCAGGAGCGCCAAGAACGGCCGTTCTTGGCGCTCCTGGCGTCTTTGCGCGCAACGTTGTCATGGCCCGACCGGGAATACCTCCTCCAGCGGCACCTCCCACTGCCCCAGGCCGACGCTCACCACCGCGACGTTCCGCTTCGCATCGACACGCACCACGCGCCCCTGCTTGTCGAAGCGGGCCACGCGCACCGGGTCGTTCGGTTTCAGGCGCGTCCGGGCTTCGCGCAGAGCGGCCGCCTCCTCCGCCTCGCGCTGCATCGCCAGCACCTTCTGCCGGTACTCCTCGGCCTGCCGTTCGGCCTGGTGCTGGGCGACCAGCGCCTCCTCGCGCGCCTTCTCCGCCTCCGCCCGCATCTCCTGCAGCTTTGCCATCTCCGGCGCCCGCCGCTGCTTGCGGCGCAGGTACAGGTGCGCTCGCCGCAGCAGGTCGCGCGGCAATTTCAGCCGCCGGGCGATCTTGAGGGCGTTGCTCATGCCGAACTGGCCGATGTGGAGCCGGTACGTCGGCCGCAGTGTCTGCACGTCGAATTCGACCGCCGCGTTCTCCGCCCGATCGTTGTGGAAGGCGTAGGTCTTCAGGTCGCCCAGGTGGGTCGTCACCATCGCCCGGCACCGGCTGCGGTCGAGCTGGTCGAGGATCGCGCGCCCCAGCGCCGCCCCCTCCGTCGGGTCGGTGCCGGCGCCGAGTTCGTCGAGCAGGACCAGGCTGTGTTCGTCGGCGGTGCGCAGGATGGCGGCGATGCGCGAGATGTGCGAGCTGAACGTGCTCAGCGACTGCTCCAGGCTCTGCTCGTCGCCGATGTCGGCCAGCACCTGCCGGAAGACCGGGACGGCGCTGCCCTGGCCGGCCGGGATGTGCATGCCCGTCTGCGCCATCAGGCAGAGCAGCCCGGTCGTCTTGAGCGTCACCGTCTTGCCGCCGGTGTTCGGGCCGGTGATGATCAGCAGGTTGAACCCGTGGCCGAGCCGGACATCTATGGGGACCACCTCGCGGGGAGGGGCCGGGGGTGAGGGAGCAGGGGTCAGGCCAAAGCCTGTGGACTGCGTCCCGTGGGCGAAGTCGCCAGCACTTCCCCCACGGGGCGCCACCTGTGGGCTTTCGTCACTGCTCCCCGTTCCCTCGCTCCTCTCCTTGCGGAACAGGTATTCCAGCAGCGGGTGCCGGGCGACGCGGAGCCAGAGCCGGCCCTCGGTGTTAATGTCAGGCGGCGTCATGTTGCAGTCGCGGCTGAAGCGTGCGCGGGCGGTGATGAAATCGAGCCGCGCCATCACCTCGATCGCGTACCCGAGCGGCCGCGCCACCTTGCCGATCTCGGCGCTCAGTCGGCGGAGGATGCGGCGGATCTCGCGGTCCTCGTCGCCCTTGAGGACAGTGCGCTCGGCACTGAGGTTGGCGACCCCGACCGGCTCGACGAAGACCGTCTCGCCCGTGCTGCTCGTCCGGTGGACAACGCCCGGAACCTTGTGACGGTGGTTGACGGCGACCGGCAAGACGTAGTGATCGCCGACGACGGTGGCGTTCGGATAGCGGAGGATCTCGCGGAGTTTGGGGTCGCGGAGGAGGCGCTTGATCTGGTGCTGGACGCGCTCATCGACGTCGGCGAGTTGCTGGCGGACGCGGGCGAGTTCGGGGCTGGCCATGTCGAGGACGTGGCCGCGGCCGTCGATGCAGCCGGTGAGCGATTTCGCCACCAGCCCCAGATCCTCGACCCCCGCGAGGAGTTCGATCAGCCGCTGGCAGCGCTCGCTGAGGCGGCTGCGGTAGCGGTACATGTTGCCGGTGCAGGTGAGCGTGTCGGCGACCTGCAGGAGCTGCTCGGCGGTGAGCATCGATCCGATGGCGGCGCGCCGGGTCAGCAGGCGGACGTCGTGCAGACCGCCAAACGGCGGAGCCTGGTTCAGATCGAGCGCCTCCACCATCTCGGTGACGAGGGCAAGTTCGGCGCGGATCGTGTCCGGGCTGGTCGAGGGTTCGGCCAGGCGGCAGAGTTCCTTGCCCAGCGAACTGGCGGCGTACCCGGCCAGGAGTTCGCGGACCTTGTGGAACTCGAGTAACTCCAGGGTGTGTGCGTCCATTATCCCGTCGCTCATGCCTGCGAGGACAGGCGGCCGCCCGACAAGGTTCGCGGCGGGCCTGCCCGAGAACGTCCGTTCATTCTAACGCAGGCCGCGCGGGCTGCCCACCGGCGGCACTTCCCGATGCCGCCTGGACCCTGATGCAGCGGGGAGGAAGGTGCTTTGAAAGCCCACGGGTGGCGTCCCGTGGGGCAAGCCGTCTGAGACCTGGCCCACGGGACGCTACCCGTGGGCTTTACCAACACTCACGGCACGCCATCTTCCTTGGCCCTGCACTCGCGCCGGGTCAATCGAACAGGATGATGCGGGCATCGCGGACCGACGTCAGGCCGCGCAGGAGCATGCGCGCCAGGAAGTGAAACATTGTGTCCAGGCAGACGTCGCGCGGGAACCGCTGGGCTCCGGTTCTGACGAGCGGGAAGGCGATCGACCGGACGTGGTGCGAGTCGGCGTGGTAGAAGCAGCTCGCCAGGATCTCGACGATCAGGTCGCGGCTCGGCCGCACGATCTGGTCCTGCACATACCCGACCGTGACCGCGTGGAAGACGAACCGGCCCGGCAACGCCCCGGACGACGTGACCGCCACCCGCCCGGGGCGCACCGGGGCGAGTCGGCCGACCTCCGCTGCCACCTCCGGCCCGGCTGCCCGGCGGATGGCCGCCGACACGTTAACAGCCATTTCAAGATAGCAATTATCCGAACTAACCACCGCCTCGACCTGCTCCTTCGTGATGTCGCCGTGAACGATGCGCAGCACCTGGCCGCGCGGGAACGTGTAGGCGTCCAGCTCCTGATTTCGCGGCCGGTCGTCGGCGAAGTATGCGGCCCGGCGGGTCCGGTAGCGCTCCAGGTACTTGCTCAGTTCCGGGTCGTCGCAGAACTCCCACGGTGACTGCGGGCACCCGGCCGGCTGGAGGTGGCGGAGGATCTCCTCGAACGACGAGAACCGATCCGCGGGCGTCTTCGCCAGGCAGCGCTCGAGAACGTCGCTTGTCCGCTCTGACAGCAGCGGGTTGCGCGTTCGCGGGGCGATCAGCGGCTCCGTCTTGTGCTTGTACAGAATCGAGAATGCGGTCGCCCCGTCGAACGCCGGCACCCCGGTCAGAGCGTGGTAGAACGTGGCCCCGAAGCTGTAGATGTCGGCCCGGGTATCGACCGCGTGCGGATCCTCAGCCTGCTCGGGGGCCATGTAGTACGGCGTGCCCATCAGCTGGTGGGACAGCGTGAGGTCGCTCACCGGGGACGGCCCGCGCGCCAGCCCGAAATCGACGATCCGCACGTTCCCCTCGTGGTCGATCAGCAGGTTGGACGGTTTGAGGTCGCGATGGATGATGCCCTGCTCGGTGGCCGCGAGCATGCCGGCGCAGGTCTGGCGCATCCACGGCAGCACCCGGTCCTCGGCCAGCGGGCTGTCCTGAGCCTGGATGATCCGGGAGAGGTTCGTCCCCTCCACCCACTCCATCACGATCACCGGGCACCCGGTCGGCCCGAGTTCGTAGTCGTGGATGGCGACGACGTAAGGAGAGCGGATGCGGGCGAGCAGGAGGGCCTCGCGGAGGAACCGTTCCGTATCCCCGCCGGGGAGGGTGACCTTGATCGCGACCTGGCGGTCAAGGCGCCGGTGCCGCGCCCGGTAGACGACCCCCATGCCGCCGCGGCCCACCCGGGCGAGGATCTCGTACGCCGGCAGGACGGGCAGTTCCTCGGCGCTGGTCTTCGGGTCGGGCGGGGCGGCCTGGGTCGGGGCGGAGGCGCTGACAGTCTGGACGGGCGGGCCGGCCAGAGCGGCGACCCGCCGCTTCAGTTCCTCAACAAGTCCCGGGGTATCGACGCAAAGCTCCTCGGCAGACACTGGCCGACCCTGCCGTTTCAGGTCGTGCCAGCGTGCCATCAGTTCGCTCAATCGCGCTTCGTCCGTCATGTCGGTTGCCGGTGCGAGAGAGTGCCAGGCCGGGAAATGGGACTATCAGCATAGTATAACCGGCACTCGCAGCAAGGTAAGTCTCAGTAGTGCGGCGTAAACGAGCCCGAAGCGTCAGCGCGGGACTTTGTCTCGTCCCGCGCTGACGCTTCGGGTGCGGATGCCGCCGGGCAGGTAGAGAGTGCGAGATAACAGGAGAGCCCACGGGCCGCGACCCGTGGACTCTCAGGAAGTAGCCGAGAACAGGTTGGTGCTGGTCAGCGCCGGCCGCCCGCCTGCTGGAGGGCGTTCAGCTGGGGCTCGGGCCGGCCGGTCGCGAGGTCGATCGACTGGACCCCGGGCATGCGCTGCCGGACGAACAGAGTCGGCGGCGTCTGTGGGTTGAGCGCGACCTTGTTCAGCCGCAGGCCCAGCCGCAGCTTCTCCGCCGGCCAGCGCAGCTCGAGTCGCCGCGGCACGATGCCCTGGGCCTCGGAGCCCTGCACCTCGGTGATGCGGGCCGAGCAGATCTCCTGCCCCGAGGCGTCGTCGAACAGCTGGTAGTCGGTGATCTGCGGCTGGTTCCCCTCGGCCTTGTAGCGGTTGAAGACGATGACCTTGCGCAGCGTCTTGCCCTGGGGACCGTTGACGCGCTCGACGAGCTTGAAGCGGGCCGACTCGACCTGCAGCTGGTAGCGCTCGGCCGGGCCGTAGTTGCCCACGCCGAGCGTTTCCGCCACCCACTCCGGCTGGAACGGGAACGGCAGGACGCGCACCCGGCCGGCGGAGAGATCCTGGTACGTGCAGAAGTACTGGGCCGGCGGCTCGGCACGCTTGAGCCAGAACCAGAATTCCTGCTGGTTGGAGCCGATGTCCACCTCGGTGCTGCTGAGGAGTTCGGCGGTCAGGCGGAAGTTGCGCGGCCGCTGACACGCGAGCCGGGCGCGGAGGTTCGGGATCGGCTTGAGCCCCTGATGGACGCTCAGGGTGACGTCGTCGCTCGCCAGCCCCTGGACGAGCTGGGCGTTGTTGTCCATGTAATCGACGAGAGCCTTGACCGTCGGCACCTGGGTGGACGCCTGCGGCGGCACGCTCGGGCCGCGGTTGATCACGCCCAGGCGGGTGTTGTTACACCCAGCCAGGGCCAGCAGACCGCCGAAGGCCAGACACGAAACGACTCGACGCACGGACCACCCCTTCCTCGCGTTCCGAGCGCGGGCTTGCGGGGAACGGAACTAATCCCAGCCGAGAACCTTGAAGACCTCCTCCTGCACGGAGGTCATCTGCTCCTCGGTCAGGGCCGGGTTGCGTACCTCGTACTTCGCCCCGGTGCGCGTGCAGCGCAGGCACAGGGCTTCGCGGCCGCCGTCCTTGCGGGCCTCGTCGAACCGCAGCCGTTTGCGCCGCATCAGCAGCAGCGCCACCACGTACCGGAAGTTGACCCGGTTCGGGTCGGCCTGCCCGGCAAGGCGCTGGAAGCAGTCGAACAGCAGGTCGTCGTCGATGCGCGGCTTCTTCGCCTCCTCCTGGGCGGGGACGCGGCCGCACCAGAAGCTGAACGCGCCGGGCGGCGTCCCTTGCCATGCCTCGGCGCTGTAATCCTGGCGGAGGAACTTGCCGCCTTCCTCCACCAGGGCGGTGTAGACCTTTTCCCCCGGACGCAGTTCCCGACCAGTCACGGCACAGCGCCGGGTATTCGGTTGAATCTGATAGTCCGTCATCGCGCGTGCCTCCCAGCCTCCTCTCGCCCGGGTGGACACCAGATCATCGTATCGGCCCGCCTTTCGCAGAGACAAGACGCCGACAGCCTTCCGAACGCATTCCCGAGGACCGCGGGCGCCAGTCGTTCCGGTTGCGGCGAGTGGGGCGATTGTGCCGGGTGGGGAGGGGCGGGACTGAGGGAGCGAGGTGGCGTGAGTTCGCCGGCCGCTTACCTACTTCGGCAGCCACCGCTGCACCTCGCCCGCGACCTCCCGGGCCGTATGATCGCCCCAGCCAGTGTAACCGCCCCGAAAGATACCCTCGCCGTCGAGCACCACCAGCCGCGGAGTGGTATCGACGCCGTAGGTCTGATGCAACCCCTTCCCATCCAGGATGGGGAACGTCAGCCCCAGTTCCTTCTGTTGCCTGCGCACCAGATCTTCGTTGTCGGTCACGGCCAGCCCGAGTACGGTCACGCCCGGCCGGTAGCGCTCGCTGACCGTCTGACCGAAACGTAGCACCTGTCTGCCGATCTCGGTGCCGGGGTTGTAGAACATCAGGACGACCGGCCGGCCCAGCAGCCGGTACAACCGGACCGACTGGTGGTTGATCAACTCGGTGACGACGAAATCGGGAACCCGCTGGCCCGGCACCGCTCGGGTGTTGACCGGACCGAGGTCATTCGTCCCCGGCTCCGGCGTGACCTGCCCGCGCAGCGCGCCCTCGACGCGGCGGCGGACCTGGACAACGGCCTTGCGGTAAGCTCCGACCGGCTGCGGGCGCTGGAGGTGGTGGTCGATCCGCTTGAGCAGGGCATCGATCTGGCCGCGATACAGCGCCGGCTGGCGCAGCAGCGGGGCCGCGTCCTGCTGGAATTTGCGGGCGTGTTCGATCTCGGCCGCGCAGTCGTCGAACAGCTTCCCCTGGTAGTTCACCAGGCTGTCGCGCTCGTACCGCAGGACCGAGCGGTAGGTCGGCTCGGTACGCGCGGGGTCGCGGCGCTCGATGACCCGCTCGACCTTGTACGCGACGCCCAGCTGAGGCGCCAGCCAGACGGTATCGACGCGGCGCCAGGCGGTCTGGTCGGCCCGGCCGCGCGTCAGATCCCAGTCGGCCGACTGCTGCGTCCCGACGAGTTTGACGCAGACGGCGCCGTGAACGACCTCGGTCCCGGAAACGCGCCAGCTGCGCGGCGGCCGGCCGCGCTCCGGAACTTCCCAGAACTGGTTCAGTCCGACGACCGCACGGGGCAACTCCACCAGCGCCCCCCACTCGCTCGTCGGCGGTCCGTCGAGGGGGACGGCGAGGGAAACGCCGGGGCCTGCTTGCACGCGGCCCTGCGGCTCGACCTCCAGGATCTCCAGGCGCGTCGAGGAAGGGGTGCTGGCCTGGGACGGGTCGGCCTTTCTCCCCTGTCCGGGGTGGGGCTCCTGCAGGCTCAGCACCGTCAGGACGGCGACGGAAGACTGTTGCTTCGACGCTTCCAGGACCAGGAGAGAGGTATTCAGGCGGTACGAGTTGCGGCGCTGGACGCCGGGGCTCATGGTGTCCTCGGTGAACCAGCCGGTATAGGTAATTTCCTGCCCGCGGGTTAGCTGCGGCTGGAGGAGCCACTCGCTGCGGCCGGGCGACTGGGCCAGCAGCGCGGCGCAGACCAGCAAACCGGAGGTCGCCACCATCAGCCCTTTCGCGGGAATGCGTGATTGCATGGTCGCCACTGCCCAGGAACCATTGATACCTCCGGCCTCCGCGGCACAGCGGACCCGGCCGAAAGCGGGGCGGATTATAGCAACCTCCGCGTCGGCCACAAGCGGGGTTTACCGTGACGAAAGGGGTCAGGAGGCGGGGATCAGGGGTCGGGGAAGAGAGCAGCGAAAAGCCGGCGGGTTCGTGGGGCGGCCCTCTCGCCCTGCTCCGCCTGCGCCAATAGAGCATCGAGAGGGCGGTATCAGCGGGCATGCGGCGCCCGAACATCAGCGGAAACGGAGCGAACCGTGGCGGGGTTGCTATTCACCATCCTGGTCGTCGGCGTCACTCTGACGGTAGCACTGTGGGCCGGCACCGTCTTCGCCCAGAGCTATTTTTACACCGAGGCGACCGCCAATATCTTCTGGCAGGCACCGGCGACCGGCGCCGTGCTGACTCTGTTTTACGCCCTTTGGTGCCTGCTCAACTACGGCTCCGAGGGAGCACAGCCAGGAGAGTTGCCGTACGACACGCTCTTCCGCTTCAGCGCCGAGGAGAAACGGGGAACGAAACCCGTCCCGCGCCTCTGGGCGATTCGCAAGAACGGGGAGAAGATCGAGTACCAGCGCAAGACGGTGGTGGACCCGGTGACCCGGAAGCCGTCATACGAGTACGTCGAGCAGCGCGACCCGACGAGGCCATACCGGAAGACAGGGGTGGTGGCCCTGGAAATCGAGGAGGACGGGCAGAGGGTGCGCTACGAGGCGCAGCCGTCCGACGACAGCGACCGCCGGCAGTTCGTCAGCCCGGACGGGTGGGTGATCGTGGAGTACGCCCACCCCACCGGCGAGCCGACCGCCTTCCGCACGGGCCGGTTCTTTGCGAACATTTTCCTCAACCTGCTGCACCTGGGGGTGTGGTTCGGGTGTTTGTGGCTGCTGCTGCGCTTCAGCTGGGGGCATGCGCTGGCGCTGAGTTTCGTGTGCTGGCTGGTGATGACGCTGCTGGTCGTGCCGATGCTCCTGGTCCGCGCCGGGGCGGCGCGGGAGTCGGCCGCGTCGCCATCGGCGGCTACCGTCTGGCGGGCGTTGTGACGGTCGCGCCGATTCATCATGCCCACGGATGGCGCCCCGTGGGGCAAGTGCCAGGAACCTTGGCCCACGGGTAACGGCCCGTGGGCTTTCCGCACGCGGCGGACTACGACCGGATGCCGAAGTAGAAGGCCACGACCGCCCCGAGGAACCCTTCCCAGTGCGGCATCTCGTGCCAGGCCAGCAAACTGGGGTTGATTACGAGGTGAATGATCGTGGCAATGGCCATCAGCAGTACCGCGATCAGGGCGAACCAGGCCTCCAGGTTCTGCGCCCACACCGAGCGCTCGTTACGCCCGATCACCACGGCGCGGACGATCACCCCAAGAAAGAGCCCGCCGAGGATCACCAGGGGAAGTATGGGTTGCGCCTCGATCGATTTGATCGACGCCCTCATCTGTTCCTCGAGTGCTGTCCCCCCGTCGGGAGAGATCCGGTAGACGACGGTGGCCGTCAGGGCGGCGATGATGAGCAGCCGGATCGACCCCCGCGGCAGCCACAGCGGCGGCGCCACACCGGGTTGCACCTGGCTGTTGCCCCGGGCGGCGAAATAGTAGCCGATGGCCAGGAACAGCAGGTAGAGCAGGTAGGCCGGGATGGGGATCGGCTGCCCCTGCCGGTCGTAGCCGATGAGCAGCAGCGCGCAGACCAGCGCCACCACGATGAGGACGAGGAGAGCCCGGATGCTGCCCGGGGGCCAGCTGAAGGCGTGACGCCGTGCGGGGGCGGGAGCGGCCTGCGTGCTCATCGGGAGATCTCCGTCTGAAGGTCGGTTGGTGGATGGGGTGGACGGTCAGCGGCCCTTGCGCCACGTCTGGTACTCGCGCAGCACCTCCGTCCGGCTGCAGCGCGGCCGGTACGCCAGCCGCGCCCGGAACGCGTACTCGCGCTTCACCTCGTAGCGCGGCAAGATGTACTGGAAGTCCCACGCCGGGTTCGTCGTCTGGTGCTCCTTGTTCACCCCGCCGCCGCTCGGCGAGTGCGTGAACCGGATCCCCTCGGTCCGGTCGAACATCAATATACAGGTGTGGTTCCGGAACAGCCCGTAGTAGAACGGCTCGTCGAAGCGCAGCGGCGAGAAGTTGCGAAACAGCGCCTCCGGATACCCGTCGCTGAACCGGAGTTCGACCTTGTCGTCGCGGTGGCGGACCGTGCTCTCGTCGTTGTGGCGCTGGGTGCAGAGCTGCTGCCACAGCCCGGCCCCGCGGAAGTAGATGCTCTTGTCGTCCGGCGCGTTCAGGTAGCTCGCCCAGAACAGACCGACGTAGCCGTGGGTGAAGACGTGCTGCGTCGGCCGGAACCGGAAGTGCATGTCCACGTAGTGCGGCGCCTGCAGGGCGAAGCGCGTCCAGCTCTCCAGGTGGAACGTCGGGGTCGGCGGCTGGTGCAGCTCGGCCTCGATGTCGGACACGCGGCGAAACGTCATCGGGGCATTGCGCGGCTCGAAGAAGATGGTCCGCGTCCCGTCCCGGTCGCGCCGGTCGCCGTCGAAGATGTGCTCGAAGTTCAGTCCGGCCACCGCCGGCACGAACAGGTTCGTCGGCTCGGTCCGGTGGGTCAGGCTCCAGACGCCGTTGTAGCCGGCGCGGTGCATGCCCGCGGCCGCGTTGTCGCCGATGACGGCTGTCAGGTCGCCCGCCTTGAAGGTGCCGTGTGCCATGCTCCCCTCCAGGTTTCAGGTGAATGGTGAGCGCTTGCGCGAGAACCTCTCCCACGCCCCCACGCAGGAAAGGGAACCCGGGGGCGGTCCTCGAGCCGGTTTCCGATAGCCCATTTCGTCCGGTGACGGATCACGACGTTCCCCCGGCCTGCTCGATCTCCGCGAGTTCGATCGGCCGGCCCTGGTTCGCCGACATCGCCGCCGCGTGGCAGACCGCCAACGTTCGCAGTGCGTCCGCGTACCCCGCCAGTCCGGAGGCCGGCCGGTTGCGTAACACCGCCTCCACGAACGCGGTCGTCTGTCGCTCGGCCGGGTCGATCAGGCAGCGCAGGATGGTGGTCCGGTCGCGCTCGTCCAGCCGGAGCGTCGTCAGGTCGCGTCCGAACCCGAGCGACCATCCCTCGCCGAGCAGCTCCAGCTCGACACGCGGTTCCGGGCGCGCGAATGCAGCGCAGGTCAGCATGCCGACCGTGCCCGCGGCGAATTCCAGCTGCACCACCAGTCCGCCCACGGCGCCCGCCCCGGCCGTCAGCGCCCGCACCCGCGTCACCTCGCCACAGAAAAAGCGCAGCGCATCCACCAGCCGGCAGGCGTCCGCCCACAGCTGCCCCGCCGCAGTTATCGGAGGCGCATCCCCAGTCGGCGGGCACAGCCACCACCCCAGGGCCAGCGGCACCACGTTCGCCCCCAGGTACTCGCGCGCCTCCTGGGCGACGTCGGCGTGGCGGGCCGAGAAGCCGACCGCCGTCACGAGCCGCGACTCGGCAACCTGCCGCGCGTACACCTGCGCCCGGGCGTGGTCCACTGCTCCGGGCGGCTCGACGAAAAACGGAATGCCGCGCTCGGCTGCCCGCAGGAGGACGTCGCCCTGCAGGTGCGGCGGCACGCAGATCCACAGGGCGTCGGGCGTCGCCTCCTCCAGCATCGCCTCGTAACTGAGGTAGACGCGCGCCCCCCACCCGGCGGCGGTCTGTTCGGCCGCGCGGCGGTCCAGGTCGCAGACGGCGGCCACGTCCACATCCGGCCGCCGGGCCAGCACGTCGAGGTAGCGCTGGGCCAGCGGTCCGGCCCCGTAAAAGGCCACGTCAAGCGTCATCCTTCCGCCTTCCCCGCGGCGCCGGCTGCACGGGCCAGCAACCGGAGCCTGCGGTATAATAGACTTACTGCACAATAGGTAGCAGGGATGCTGAGGCGGGGTTTCCCCCACCCCAGGCTGGTCAGGAGAACATCAGGTTATGCAGCCCGGCGAC
>JAANMY010000207.1_pt1 | contig 85216 bp, 67 predicted proteins | sample 7279691 | NCBI WGS metagenome assembly JAANMY01 (sample SAMN14094543, study PRJNA606508) | bioreactor metagenome | isolation source: A lab-scale SPAN reactor treating ammonium-rich wastewater day 388 | place: Ireland: Galway | collected 2018-02-07 | reverse complement strand
GACGTCATCAAAGATATCTGGGTCTTGGCTCCAGAAGTGTTCCTCGATAGTGCCAAGCTTAGCGTTCAGGCTATCGAGCTCGGCTTGGAGGAAGTGTACGTCCCTGCGGAGCTCCCAGAGCATCTTGGGCGCACCGTGCAGGTAAGCGCAGTGGTGAGCAAGTTCGAATGCCAAGCGAAAGGGCTTGGTCACACACTTCTCCCACTCCGGCTCGAGCCATGGTGTGCCAGAGGGTCCGAATCGGTTGATTTGTAGCCCCTGCTCCTTCAGCCACGACAACGCGCCGAAAGGGTCCTGCTCGATTTCGGTCGTTGCGACGATCGTGGCCCGGTGAGGCCTGAGGGTAGCACGAAGCATCTCCAGACTCTTGAATCGCCTGCTCCAGACGGGGCCAGGTTCGAAGAGGTCGTCAAGGGTGAGCCCTACCAGGCGCAACAGGTTCGGCTGTCGGTTGTCGATTCCAAGGTAGGTCTTGGCGGTATCCAACGCGATGCGCTTAAGCGGGTCCTTCACGGTTTCACCTCCACGGAGGAGCTGAGGACGAGTTCGCTGGCAGCCTGCTCGAGACACGGGTTGTCCACCAACTCCTTCTTGTCGAAGGCCGCTGCGAGCAGGCACCCGTAGGCGAGACGGTTGATGGGCCTGGGAAGACCCTGGCAGCGCCGATGGATCTCCTGGGCGATCTCCCTGGGAAACACAGGTCGGGAGGCGCCCGCCCACTTGAGGTGGGCCTCAAGGTAAGCAACGATCTCGTCCTCGGCCAGGCCGCGCAGGTGGTAGCAGAACAGGAGGCGGTTCTTCACTTCGGTCAGCCTGCTCAAGGCCAGGACCGCCGCCACCTCGACCCGGGCGCCCAGCAGCACGAGCAGGACCGGCGAGCGCGAGTCCATCTCCTGGTTGGTCAGGCTCTTGAGCAGGAGCCAGGCCTCAGGACCAAGGTAGTGAACGTCGTCGACCACGATAACCGGGGTCTGGTTTTGCTCGTGTGCGCGCGCCAGGGCCTGCTGCAGGTGCCTCAAGCCGCGGGCGGGGTTATTGAAGGGGATGGGCTCCCCGAGCTGGTGCAAGAGGTCCTCAACCACTCCGCGCACGGGGTTCTTGAGGGAGGCGGCCGCCACGTACAGGGTCAGGAAGCTGCTTGGGGCTAGCTGACGACGAAAGTGCCTGGCCAGGGCCGTCTTGCCTGCCCCGGACTCTCCTGCCACCAGAACCAGCCCCCGCCGGGGTAGGGCCTCAAGCAGGCGCATCTCGGCTTGCTGGAAGCTCCGAAACTGGAGCAGTGAGTCAGCGTCGATCTCGGGCGAAAAGGGGTTGCGGAGCAGCCCGAAACGCTCCAGAACGATGGAATGGTTCATTCTTCCTCCTGGGTCCGGGTGTAATCGATCAAGTTGAGCTCCTGGGCTCGCCGCTCGCGGTGACGCTGCTCGAGCCAGTCCAGGTATTGCTGGGCCGCGTCGGTATGGGTCTGAGCCCGCTTGGGCCCCGGACGGCTACGGTGGACCAGGTTCGAGGCGCCCGCGACGGCGAGCTTCTTGCCGTCCTTCCAGACGTAGATCCGGGAGAGGTCGTCAGCGTCGAACCGGATTACGGCCCGCGAGCAGGCCAGGGCCGGATCGACACGATAGGTGTTGCCGTTGAACTTGATCTCCCCGATCGAAGAGATCGCCCTCAAATCCCACTGGAGAAAGGCCTCCGCGAGGAGATCTGGCGGCATCAGCCTCCTCGGCTTGAGCCGCCCGAAGCGCTCGGCCGGAGCCTCTTTCGTACCGGAATGCACCGTGCAGTGGTAAAGGTCCAACCAATTGGTCAGGTGGCGATTCAGCTCGTCCAGGCTGAGCGTCACCATGTTCTCGAGCTCCTGGATCAGCTGCTGGCGCAATGTGCCAAAGAAGCGTTCCTGTTTTCCGCGAGACACCGGGTAGTGCGGGGTCGAGTGAGCTTTGACGATTCCGAGCTGCGAGCAGGCCAGTTCCAAGCTCTTGCTGGAGTACGTTTTGGCGTTGTCGACAAAAATTTTTCTCGGTGCGCCGTGCTTGGCAACGGCCCGTCTCAAGGAATCCTCGATGGCAGCGAGAGTCTCGTCCGCGTAGGCCTGCAGATGACAGGCGTAACGCGAGTGGTCGTCGAGCCAGCAGACGACTTTAGAGCGGACGCTCTGGCCATCACCCAGCTTCACAACCGGGCCCACCAATGTATCTCCCTGCCACAGATCGCACGGCTCCGAGGCCTCGAAGCTGTGGAACGGCCCGGTAGGGGTTCTCCGGTCTCTCACCGAGCCGCGCGCCCTCAGGTGGCGGTCCAGTGTCGAGCGTTTGAGAAGCCCTTTCCACTCGGGCTTTTCTGCCTCCAGGAGGCGGATCAACTGAGGGACTCCCCGGCGACCGTCCTCCTCTCGCAGCTTCAGGGCCCGTTCCACGGATGCCAGAGGGATTCTGATGGCCTCCCCGGTGTCTTTCCGCGGAGCGGGCACGAGCCCCGGCAAACCCTTCGTCCTATAGGCCAGACACCAACGGCGGAGGGTCCGCCCGGCCACCGAGATGCTGCCTCGCCAGGGGTGCTCGTGCGTTCGCTGGAGCACATCCTCGCGGTATTTTGTCTTCCGTTCTTCGGAGTGGCCCTCGTCCAACAGTGGGCCGATCAACTGGAAGCGCCACCCGGCCTCCATCAGCCTGCGCTGAGGGCCATCCAGGACCAGCACCTTCTTCAAGATCGTGTCTGGGTCGTTCATCTTGAGCTCCATTCTGGGCCGCGTCGGCCCGGTTTCAACGTCCCGACAAGATGCCTCAAGAACCGGCGGCCACTCAACGCGATTTGTGTTGGAGCGAGATGACTGTGCGCTCGAGAATATCGGAGGAAACAGAAGAAGAGCTGCCTGCCTCGCGCAGGAGCCCTATGAATTGAACGCTTTGCCAGGCCTGATCAGCGAGAAGCGAGACGGGCTCTCTGGAGAAAGGGGCTGAAGTAGTCAGAGTTCCATCTGCGGGCCAGCTGGACGCCGAGACTGAGAATCTGCCATGGAGAAGGCCTGCAATTCCGCGGTGCATGCAGGTCGGGTGTCTGCTGCAGGGCGGGAGCTCGCTCCAGTTGCTTCTCGAGCCACGGCTTGATGCCATCGTCCAGCAAGCCCCGGACCCATCGTCCGACGGTCAGCACGGACGGGCCGTCTTCCGCCAAGATGCGGCATACCGGCTCTTGAGAACCAGCATATTCCAGGAGAGCTTGGTCAACGACACAAGAAAGATACCGGAGATACCGAGCAAGGAAGGAGGGCAGGCTGGAGAAGCAGCCGTGCTGCTTGCAGCGATACCTCGGGATGGGCACACTCCGAATCGCACGGCCATCCGGTAGACGGCAGTCCGTTCTTTCGTAGTGCCCCCAACGCTCCCCGGGCTCGCCACATTTGTCGCAGCAGGCTCGAGGAAGCAAACCGAGCTCAAAAAGTATCCGGAATATCTTGACTTCAGGGGGATCAGGGCCTAGCGTTTCCTTGTTGGCTTTTGGTTTGGAGATACTCCAAAATGCCCAACGCCGGGGCAGAGTGAAATACCTCTGCCCACCTTTTTCCAGACCCTGGTCAGATGGTCACAGATCTTGGGTTAAAAGTTGAGGATCCTGGCCTTTTAGGCTGAGCGGGAATAGAAAGGAGCCCAGGTAGCGGTCAAGCTCGGTTTCGTCATAAGCGTCCTCGGTCTGGCCGCCCAGAACCTGGTAGAGCCGGTTCTTGACCAGATAGAGGCGGGCTTTGGCTTTGATCTTCTTGCTGGGAGCCGAGAACACGAGCTCGAGGCCCGGGTGGCCCTCCAACTCGATCCAGCTCTCCTTCTCGAGTTTGCCGTCGACGTTGCGCAAGGCTCCATCGCGCGCGCCTTGGAGCAGCTCCCTGGCGTTCTTCTTGTCGATGGCCCAGTCGGGAAAGTCTGCGTAGGCCGAGGCGAACCCCCAGGTGCGCCCCTCGCTCAGGGCCATGTGGAAGTTGATGGTGCCCACATCGGTAGAGATCTTGTCACTGGACTCCTTGGGAGCGTGGGGCACCTCCACCGAATAGCCACCCTTGTTGGAGCGGTATTCGGTCCAGCGGGACTGGCCGCAGCCAGCCATCATCAGCGCCATTGCCAGCAGGGCGAGAAGCGGTTTCTGCATTTTTCGTTCCACCTGCCTTTTAGTATGTGTTAATTATACACTATTTGGAGTGTGAGGTAAAGCAGGAAACAGGCCTGGCACGGAAATGCCAGCCCTCCTCTTTCCCGGGAATCAGAGAGCCTCCGCGGTTTGCTGCCGCGCGATCGACGAGACGACAAAGGAGCGCTCAGCGCTCTCTGGCCGACAGAGCGGCAGGCCGCCTGACCTTGTGGTCGAACAGCCGACTCTCGCGATGAAGCCCTACCGCCCCAAAGTCCTGCGCGACCCGGTGCACGGCAGCCTGCCCATCCCCTGGCCGGTGCTGCTCGACCTGGTGGACACGCCCCTGTTCCAGCGCCTGCGCGGCATCCGCCAGTTGGGGATGTGCTACACCACCTTCCACGGTGCCGAGCACTCGCGCTTTCAACACGTGCTTGGGGTCATGTGGCTGATGCACAGGGTTCTGGAGCGCTGGCGCACCCTGGCCGACCTGCCCGAGATCGAGTGCCAGGCGGCCTGTGCCGCCGCCCTGCTCCACGACGTGGGCCACGGACCCTTTTCCCACGCTCTCGAGCGCGTCTTCTCGCGCGTCGACCACGAGTCGCTCTCGCGTCGCATCGTGCGCGAGCGCCTGGCCCCCGTTCTGGAGCGGCACGGGCTGAGCACGGAGATGGTGACCGCCATCATGGAGGGCACCTATCCTCGGCTGGCTTTTCACGAGCTTCTGGCCAGTCAGTTGGACGTGGACCGCATGGACTACCTGCTGCGCGACTCGCTCTACACAGGCGTGCGCTACGGCCTGTTCGACCTGGACCGCATCCTGGCTTCACTGGTGCCGCTGGAGGACGAGCCGGGGGGCCTGCTGGCCGCTCTCGACCCCAAGGGGGTGGACGCGGTGGAGGAGTTCTTGTTCAGTCGCTACTTCATGCAGTGGCAGGTGTATCGCCACCGCACCGTGCGCTCGGCCGAGGCATTGTTGCGGGCGGTGCTCGAGCGCTCGCGGCAGGCTTACCTCGAGAGCCCCACCTCGCTGTCCATTCCGCCCAACCTGGAGTTTTTGTTCCGTGAGGAAGACCCGACCAGCCAGGACTTCCTCGACGACTTCCTGCTGCTCGACGACTTTGATCTGTTCCACGCCATCAAGCTCTGGCGCCGCAGCAGCGATCCGGTTCTGGCCGATCTCTCGGCCCGCTTCAGCGAGCGCCGCCCCTACAAGGTGCTGCCCCATCCGGGGCCGGGCGAGCGGCTGGAAGCCGTCGAGAAGCTCGTAAGACAGCGGTTCGGCCAGGCCTGGAGCTTCTATCTGCTGTCCGACTCACCCGAGGACGCCGGCTTTGAGGTCTACCGGGGCGACCACAATCGGCCCATTCGGGTCAAGACCGGACCCCGGACCTGGCGAGAGTTCAGCCAGATGACCCGCACCGACGCCGTGCTCTCCCTGGCCGCCACGGTGCGCACAGACAATCTGCTCATTGCCCCCGAGTGCCGCGAGCAAGCAACCCGGTTGCTTGAGTAGCCCGCCAGGTCATCGCCAGGAATCAAGCCCTGCTTCAGTAGTTGCGATGGGCGGTGGCCGGCCAGCTGGGCTCGGAGCGTTTGCCGTTGCTCCCCACGGCGATGACCCGGAAGCGGTACGGTCCGGGTAGGGGATGGTTGAGCAAGAAGACTTTGTTGTCCGACTGCTCGCCCAGGATGTCCTTGGCCGGAACCCACTTGCCCTCGAGCTCCTCCTCGATCTGGTAGCTGGCCGCTCCGGCTACTTTACGCCAGGACAGCTGAACGCGGTCGTTCTCGGAGAACACCGCGATCAACCCGGAGGGCTCCTCGGGGGCCGGTGCGGTGGGGTCGGAAATCGGCTTCTTGGGCGGAGTGGGGCCGGTCGGGTTGGAGGGAGTGGGATTGGTCAGGCTGGCCCGGGAGGCGGTCCGGGCCCCGATGGGGGTCGAGTTGGGGGAGACCGCTCCCTGGCTGCCCACGGCTCGCACCACGAACTCGTAGGGAGTGTCGGCACTCAGGCCGGTGATGGTGGTGGAGGAGGTCAGGGGGGTTCGGTTCGGGTCCTCGGCGTCGAACCACCACTCGCTGCCCCGGTACTGCAGCACCTCATAGCCAATCGCGCCGGGAACAGGGTCCCAGCGGAGCTCGAGGCGAGTGGTCCCGTCGGCACCCGGCGGGGTCTTGGCCTGCAGGTTGGTGGGAGCCGGAAGCCCCTGACACCAAGCCGGAAGGCAGAGGAGCAGGCAGAGCAGAACCGCGCGCAAGGTCAGGCGCCTGCCTCGAGCGCCTTCAGGGTCTCCTCTTTCAGGGCCGCAAAATCTTCATCCTTGATCTCCAGCGTCTTGGCCATTTTGTTCAGGAAGCGCAGCTCGGAGATGTTGACCCGTCCGTCGGCCAAGGACATGGCCAGCACAACCTTCAAGATGTCGCAGCGGGCCTCGTAATCGGAAACCTGCTCGCGCAGATCGTCGAGCTCGGGGGGCTTCTGGAGCATGGCCCCGACTTCCATGACCTCTTCGGGCGAAGCCCCCAGCTGGGCCAGAATCCCGCCCAGCATCTCGCGCTCTTCAGCGGCCATCTCCCCGTCGGCCCAGATGGCCTTGACCAGGGTCTTCACCAGAGCCTTCTCATTGTCTTCCACGGCGCCCTCCCGTAATGAATTTGGACCGCTCCTATCGTCGCTGAAAGTTGCAGCGGCCGCTTTCGTTATACGCGGGAGGGCGCGACCCCTGCCAGGAACCCCCTGGCGGATGGGGAACGTCGGCTCGCATGCCCGCCCCCCCTCTGGACCTGCTCTGGGCCCGCCTCGACGGCAACAACCGCCCGGCGCTGGAAACTCGCCTCTCGGTGCTCGATCACGGCCTGCTCTACGGCGATTCCGCCTACGAGACCCTGCGCACGTACGCCGGTAAAGTGTTTCGCCTGGGCGAGCATCTGGCTCGCCTGAGACGGACTGCGGCCGGCATTCGATTGGAGCTGCCCTGGACCGACGCGGAGCTGGCCGCTGAGATTGCCGCGCTGCAGGCCGACCTTCAGGGTGAGCTTTACATCCGTTTGCTCGTTCTGCGCGGGGTGGGCGAGCTGGATTACGCCCGCAACGGGGCTCAGCGGCCCACGCTGTTGGTTCTGGCCGGTCCCTTCGTGGAGCAGCCTGAGTGGCTCTACACTCGGGGCCTGACGGCCGGCCTGGTGGAGATGCGCCGATCTCCCCACCAGGCTTTGAGCCCCACCTACAAGACGGGTAACCTGCTCAACGCCCGGCTGGCCCATATGGAGGCCCGCGAGCGAGGCTGGCAGGAAGCCTTGATGCTGAGCCTGGAGGGCCACCTGACCGAGGCATCCTCCAGTAACCTGTTCCTGGTTCTCGACGGGGTGCTGTCCACACCAGCTGTGTCGGACGGCATCCTGGAGGGGGTGACCCGCAATGCCGTGCTCGAGCTCGCGGTCGCTGCGGGCCTCCCCACCCGGGTGGCTTCACTCGGTCCCGAGACGCTCGATCAGGCCAGCGAGGCATTCTTGACCAGCACCACGCGGGCTGTGGGGCCTATCGGCCAGCTGGGCGGGCGCAATCTGCCCGTTCCGGGGCCGCTCACGGCTCGATTGATGGAGCTTTTTCGCGCTCACGCAGGAGGTTTGTAGGATGATTAGCTGTCTCGTCATCACCGTAAGCGATACCCTCAGCTACGAGAACGATCCCGCCGGGCAGGCAATCCGCAGTCGGCTGGAGGCGGCCGGGCACGGGCTGCTCGGCTATCACCTGGTACCGGACGACCCGATGCGGCTCAAGGCACTCTTGATCGGAGCCCTGGGTGACCACGGGATTCGAGCCATCTTACTCAGCGGCGGCACGAGCACGGTGGACGTCGTGGAAGGTTTCCTGGAGCGTCGCATGGAGGGTTTCGGAGAGTTGTTCCGCTTCCTGCTCTTTCAGGAGGTCGGCTCCTCGGCCGTGCTGGCGCGCACGCTGGCCGGTTTTCACCGTGGCCGGGTGCTGATCGCCCTGCCCGAGGCACCTCAGGCGGTGGAGCTGGCCATGGACCGGCTGATCGCGCCCGAGCTGGCCAATATGGTGGCTCAAGCATGGCGCTGATTCTGAGACGATCCCGTGCCAGAACGTCTCTTGCGACGAATGTGCGTTCCCTGAGCCGAGCCGCGGACGGAGCATGATCCGCTTCGGGGGTGGATCACGACGAAAGTGTGTTCTCGATCCCGCCGTAACGACGACCCGGGTTAACCCTTCGCCTTGCGCCCCTCGCTGAGCAGCTCCCCCGGCGTGGTGCGCACCCCCAGCACGAAGGTGCCGAACTCGGCGAAGACCGCGCTGACCTCATCGAACCGCATTTCGTAAATCAGCTTCTTGAAGGCCACCGCGTCGTCAGAGAACAGGTCCACCCCCCAGTCGTAGTCGTCGAGCCCCACCGAGGAGCTGATGATCTGGGTGACCTTGCCCGCGAAGCGGCGCCCGATCTTGCCGTGCGAGACCATCATCTGGGCCCGCTCGCGGTTGCTCAGCATGAACCAGTTCTTCAGCTCGCCCCGGCGCTTGTTCATGGGGTAAAAGCAGATATAGCGCTTGTCGGGCAGCTGGGGATAGAGCCGTGCCTGCATGGCCGAGCGCTCCTGGGCGAGCAGCTCTTCAGCGGCCGCCTCGAACTCGGTCGTCCCGGGTTTCAGTCCGGATTTCTCGAGCCTGGCGGCGTGACGCTCGGCGGCTCCGTGCAAGGACAGCTCCACCACCGAAAGATACGACCAGGTGGGCTCGAGGAAGTCCATCAGGTCGAGTGCGCCGGCCACGCGCTCGCAGTCGAGCAGCTCTTCCGGGGTCTGGCGCAGAAAGACCAGCATCAGGTCGCCCTTGTGGCCCAGAATGCGGAAACACCCCCCGGCCTCATCGCGCTCAGCCGGAGCAAACAGGGCTTTGAGCTTCTTGGAGGCCTGCGAGCGGATGGCTTTCTGTTCCTTGGTCGAGGCCCTGCTCCAGGCTTTCCAATCGACGGCGTAGAGCTGGTGGAGCATGAAGGCTCCCTCGAGAGTGGCGGGGGCGGTGCTCTCCTGCTGCGGTGCGGTGACGGTCATCATGCGTTTTGCCTTCGCAGCCGCCCTTCAGCTCCCTTTCGGTTGCCTGTTGTAACATTCTGGACATCTTCCGTTTACTTCTCGGAAAAAAATCGCCCCGGGTGGGTTGCTATACTGGGGGCGAAGACCGTTCGGGAGGTTCCATGGAATCTGTTCCTTTCACCAACCTGTATGGTATCGTGGCCAACCAGGCGAGCCCGGCCAAGACAGCCGCTCCCATCCACACGGACGCCCGCGCTTTCGAGAGCGCGCTGGCTCAGGCCCGAGGGGACCAGGAAACAACCCCGACCAAACGCGCGAAGTCTGCCAGTAACCTGATGTTCAGCAAGATGGGAGCGGGCGTGACCATCCCGGTCCCTCACAAGGTCGACTCCCAGCGCCAGGTGGATACGGCTCGCACAGCCCTCTACGAGCAGGTGCTGCAGACCCGGGGCATCTCCCACCAGATGATAAGTCAGTTGGCCGCCGGGGGCGGCAGCCAGGCCTTCCTGAACTTCCGGGGCGTGCTGTCCGAGGGACAGCTTGAAGCCCGTCAGGCAGTTCTGCACCGCCTCCACTAACCTCCATCTGTCAGAAGGTTTGCAGCCTGGCTCCGTGGTAACCACGGGGCCATGACAATTTCTCAGGCTCTTCGACTGCGCCGCAGCCTCCTGGCCGAGCGGCTCCCCAACCGCCCCGTGCTGCTCTTCTCCGGGCGTGAGCGGGCCCGCAACTACCCTGGCAACTCGTATCCATTCCGGGCCAGCAGTCACTTTCTCTACTTTGCCGGCTGGAACCACCCCGGCCTGACGGTGCTGCTCGAGGGCGGCCGGGCTGTTCTGTTCTATGACTTCCCCGAGTCGGAAGATGTCGTTTGGCACGGCTCGGGGCTTTCCGAGCAGGAGCTGAAGGCGCGCTTTGCCTTCGACGAGATTCGCCCCTCCAGCCGGCTCTCCGAGGTGCAGGGGGCCACCTCCCTGCCTCTGGCTGAGGCTGCCGAGCAACTCGAGGTGATGGGCAGGGTTCCCGACCTGACCGAGGATCGCGAGCTGGCCGAGGCGGTGGTCTTCCTGCGGCTCGACCACGATGCCTGCGCCCAGCAGCAACTGCGCCAGGCCGGACGGGCCACGGTGCAGGCTCATCGGGCCGGCATGGCCGCCACCCGGCGGGGGGCCACCGAGTGGCAGGTCCGGGCGGCCATGGACTTTGAGCTGATCCAGCACGGCATGCCCCACAGCTACCAGCCCATCGTCACCCGTGACGGCCAGGTGCTGCACAATAACGCTCACGAGAACACCCTGATCGACGGCGACATGATCCTGGCCGACTTCGGAGCCGAGACCCTCGAGGGCTGGGCTGCCGACGTGACCCGCTGCTGGCCCGTGTCGGGCCGTTTCAGCCAGCGCCAGCGCGAGATCTACCAGGTGGTGCTGAAAGCCCAGCAAGAGGCCATCAAAGCCGTCAAGCCGTGGGCCGAGTTTCGCCATATCCATCTGCTGGCTGCCCGTGTCCTGACCGAGGGGCTGATCGACCTGGGCCTGCTGGTTGGCAAGCCGGACGACCTGGTCGAGCGGGGAGCACACGCTCTCTTCTTCGTGCACGGATTGGGCCATCTGCTGGGCCTGGACGTGCACGACATGGAGGATCTGGGCGACCTCGCGGGCTACGCCGAAGGGCGCCAGCGAAGCCCCCAGTTTGGCCTGTGCTACTTGCGGCTCGATCGCACTCTCAAGCCCGGGATGGCGGTCACCATCGAGCCGGGCTTTTACTGGATCGATCGCCTGCTCGACGATCCCGAGGTGCTCAGGCCGTTCGCCGACTGCGTGCGGCCCGACGTGATCCAGGCTTACCGAGAGGTGAAGGGGATCCGCATCGAGGACGACCTGCTGGTGACCGAGCACGGGCACGAGAACCTGACCCCGGGTCTGCCGAGCACCCCCGAGGAGGTGGAGCGAGCGGTCACCGGGACGGTGGCGGCCCGCTCCTGATGCAGGTCGGCGGGGCGGCTCAGTGGCCTCCCTGGAAGTTCACGACGACCTGGGCTGTCGCCTGGGCACTGGCCCCGAAGCTGTCTTGCATGTCCACCTGGACGAGATAGCTCCCATTGGATACCCTTTGCCCCTGGTTGTCGAGCCCATCCCAGTTGATCTCCAGAGTGCCGTCCGGGGCAGCCAGGGTCGAGCTGGTGTAGGCGAGTTGCCCGCCCCCTTGCCTTGTGATTGAATAAGTGCAGGTCGCCGGTGAGTGGCTGGCAGTTGCCCGCACTCTGGCAAGCTCTCCCTTTTGAGGCTTGACGTGCTTTGAGAGAACATCAAGCGTCAAGCTCAGCGGTGTCGAAGGCTGAGACTGCACCAGGAACGTGACGGTCCGCTCGGTGGCAAGCTGCGGGTTGCGCTCGACTCGGACGTAGAATGTGTGCGACCCTTCAGCGAGCGGGGCATCAGGAGCGTAGTCAAAGGTGAGGCGCTCGAAGACCGGGTCTTCCAGGCTCAGCCGGCTGTCGATGGAGGTGCGGTCGAAAATATCGACCCCGTCGAGTTGCACGATGGTTTCGCCCAACTCGATCGGGATCTCCCGTATGCTCCCCCCATTGGCACGCACCTGGAGACGGACCTCATTGGGGCTGAGCAACTGGCCCTCGGACGGGAAAACGATTTCGACGTTGGGAGGAGTCTCTTCCCAGGTCGGGGCTGAGTCAAGAATGAAGCTCAGCGGGTAGGTCCGCTTGGTGCTCGGAAAGGTCGAGCGCACGAACTCCGCCATGTACAGGTTTGCGGGCGCACTGTTCATGTAGATCATGGACAACTCGTTCCAGAATCGCATCGGGTACAGGGCGCGGAGCTCTGGGGACACTCTGGGCCGCTCACCGGCCAGGACCGACTGGTGGCTTACCCCTGTAATGTCGGATGCAATTCGATTGACTTCTTCCTCGATTTGCTGTGGATCCGAGACATCAAGCTTGATCAGTTCGATCTTAGCCTCGACCCAATACTGGGTTTGAGGAAAGGCATCGATCACGCGTTGGTACTGCTGACGTATGTCTGCCCGGGTCTCGTCATCAAGTACGATGTCGCGCAGGCTCTGACCGGTCTCGATGCCTCGGCGATAGATGTAGAGTTTCTCGAGGTTAGCGGCCAGGGCGATTCTGGCGATCGCTTCCATCTCCTGTCCCGAGCTTTCCTCGGCAATTTCTCTCAGCATGGTCAAGCCATGAGGATCGAGGTATTCTAGATAAGCGCTAGCCTCGCTGTACTTCTCGTGACCCAGATAGGCAGGTCCAAAGAGACTGTCTTCGGTTTCGTGGGGCAATCTGTGATGCCGCTCGGAATCGCCTTCTTGAGCCGGCGAACTCGTTGGGAGCAGAAGTGCAATCAGAGTCGTCAGGCTGAGCAGCAGACAGACCTGCAGGAATCTTACAAGCTTCATTTCTCCAGGATCCTCACCTTCCTAGCTGAGTCCTCATCGGGGAAAGTTCAACGATGATTGGACGAGGTCTACCCGTGCTCCACGCGTTTTGCGAAGCTTGTCAAACCCTTCCCGCCAAAAGAACTCCGGCTTCCAGTGGCTCCGATGAACGCGATAGATCTGTCGACGTGCAAACTGGGTACGCTGCTGATTGAAATCGACCCGAATGAAATAGTAGTAATCATCGGTCACCGCGCAGGCGTTGGAGGTTTCCACCCCTCCGTCTCCAACCCAGAAGGGGCGCGAGAGATTGGCCTCGAGCCAGGCGATTGCCAGCCTTTCCGGATCGCGACCGGCGAAAGCGGCGCGCCGGTCATAGAAGGCTTTCACGATTTCCTCGTCCTCAGGTTCACGATCGCTTACTCCTGCCAGGGGGGCGCTCCCGTTGTAGCCCAGGAGGACTCCTCCGGGCGCCAGCCGCTCGTGCCATTTCCTGCCGTAACCGACTGAACTAAAGTCATTGTCGCTGAGGTCCTTGTTGTAGATCGAGTTGTAGTTCCCAATATCTGCCACCGAGCAACCCGCAAAGATGGCCAGCTTTACATTGCGGCTCCAGTTGACGTCGCCAGGAGCATACCCGTCCAGTAAACCCTTGTCGTGCCAGCCGTGAGCAGACACATACCACGTATTGGCCTGATTGGGCACTCGGCACCAGGCGTGTTTGCGGCCTCGAGGATCCAGTGCCAGCAGCGTCTCGAAGCCGGCCGAGCTCAAGGAGGTATGGGAGGTCACGACCCCGGCCGGGTAGCTGAGCCCCGGGCCGTTCTCGTTGAGATTGCGCTTGGTGGCGCGACCGAGCTCGCGGTTGCCGAGGCTTGTCTCGCGTTCGATGAACGCCTCGCTGTCTCGCCAGTTCAGCAAGTCGTGGTGGTATGTGCCTTCGTAGACGCCGTCGCTGGTCGCATCGTAGGAGCTGAAGGTATCTTCTGTCCGCTCCTGCAGCTTCAGCTGATGGGCGGACGGGTCGGAGGTCGGGCCGATGCGAGCCACACCGCGATAGGCGTTGGCATACCAGTCATGGCGCTCCGGGTCGGGAGCGACGGTTCCCGCAAATTCCAGCGGAACGCGGATACCGCCGGGAGCTGATTGGCTGAGCTTTACGAAGATATCCCCAGGTTGCGGTTTTGAGGTCCCAACGATGACCTGGATATCGACCTTCTGAGGAAGAAGGTTACCGTTCTTGTCTCGGCTCAACTCGAGGAACTCGTTGTTGGACAGACCTCGGAAGCGGGCATCGGCGATCTCGAACGGCGGAAGGATCGCGATCGGCTCGTGGCTCGGAAAGGGGGGGTCCTGGGGCTTGGGCTCCGACGAGCCGATGAGTGCGCCCGCTTCGTTGTAGAGCTCGATCTGGAACTGCTCGCCTTGATCGTCTCCACCGACGGTCAGGAGAGCAGACGTGACGGTCGACAGCATGATAGGACCGCCCTGCGCATTCACCTTCGTCTTTTCCCTGACGTGAAGGATCAGAGTTGCTCTGTAGGTCCCTGGCGGGCCCTCCAGGCCGTCCTCAGTAAGGCCATTCCAGGGGATGCTCAGGTCGAAGCTCTCGCTGAAGTCCTGCCAATCGCCGTTGGATTCGAGATAGGTGGTCCCGTCGGTCTCGGGGTCTTCCGGGTCGGGCCCGCTCAGCGTGAGCTGCCAGCTGACTTGAGGCTCGTCGAAGAAGAAGCTGACCACGTTGGCACGAAACGTCGAGCCCGCTCCCGGCTCGGTCGGGTCCGGATCGAATCGGGCGTTCTCGACGTACAGCTGGCGGATCTTTGCGGGAACCTCGCCTCCACCCAGAGCCTTGATGTAGACGGGAACAAGCCCTCCGCTCGGATAAGAGGCCGCCCGCCCTTCGACCGAGTAGGTGAAAGTCGTCTGCGCTTCGCGCGCCCGGAGGTAATGCTCCCGTGATTGGTACTCGAGCCCCTCCTGGGCTGGCGCGAGCCGGAGCTTCCCGCCCGGCGCGAGGACCCGCGCTGAAATCTGCAGGGTATCGGGATCCCAGGTGAAGCTGGCCGTCGAACCACCATGATAGGGGCGGCTCTGGTTCGGTCCCTCGGGTGGGAAGTAGGTCCCGGCTGGAAAGGCGGCTCGCCAGCCGGGATCGTTGGCATCGACGCTGGGCGAGCCAAAGTCCCATCTCAGGTGATTTTGGAAGCTGATAGGCTCAAAGGAGGTTGTCTCAATGGTCGGCCAGGGCTGGTCCCAGACGAGGCTCCGTTGAATGTACGTTTCGTCGATCTCGATCTCTCCATCAACGACCATGGTCAATCGGTAGGCTCCCGATACCGGGTGCCGCAGCAACGGCATCAGCATCAGGCTGGCATCCTGGGGCCCGGTGTTGGCGTAGGACCCGGTCGCAAGGTCGAGGAGCGGTCGTCCGTTGACGCTGATAACACCGGCTATGGTGCCCGGATTGCCCAGGGTGACCTGAAGGTCCATGTCCATGACCAGCTCCTCGGTAGCAACAGGGAAGGACAACCCGATGTCGGGGCCCGGCAGGTTGCTCAGGGGCTGAACGGCCACAATGCTAGGTTGTTCGCCATCGGGGAACGTCCAGGTGATGGTGACGCGGTGGCTTCCAGACTCTGTGAATCGAACTCCGAGAGGCCCGATCCCGTTATGGGTGGTGCGGCCGAAAGCTTGCTCAGGAGTGTAGCCCACGAAGGGTGGACTGTCGCCCTGGAGGCGAACGGTGCTGTAGGCGAGAGTGGGATGATTCTCCTGCGAGGCGACCGTCAACTGGTAGAGGTGACTTCGTGGATCCTGATCGTCGTGGCGTTCCGAGGGCGGCGCTACTTGCTTCGATCGGCTCGCTTTCAAGAGAAGGGAATTCCTCTCTTGATTGGACACCGCTCCCGGTGTTACGTCTACGAAGTCATCTTCTGCCGGAGCTACAAGGCTCAGTGTGGCGGCGCTTCGGAAGTTGCCGCTCAGGGCCGGGAAGGCCGGCTCAGGAGCTAAGCTCCCCCCCCCCCGGCTAGTTTCAAAGCTCGAGCCTGAGCAACCATGCGAGAACGCAAGGACGAGAATGAGAAAGAGTCGGCCCCACGGTCCGAGCGCTCGAGTCACTTTGCTTCGCCCTCCCCTTTGAATCCAACAGGATGGATTTCGGTGCAGACGAAAACCCACCCTGTTGAGCTGAATTCAACACGAATCGGAACGAATCGATATCGGGCTTTCGCCGATTGTTGCGGCCCGGTCGCTACTCGGGGTGCAGGCTACTTGTCCTGCTGATACACCGGCGAGGGCGGGGGAGGAGCCCCCACCAGCTGGGCCACGATGGTCTGGAACTGGTGCACCCACTGGTCCACCGAGCTGTCCATCTCGGCCTGCAGCTCCTTGAGCTCGTCGTGCGTCTTGACGGCCTTGATGCGCACCTTGAAGTCGTCCACCTTGCGCGTCAGGGCCAGGAAGCTCTCCCGCGTCGCTTCGTCGGGATGCCAGCCGGCAATCTCGCGCACCAGCCGATCCTGTTTCTGGTTCAGCTCGTCCACCTGGCGGCGCAGCTGCTCGGCCATCACCATGTTGTTGGCTGCCGCCAGCATACGGGAATTCTTCTCAAGGTCAGTGCTGACCGTGGCCAGCAGCTTGACTTTGCTCATCACGACTTCCCGCTCTGGTAATTGACTCATAAGATTCAGTGCCGGCCGATCTCCCTTCGCCGGTATGACCCGGATCAGGTCGTGAGGGTCTGCCTTGATAGGCACTCTCAGCCGGTCGCGAAACCGACTCCCCTGACCGTACGGCAAGGGTTTATTCCCTCTGTTCGGTGTGGAATTCCTTTCAGAAGGAAGGAGGGGGGTGGGGATTGCCCCCCGGGAGCGCGAGAATTTGCCCGTCCTTCAAAGCACTGACGGTCTCGGTGAGGGTGTGGACGTAATCCACCCAGGCCAGGCTGCTTTGCTCGAAGATCTCTCGCGCCTGCTCGACCCGGTCATATTCCAGGTAGGCCGCGCGCAGGTCCTGAGAGGCCGCCTCTCGCAGCAGGGTGAGGCGGGCGCGGGACATCTGAGCGTTGGGGACCTCCAGCCACCGCAGCACCTTCATCGAGGTGGCGCTCTCCTCCAATTCCCAGGGGGGCGAGGCGGGTGGCTCCAGCGCCGTCCCAGCCTGTCCTCCACCGGCCTGCCGTAGATAAAAGGAGGCTTGCTCGAGATACTCCTCCAGCATTTCCTGGCCCAGCTTTGTTTCCGCCAGGCGCCGATCATAGGCGTCCAGGGCCCGATCGCGGCGCTTGAGGAAGGCCACGCCCGCGTAAAGCCGCGTGGGCGCGCTCTGGCCGGCCTCGCCCAGGGCCTCGCTCAGACGCTGCTCGAGCATCGGCGGCATGTCGGTCAGTTGCAGCTCGGCTGCCACCCGGTCGGCCCGCGAGCGGGTCTCGTCGGAGAGCAGGAACCCCAGCCGCGAGCGCTGCTCCAGAGCCTGGGGTGTCAGGCTGGCCAGGGCGGTGGCGGTCGACAACAGCAGAACCAGGAGCCATCTCATCGCCGGGCCGGTTCGACACTGGCAGGGCTGCTCCCCTCAGAGCCTAATCATGCTTTTTTATGACAGACACGTTCCATTTCGAGGCTCCCTTCCCGGCCGGGGGCGACCAGCCGCGCGCCATTGACGAGCTGGTGGCCTCGGTGCAGGCTGGCAACCGATTCACCACCCTGCTGGGGGCCACCGGCACGGGCAAGACCTACACCATGGCCCGGCTGATCGAGCGGCTCAACCGTCCCTGCCTGGTCATGAGCCCCAACAAAACCCTGGCGGCCCAGCTCTGCTCGGAGTTTCGTGAGTTCTTCCCCCAGAACGCGGTGGAGTACTTCGTCTCCTACTACGACTACTACCAGCCCGAGGCTTACATCGCCGGCTCGGATACCTATATCGAGAAGGATTCCAGCATCAACGACGACATCGATCGCCTGCGCCACTCGGCCACCCAGGCTGTGATGGAGCGGCGCGACGCCCTGGTGGTGGCCTCGGTCTCCTGCATCTACGGCCTGGGCTCGCCCGAGGACTACCGCGAGATGCTGCTGGTCTTCCGACCCGGCGAGGAGTTCACCCGTCAGGAGGTGCTGCGGCGCCTGGTGGACATGCACTTCAGCCGTACCCCGGCCACCCTGACCCGGGCCACCTTCCGCTTTCAGGGCGAGGTGCTGGAGATCCACCCGGCCGACGAGGAGAAGATCTACCGCATCGAGTTCTTCGGCGACGAGGTGGAGCGGATGTCGGTCTACGATCCGCTCACCGGCGAGGTGCTGGGCCAGCCCCGGCGAGTGGTGATCTACCCCGCCACCCACTACGTCACCCCGCGCGACAAGCGCGATGCGGCCGTGGCCCGCATCGAGGCCGAGCTCGACGAGCGCCTGGCCCAGCTCAAGGCGGAGGGCAAGCTGCTCGAGGCCCAGCGGCTGGAGATGCGCACTCGCTACGATCTGGAGATGATCCAGGAGATCGGCTACTGCAACGGCATCGAGAACTATTCGCGCCACCTCACCGGCCGGGCCGCGGGCGAGTCGCCCTACACCTTGCTCGACTACTTCCCACAAGACTTCGTGACCCTGATCGACGAGTCGCACGTGGCCGTGCCCCAGATTCGAGCCATGCTGCACGGCGACCGCTCCCGCAAAGGACCCCTGGTGGACTTTGGCTTTCGCCTCCCCTCGGCCTTCGACAATCGCCCGCTCTCGTTCGACGAGTTCATGGAGCGGGTGGGCCAGGTGGTCTTCGTCTCGGCCACTCCGGCCGAGCTCGAGCGCAAGATCTCCAGCGTGATCGTGCAGCAGATCATCCGTCCCACCGGCCTGGTGGACCCCATGGTGGTGCAGCGCCCGGTGGAGGGCCAGGTGGACGACCTGCTGGCCGAGATCCGCGAGCGGGCCGCCCGACAGGAGCGGGTGCTGGTCACGGTGCTGACCAAGAAGATGGCCGAGGACCTGACCGATTACCTGGCCGGGGTGGGGGTCAGGGTGCGCTATCTGCACTCTGAGATCGACACCTTGAGCCGAATCGAGGTGCTGCGCGACCTGCGCCTGGGCCACTATGACGTGCTGGTGGGCATCAATTTGCTGCGCGAGGGGCTCGATCTGCCGGAGGTATCCCTGGTGGCCATTCTGGACGCCGACCAGGAGGGCTTCCTGCGCAGCTCCACCTCGCTCATCCAGACCATCGGTCGAGCGGCCCGCAACGTGAGCGGCACGGTCATCTTGTATGCCAACAAAGAGACCGAGGCCATCCAGGTGGCGGTGGAGGAGACCAGGCGTCGGCGCGAGATCCAGCTGGCCTATAACGCCGAGCACGGCATCACGCCCCAGACCATCCGCAAAGCCGTCAACGACATTCTGGACACGCTGGCCCCCGGTGGCGCCCCCACCCGCACCGCCGTGCGGGTGGAGAACAAGCACGAGCTGGGCATCGGCGAGCTGCAGGCAGCCGTGACCAGGCTGCAGGAGGCCATGGTGGAGGCGGCTCGCAACCTCGAGTTCGAGACCGCGGCCGCGCTGCGAGACGAGATGATCGAGCTGAAGATGGCCCTGGCCAGAAAGCTGGAGGGCCTGCCGGTGGGGGAGGCCATGGAGATGGTGGATCAGGGCCTGCTCGACGGGGTCAAGTTCTCCAAGAGCGGCGTGCGCAAGGCTCCCCCGAAGGCGGCGGCCCCGGGCGAGGCCGGCTCGACCCCGCTGGGCTCGCGCCTGGGAAGGGCGCGCAACAAGGCCGTCAAAGCGGCTCGCAAGCGCTGAGCGCCCATTTCAGGCGAGTCCGTTGATCAAGCCGACCCGCAGGCCCTGAGCACGCGTTCGTGCAGACGGTCGAACCAGGCCTTGAGCAGGCGGTCGTTCCAGGAAATGAGCCAGGAGAACAGCAAAATGCGGTAGATGCCGCTCCTTCTCACCTTGACCGAGCGCCAGCTGGCTTGCTCATTGAGCAGCGCCAGCGTCTCCAGGCCGATCAGGATGGGCCACAGCACCGCCAGCCGCAGTCTGGTGCATCGCGTTGGCAGGGCCAGGGCGTAGCCCTCGGCGGCCCGAAAGTGGTCCAGGGCCACCCGGGTCCAGCTTGCTCGTAGCTCGAGCGCCTCCAGGGGCGCGACCCCCAGCTTGTCCAACTCGGTACGGGGCAGGTAGCAGCGCCCGTTCTGCAAGTCTTTGGGCAGGTCGCGCAACACATTGGTCAGCTGCAGGGCCTGGCCGAAGCTGACCCCGAGTCGGCTCATTGCCTCCAGGTCGAGGTGGCGCAAGGCGGGGTGGTGCAGCAGGGTGATCTTCGTCCAGAACGGCCCCACGCAGCCGGCCACCAGGTAGGTGTAGCGGTGCAGGTCGTGCTCGTCCTGGATGGGGCGGCCTTCGAGGTCTTCCAGCATCCCCCGGGTCAGGGTTTCCAGAACCTCGCGGGCTGCCTCGAGCTCGGCCAGAGGCAGGCTTTCGAGCAGCTCGAGCACCATGGGGAGACAGAGCAACAGGCGACGCTCGCCGGCGTCTTGCTGGCGGTTGGCCACCCTGGCGACCAGCTGCTCCAGGCATTCGGGGTCGCGCTCACCCTTGATGAGGGCGCGCAGCCGGACGAGGAACTGGAGGCGTTCCTCGCCGGGCAGCGCGTTGGTGTCAGCAATGGTATCGGCCGCCCGGGCCACCAGGTAAGTGACGCCCAGGGTCTCGCGGCTGCGGCGCGGCAGAATGCGCAGGGTCAAGTAGAAGGCCCGCGAGACCTCGCGCAGCACTTCACCCAGCAGCCATTCGCGCTCGCTGGCGAGCACAGCTTACTTCTTGCCGGGAAGTTCCACCAGGGTGACTTCGAAAACGAGGTCGGCGTTAGGCGGGATGGGTCCACCCGGGGTGCCCTGCTCACCGTAAGCGAGCTTGGAGGGGATGTAGAGACGGCGGGTCTCGCCCACCTTCATTCCCTGCAGGCCCTCATCCCAGCCCGGGATGACGTTGCCCTGCCCGAGCGGAAACTTGATCGGCTCGCCGCGGGTGAGGCTGCTGTCGAAGGGGGTGCCATCGGTGAGCCAGCCGGTGTAGTGGGCGCTGACCATGTCGCCGGCGGCGGCGGTGCCCTTGTCGGTGCCTTCGATCAGCACAGTGTAGCTGAGCCCGCTCTCGGTCTTTTTCTTGCCGGTCTCGCCCTTCTTGGGAGGCACGGGCTTGGAAGGGTCGTGCTTGCTGGTTTCGCCGGGACTTGGGTCGGGGGAGGGGCTGGCATCCGGGCTCGAGCTGGCGGCCGGGCTGGCCTCGTCGCCGGGGGAGGCAGCCACGTCCGAAGGGCTCGGGCTGGCGTCAGCGGGCGCCGTGGTGGCGGGAGTTCGGGGGGTGGAAGCGCCGGTGGTCTCCCCCGTGGAGGGGGGCTGGCCGCAACCGAGCGTCAGAAGGCCCAGGCTGAGGGCCAGGAGAGTGCGTTTCATGGGGATTCCTTTCGCGTTGTGACGATTGAGGGGGGCAGCCTTCGCGGCCGGTGGGAGGAGTCCTACGGGATGTGTCACGGGTCGAAGCGACGGATCTCGGGCAACCGATCGGTGATGGATCAAGACCACGGCTGCGCGGCCAGAGCCATCGAGCTCGCGCAAGCCGTGGCAACCTCCTGCAGCTATGGAGAACAGGCGCAGGGCTACCTCCGGATATATCCGTAGGTTTACACTTCTCGGTTCTGGAGGGTCCCCTCAAGCGACCGGGGAATCCGTGCCCATGCTCTGGTTGCGCCGGCTGCTCGTGCTGATCGCTCTGGTCGTGGTGCCGCTGGGATTCTTGCAAGTCTATCTGGTGAGCTACAAGGTGTCGGACCCCAAGAAGGCCGAGCAGATCTATCGCGACGCGACTGCTCGCCGGATGGCGGTGGCCCCATCGGCCGGGCCCCTGGCTTCGCTCCTGGCGAAGGGCTCGGGGGCTGACGCCCTGGTAGAGTTCAGCTCCAAGTCCAGCCGGCTGAAAAAGGACACCCTCGCTGACCCGGCTTTCCAGGCTGCCCGGGCCCGCTTCGAGAGCGTGATGCCGGCGCTGGAGGCGGCCGCTCTCGACCCGGAGCAGGCCTGGCCGAATCCGGATTGGCCCCTCGGGGTGCTCACAGTGCCCTTGCTCGAGTCGCGCAATCCGTTTCTCAGCCTGTCCGTGCTGTGCCAGGCCCAGCTCCTCGAGGGCCAGCCTCGCGAGGCGTTCAAGACGGCCCTGCTAAGTTACCGTCTGGCCGCCCCTCTGACGCGCCAGGGTCCTCTTATTCGAGCCATGGCGGGCCAGATGACGCTGCGTGTCGCCTGCTCGAGCTTGAATCTGGTATTGCTTGAGAAGCTCGAGCCCGCTGATTACGACGCTGCAATCAAAGCTCTGGAGCCGCAGGGGCCAGCCCAATTGCTGGAGGTGGCCGATCTGGAGTATGCCTGGGCCCTGGACTACCTGGCCGCGTCCTCGCCCTCCCAACTCGTGGAGGGCACCGGCGTGAGCTGGGTGCACCGGGGGCTCATCTACCTCCCTGCCTATCGGGAGCGTGAGCGCAAGATCGTTCGGGAGTGTTACCTGCTGGCGCGCTCCAGCCTGGAGACGGGCCGCGATAACCCTCAGCTCTCCAGCCAACTGGCCGCTCGGGCTCCCTATCTGGCCATTCCTGACCAGGGCTGGCTGGACTGGAACGCCGTCGGACAGAGCTTCCGCTACCAGTGGACCCGCATCGAAGGCCTCCGCGCGGTGGCCGCAATCCAGCTCTACCGCTCGCGCCACGGCGACTATCCCGTCGCACTGGCCGACGCGCTGGGTCCCGCCCCCCGAGACTGGCTTGGCGGGCAGTTTGTCTATGAGCGAACCCAGAGCGGCTTTCGTCTGCTCTCCTCTTACCCGCCCGAGCCACGCTTTCCTGGTTTGAGCTTCGCTCCATTCGAGTGGGAGTGGTAAATGACTGACCAGGCCAATCCCTCGGCGGTTGCCCTCCTCGCTGGTGTCGGAGCTGATGCCACCGTCCACGCCGGCCACCCGGGTCCACGGAACTACCTGTTGTCCCACCTGAGCCGGCGATACCAGACAACCTGGTAGCGGCCAACCGAGCATCCCAGCCGCTCGGCTTCTCGCACGCCAGTTCGTCCTCGGTGGGGACAAACTGGTCTGGCCACCCGCTCGCAGACCCACACCGCCGCAAGCAGCCGAGTCGCCCATTCGAACAGAGTTCAGCTTGAACCCTGTTCCTCGGACTTAGGCCTGTTCGATTCGCGGTCAGTCTCAGTTCAGACGGGGGAGGGCTTGTGAAATTCTTCTCAAGCCCTCCACGGGTAGGATGATCCTACCTGACGGGTGGGTGATTCCGGCTATTCATCGAACCTCAGCCAGCTTGAAAGACTCCAAACCTCCGCCCGCTTCGGCATGAAATCCTTTTCAAACGAGTTTCTCCCGTCCTCACGGCAATCCCGCATAAAGTCTGAGATCTCGAACACTTGTTGGCTTGTGCGTTCCCGACCCCGATGCTAGTATCCGGGTGTAAGACCTCGTTGCGAACGGAGGAACCAGAACCCGAATCAGACATTTGCATCATCCGTAGCCGGTCGCCCGGCGCGCTTCCCAAGCGCCGGCAGCGATTGGCAAAGCCGCCTGCCCCGCCTCGTGCGGAATTCAGGCGAGCGGAACACCGGCTCGTCCGGTGTTGGGACACTCGAGCTTGACGGTTACCCCGACTTGTCGCGGCGACCGCCCTCTCGGACCCTCTCGAACCAGCCTGCTTCGGCAGTGCCCCGAGAGACTGCTGGCTCCGGCCAGCGCTGAACGTCAGGCCCCTCGTGGGTCGCTCTCCGCGCAGCGCTCCTGCGCGAACCCGTTGGCGACGGTCGACGGTGACGCAGCCCGAGAGCCCGCTCCTCGGAGCGGTTCAACTCAAGAAAGCCAGACGCGCTCAACTTCGGTTGCAGCAGCGTAGCCGCCTCCACATCCGGTTTCTTCGGAAACCCCTTCGGGCTTCGGCCCGAGGCCACCCGCGGCTCCAGGCCGCGACGTGCGGGATGGATCGGACCTCTTCGGAGGTTGCCCGAGAATCAACTCGGGTCCCCACCGCCCTTGGGCAGTGGGATTACGGTCAGCGTTCTGGTCTCTGATGGCCAGATGCGGCGGCTCGACTCTCCGTGGGCCTCCCTTAGCGGGGATGCCCCTGTCGAGCCCCTAGGAGTCGGTCTTTGCCCCTCTTCGGAGAGGTGATGCTCCCCCGGGAGCCAGTGGCAGTGCCCCACGGCAGCTTCTTCGGAAGCCGCAATGTTTCGCTCATAAGTCCTGACACGGCAAGCGTGCAGCCAAGCAGTCTACGATTTCAGAGGTCTCACGGCTCAACGAAATCGGCGCCGGATTGGTACACAGCCGCGGAGTTGTCCAACTTCTCAGCTTGCTGAAAGACTACGAAGCAGATGTCGAGCGTCTCAGGGCGAAAGCCTCGCGCGGGTTTTTGGAAGAGTTCATACCACGAGGTCTTACTCTTTTTTGAAGGGTCCGGCTCAAGCCGGGCCCTTCTCCTGTAAGCCAGGCGCGGCGCGTTAGCGGCAGGACTGGCGCACTCTCCCGCCACGCATGAGTTGCGTGCTCCCCGCTGGAGAAGCTCATCGCTCGCCAGGCCCGCCGCAGGTGTGAGTCTGCCCTTCTCGCTGGCGAAGCTCAGTGATCCGAGCCCGCAGCGTGCTTGTATTCGGCGCTTCCCGCGGAGAAGCTCTGACCCACGCACCCCGCCTCACCGAGCCTCACCGCACCGGGCAGGATTCCCCCCGGGGACCACGCACCCCGCTCGTCGAAACTACCGGGTGTGCAAACCCCTCCGCTTGGTCTGAACAGCCCGTTGCCTGCCTCGGTGTCGTCCGCCCCGTCCGGTGCCAGACAGGCCGAGGGGCCCACCGACACCACTCTGCTGGAAGGGGATTCTGAGGTCGCCCGGAGCGCTCGACTGGCCCTCAAGCTGACCTCCCGGCTCGAGCCTGACCGGCATGCCGCCTTTTCCGGTGATCTGATGGCGAGCCTGAGCCAGGTCGATTGCAGCCAGGTGGCCGGGTTTCAAGCCTCCCTGGGCAGCCAGCTGCTCAAGCTGGGCGTGGCCGACGACCTGGCCTCCCTGGTGAGCTCTCAGCGGGCTCGCAGTTCCGCTGAAGCCGACTATCATCGATTCCTCGGGCAACTCGCCGAACTGAGCCAGAGCCCAGCCTCGCTGGACACGCTGGCCGAGAGAGTCAAAGAGCTGCGCGACCATCTTCTTCCCGAGGAGGTGGCCACCCACGTAGGTCCGCGCTTCTTCGGACTGGTATCGGAAAGCTTGCTGGACGATCCGGCCAGCGCGGCCATCAACAGGGTCTGTCTGGGGGCCGCCCGCCAGCATTGCGAGGAAAACCTTCCGCGTGGACAGGACCAGCACCGGGAGGGGCTGGCTCACCTGGCGGTGGGCGAGCGTTTGAAGCAGCTTCCCCTGAGCCAGGCCGCTCAGGACCGAGTGGACACGGCCGTCCTCAGCGCCATGCGGCAGATGCTGCCGGCCGGTGGAGGCACGTTGGCCCGGATCGCTCTCGATTGCGACAAGACCGACAATCCTCAGCCGCCCCTCAGTGGGCCGGATCGGCAGGCCCTGAACCAGTTCGTGCTGGCCGAGCTCAGCGAGAAGCCAGGCTGGCACTCCCCCTGGATGGACTTTCTGCAGGCTGTTACCCAGGCTGATCGGCCCGGCCCGGAAGGGTCCAGCTTCTTCTCGCGCCTGGTGCTCGAGAGCGTAGCCGGGCTGCGGGACCCTGCCGTAGTCTCGATCCGCGGGCCGCTGAGAACCTTCCTCGAGGGCTGCCCTGAGGAGCAGTTGAAGACGGTCTGGGCCGCCCTGGGTCGGCTGAGGAAACAGACGCCCGAGCCGCTGGCCCCGGCCCAACTTGCGCTGGATTTGATGGAGTCGTGTCACAGAGCGAGCCAGCGCATCCAGGTGTTGGAGCTGGCCCTGAGCGACCTGCAGAGCCTGCCCTCGCCAGCGGTCGGTTCCATCCTGCAGGGTATCGAGACCCGCCTGGCCGCCACCGGGGAGCCGGGTGAACGAGTGGTCATCCTGCGCGAGGGGTTGAGGACGCTGCTGGAGTTGCGCGACGACCCTCACTTCAAGGCTCTGCTTGAGAACCAGCGGGCGGTCACTAGTGGGGTGCAGGATCAGGGCCCGGTGCTGCGCATCGGTTCGACCTTCCTGCGCAAACGTCAATAGCTCACCTTGCAGGCAGCTCTTCCCCTGCTCAGCTCAGAAGCAGTTGCCGACCCAGGTCGGCCAGACGTGTCAACCCTTCTCCCGCCTTGCGCTCGAAACGGAGGGCGAAGCTCTGGGCTAGCTGGCGCGCGCTCTGGCGGCCATCGGCCCGGTTGAGCAGAAACGCGTTCTCGGGCGAGAGGTAGAAGTCTCCCAGCCGACAGGCCGGATCGCGAAAGACGAAGCCTTCTCCGTTGCGGGCATCCAGCATCAGCCGCTGGCAGCCGGGCGTCCAACTCGGTCTCCAGCCCGGGTCGGGGGGCCGGGAGAAGCGCTCCTGAGCATCCAACCAGTCCTCCACCCAGGATGAGAGCGAGCCGGAGGGCAGGTTGAGGTGGCACTCGGTGCGCCAGCCCGGGAGCCCGGGCTCGAGGCGGCGTACGTAGAAGAGGCCCAACTCGACCCCTTCGATCCCGTTCGCCTCGTAGCTGTCCAGCCAGGTCTCGAACTCCCGGCGATAGGCCGCTGCGCCCTCCTCCACACCCAGCTGGGTGGCGAACTGGCCCGGGGTGTCGATGTGGCCGGCGATCATCTCGTCCCGGTCCAGGGGGGCCATCATCAGGTAGGCCAGGCCCCAGCCGTCTGCCCCTCCCAGCCAGCTCTCCACCCGATCGAGCAGGTGGCTTCCCCGGATGACCGGGTGCTGGCTCACCAGGGCCAGGGTGCCGCCCACCTCCAATCGCTCGGGCAGCCCTCGCACGATGGCCTCGGTAATGGCCTCCCCGGTCTCGCCGCCGGGCCGGAAGAAGGCCAGGTCGCCGCGCGGCGTGGGAACAAAAGGCGGGTTGGCGGTGATGAGGCCGAAACGCCCTTCGGGAAGGGGATCGTAGAGGCTGCCCTGCACGAAGTTGCAGACCGCTCCCTGGCCGTTCATCAGGGCATTGATCCGACTGATGTGCAGCGCTCGAGGATTGATGTCCACCCCCCAGGCCTCGGAGGCGTGGGACGCCGCCAACACGGCGTGAACCCCCGAGCCGGTGCAAAGGTCCAGCGAGCGGCCCACAGGTTTTCGAGGAGCGCAGCGGGCCAGGCCCAGGCTATCCGAGCCCAGCCAGTAGACCTGATACTGAGGGTCTCCCACGGGGGCAAAGAGGTCGGTGAAGAGGTAGCGGCCCAGACAGGGGAACAGAAGGGCCCGGGCTTTGACACCCTCAGGGCTATCCTGCACCAGGTCCAGTCGCTCCAGCACGGCCAGGGCCTGGGCTCCCAGCAGATCTTCCAGCAGAGCCCGAGGACGGGTCTGGCCCAGGAACCAGAAGCTGCCCAGGTGGGCCAGCGGGGTATCTTGCTGGCACCGAGCCAGGGTGCGGGCGCCGATCCCATCGCGCAGCACGTAGAGATCGCACAGCTCGAACAGGTCGGCCAGCTCACGCTCGTGGTAGCCGGCCGCGCTCAACCTGGCGGGCAGGCTGCGCAGGTGGGCCTGCTGGCGCTGGCTGAGCTTCATACGACCAGCACCCTTCGGCCCAGCTCGGCCAGGCTCTCGGCCGCCTGCGAGCGCGTCAGAGCGTACTCCTCGGCGCAGGCTTTCACCAGCTCCTCGGCTGACCTCGTTCCGTCGCTTCGGTTGAGCAAGAAGGCGCTGGCCGGGTCGAGCACGGCGCTCTGGAAGCCCCGGGTGAAGTCGGCATAGCCCAGGCCGCTGCGCGAGTCCAGAAAGAGACGCTCGGTGTAGCTCCAACGGGGGCGCCAGCTCGCCAGTGGAGGCGCCTGGCTGAAGCGCTCCTGGGCTTCGAGCCAGGCGTCCACCAGGTCGGAGATCGGCTTCTGGGGAGGAGTGATGGTCAGGCAGGTGCGCCAGCCCGGACGAGAGCTCTCCAGCCGGCGGATGAAGAGCAGGCTCTCGGCCGCTCCCTGAAAACCGGCCTGCAGGCCGGCCATATCGAAGCCCAGGTCGCTCAGAGGGGTCTTGAGGCTCAGAGCTCGCCGGGAATGCTCCAACTGGGCCAGCCCCCAGCCGTTCTGCCCCCCCAGCCAGCGCTCGGCCCGGTCGAGCAGGGGCTGGTCGGGGATGAGCTGGCGCACCGCCAGAGCCAGCGTGCCGCCCACCTCGAGGCGCTGAGCCAGCTCACTCACCAGCGGCGAATCCTCGGACAGGAAGGGGAGTCGGGCGGTGATCAGGTGGAAGGTGCCCGGGATCACCTCCTCCATGGCCGCGAACCGGCAGGAGTCTTCCCGGTCGTTGAGCAGCGCGTTGAGCAGGCTCAGGGGGGTGACCCGGCGTCCCCATGACTTGCGGTGGTGCCCGGCGTTCAGCACGGTCTGCACGCCGCAGCCGGGGTTCAGGTCGACCGCCTCCTCTCCGGACGTTCGGGGAGCTGTCAGGGCCAGGGCATACTCGGGCGCTGACAACCACGGGGTGTTGCCCGGGCTCAAGACGGGGTCGGCCAGGTAGTAGCCGCCCAGCAGCGGATACAAGCTGGCCCGGGCCCGGAACGTCCCACTCTCCTCTTGCACAAGGCCCTGCTCTACCAGCGTCTCGAGGGCCTCGGACCCCATCAGGTCGACCATCTCGCAGCGTGGGGCGGGCTCAAGCAAGAGCCAGAAGGCGATCAATCGGGCCGCCGGCGAGCCCTCCCTCTGGCAGCGACGCACCAGGGCCGGGAGAAGCTCGGGGGTGATGTCCAGGATGCCTCGCTTCAGGATGGGGCGCAGGGCCGGCGCTTCGTAGCCGGCCGCCTGTAAGCTCGAGGTCAGGCCGGCCAGCGAGCGGCGGAGAGTGGTCACCCGGGGTGCTTTCGAACCGCGCCCTCGACCGACCTCCAGGAAACCGCAAGCGGCACACGTGCCAGCTCGAGCAGACCCCACGCAAGGCTTTTCCAAAGATCGCCGCCCTAAGATGTCCTCAGAGAAACTCGAGGAGGTGGCGATGGATCAGAGCACGATTCTCAACACCCTGCTGAGCCTGGTACAGATTTCCCGCGAAGCCAGCTTCGCCCCCCAGATGCTCAGCCAGGTCATCGGTCAACTGATGGAGTGGCTCGAGGACCGTTATGAAGAGTTCCGCTCCCTCGAAGGTCACGCCAGCGGCGTCAAAGTGCTCAACTGCATCGAGTTGTTCCATCTGAGCCTGCAGCATCTGTCCGACTTTCAGCATTCGCCTTCGCCAGGCAAGCTGGAAAGGTGCCTGGCGCTGGCTTACCAGGCCGAGGATGAGCTCTCCGAGGTGACCGATTCCCAGGTCCTGAGCGACCTCTGGGCCGCCTGAGAAGGATGGAGGAAATCATGGCCAACACGATCACGCTCCCCCGCCCACCGCTCAGCGCTCCGTCGACTCCTCGAGTCGCCCTGGCGTCGGCCCAGATCGGGGAACGCCTCGCCACCCCGGACCCCCGGACCAGCCAGGCTCGAGCAGCCGCCGAGCTGGTGCACTCCGGGCCTCAGGCGGGTGACAACCCGCAGGGCGAAGCCATGTGGGCCAGCATGAAGCTGGCTATGGCCCGCCAGAACGCTCAGGATGAAGCCCGCTTCAACGGCCCGGGCGAGACCCGCAAGCCCAATGGGGACGTGTCCACGGTCGAGCAGGGCAGCCTTCTGCGCCACACCGTCCAGAGCCCGGACGGAAGCAGCCGCGTGGCTGAGGTGGGCCCTCAGAGCACTCGCCTGACCGAAACCGCCCCCGATGGGACCTCGACCGTCACCTTTGCCGATGATCGGGGCTTCCTCACGGTGGAGCATCGCGACGCCTCCGGAGATACCCTCAGCACGGACGTCTACATCTATGGTCCGGACGGCCTGGAATACCAGCACGTGGACGGCCCCTGGGATCCGCCCGCGGAGAACCGCAACATCGGGCCGCCTGGCATGGGCCAGACCCGATAAGCGGCCGGGACCCTACAGCCACAGTGCATTGAATCAGCCCGGCTGAACTTCCTCGCATGCCGTGAGGCTCCCTCGCGTCGCCCCCCACCTTACTTTAGGAACGTTTCGAAACGCACCAACGCTCAGCAGAGTCTGGGCTGCGCCCTTAAGACCCGTTGGCTTCGGCAGAGCCTGCCGGCTCTCGCCGCCGCTCGGGCAGCGGGCTTGCGCGGATGCTCCGCCCCCGCCCACTCAGGCCGAGTATCGCTGTGCCCTCCACCCGGGCAGCTGTTCCTGGGCCTGTGGCCTGGCCTGCTGAGCCGCCTGGCTCTGGTCGAGAAGGCCGTTCGCCTTCCGCAGCTGCAACTGCAGGAATCCGGAGGAGGTCATGCGATTGGGGTCGTCCAGCACGCGTTGCTCGTTCTCGAGCGCCGCCCCCGCCAGAAGCATCGTGACCGGAACGTAGGCCGAAGGCACCTGATCACGCACTGCGCCCTGCACGGCCAGAGAAAGCTCGGCCAGCTCGGGAGGAGCGCTCTGCACCAGATCCACCACTTGCGAAGCCAGTTCCTTCATGGGCGTGCTCTTCAGCCCTTCCACCAGGCCATACACGATCACGCCTGACAGGGGTGCGGTCAGAATGGCTCCGGCGGCCATCGCCGCCTGCTCGGGACTGATCGCGGGGGGGGCTCCTCCCCGGAGGGCGACCTCCTGCTCGACCGCAGTGCCCAGCTTGCGCAGGTCGTATTTGAGCAGCTCGCTGGCCTCGCTCCCGCCCCAGGCCCGGGTGGATTCCACCGAGTCCCGGGCCACGGTTTGAGCGATATCCTGGCAGTTCTCGGCGCGAATCCCGCGCATCAGCTCGTGGGAACGAATCTGTCCGAGGTTCATGTTCGTGTCCATAGCGCCAGAATTCCCCGCTTCTGGGGGCGAGCCCTGCGAATAGGCTCAGCGCTTTGCGGCCACCGGCTTGCGCCCCCGTCCGTTGGCGCTCTTGCCGTTGCTGGCCTGAGGCAACATGGGACGCAGGAAGGTTCCGGTGTGCGAGTCGGGGCAGGCGGCCACCTGCTCGGGAGTGCCCGCCACCACCACCTGGCCGCCCCGGTCGCCCCCCTCGGGGCCCAGGTCGATGAGCCAGTCGGCCGACTTGATCACGTCCAGATTGTGCTCGATCACCACCACGCTGTTGCCGCTGTCCACCAGTCGGTGGAGCACCTCGAGCAGGTGGGCCACGTCATGGAAGTGCAGGCCCGTGGTGGGCTCGTCCAGGACATAGACGGTCTTGCCGGTAGCCTTCTTGCTCAGCTCGGTGGCCAGCTTGACGCGCTGGGCCTCGCCCCCCGACAGGGTGGTGGCCGGCTGGCCCAGGCGGATGTAGCCCAGCCCCACGTCCACGATAGTCTGCAGGCGGCGGGCGATCTTGGGGATGTTCTGGAAGTGCTCGCACACCTCTTCCACCGTCATCTCCAGCACTTCGGCGATGTTCTTGCCCTTGTAGTGCACCTCCAGGGTCTCGCGGTCGTAGCGCTTGCCCTTGCACACCTCGCACGGCACGTAGACATCGGGGAGAAAGTGCATCTCGATCTTCAGGATCCCCTGTCCCTGACAGGCCTCGCAGCGACCTCCCCGCACGTTGAACGAAAAGCGTCCCGGCGAGTAGGCTCGCATGCGGGCCTCGGAGGTGGTGGCAAAGACCTGGCGGATCTGGTCGAACACCCCCGTGTAGGTGGCCGGGTTGGAGCGCGGCGTGCGTCCGATGGGGCTCTGGTCGATAATGATCACCTTGTCCACCTGCTCCACGCCCTCGAGTCGGTCGTGCTCGCCAGGCTTCTCGCTGCCCGAGCGCAGCGCCAGGGCCAGGGCCCGGTAGAAGATCTCGTTGACCAGGGTGGACTTACCCGAGCCGGACACGCCGGTGACGCAGGTGAAGAGGCTCAGCGGGATCTTTACGGTCAGGTTCTGCAGGTTGTTCTGGCGCGCCCCCACCACCGTCAGCCAGCGCCCTTCGGCTTTGCGGCGGCGGGGGGGGACGGGGATCGAACGCCGACCCGACAAGAACATGCCGGTGATGGATTCCTCGGCTACGGCTACCTGGTCGGGGGTACCCTGGGCCACCACTCGCCCTCCGTGCACGCCCGCCCCGGGGCCGATGTCGAGCACGTGGTCGGCGGCCCGGATGGTGTCCTCGTCGTGCTCCACCACGATCAGCGTGTTGCCCAGGTCGCGCAGGCGCAGCAGGGTCTCGAGCAGGCGCTGATTGTCGCGCTGGTGCAGGCCGATGCTGGGCTCGTCCAGGATGTAGAGCACCCCCACCAGGCCCGACCCGATCTGGGTAGCCAGCCGGATCCGCTGGGCCTCGCCCCCCGAGAGGGTGCTGGCGGCCCGGTCCAGGGTCAGGTAGTCGAGCCCCACGTTGTCCAGGAAGCTCAGGCGGGCCCGCACCTCCTTGACGATGCGCTCGGCGATGAACTCGTCGCGCTCGCTGAGCTTGAGCTCGGTGATCCAGGCCAGGGCTTTGCGCACCGACAGGCGCGCGAAGTGGGCGATGCTCTCGCCGCCAACCTTGACCGCCAGCGCCTCGGGCTTGAGGCGCGCCCCCTGGCACTTGGAGCAGGCCCGAGGGGTCATGTACTTCTCGATCTCCCAGCGGAAGTACTCCGATTCGGTGCTCTTGTAGAGCCGCTGCAGCACCGGGATGGCGCCCTCGAAGTGGATTTTGCGCTGGGAGACGCCGTTCAAGACGATGTCCTGGTGCTCTGGCTTGAGCTTGCTCCAGGGCTTCTCCAGGTCGATGCCCAGGGCCTCGATGACCCGGCTGAGGCGGCGCCAGAAGGCCGACTCGCGGGGCTGGTGGCGCATGGCTCGCACCGGCTTTCCCCAGGGGGCCAGGGCCCCTTCGGCCAGCGACAGGGAGGGATCGGGGATCATCAAGCCCGGGTCGATCTCGGGCAGAAAGCCCAGCCCGGTGCACTCGGGGCAGGCGCCGTGGGGCGAGTTGAAGCTGAACAGTCGAGGGGCCAGCTCGTCGTAGCTCACGTTGCAGTCCGAGCAGGCCAGGTGGCGCGAGAAGAGGTGCTCTTCCCCGGTCTCAGTGGAGTTTTCGGCGCTGGGAGCGTCGATCACCAGGGCCAGCCCGCCCGACAGATTGAGCGTGGTCTCCAGCGACTCGGCCACGCGCGAGCGCACACCCGGCTTGAGTTGCAGCCGATCTACCACCACCTCGATGTGGTGCATGACGTAGCGCTCGAGGGTGGGCTCCTCCTCATCGATGCGGTAGATGGTGCCGTCCACTCGCACCCGGGTGAAGCCCTTGTCGCGCACTTCACGGAACAGCCTGGTGTATTCGCCCTTGCGCCCCCGCACCAGGGGAGCCAGGATCATCAGCCGCTTGCCCTCGGGCATCTCGAGCACGTGGTCCACCATCTGCTCCACCGTCTGCGAGCGGATCCTCTTACCGCACTGGGGGCAGTGGGGCTGCCCGATACGGGCGTAAAGCAGGCGCAGGTAGTCGTAGATCTCGGTGACCGTGGCCACGGTGGAGCGCGGATTGCGCGAGGTGCCCTTCTGGTCGATGGAGATGGCCGGCGAGAGCCCGTCAATCGAGTCGACGTCCGGCTTCTCCATCAGCCCCAGGAACTGGCGGGCGTAGGCCGACAGCGATTCGACGTAGCGGCGCTGCCCCTCGGCGTAGATGGTGTCGAAGGCAAGCGAGGACTTGCCCGACCCGGAGAGGCCGGTGACGACGATCAGGCGATCGCGGGGAAGCTCGACGTCGACGTTTTTGAGGTTATGCTCGCGGGCTCCGCGAACGATGATCTTTTCCATGGCGCTTCAGGACGGGGTTGCTTTACACCCGAGGGGCGCAGCTCCTGCTGGAACAAGTGTTCGCGCCCTTGACGGGATGGGGCGCCTGAGGCAGCGGGCTCGCGCCTCATGAGGCGCACCTTTGCTGCCTCACCGGGTGGGGTGCTTTGAGGCAGCGGGCTCGCGCCTCATGAGGCGCACCTTTGCTGCCTCACCGGGTGGGGGGGGCTTTGAGGCACCGGGATCGCGCCTCATGAGGCGCACCTTTGCTGCCTCACCGGGTGGGGGGGGCTTTGAGGCAGCGGGATCGCGCCTCGTGAGGCCTCACGCCGCGGCCAGGTCTAGAGGTAGCCCGAAACGTCGCCCTTGCCCTGCCGGATCAGGCTGGGCGCATCAGCGGTGAAGTCGATGATGGTGGAGGCTTCGCTCTCGAGCAAGCCCGCCTCGAGCATCAGGTCGAGCTGGGGGAACTGCTCCTGGATCGACTCCGGGTCGCTGACCACTTCCTCCACCGAGTCGGAGGCGGAGGTGTTTACCAGCGGATGGCCCAACTCGCGCACCAGCTCGAGGCAGATCTCGTTATCGGGTACGCGGATGCCCACCGTGCGCTGGTTGCTCATCATGACTTTGGGCACCAGGCGGGTGGCCTGCAAAATGAACGTGTAGGGTCCGGGCAAAAGGCGCCGCATCATCTTGTAGGCGGCGTTGGAGAGCTGAGCATACTCGCTGATCTGGGAGAGATCTGAGCAGATGAACGAGAGGGGCTTTCTGCGCGGCATGCGCTTGATCTGGTAGATCTTGTCGATAGCCCGCTTGTTGAGAAGGTCGCAGCCCATTCCATAGACGGTATCGGTGGGATAAACGATCACGCCTCCGCCACGCAGCACTTCCACGGCGCGCCGGATGTACTTCCCTTTCATGTGATCGCAGCTCAAGATGAGCATGTCCCGTCCTCCTCCTCCGTCGCCATGCAACGAAGTTCAAGGCGGGAAGCGTTCCTGTTTCCCCCTCTGATTCCTCCCCCGTTTGTTAACAGAATCGTCACATTCCGTGCCGCCCGGAAGGGCTAACATAAGCGAGCCACTCTGGGGGAGAGGCGACTTTCTGGAGGTGCTCTTGCAGGTTCGTCCGGATCGGGTTCCCGACCATACGAAACAGTCACCGGTTCGGCGTTCGTGCCTGACTTCCGTGCCCCCGTCCTGGGCCAACTGGGAGGGGGAGCCGCGCGTCGGCTCATGGGGCGATGCCCTGCCCGAAGACCTCTACTACGAGGCCGAGGACATGACCGTGGACAACCGTGTCCCGGTCATCATCTCCATGCCTAAAGGCCGCGAGAAAGAGCTCACGGCCATGTGCGTGGATTGCCTGGGTCTCAAGAAGACGGGCGAGGTTCCCCTGGTCAACGGCTCCATCTTCGAGGTGGCCCCCGACCAGTTGGCCACCCTGCGCGACCAGTTGCCGGCCGACGCCCGGGTGGCCATCAACGCCCGCATCCACTATGACAATCCCCTCAAAGTGCTGCCCATGATCGGCCCTGAGGAGAACACCCGCGGCCAGTACTCGCCCACTCTGCCCGGCATCGAGAAGGTGTGGGAGAAGGGCTTCACCGGCAAGGGCCAGACCATCGCCATCATCGACTCGGGCATCTATCCCCACGCCGACCTCAAAGACAGAGTCAAGGGCTGGGTGGACCTGTCCATGGAAAAGAAAAAGAACATGATCGACCCCTTCGGGCACGGCACCCACGTGGCTGGTCTGGCCGCCGGCGACGGCGCGAAATCGGCCGGCAAATACAGGGGGATCGCTCCCGAGGCCGACCTGGTGGGCGTGCGCATCACCACCGTGGTGGAGGCCATCCGCGCCCTGCAGTGGGTGATCGAGAACAAAGAAAAGTACAATATCAAAGTGGTCAACATGTCGCTGGGCGACTACGCCACCAAGAGCTACAAGGACGACCCCTGGGCCCAGGCCACTCAGAAGGCCATCGAGGCCGGGCTGGTGGTGGTGGTGGCGGCCGGTAACGAGGGCCCCCAGCCCAGCACCATCTCCACCCCGGGAACCAACCCCGAGGCGATCACCGTGGGCGCCTACGACGACAAGGGCACCCCCGACAACCGCGCCGACGATACCGTGGCCAGCTTCTCCAGCCGCGGCCCCACCGCTGTCGACCGGTTGAGCAAGCCTGACGTGCTCGCACCTGGCGTGCGCGTCTTTGGTCCGCTCTCACCCAACTCCAAGCTCGACGTGCCCGACCTGCCTCACGAGGGGAAGAACTACCTGGCCATGTCGGGCACCTCCCAGGCCACCCCCATGGCCAGTGGCCTGGCGGCCCTGATGCTGCAGGCCAACCCCAACCTGACCCACAAGGACATCAAGGAGATCCTGATCGCCTCGGCTGACCGCAACCTGCAAGACGACGCCAACGCCCAGGGCGCCGGGCTACTCAATGCCGAGAAGGCGGTGGAGCTGGCTCTGGCCAGGAAAAATGAGCCTCTGGCGGCTTAAGCTTCGTCGCCTGGACCATGCCACGTAATGTGCTCGCACTTTGGTCTGGCACATTAGCACAATCTGACGAACGCGCCGGAACTGCGTTCCAGCGCGTTGCAAAGTGCAAGACCAAAGGCCTTGCGCTTTTGTTTCGAACCGCTCCCAAAGTGTTGTGGCACGGGCGATGCGGCGAAGTTCAACCTGTTGAGAACTCATCGCACAGTCTTAGACCGCTCGTCGCGCTTCCCCTGGGCTCGCGGGAGGGGAAACCCGGGCGGACGCATAACCGTCCTCGATGGCTCTGCGCTTTTTCAATACCCTGACCCGAGCCCTGGAAGAGTTCCGGCCCATCGAGCCGGGCAAGGTCAGGCTCTACACCTGCGGGCCCACGGTCTACAACTTCGCCCACATCGGCAATTTCCGCACCTACGTCTTCGAGGACGTGCTGCGCCGCACGCTCAAATACTTCGGCTACGAGGTCACCCAGGTGATGAACCTGACCGACGTCGAGGACAAGATCATCCGCCGCAGCCGGGAGGAGAAGATCCCCTTCCGCGAGCTCACCGAGCGCTACATCAAGGCGTTCTTCGAAGACCTGGACACGCTCAACGTCGAGCGAGCCGAGCACTATCCCCGGGCCACCGAGTCGGTGGACAAGATGGCCGAGATCATTCGTAAACTGCTGGCTGACCAGGTGGCCTACCGCTCCGAGGACGGGTCCATCTACTACAACATCGCCCGCTTTCCAAGCTACGGCAAGCTGGCCCACATCGAGGTGGGTGAGCTCAAGTGCGGGGCGCGCGTCAGCCAGGACGAGTATGAGAAGGAGAGCGCCTGCGACTTCGCGCTCTGGAAGGCTTACGATGCCGAGGATGGGGAGGTCTACTGGGATCAATATCCCGACCTGGGTAAGGGCCGCCCCGGCTGGCACATCGAGTGCTCGGCCATGGCCATCATGCTGCTCGGCGAGCACTTTGACATGCACACCGGCGGAGTGGACAACATCTTTCCCCACCACCAGAACGAGATCGCCCAGTCGGAGGCCTTCACCGGCAAGACCTTCGTGAACTACTGGCTGCACTCGGCGCACCTTCAGGTGGAGGCCTGCAAGATGTCCAAGTCGGCCGGCAACTTCTTCACGCTGCGCGACCTGACCGAGCAGGGCCACGATCCGATGGCCATCCGCTACCTGCTGCTCTCGGCCCACTATAAGTCGTCTCTGAATTTCACGTTCAATGCATTGGAGGCGGCTCGTTCCAGTCTGGACAGCATCGCCAACTTCATCCGCCGCCTGAAGGACCAGCAGGGCGCTCAGCGCAAAGAGATAGCGGCGGTGGGGGAGGCCCGCGAGCGATTCGAGAAGGCGCTGGCCGACGATCTGAACACGCCCGAGGCGCTGGCAGCCGTTTTCCACCTGGTGCGCGAGGGTAACCAGGCCATCGACAAGGGCGACGTGGGCAGCCTGGGAGCGGGCCTGGCCCTGGATCTGCTGCGCAAGATGGATACCGTGCTCGGTCTTCACCTGGATCGCTATGCCCAGGATGACGAGCTGACGGCCGAGCAGCAGAAGCTGGTGGACGAGCGCCAGGCGGCCCGCAAGGCCCGCGATTTCGCGCTGGCTGACGCCAGGCGCAACGAGTTGCTGGAGGTTCACGGGATCGTTTTGGAGGATACTCCCCAGGGGTTGCGCTGGAAGAAAGGCGCCCGGATCTGAGCCCGTCACGCCGCGGCCCGTCCCCAGGCGGGGGTGGTCGCAAAGCGGGGGATCGTCCCGGTTCGGGCAAGCCGGGCCCGTCGGGTCAGGGCGAGGAGCGACCGGCTCGCAAAGGGTCCGGCAAGCCGGGCCAGTCGGGTCAGAGAGACGAGCGACCGGCTCGCAAGAGGTCCGGCAAGCCGTCGGGTCAGGGCGAGGAGCGACCGGCTCGCAAAGGGTCCGGCAAGCCGGGCCAGTCGGGTCAGGGAGACGAGCGACCGGCTCGCAAAGGGTCCGGCAAGCCGGGCCAGTCGGGTCAGGGAGACGAGCGACCGGCTCGCAAGGGTTCCGGCAAGCCGGGCCAGTCGGGTCAGGCCGACGAGCGACCGGCTCGCAAGGGCGGCCGTGGCCCCGGTGGCCCTCGCGAGGGAGGGCGCACCGGTCGCGGGTCCGGCAGCGAGCGCCTGCCCCGAGAGGTGGCAAGTCGCGGTTGGCGCCAGGGAGGCCGCTCGGGTGGCGACGGTCGGGGACGCGGACCGAGTGCAGACCAGCACGAGCGCGGCCGTCGGGGTGACCAGCGCCCCGCCTCGGAGGGAGCCGGTCGGGGTCGTAGACAAGCACCCCCGACCCGAGAGGGCAGCCAGGGATCCGAGCCGGACGAGAGAGCGGGTCGCGGTCGTGGTGACCGTGGTCGCTCGACTCGCGGCGACGAGGGCCATCGCGATTTCGAGCGCCGGGAAGGTCGCCACGACGAGCACCAACGCTTGCGTGAGGACGAGAATGAGGCGCTGATCTACGGCCGCCGCCCGGTGCTCGAAGCGCTGCGGGCCGGGCGTCCCTTCAACCGTCTCTACGTGCTCGACAACGCCATCGGGGGCGCGGCCGAGATCTTCCGCATGGCGCGCGACCTGGAGATCCCCGTGGTGCATTCGGATCGAGCACGGCTCGAGCGCCTGGCCCGAGGCGGCAATCACCAGGGGGTCGTGGCTCAGTTGGCGACGCGCGAGTTCGTGAGTCTGCAAGAGCTTTTCGAAGGCCTGGCAGGCAGCTCTCGCCCACCCTTGCTACTGGCCCTGGACCAGGTCCAGGATCCCCATAACCTGGGTGCCTTGATCCGCACCGCCGAGGCGGCCGGTTGCCAGGGTCTTCTGCTCTCCACCCGCGGCTCGTGCGGGCTCACTGCGGCCGTCTCGCGAGCCTCGGCCGGGGCCGACCAGTTTCTGCCGGTGGCGCGCTGCGAGAAGCTCGAGCGCGTCTTGCAGGATTGTGCTCGCTCGGGCTATCAGGTGGTGGGAGCCGATCCCCGCGGCCCCTCGCTCTTCGGCCAGGTGAATCTGACCGGACCCACCGTGCTGGTGTTGGGCGCCGAAGGCGAGGGGATGCGCCCCGCCGTGGCCGCCGCTTGCACGCACCGGCTCTCGCTTCCCATGCTAGGAAGGATCGAGTCGCTCAACGTCTCCGTCAGCGGAGCCCTGTTCCTGTATGAGGTTGTGCGCCAGCGTTTCTTGAATTAAATTCAACACTCCTGCAAGAGGCAGAACGGCGTCGCGGTGGGATTTAACTCGCTGAGCCCGGTCATGGTAACCGGAGGTGAATGTTTACTTTCCCTAACCTGTGTGCTATGATGAGCAGGCAATCGCGTCCGGGGCTCGAATCATGGTGGCCCCTCCAGCGCAGAAGCCCGGGTCGAGCTTCGGCAAACTCGATCCGGACGCGGAAAGGGAAGTGTCGTCCCTGGCAGGTGCTCGAAAAGGGGGGAAAGTGTTCCCTTGACGAGGTCGTAGCACCTGCCTATAATGTGGCCTATACTTTTCCCCGCGACTAGTGCCAATTGGAGGGCGAAGGTTTGTTGAAGCTCCAGCAAAGCACGTACATGGCAAACCTCCAGAACGAGCCCGACGAAGAGATCGTCAAGCTCGCGAAAAATGGAGACGAGTTTGCCACGGAATATCTCATCAGTAAGTACAAGAACTTCGTTCGGGTGAAAGCGAAGTCCTACTTCCTGGTGGGGGCAGATCGGGAAGATATCATTCAGGAAGGGATGATCGGCCTTTACAAGTCGATTCGCGACTATCGGGCCGACAAACTGTCCTCGTTCCGTGCTTTCGCTGAGCTGTGCATCACCCGCCAGATCATCACGGCCATCAAGACGGCCACCCGTCAGAAGCACATCCCCCTGAACTCGTATATCTCGCTGAACAAACCGATCTACGACGAAGACTCCGACCGCACGATGCTCGACATCCTGTCGGGCACCAAAGTGACCGATCCCGAAGAGGTGTTCATCAGCCACGAGCTGTCCGATGATCTGCGCGAGAAGATCCAGCAGAACCTCAGCGAGCTCGAGTCCCAGGTGCTGCACTCTTATCTGGAAGGCAAGTCCTACCAGGAGATGGCCAAAGAGCTGAATCGCCACGTCAAGTCGATCGACAACGCGCTCCAGCGCGTGAAACGCAAGATCGAGAAGACACTGGGCGAGAAGCGCATGTAAGTCGACCGGACCGTGGTCGGAAACGTCGACGACGCACTTTCGGGTGCGTCGTCGACGTTTCGGGAACGCCCTGATAGCTCAGTTGGTAGAGCTCCCGCCTTGTAAGCGGAAGGTCGCCGGTTCGAGTCCGGCTCGGGGCCCCAATACTTTTGCTTCGTGGCCTCGGCCACGAAGGCTGCAGTTGACAAGGCCGGGGGGCGCCGCTAAGATGAGGCGCGCGTCCCTCAAAGACGGGTAGGTGGCCGAGTGGACAATGGCAGCAGGCTGTAAACCTGCCGCGCTACGCGCTACGGGAGTTCGAATCTCTCCCTGCCCACCAGTAAAAAAGCCCCGAGAAATCGGGGCTTTTTTCTTGTCTCTGGGTTTTCGATTGTAGAGGGAAATTGATACCCCAGGTAGAGCTTGTGTGCGAGTTTTATTGGCTTGCGGAATGTCGTAGCCGTGCCGTTTGCCGCGACGGGAAGAGCGGGAGCCTGTGTGCTGAAAAGCATTGACTGCAGCTTGTCTGCTGCCGACTTCTGCATGTTCGGCAGGCAATGGCTGCACACGTGCATCGTGAAGGTCGTGCTCAAGTGACCGAGCCGGGTTCTCGCGCACGAATGTGCCCAAAGATGGCTTGCTCACGGCCTGATCGTGCCGGCCGGACGTGTCCGCCATGCTGCCGAATCTTGAACCAGCCCGCGATGGAAACAAAAGATGAACTGACGCCCTCAGCTCCGAAGCAGCCGCCCATGCGTGCCCTGCTGATCGTGTTGTTGCTGCTCCCGGCCCTGGCCGATCTCAGGTCGGAGGCCCTGGCTGCCTCGCAGGCCTTCGAGGAAGCCGGCCTGAAAGCCAGAGCCATCAGCGAGGTCTATCCCTACGTCACCAGGGCCTCGGTGGTCATGCTACGGGGGCTGACCTCGGAAAAGCAGTCGAAATGGCTCCACATGCTCCAGACCGTAACCCGGATGGAGCGCGAGCGCGGGGTGCTCCCCCTGGTGGATGCCCGGATCAGCGGCAACAAAGCCACGCTCCTCTTCAGCGAGAAGCAGTCCAAAGAGGTGCTGACCAAGGAGGTCAAGCTGCTGCTCGAGGACCAGGTCTGGAAGGTGGACGTGACCGGCTACACCATCTGAAAAGAGGGCCCGACCAACGCTGGTCGGGCCCCCTTGAGTGGAGCCCCGCCGCGCTGGTCGGGATCTGTGAGCCTAGCCCTCCTGGCCGGGGACCTGGTTGGCGATCATCACGATGGCGGCGTCGATGCCACCGATGGCGTAGCCCAGACCGAAGACGGTGGCCAGGTAGGCCTGCGCCTGCAGCTTGTTGGCTCCCACCAGGCGCTCGGACTCGTCCACGGCCTGGCTGCCGAACTCCTTGCCCTGGGCCGAGGCGGCCTGCAGCGCGTCGGAGCCGACTTCCTTCATCTTCTCGACGGCTTCGGCCAGCTTCTGCTGGAGCTCTTCGAAGAAGCGGTCGATGGCCTTGCCGATGTCCTCGCCGATGCCCTCGGGGTTGGACTGGCTGCGGGGGGCGGCCACCTGGCTGGCGGCGTCGGCGTGCATCAGCACGGCACCATCCAGAGCGCCGGCCAGCATGCCGGCGGCCAGGGCGTTGAGGGCCAGCAGGCGGCAATCTTCGGCCGTCTGGGGAACCTCGGCCAGGCCCGTCAGGTCAGCCTTGAAGGTGGCCTTCACTTCGCTGGAGATCTGCTTGAGCTGCTCGCGGGCGGCGGGATCCTGCTGCATGGCCTCCTTGGAGGCGATCAGCAGGGCGTCCACGGCCTGGTAGACCTCATCCGCCGTGGGTGGCTGGGGCGCCGGCGGCGTGGGCGGGGCCGGAGGCTGCTCGTTGAGGTAGATGCGAGGATTGATGGAAAGGCTGGTCATGTATGAAAACTCCTTCGTTCGGGCAGATGATTGCGTGCCGGGGCACAGGGCACAGTGTATGCTTCCCCGGCCGGAAAAGGTAAACTCGGAATGACAAGGGTGTGTACTTTGCGCCATCTGGTGGAGGGTGCCGGTCACCGGGTCGCAGGTAGGCCCGGCGAGGCTCTGCGAGCTCATTGGCGGTGCTGGTAGGGTTCCGCTCGGAGGCTGCGAATGAGCCGCGATGCGCAAGCCGCTCTCTCTTCGTGGTCGCTTCGACGTCCGTTTGACCGCCTGATGGGACGGCACTCGCGCGAGAAAAAGGCTCGCAAGGCACTGTCGGACTGGACCAGGGACGTGCTGACCCGGGCCCACGACGCTCAGCGGGCCTCGGTGGCCCAGATTTTTCAGCGCTCCCAGTCGCTTGAGGCGACGGTGGAAGCGGGCATGAATGCTGGCGATTTCTACGAGCTGGCTCGCCAGACCCTGGACGAGGTGTTCAAGCCGAAGCTGGCTTGCAAGAGGGGTTGCTCTTTCTGCTGCCACATTCCGGTGGCGGCCTCGCTGCCCGAGATCGTGAACGCGCTCATGTTCGCCCGGGCCACCTTCTCGGCCCAGCGCTACCACTCGCTCACCGAGCGGCTGGCCCGAGCCGATGAAGCGGTCCAGGCGCTCGGGCCTGAGGAGCGCGCCCGGCGGAACCTGGCCTGTCCTTTCCTGGAGAACGACCAGTGCTCGGTCTATGAGGCTCGCCCGGTTGCCTGCCGGGCCTGGCACAGCCTGGAAGTGGAGCCCTGCAAGCAGGCTTATGAGCATCCCGAGTCTCCGCCCGAGACGCCCACGGTGGCGCCGGTACTCTACGCCGGCGATGCGGTGCGCGAGGGGCTGCGTCTGGGCTTACAGGACGCCTTCCTGGACGGGCAGCGGCTGGATCTGGTCCGAGGGGCCCACTGGCTGGCCAGCGACCCGGAGGCGGTCGACCGCTGGCTGGCCGGGGTCGAATTCCCCGAGGAGGTGCGCTTTACGCCCCCTGGCCCTTGATCAGCTCGATTCCTTGGCCGCCTGGTTGAGCAGGTGCTCGGGAACGGGATTCTTGGGGTCTGCCGGCAGGCCCGAGATCTCCTTGGGATAGATCTTGCGCAAGTGCTTGTCGTAGGTGTTCCCCTGGCGGAGCGCGATGTCGCCCTCATCGGCATGCTTGAGGTAGGTCTCGTATTCGGTCAGTTGGTATTGCAGAGCGGGCGCCAGCTCCTGGAACTGGATCCCCAGCAAGTAGGCATGGCGACCCACCTCGCGGCACCAGACCACCTTGGCCGGCACCAGCAGCATGGGAAACAGGGTGGTCTGCAACTCGACCGTCAGCACCATCTGGGTGCCGACCTCCACCGGCTCGAGCACCTCGAGCTGCATCCCATCGGCGTTGAAGTCCTTGCTGAGAGCGTGGATGCCGTGCGAGACCACCCGTAGCCGGGCCGGCAGGCGCGCTTTGCGCCGGGCAGCCTCGCCAGCCTGGTTGAGGCCTTCCTGGGTGGCGGCGTAGATGGACGACAGGCTGCGAGTCTCCAGCACCTGGCTGACGCAGACAAATTGCTTGTCGGTGTGGGGCCGACAGGACTGAACCATGACGGCGAGTTTAAACTCGCGCCTCTTCGAGCCGTCGGTCAGATCAAAGCGAATGCGCAGCACTTTCCCCTCAGGATGGGCTTTCTTGCTACGAAAGGTGACGGTGGCGGCCGAGATCTCCACCAGCTCCACCGGTTGGGGGCGTTTCAGGAAGTCGAACACGACTCAAGTCTTCCAGGTTGCTCTGTAGGTTCCTTCGAATGTGATCGCGAACCCAGCGCCATCCTTGGGAGGGAGTTGAGGTCCACGATGAGCGAGATTCAAAATCCAAACTATCCCGCGCCGCCCGGCTACCCGCCTCCAGGCTATCCCGCCCCCGGCTATCCCGGTTATCCCCCTGCTCCCGGTTACCCTCCGGCGGGGCCCAATCCGGCCGCCATGATGCAGCAGATGATGCAGATGATGATGGCCATGAGCGGATCGGGTCCCGCCCCGGCCGTGGATGCGGCCGCTCAGCCCTTCTCCTACGCCGTTCCCGAGGACAAGCCCGACCCGGGCCTGGAGGCCGAGCTGATTCGCCCGGCCACGAAAGGCTCGCTGCTGCGCGAGCAGCAGGCCCTCCCGGTACAGGAGGTGCTGGACGTCCTGTGCCTCACTCCGGACGGCAAGCACGCCCTGGGCGGCATCCCGAAAGGATGCACCATCGCCTTCGCCGGCCCTCCTGGCAAGGGCAAGACCCGCTCGGCCATCGAGGCCATGGTGCGGGTGGCCCTGGGAGGCACGAGGTGCCTCTTCGTGATCGCCGAGGAGGGCTTTCTGGACGAGGCCGGCTCGGGCCGCGAGCCCCTCTCCTCGCGCCTGGTCCGCATCGGCATGGGTGTCACGGGCCTGTCGGAGCAAGAGCTCACCGAGAAGGTGCTGGCCAACATCCTGGTGCTCAACGCTCAGTACCACAAGGGCCAGACCTGGGAGGAGTTCGTCAACCGCTATCGTTACATCATCGAGCGCGAGCAGGTGCGTTTCGTGGTGATCGACTCGCTCAACACGCTCGACCCCACCAGGTCGCGGACGGCCGACAACCTGAGCGCCCTCAAGACTTACAACCACGAGAAGGGCGTGACCTGTCTGACCATCGGGCAGATCCGCGACACCGGCATGCCGGTGGGGGGCGAGGCGCTGATGCACACCGCCGACGCCGTCTTCCTGATCGAGGAGATGAGCCTGGGCTCCAAGGAAGAGGCGGCCCTGTGGGGCGGCAAGTACCGCGACGTGATCGATGTCATCCGGGCGGTCAAGTGCGTCACCACGCCTCTCTTCCCCCACGTGCTGCGGCTGGCCCAGAAGGAGGGGCTGGGGACGCTCTCGGTGCACCCGGCTCAACCTGAAGAGATGTTGCCCTTCCCGCCGGCATGAGGGCGGCAACTCCCGAGGCCATCCGGGAATGGTTCCTCGAGGGGGGAGCCATCCGGGCCGTGCGCCTGGCTCGCCCCGGCATCGGGGCCCGGCGCCAGAGCCTGGAAGAGTTGGAGAAGCTGCTCGAGCTTCCCTCCAGCCTGCTGTTCGCTGCTTACTCTCTGCTCGAGGCTGAGCCCGACGTCGCCGACGAGGCCCTGGACTCGATCCCGTTCTACAGCCTGTGCCGGGGCTTCTTTCTACCTTTGATGGGCCTGGCCCCTGAGCGGGTGGGCAGGCTCTTCGGCCTGACCGCCGCCGCGCCGCTCACGAGCGAGCAGCGCTCGCGCCTGGTGGGCGAATTCCTGGCCCGCAAGCTGGGCTTGAGCCTGCAGGAGAAGGTCGCTCTGGTGATGGGGGACCCGTTCATGGGCAAGCCCCCGGGGGTGCGCGAGGACACGCTCACCCGCTTGCTCGCCCGGCTGGCCTTCCGCACCGTCTCGCAGATCCGCCACAGCATCGTGGGGGCTGGCGACCTGGCTTCGCTCTTTGCCATGCGAACGACGCGCGACCGCTCCGATCTGACTTCCGCCGAGGTGCTGACCGTGCTGCGCTTTCTCAAAGGGGCCGAGCCGTTTCACCGCATGCGGGCCCTGGAGGACCTGTTCCTGCGCTGCGGCCGGCTGGAGGCCTACGTGCTGTCGGCCCTCATCCTCAACAAGGTGCACCTGAGCCTGAGCGGGCGCAGCGAGCTGATCTACGAGCACCTGGCCGCCCAGTTCCAGGTGTCCAAAGAAGTGCTGGCCACGGTAGCGGCGCTCACCGACCCCTTCGAGCTGGCCCGCATCCTCGAGCACGAGGGTGTTCCCGGGCTCAAGAAGATCGCTTTGAAGCCGCTGTCTCCCATTCTACCGGCCCTGGCGGGGGCCACCGTGCCGGCCGAGGTCAAGCTCCCGGCCTGGTTCGAGTGCAAGTACGACGGCATCCGCCTGATGCTGCACAAAGCGACCGACGAGCGCGGTCAGCTCGAGTTTGCCGGCTACACCCGGCGGCGCCACGACTGGAGCGAGCTGATCCCGGGCCTGGCCCCCCTGGCCCGGGTGCTGCCCTGTCACAGCGCCATTCTCGACGGTGAGCTGCACGGCAGCACCCTGGACCGTAGCGGCACACTGCGCCCGTGCACCGTCTACGAGGTGCACACCTTCCTGCGGGGCGAGCCGGGGGCCGCCCGTGTCAACCTGCGCTACACCGCCTTCGACCTGCTCTACCTCGACGGGGTGGACCTGACCGACCGCCCCTTCTCCGAGCGCCGCGCCCGCCTCGAGCGCCTGCTGGCTGTTCCCTCGCAGCTCCCGCTGCCCCTGCCGCTGGAGCTGAGCCGGGGCAGGCGGGTCGAGAGTCGCGAGGAGATGAACCGGCTCTACGAGCAGTTCCGGGCTCAGGGCTACGAGGGCGGCATGCTCAAGATCGAGAGCTCGGCCTATCCCCTGGCCACCCGCACTCCCAACTGGATGAAGCGAAAGCCCGAGGAAACGCTGGACCTGGTGCTGACGGGCGCCTTCTGGAGCGATCCCAGCACGGCCGGCAAGCGGATGTTCGACGCTTACCTCATCTCCTGCCGGGGGCCGGAGGGGCTGCACCTGGTGGGCACGGTGGGGGGCGTGGACGAGTCCACCACCCTGAAGATCGCCGGGGCCATCTTGCAGCACAACCTCCTCACCGGCCGCCCCATCGAGCACCGCGGTCACCAGCGCACGGCCGCCGGTCTCGAGCTGGCCCCCTACCTGGTGGTCACGGTGGCGCTGGAGGGAGTGGTGCGCGACGTGGGCGGCGTGTTTTCGCTGCGCTCGCCGCGCATCAAGCAGGTTCGGGCGGGCGAGATGTCGGTGGGAGAGATTGCCACCCTGGAGGAGATCGAGCGGCGTCACATGCGCGAGGGGCTGGGCTGACATGTTCGGACAGCTGGGAATTCTCAAGCGCCGCCTGGGTTGCGCGCGTCCTGCCTACCAGGCCCATTTCTGCGCGAGCTGCCATCTGATGGCCGAGTTCGGCGGCAAGCCGGCCTCGCTGTGGATGAACTACGACCTGACCTTCCTGAGTGTGCTGCTCTCGAGCCTGGAAGGGCCGGGAGAGGCCCGTCCGGCCGCCTGCACGGCCTTGCCCTGGCGCAAAGTGCGGGTAGCTCCGCTGCCGGTGTGGGGGCGCCGTGCCCTGGCCGCGCTCAATCTGGCCCTGCTTTCGGCCAAGCTGGAGGACGACCGGCAGGACGAGCGGGGACTGACCCGCCGGCTGGCCGGCGCCTGGGTGGCCGCCTACCAGAGACGGGTGGACCAGGTGTTGGGCGACACCGGCTTCCCGCTGGCCATCATCCGGGCGCTGCCCCATCGGCAGGCGCTGGTCGAGCAGGCCCGAGGCTCGCTGGGCGAGCTCAGCCAGCCCACTGCCGACACCATTGGAGCCATCCTCGAGCACGTGGGCGATCTCTCGGGCCGCCCCGAGCGTCGCTCCGACCTGGGCCGGCTGGGCCAGGTGCTGGGCCGGTTTCTCTACTACCTGGATGCGGCTCAGGACTTCGCCGAGGATGCCCGCAAAGGCCGCTTCAACGCCCTGGCGGCATGCTGGGGACCCGCCTGGCAGGAGGCCCGCGCTGCAACTCTGCTGCATGGCTCGCTGGAGGAGCTGACCGCTGCCCTGCGGCGCTTTGCTGACCTCGAGCCGCTGGGCAGCCTGATCGACCCCCTGCTCGACTCGCTGGCCGACCGCCTGCCGGTGCACGGGTCCTGGGTGCCCTCCTGGCGCCGTCTGCAGGCGGGCGACTGCAATTGCGACTGTGGTGGCGGCGACTGCAGCGGCTGCGACGGTTGCTGTGGCAGCGGCGATCACAGCGGTTGCTGCACAGGCTGCTGTGACAGCTCTCACGGCGGATGCTGTCACAGCGGCAGCTCTCACAGCGGGTGCTGTGCCCCCAGCGATCCCACGGTCGACTGTTGTTGCATGAGCTGCGAGTGCTGCGGCGAGGCCGACGTGGATGATGCTGTCACCACGAGCTCTGCCGGAGCAGCGGCCGCAAGCGCCACCAGCGTTTTACTCCTGTGCCCCGGTTGCCGCTCGCCCCTGAAACCCCAGAAGGTGGGCAAGGTGGAGGTGGACCAGTGCCCCGCTTGCGCCGGGCTCTGGCTCGACCGTCACGAGCTGAAAGCGCTGGCTAAAATGCGCTCGCTGCCCGGCTGGCTGCTCGAGCCGGTCAGCATCGTGCCGGATCGGCCGCTCGTCCCCGAAGGAGAGCGGCGCTGCCCGCGCTGCGAGGCGCTCTTGCAGGTGGCCGACAACAAGGGAGTGCGCATCGACCTGTGCCGCAGCTGCGAGGGGGTCTACTTCGACCGGGGCGAGCTGAACCAGGTGCTCAGAAGTTGAGCCCGTAGCCTCCCCGCCGGTCGTTGTCTTCATCGCGCGAGGAGGGGCTGTCGGAGCTTGCGCCCCCGCCCCAGCTGAAACCGATGCCAGGACGCGAGGAGCTGCTCGAGTCGTCCTTCGAGCCGGAAGCGGGCCCGAAGGAGAACCCGCTGCCCGACTTGCTGCGGGGCGCCCTGTCCCGCACCTCGTCGGTGCGGTCGCGCACCGTGTCGAGCTTGCGGCTCGGGGGGCCGGGGCCGAGCACGGGGCCGTCGTCGAAGAGGAAGTCAAACAGCTTGCTGACCAGACCGCGACTCGGGCGTGGCGTGGGCTCGGGAGGGGGAGCGGGCCTCGCGGGCTCCTCCTCGCGCTCGCGGCGGCTCCGGCTCACCGTCACGCTGGTCTGGCCGCGCCGCAAGCCCAGCGCGTCCACCAGGTGCTCGAGCGGCATGGTCTGCAGCCAGATGCGGCCCGGACCGGTCAGGGTGGCCATGAACAGGCCCTGACCGAAGAGGGCGTTGCTGACTCCCTCGACCATGTTCACCTCGAAGCGGACGGTGGGCTCGTACATCCCCACGTGCCCGGGGCGAAGGTGCAGCCGCTCGCCATCGGCCAGAGTCTGCTCGACCAGCTCGCCCGAGAGATCGATGAAGGCCAGTCCGGGTCCGGTGACCTTCTGCATCGCAAGCCCCTGCGAGCCGAAGAGCCAGACATCGGGATTGTGGAAAGCGAGCTCGAGCGAGACCGACTTCTGGGCGCAAAGAAAGCTCTCTCGCCGGCACAAAATGCTCTCGCCAGTCTTGAGATCGAGGGGCACGATGGTGCCGGGATAACGAGCCGCAAAGGCCACCCGGGCGGGCAGGTCCACCTCGAACTCGGTAAGGAAGAGGCTCGAGCCCGAGAAGGCGCGCTTGACGCCCTCCCAGAGTCCGCCGCCGGTGTGGGTGGAGACCCTCACCCCGTCACTCATCCAGGACATGCTGTGGGTCTGGCTGTAGAGCCGATCGCCGGGGGTCAGCTCGAGGGTCAGAGTCTGGAGAAGGGTGCCGTTGATCGCGTACTTCACATGGGTAAGTTCCCGACAGCACCCCGCCCCGCCTGCCGCGCGAAGACTTGTCCGGCATTGCGTCCACCCACGAGCTTCAGGAGTCTTTCAAAGATTGGGAGGTGGAGACTCCGGGTCTCTTCGAAGGGGACCACCGGTCGGGTCAGGGGCGCCACGCCACATCGATGAGTGGCCGCTTGATCTGGATCAGTTATCGAGGGTGCACGCTCATGGTAGCCTCACCGCGGAGGGCATTTGCATAGAGGTTGGTTCATCACATCGCCGGACCTGCGCATCATTCAGTGGAATGAAGAGTTGGGCCGGCGGCTTCGGATTCCGTCCGAGGCGGCCGTGGGGAGGCGTTGTCGCGAAGTCTTGCCGGCCTGCGTAGATGACGGGTCCTGTACGGCTTTGGGTGGCTGCAATCGCAAGGGATACCCTTGCCTGGGCGTGACTCTTCCCACTGGGCAGATGCTGGTTGGTTACGCCGATGGGTCCACCTGTGGCCCGAGCCTGTCCCTCGATCTGGCCGTCATGACGCGGATGATGTCCTGGTTGACGAGCGATGACCCGGACCGAGGCCTGGACCAGGCCCTGGAGACCTTGCGCCTGGTGCTCGACGCCCAGGCGGCCGAGCTCTTTCTCGCCAGTCCCCTGGACGGGGAGATGGTGCTGTCAGCCCACTCCGGATGGCGTCCATCGGCTTTTTATGAGAAGTGCCGATTCGCCCCGGGCGAGGGGTTTCCTGGCCTGGTAGCCGCTCGCCAACGGGAGTTACTCACCAATCGCCTCCAAGAGGACCCCAGGTTCTTGCGCGAGAGCATCAAGCGCTGTGGCATCCGAACTTACGCGTGCACCCCGTTGGTAGGGGAAGGCCGCCTGTTGGGCAGCGTCAATCTGGCCTGGAGCTCGCCCGAGGTTCCGTTGCCGCGCGTGTCCGAGCTGCTCCAGTGGGCCGCCCTGTTCATTTCCAATGGCTTGAAAGCGAGTTATGACCGGGCTCGCCTGCAGGTTGCCAGGGCAGGCCCCTTCCATAAGGGCAAGCTGGATCTCCTGGCGGCATTTTTGCGCGAGCAGAGCCGTGCTGACGGGCTGCAATTTGGCGGTGGGGAGCCTGATTGTCCGGCTCGACTGACAAAGCGCGTGGTTCTCGTTGAGAGTGCGGGGCCGGGTCTCCCGACCCCCTGCCGGGCTTGCTCTTCGTCAGCGACGGGCGACCGGATGTGCCTGCCGGTCGCCGACCAGATCGCGCAGTGTTTGTACACGCGCAGTCCTCAACCGATGACCCGATTTCTTGTTCCGTCGCTGGAGATCGTGCAAGAGATCAGACGCAACTGGTCGACGCGCCCGTGCTGCTGCTCCGAGCCAGACCCCAGGCAGCCAGAGCAACCGAAGGTGGTGCCCGAATGGAGCATTCGCTGCTTTGGCCCGCTTGAGATCCGCCGCCGTGGCCGCTTGATCCCCCGGGAGGCCTTCACCCGACAGAAGGCGATCACCCTGCTCCGGCTGCTTTTGTTGCAGGCGGGCAGGCCGATCGGGCGGGAGGCGCTGTGCGAGATCTTCTGGCCCGGGGCCAGTCTGCAGGCGGGCACCAACCGTCTGCACGGCATTCTGCACTCCCTGCGCCAGGTCTTGGAAGCCGGCCCTCCCTGGCAGCACATCTGCCACGAAGGCGACGGTTACTGCTTCCGCAGCAGCCCCGGCATTTTCGTGGATCTGCTCGAGTTCGAGCGGCAGTTCCGCGAGGGCAAAAAGGCCCTCATGGGCCAGGAGCCAATGCGTGCTCTACCGCATTTTGAGCAAGCTTGCGAGGTGTATCGGGGGGATCTTTTCGAGGATGAGCCCTACGCCGAGTGGTGCTGGAGCGAGCGCGAGCAGTGCCGAGAGCGCTTTCACTCCATGCTCAAGGCGATGGCCGAGATCTGCCTCGAGCGGGGAGAGCTCGACCGGAGCGAAGGCCACTACCGGCGCGCGCTCGGGGCCGACCCTCTGCGAGAAGACCTGCACCGGGGCCTGATCCTGTGCCTCTGGCGGCAAGGTCGCAGGAGCGAGGCGTTTCGGCAGTACGATGAATGCGCCCGGTTGGTGCGTCAAGAGCTGGACGCTGATCCTTTGCCCGACACCCAGCAACTTCTTCGGGCCATCCGCTCGGCGGATCCGGCCCTGATTCTCTGCAATGGCACGGCCTGAGCCCTCGCCGACCGGCCTGGCCGGCCGCGGCCCGACGCCCGAGTGCCCCCGCAAGCCTGTGGAAGGCATGTAAGCCAGATGTAAGAGCCTGCCCGTAAAGTACACCTGGAGGCAGAGATCATTGGTCTCGCGCTCCGATGGATTTCGTACGCGTGAGCGAGGCTGGCTCTGCTCGCCGGGCGGTCGCCGCCCGCGAAGTCGTGACACTATCGAGAAGGGATTGTCTTTGGGAGATGAGTAGGACTCGAGCCTTCTTCTTGAATTGCCCACTGCGCCGGCTGCTCGCGGTGTTCTTGGTGGCGGCCATGTGCTGCAGCGCGGCGGCCCAAACTGGTAGCGAGGTTTTCGCAAGTAAGTGCACCGCCTGTCACACGATCGGGGAGGGGCCCAAGATCGGGCCGGACCTGAAGGGAGTCACCGAGCGGCGCGAGCAGGCCTGGCTCAAGGTCCAGATTCAAAATCCCAAGATGCACCACGACCAGAACGACCCGGTCACCCAGGAGTTGCGCAAGACGTTCCCCGCTGCCATGCCAAACCTGGGGATATCTGACCAGGAAACCGACGCCCTTATCGTCTTTCTCGGTGGCGGAGCAACGGGGGGCGCCCCTCCTTCGGGCATTCCGGGCCCGTTCATCCCGACCATCGGAGTCGGTCTTGTCTTGATCGCCGGGTTCACCCTGATCGGGCTGCAGGCGGGAAAGAAGAAAGCGCTGGAGGTATAAGCCCGTGACGAGCAGGTGGTTCGACATCAACAAAGACTCCCGGTCGTGGGAGAATTTCTATCGTCAACGCTGGTCCTACGACCGGAGCGTGCGAACCTCTCACGGGGTCAACTGCTCGATGGCGTGCAGTTGGGAGGTCTTCGTCAAGGACGGTCTCATCTGCTGGGAGCTGCAAAAAACCGATTACCCGCAGATCGACCCCGACGTGCCCAACGTCGAGCCCAGGGGCTGCCAGCGGGGAGCTACCGCCTCGTGGTACCCTTACAGCCCGTTGAGACCCAAGTACCCCTACATCCGTGGGGTCCTCTGGAAGATGTATCAGCAAGGCTTGGCCAGCGGCAAAGACCCGGTCGAAGCCTGGGCCAGCATCGTCGAGAACGAGGGACACAGCAAGGCCTATAAGCTGGCCCGGGGCAAAGCCGGTTGGAAGCGGGTCACCTGGGACGAGGCCTGTGAGATGGTGGCGGCTGCCCAGATTTACACCATCAAGAAGTTCGGTCCCGACCACATCGCCAGCTTTGCGCCCATCCCGGCCATGAGCCTGCTCAGTTTCATCTCCGGTCATCGCTACAACAACTTGATCGGGGGAATCTACTGCAGTTACTACGAGTGGTATCACGACCTCCCGCACGTCTCTCCCTCCATGTTCGGAGATCAGACCGAGAACTGCGAGAGCTCGGACTGGTATCACAGCACCTATTGGATCGTAGCCGGCACCAACCTCAACATGACGAGGACGGCGGACTGCCACTTCCTTCCCGAGGCCAAGTACCGGGGAACGAAAGTGGTGGTTTTGTCTCCGAACTACTCAGATGTCTCCAAGTATGCCGACCTTTGGGTTCCCCTGGTACCGGGAAGCGATGGCGCTTACTTGATGGCCTGCATCCACGTCATTCTCAAGGAATTCTTCGCTGACCGTGAAGTCCCGTATTTCATGGATTATGTCAAGAAATATACCAACTTGCCCTTCCTGGTCATGCTCGACAAGAACGGTGAGACGCATTATCAGGGCCGGTTCCTGAGAGCCTCCGACCTGGCCGCCCACAAAGACCAGGAGAATGCCGACTGGAAACTCCTGATGATGGACGAGGGCGGCGAGATGCACGTCCCGACCGGGACGGTGGGTTTCCGCTGGGAGAAGGAGCCCACCGGCAACTGGAACTTGCAGTCCAAGGACGCCGTAACGGGAAAAGAGTTCGACCCCATGCTGACGCTTCTTGGCAAGAGCGAGCAAAGAGCGAGCGTCTCTTTCAGTGACTTCACCAACACGTTCCACATCACTCTGGGCAAGACCCCGGGCAAGGGCAAGGCTGCCCAGGAGATCCTGCGCGAGGTCCCGGTCAAAGAGGTCACTTTGAAGGACGGAAAGACCTGTCTGGTCACCACGGCCTTCGACCTGCTGATGGCCCAGGCGGGCGTTTCGCGTGGTCTGAAGGGCGATTATCCCAAAGACTACGATGACCCGAAGCCTTACACGCCGGCATGGCAAGAATCTCAGAGCGGCGTGAGCAGGAACCTGGCCATTCAGGTGGCCCGAGAGTTTGCCGAGAATGCGGAGAAGACGAAGGGAAAATCCCTCTTCATCACCGGTCCGGGGGTGCAGCACTGGTATCACGGAGCCTCCTTGTACTATCGAAGTATGGCGGTGATGCTGGCGCTGTGTGGCTGCAATGGAGTCAATGGCGGCAATTTCAATCACTATGTTGGAACCCAGCATACGAGGCTGAACGCGGCCTTCGTCAATCTCAGTGGCGCGCTCGACTGGCAGCGACCTCCTCGGATCATGAACACCACCTCGCTGTGGTACTTCCACACCGGCCAGTGGCGTTACGACGGAATGAACCTCGACACGCAATGGGCCGTGGGCGCCGAGAAGCTTCCTCCCCTCAACCATGCCGCCGACGTGAACTCGCTGGCGGTGAGACTGGGCTGGTTGCCCTTCTTCCCCCAGGTCGACCGCAAGAACCCTCTCAAGCTCTATGAGGAAGCCGTGCAGGCCGGTTGCAAGACCGATGCCGAGGTCAAAGAGTGGGTTGCCGAGCAGTTCAAGAGCGGCAAGCTCAATTTTGCCCTGCCGAATGTCGATGCTCCTGAGAACCAGCTCAAGATTCTCACCGTCTACCGGGGCAACTTGATCGGCACCAGCATGCGCGGCCAGGAATTGACGCTCAAGCACTTCCTGGGCACGCACCACAACGTGATGTGGGATAATGAGCCGGCCAAGGGCATGGTGAAAGAGATCGATTGGGTCGAGCCTTCCCCTGTCGGAAAGCTCGACCTGCTGGTCAACCTGAACCTGCGGATGGACAGCACGGCCAACTATGCCGATGTCGTGCTCCCTGCGGCCTTCTGGTATGAGAAGTATGACATCACTTTCGGCGACATGCATACCTTCGTGCATCCTCTGACGCCGGCTACCGATCCCCCCTGGGAGACCAAGCACGACTGGGAAGCCTTCAAGCTGATCGCCAAGAAGTTCTCCGAGCTGGCCAAGAAGCACTTCCCCCAGCCGGTCAAGGACGTGGTCTTCAAAGCCCTGTGGATGGACAGTCCGGACATGCTCGCCCAGCCTCTCGGTGAGGTCAAGGATTGGAAGAAGGGGGAAGCCGAGCTCATCCCCGGCAAGACCTTCCCCGATATCGCCGTGGTCGAGCGCGACTATACGGCCGTTTACGACAAGCTTGTCTCGCTGGGCCCGCTGGTCTGCAAGCCCAAAGGATTTGGCTCCAAGGGGCAATACACCGACCTCACCCCCATCGTGGAGGAAGAGCTCAAGCACAACGACTCGCTGACCGTTCGCGATGGTCGGGTGACCTTTGAGAAGGCCGAGCAGTTCTGTGAGCTGATCTGTCAGATCTCTCCCGAGCTCAACGGCCGGCTTTCGGAGATGTTCTTCAAGGAGATGGAGAAGAAAGTCGGCCTGCCTCTGGCGGACATGGTCGAGAGCGTGCGGCAACGGCGCGTGCATTACCGCGACATCATCGCCCAACCCAGGAGAATTCACACCACCCCCCAGTGGAGCGCCATTCTCTCCGACCCGAAGACAGGCAAGCTGAGAACATTCGGGCCGTTTACCATGAACGTCGAGCGCCTGAAGCCCTGGCACACGCTCTCGGGCCGGCAAGAGATCTACTATGATCACCAGGGCATCCGCGAGTTCGGCGAGTCCCTGCCGACCAACAAGCCGCCCATCGACATGGTTGCCGTGGGCGACATCCGGCTCGACAAGGCCGAGGGAAAATCCAAGGTGTTCCGGTTCATTACCCCTCACGGCAAGTGGCAAATCCACAGCTCGTTCCGCGATCACTGGCCCATGCTGCAACTGTCCCGCGGTGGCCCTACGGTGTGGCTCAATCCGGACGACGCCAAAGAGATCGACGTGGCCGACAACGACTGGGTCGAAATGTACTGTGAGAACGGCATCGAGGTGGTGCGGGCGGTCGTGAGCCACCAGGTTCCCAGGGACATGGCCATTACCTACCACCAGGTGGAGCGCCACATCAACGTCCCGTTCTCGCCACTGGCTCACAAGCGCAAGCTGCCGGACCTGCGAGGCGGAAACAACAATGCGACCACAAGGATCTTGATGAACCCGAGCACGATGATCGGTGGCTACGCCCAGTTCACCTTCTACATCAACTTCTGGGGTCCGAGCCCGTCAGAGCGCGACCACGGGGTGTTGATTCGCAAGATGCCTCTGGGCGGCACCAAGAAAGTCATCTATCGAGAGGAAGAGCTCAACTTGCTCCCTCGGGAGTGAGACGATCCGGGGCGACCGGGAGTGAGGAAGGAAGTGTAGTATGAGGGTCAAGGCGACCTACAGCATGACATTCAATCTGGAGAAGTGCATCGGTTGCAATACCTGTTCCGTCACCTGTAAGAACGTCTGGACCAATCGCCAGGGCGCCGAGTATATGTGGTGGAACAATGTCGAGACCAAGCCCGGCATCGGCTACCCGAAGCAGTGGGAGAATCAGGACCGCTACAAGGGCGGGTGGGTCAAGGATGGCTATAAGCCACTGAGACTGCGCTACGGTGGCAGGGCCTACCAGATGCTCAACCTTTTCTACAACCCCCACATGCCGGAGATGCAGGACTACTACGGCGGTGACGTTTACACTTTCACTTACGAGGATCTGCACACGACCGAGCCGCTGAGGCAGCAACCCGTGGCCGCTCCCCGCTCCATGGTCACCGACGAGCGTGACATTCCCATCAACTGGGGTGCCAACTGGGAGGACAATGCCGGGGGGGCGCACATCACCGGAAAGTATGACATGAACTTCAAGGGGATCAGCCCCGAGCAACATGAAGCCTTTCTGCGTTTCCGGGACGTTTTCTACTTCTATCTGCCCCGCATCTGCAATCACTGCATGAATCCCGCCTGCGTGGCGGCCTGTCCCTCCGGTGCCGCTTACAAGCGCGAAGAGGATGGGATCGTGCTCATCGATCAGACCCGCTGCCGGAACTGGCGTTATTGCATCTCCTCCTGCCCCTACAAGAAGCCATACTTCAACTGGTTCAGCGGCAAGATGGAGAAGTGCATCCTCTGTTTCCCCCGCGTGGAGTCTGGCATGCCGCCGGTCTGCTTCCACTCGTGCGTGGGGAAGATTCGCTCCTTCGGAGTGCTCCTCTATGACCTGGACAAAGTCGAGGAAGCCGCCTCGGTGGAGGAGAAAGACCTGATCAAGGCCCAGAGGGCCCTGGTGCTCGACCCTCACGATCCGAAGGTGATCGAGAGCGCTCGCGCAAGCGGGCTCGGGGACGATTGGATCGAAGCCGCCCAGCGCTCTCCCGTCTATCGCTTGTTCAAGGAGTGGAAGCTGGCGCTGCCTCTGCACCCCGAATTCAGGACGCTCCCCTCGCTCTTCTACATCCCGCCACTCAGCCCCGTCATCACCACGGCCGGCAAGGACTCGCCCGGCGAGAAGGATGTCTTCGACATGGCCCGGACCCCGGAGACGCTGGTCGGACTGGACGAGCTGGACAAGTTCCGAGTTCCGATGCAGTACCTGGCCAACCTTTTCTCGGCTGGAAACGTCGAGGAGGTCAGGGATTCGCTTGCCCGGCAACTGGCCGTTCGTCACTATGAGCGGGGACGTCAGGTGGAGGGGCGCCCCAACGTGGAGGCGCTCAAGAAGGTGGGCCTGACCGAAGAGGAGGCTGCCGGCATCATTCGCGCCGTCTCGCTGGCCTTCTATCAGGAGCGCTTCGTGGTCCCCACCACCAAGCGCGAGAATGCGGAAATCAGCCCCTACACCGAGCGCGGCCTGGCCGGGTTCGACGCGATGGGGCCCTGGACTCCGCTGAAACGTCGGCAGAGCTACCACAAATCTCATCATGACGCGGTGAAAGAGTATGAATGAGAACCTCTATCGGGCTATCGCCGAGCTGTGGTGTAATCCCTGTGATCTGGAAGCTGAGGCGCGAATGCGGGCGGCCGAGACTGCCCTGGCCGAGGCGCGGGTCCTGGGCCCGGAGTGCAGCGAGCCCCTGCAGCTTTTCCTGAGCAGCACCGCCAGTGAAGAGGAATACATCGACCTTTTCGAGCTAGACCCCAAGTGCTCTCTCTACCTCGGCAGCAATGTCTTTGCCGAGCCCGAATCCTGTGCCAAGGCGGGCGTGTGCGATCGCAATGGATATATGCTCGAGTGGGTCGGGATCTATCAGCACTTTGGTTTGATGCCCAATGGCAGGGATCTGCCCGACTATCTGCCCCAGGTGGTGGACTTTCTGGGCATGTCGGCCGGATCAGACGACCCGATCCGGCTCAAGGCGATCAAGGAATACACCCTGCCTTACCTGCCCCCCATTCGCACCAAGCTTCAAGAATTGCAGAGCCCGTACGTGCATTTGCTGGACGTGCTCGAGCGCCTGCTGCAACAAGACCTGGAGCGTCTGGGCGCAGGCAGCCTGATGGAGAACCTACCTCTCACTGAAGGAGAAGGAGAAATGGTGGAGACGAGCCGTGGTTGACAACTTCCTCTTCGTCGCATTGCCTTATATCTCGCTGTTGCTGTTCTTTGGCGGAACATTCTACCGCACTTTCTCTGGCGGCATGACAGAGTTCCGGGGCCGCTGGGACTGGTCAGTTCGGGGAGACTTCATGTGGACGACCCGCTCGACCGGTTTCTTCGGGCGCGCTTCCATTGGCCCGGCCGTCCTGTGCCTGCACTGGGGGCTGTTCATCTTGTTGATCGCCCACCTGGTCGGTTTCGTGGCGGGTGCCGTGAACTGGGCCTGGGGCGTCGACTACTTCCGCTGGACGGGGATGGTGGGCGGAATGCTGGTCCTGTACGGCGCAATCTGGGCCTTTGCCCGGAGGCTTTCGATCCCGCAGCTTCGGTCCATCAGTATGACGGAAGACTACATCGTCTTGCTCTTCATCATCTTCATCACCAGCCTCGGCCTCTACCACTCGATGATCAAGCTGGCCTGGGGCGTGACCTACAATGCCGGACCCTGGGTCGGCGGATTGTTGACCTTGCGACCCGATGCAGCCTTGATGGCGGCAGCTCCGCTCCTCATGAAGACGCACGTGGTTGTGGCCATGCTCTTCTTTTGCTACCTGCCCTTCACCAAGCTGGTCCACCTGTTCAGCTACCCCTTCAGCTTCATGCTCCGCCCCCACATCACCATGCGGAGCTTTGCAGGCTTGAAGCGGTGAGCACCAAAGTGATGGCACCTGCGCAGGAGCAGGTCACTTTGACGGTAAACGGGCGCGGTATTCCCCTGTCAGATTTCGTGCAGCGGGCGATGGCGGGTATGCTCAGGGGGTTTCTGGGCTCTCTCAAAGGCGTGCATGACCCCGGCGAAGTGTGCATCACGCTTTCTCGGCCTCAACAGCCTCGCGCGGGGTAAGGCTTGACCGAGAAAGCGCACCAGGAAGCTCAGGTCCCGTCCGATATCGTCCCGGCCAAAGCCTGGCGAGCCCTGGCGATGACCACGCTGGCCTTCACGGTGTGCTTTGCGGTCTGGATGATGTACGGTGTCCTGATCACCTTCCTGGTTGATCGAGGCCTGTATCATTGGGATCGGGTCAAGCTGGGATGGTTGATCGGCATACCCGTTCTGACCGGAGCCCTGATGCGCCTTCCTGCCGGTCTGCTGGCAGACCGTTACGGGGGGCGGTTGATCCTCACTCTGCTGATGCTGGTCTCGGCCCTACCCACCTACCTGGTCAGCCTGGCCAACGGCTTCGGGGAGTTCCTGGTTGCCGGCCTGGGTTTTGGTCTTTGCGGGGCCAGTTTTGCGGTCGGGGTTGCCTACGCCTCCCTGTGGTTCCCGCCCAAGCGGCAGGGTATGGCGCTCGGCCTCTTTGGGATGGGCAACCTGGGCGCGGCGCTGACCAGCATGGGCGCGCCAAGCTTGCTGGGCGTCCTGACCGCCGAGAGCCTGGAAGGCTGGAGGAGCCTGCCCCGACTCTACGCTCTGCTGCTCGCCCTCACCGCTGTCCTTTTCTGGCTCTTGACCGATACCAGAAAGATTGATCGGCCCCGAAGCCTGGCCGAATGCGTTGCCCCCCTCTCCAATCTCAGGGTCTGGCGCTTCGGGCTCTACTATTTTTTCGTTTTTGGTGGCTTTGTCGCCGTTTCCCAGTGGCTCATCCCCTACTACGTGACGATGTATGGCCTTTCCATCACCACTGCCGGCATGCTGGCCGCGACCTTCAGCCTGCCTGCCAGCTTGATCCGAAGTGTGGGTGGCGCTCTGGCTGACCGGTTTGGTCCGCGAATGATCATGTACTACACGCTGGGGGGCAGCCTGGCCCTGCTGCTGCTCTTGTTTCCCCCCCGGATGGAGATTCAGACTCCTGGTCAGGCAGTAACCGCAACCGGCGCCGGCACGGTTACCGAGGTCACGGCGGATGAGATCGTCGTGGACAAGACCCGCTACCCTCTGGCGCGGGCCAGCAAAGGCCAGACAAGAATCAGGGTGGGTGCCGATGAGGTTGACGGGCATGTGGAAGGAATGTTCTTTTTTCCGGTCACCGTCATCGAGCACGAGCCGCTGGTGAAGGTTGGCGACAAGGTCACTCGTAAGCAAGCCCTGGCCCGTGGCTCCACTAGGCTTTACTTTCAGGCCAATGTCTGGGTCTTCTCTGTCCTGGTCTTCTTTCTCGGGCTGTTGTTTGGCTGCGCGGGAGCGGCGATCTACAGGCACATTCCTGACTACTTCCCGGGAAATGTTGGGGTCGTCGGGGGTCTGGTCGGAGTTCTGGGAGGGATCGGCGGCTTTGTCTACCCGATCATTTTTGGCTATCTCCTGGGTGCTTCCGGCATCTGGACGAGTTGCTGGATGTTTCTCTTCGCCGTCGGGCTTGTCTGCCTGTTGTGGATGCACATCGTGATCCAGCGGATGATGCAGCGGCGCGTGCCCTTGTTGATGCGCGAGATCGAGTCTCGACCTGTGGTGACCTGTGTGCGCTGTGAGGCGACCGCGGAGGTAAAAGTGCGGGTGGAGGATGGGAAGCTCAAGCTCGAGCGGTGCTCGCTGCTCGAGCCGGGAAGCGACTGTCCGGCCGAGTGCCTGGAAGGCAGGCGTCTCAGGCCAATCCCCCGGCAAGACCCCGCTGAGTAAGCCTCACGAAGTTCACCCTTGCGATTTGCGGCCCCGGGCCATAGAATGGCCCCATGTCCGCCTGGCTTCCGAGCGCGATCACGGCCCTGCTGCTCTACGGCTTCGGCCAGGGTCTGGTCAAGAAGTACATCGCCGAGATCTCCCCGGCGCGCTTTTGCCTCCTCTTTGTCGTGGCCCGGACCGCGGTGGGTCTTGGTTACTATCTAACCCACTCACACCCTGATCCCCTCGACGCCCGGGGCCGCTCCTTCCTTCTGGTCACTGTGCTCGCCTACGTGCTGGACGGTCTGGGGTGGATCCTGTATTACCGATCCATCCAGGCGGGGCCCATCACCATCGTGGGCACGCTTTCGGCCGCCTATCCTGCCCTCACGGTCATCCTGGCCGCCATCTTTCTGGGCGAGGTGCTGAGGCCTCTCCAGCTTCTCGGAGTGCTTTTGGTTCTGAGTGGCTGCGCCGGTCTCTCCTACAGCCCCCCCGACCCGGACCAGCCAGGCAGCGGCCGCGGCTGGATTCCCCTGGCGCTGGCCGCCCTGGGTTGCTGGGGCATCGGACAGACTCTGCTCAAGTACTCCTACAGCCTGGCCCTGGCCAGTGAGACCAATGCCATGCTCAGCATGATGGTGGGAGGGTGGCTCACCCTGGGCGTCTACGGCCTCGCCTACGGGCGAGTGCCCAGGGGGCACCTGTCCCACCGGGAGTGGGTGCGCCAGTGGCAGCACTCGAGCGTGCCCATGGCCATGATGGCGGGCGGGGATGTAGCGGTCATCGTGGCCACTCGCTACGGACCCGTATCTCTCGTCGCTCCCATCACGGCCGCTTATCCGGTGGTGACCATCGCTTTCGCTCGCTTTGTGCTTCACGAGAGAATCACCTGGTATCAATATGTCAGCATCTTCTGCACGCTGACCGGGATGTATCTCACCTTATAGGGCTCATCGAGGACCATCAGCCAGGCGCCGTTTGAGGGCTGTGCCCCCAACGAGTATCCGGCCCTTCTCTTCCCTGACCAGGCTGGCTCCACCCTTGAAAGAGCTGGCCAGCCGCTCCACCTCTGCCACGGCTTGCTCGGCTTCCATGGTCGAGCGCAAGGCCAGGTCGAGCTCGCCCCGCGTGCCGTTGAGCTGGCCTTGCAGGCTCTGCAAGTTCGCTGCGCTGCCCTGGACCCGTCCGAGCAACTCGTGGTGAGTGGCCATCAGCGCGTCGTGTCGCCCTTTTTGGTCCCAGAACTCCTGGTTGCGCTGAGGAAAAAGCTGACGGTCGGTCGCCTCGATGCCCCCGATGCAGGCCAGGCAGACCAGCCCGGCCGCCAGGCCCAGGATCGGATGGGAGGCAGCGGTGGCTACCATGGTCAGCCCGCTGGCCATCCCCACCACGGGAAGCGCGCGGCGCACCTGGCTCAGTCGGTGAATTCCCTCGGCCTGGGTGGTCAGCCGGCCTGCCGTGAGCTGAATCTGGTCCAGGTTTTCCTGCAGCCTGGCCGACGCTTTCGTGAGCTCTGCAGCCTCCTGCTCGCGCACCATCTCCAGGAACTCGAGCTTGTGGCGCAGTTTTTGCGCTTCGGAGGGGGGGGCGGCAACCGCTGGTCGAGTGAGCATCATCGCGAGTCTAGCCTGGTCGACTGAAAAATCTCTCAAGCAGAGTGAATGGCACCGGAACGGGCCGAACAATGGGCCCAAGCCTTCTGAGCCAGGCAGGTCGCGAATACTTTCCCTTGACCGTTCGAAAACCAAGAGGGAGAGAGCTTCAAGCCTCGAAGGCAAGCCGCGAAAATCTCCCGAGGAGCATAGAATCCCGTGGTGCAGCAATGGGCCCTGGTGCCCTTCTTATCAATTTCGGCGACTATCGTGCTGGTTTTTCTCTGGGTGGCCCTCAGCACCAGGAAGCGCCATGACACAGACTACGCCTCGGTGGCTCGCCTCAGGGTCTACGTCATCGCCGGCCTGATGACCCTGTTGACCGCCTCCTTCTCGCTGACCATCGGTCACATGCCCTATCCGTTCATGATGAAGAGCCTGCCCGACCGGGTGGTTCGGGTCACCGCGCGCCAATTTGGATTCGTCTTCGAGAATCCGCCCACGGCCCAGGTGACCGAGGACCCGCGCATTTTCCGACTGGGTGCCGACGTGGAGCTCGATGCCATCAGCGCGGACGTGAACCACGGCCTGGGGGTCTACGATCCGGGCGGAGTGCTGGTCGCCCAGGCTCAAGTAATGCCAGGCTATGTCAACAAGCTGCGGGTCAAGCTCGAGAAGCCCGGCACCTGGACAGTGCTCTGCATGGAATACTGCGGTCAGGCGCACCACGCGATGCGCCAGACGTTCGAAGTCTCCGCCACGCCCTGAGGAAAGGACCAACAATGACAGCCGATACCCACGCCTCCAACGACTTCAGCCCGGGCACCTATCGCCTCAGTCTTCTCTGGATCGCAATCATGTTCTTGCTCTTCCCCGTCCTTGTGATCGTGGGTCTGATCATGAGGTCAGGACAGGGGGGGATGCTACCCGCTCTGAAGCCAGGCCTCTTCTACGCGCTGATGACCCTGCACGGCCTGGGAATGGTCGGTCTCTGGTTTGCGGTGGCGATGGCGATCGTGTCTTGCCTGTTGAGCCGTTACGCCCGAGTCAACGTGGTTGCCAACCAGGTGGCCGGCGGTCTGACTGTGCTGGGCGTGGTCATGCTGGTGGTCGCCACTCTGGTGGGTCGCTTTGCTCCCGGGTGGTATTTTCTCTATCCCCTTCCCTTCAAGTCCATGGGGCAGTGGCCGGCCTGGTCGACCACCCTCTTCCTGGCCACGCTGGGGGTTCTGGGTGTGGCCTGGCTGATCTGGACCCTGGCTCTGTTGATCGCTATCGCCAGGCGTTACTCTCTGAGCCGAGCCCTGGCCTGGCATTACATCAAGGGCCCGGCCAAACCCGAAGTCCCTGTCGAGCCCGTGATCCCACCTTTCGTCTTAATCACGACGGTCAGCCTCATCGCCCTGCTGGTCGGGCTCATTTCTGCGGTATTGTTGCTGGTTCTCTTCCTGGCGGAGTGGCTCACGGGAAATCCCGTCGATGCTCTACTGATGAAGAACCTGACCTTCCTTTTCGGTCACCTGCTGGTCAATCTCACTCTCTACCTCTCGGTGGGCGTCATGTATGAGGTGCTTCCCGAATACGCCGGGCGGCCCTGGAAAACCAACCGTATCGTCGCCATCGCCTGGAACATCGCTCTGGGTCTTCTCTTGCTGGCCACCTTTCATCACCTTTACATGGACTTCGTCCAGCCCGGATTCTTGCACGTGCTTGGCCAGTTCGGCTCCTATTTCGTCTCGGTTCCGGCGGCTGCCGTCTCCATCCTGGGAACCCTGGCCCTGGTGCATGGGTCCCCCATGCGATGGAACCTGGCCTCAAGTCTCTTGTTCCTGGGCACCATGGGCTGGGCCATCGGAGGGGTGGGAGCGGTGCTCGACTCCACCATTGCTCTGAATACCGTGTTGCATAATACTCTCTGGGTGCCGGCTCATTTTCATACCTACTACGTCATGGGTTGCGTGCTGATGCTGATGGGTGCCGCCTACCACCTGGTCAACCAGAAGGCCAATCTTCCCGACGCAACGAACCTGACACGTGCGGTGATGGCCTTTCTGCTCATCGGCGGTTATGGTTTCTTGCTCAACTTCTACCTGGCAGGGGCCTACTCGGTTCCCAGGCGTTATGCCCAGTATCCCGAGGTGGTTGGTCAGGGAACTCACTATTCTGCCATCGCGGTGCCTCTGGGCAGCCTTTTGCTCGTGGGGGTCTTGCTCTACGCCTGGGATACCGGTCGCCGCCTGGTCAGGGCCTATCAAAGTTGACTCTGCGCGGGCTCCTGGCGCTCCTGCTCTGGTTGCTGACCGGCTGGTCAACTCCTGGGGCTGCCCAGCCGCCCTCGCCAGAGCCCGAGCGCTACCTGCACGCCAGGATCCCCGATCTCGCCCTGACCGACCAGACAGGGCGCTCGCTCTCTCTTTCTGACCTGTGGTCCGAGGGCCCGGTGGTCATCACGCTGGTCTCTTCCCAGTGCGGCGGCCTGTGCTCGCCGCTGTTGCGCTCGCTCGTCTCGGCCAGCGCGGGCTCCGAGGGCTACAAAATTGTGGTCTTGAGCTTCGATCCGCGGGACGGTGTCGAGCAGATGGCGAGGCTGTCACGTTCTCTTGGAGTGGATTCGGCGGGTTGGACCCTGGCCGTGACTTCCCCTCAGGCCTTCGAGGAGCTGGCCAGGAGCGTTGGGTTCTGGGTCGTCTGGGACGAGAGCAGCCGTCAGTTCGATCACCCTGGCGTTGTCATGGGAGTGCGCGATGGCCGGCTGGTTCATCTGCTGATCGGGGGTGTCGTATCGCCGGCATCCTACCGTCTGCTGGAGGCTGAATTGGCGGGGGACTTTATCGGCAGCTACCCTCTGCCGGGCTACGAGGCCAGTTTTCGCTGCCTCACCTATGAGCCGGGTGCGGGCCAGGTCGGCCTGGATACAGGCATTCTGCTCCTCTTCGTCCCTGGTTGCGTGACCATCCTCGTGACGGTCTGGATCTTTCGTCGCCCCAGGCGCTCCACAAAAAGCTTGCTCGGAGCTGAAGGTGGAGCCGAAGGGCCACGGCCCCTGCCGGTGCGACCGGACGTCGAGCGGGCCCACCTGCAGGGCCGGGCCAGGCGAGAGTCAGGTTCTGTCGGCCAGGCGCCGGCGCCCTGAGAGCAGATCGAGGCTACTTCGCCGCCGAGGCCATCCTCTGGCCCAGCTCCTGGTGCAGCTCGAGCAATCTGTCGCCGAGCTCTTTTAGCTCCATCTTGCAATCGGAGAGGTCAGGGGAGGCCTCACGCAGCTGCTCCACCGTTTTCTCCAGGCACAGCTTCAGCTCCCAGGCAACCTCGAGCAGGGCCGCGCAGGTATCGGCCCCCTCGCTCGCTGCGTCGGTCTCCTCCAGTCGGCTGATTTCATTTGCTATCGTGGCGTGGGAAGCGAGCAAGAGCCTCTCGACCTGCTCCGGAGGGCTGGTGCCGGCTTGCGCCTGGTCGAGAAGGGACCAGAGCCCCTCAAACGGGTCGCGTGAGGCTTGAGGGCTCTCCGAAAGGTCCATTGAAGCTTGCTTCGCGCCGGTCATCTCCTGCAGGAAGGGGCGAGCACAGCTCGAGCAGGAACGAGCCGTCTCAGGATTTTTGTGAGAGCAGAAGGGGCAGGTTTTGGAGGCGGTCTCCAGCTCCGGCGCGGGAGGCTCATCCGCCGAGGCGATCTCGGCGAGCTCTCTGGTCGGGTCAAAGAGCAGGTCTGCTGCCAGCTCGAGGTGATCGCGATGGCCATCGCGCAGATAGGCCTGGATCTCTTCCAGAGCTTTTTCCTGCTCGTCGAGACAGCGCTCGATTCGCTCTGCCTTCTCGGTATCGGCCAGAGTCTTGAGAAACAGACGATAGTCCTGCTGGCTCTGCGCCAGTTGCCGGGTCTTCTCTTCCAGCACCCGATCGGGAAGGCCTTCGCTCCAGACCTTCTCGAGCAATTCGAGCAGCTCGGCAAAATGGGCGGCACCTTCCAGCCTGGCGGGACTCTCCAACTCCTCGTGCAAGCTGAGCGCGAGCCCATCGAGCCCGATTGCCCGGTCACGAAAATCAGTCAGGCCGGCCAGACTCGGGTGAGCGAGCAGTTGAGCCAGCGAGGCCTCGCATCCGTCCAGGCAGGTGGTCAGGCGTTGCTGCCATTGCTCTCTGCGCTTGTGGCCGAGAAAGCGGGCCAGCATCCTCTTGAGCTTCTCGACCGTGCTGCGATGAGAGACTTCGAGGGCGATCAGCGCTGAGCGGGCCTCGGGTTGCTCTCCTCGGGACAGGGCCCGGAAGCAACGCTCGTAGAGCGGATCCTCCGAGAAGGTCGAGAGCTCATACTCGAGAGTGCGCATCGCTTTGAGACAGGCTGCAAGAGGACCCATGGCCCGGTCGAGCAGCGTCAGGGCATTGCTCAGATCGTTCGCTTGCCGCCCCTGAAGATACAGGGCAAAGCCGCCCGTCGCCTCTTTGATAGACTCGAGAGCGGGGTCCAGGGCCTGCACAATGGCCGTTTCATCGGGGTGGCTTGCGGCAAAGCGCTCACGGGCCAGCCCGAGCTGGACGGTGAAGCCGAAGAGATCCGGCAAATGCGCTGCCAGGAGCGCCTCCTGGTCCGGCTCGCCGCTCAGGAGATTGAGACCGAGCGCGAAGACCTGGTTGAGGAGCCGATGATCGCTGAAGGACGGCAGGCTGCCCTGGAGAGCCTGCAACTGCCCGAGCGCCTGCCAGAGAGCCAGGGCGCTGCCCTCCAGCCGCTCGAGGCCGCCCGGCAACAGCTCGGGGTCCTCGATGTCGGCCACTCGGATCAGAGCGGCCAGGCAACTGTCCAGCTCGCCCTGCAGCGACCGGGTCCTCTCGATGATCTCGGTGGCCCCCTCGGCCCGCCGCACCAGGGGCACGACCCGATCAAGCCTCTGGCTAACCTCTCGAACAAAGTCCTGAGCATCCACCAGGGCGTTGGCCAGCTCCTGCCAGTCAACCGGATGCTGGTACCCCCGGTTCAGCACCCGGGTGATCGGTGGGGGATAGGTTGCAACGATCATGGTCATTTGAGACGATCAACAAAGAGGCTGGCCGGGCCCGCAGGCCCGGAAGCTGTCAGCACCAGTAGCCGCCTCCACCGTATGGGGAGTAGCCACTCTGTTGCCAGTTGCCACCCTGTTGCCAGGAGCCGCCCATCAGCAGCATGGCCCACTGGTCCTGGTAGCCGGCCAGCTCGCGAGTGTGATAATGGCTGTACCCGGCCAGGACCTGGGTTTCCACGTCGTGGTAGGTCGTGGTCTGCTTGTTGAAGGTCGAGCTCATGTCGCCGCGGTTGATATTCTTCACATCAAAGGAGGTGATTCCGTGCTGAGACAGCGATTGCATTTCACCAGCATCGACTTTTCCATCCGCATTCGCGTCCTTCCAGATCTGCAGGCCCCTCAATTCGTCGCCCTCGACCCGGCCGTCCCGATTCTTGTCGAAGTAGTGAGCCATCTTCTCGTAGCCGTCCTTGAAGCGCTCCTTGCCATCGACATCATAGTTTCCGAACAATTCCTTCGAGCTGGTGATTTTACCGTCGTTGTTGACATCCCAGACGAGCAGCCCGTCTCCGCCGTTCTTGGCCAGCCACTCGGTCTTCTCCCGCTCTTCCTTCTTGCCCCAGTAGGTCCAGCCATCCTTGCGGATCGCGTCCGACGGCGCTCCTTTCCCGGGCAGGCGCATCTTGCTCTTGTATTCCCAGGATTCCTTGGAGGGATCGATGTCGAACATGACCCCCTCACCCTCGACCTTGCCGTCACCCAGGACGTTCTTGCCCGTGATGTCAGGCTTTCCATTTCCGTTCAGGTCCAGGACGATCGGGGATTTCTGGGTGGTCTTCTGGCCATCCTTGTAGTCGAACCACACGTCCCACATCTTGCCCGGCTCATTTTGCGTACAGGCCTGCTGGGTGTGAACCGTCTGGTAGTGAGCCTCGGTCCAGCAGCGGTCCTGATAGATGGGTGTGCGGCTGTAGGCGACGGCTCCCCCGAGATAGGCTCCCGCTCCCGAGCCACCTCCGCAAGAGTAGCCCGGATTCCAGGAGCTCTGGCCCCCCCCGCTGCAGCACGGGTTGCAGAACAGGGCATTGAGCATGTTGTTGCTCGACCCCCACTGGCCCGAGTAGCCGCTGTTATTCCACTGGCCCACGGGCGCCCAGCTCGAGTAGGCCCCTGCAGCCGCAAAAGCGGTGACGTTCTGATAGTTAGCGGAACCGTACATCAGGAAAAACCTCCATCATCAACCTTGCCCCCTTTTTCACGTGCCAGACGACAAAGTCAAGACCCGGCCAGCTTTCTTTCAGGCTTGTCGGTTAAACTGGCCTCGATGGACAAACTGTCCCCCTTCCGCCAGGAGGCAGCCCGCGGCCATCGCGAGAGCCAGGCATGGCGACTGAGGTTCTGGAAGCGCGACCAGATCGATCTGGCCCGGGCAGAGCTTTGCCTGGATCGGCTGGACGCGCTCCAGCCCGGCGACGGTGAGCGGCGTGTGCTGGCCATGGCCCGGGCCGCAGCCCAGCCTCCCGCCACCCGTCTGGAGGTGCTGCAGCACTCGCTTGGGGTGCTGGCCCACGGAGTTACGGCCGACCTGGTGGGTCTGGCCGGGGTGGGTCTGGCTCTGCGCGACCTGGCTGGACCGACGGCTGCTGCCTCCCTGGCCGCACAGCTGCCCGACTCCGGCCTGCTCGGTCGGCTGTCTCCCGAGCCCGACTGGCTGCTGCGCAAGGCGGCCCGGCCCATGCCCACGACCGCGTCGGAGTGGGCCGCGACGCTGGCTGACGCTCCCGCCCGGTCGGTGCGGATCGCCCTGGAGGAGCTGGGCGACCCGACCTTCTCTCAGGCACTGGACCGGCTGAAGCTGAGCCCTCAGGTGCGCGAGCAGCTCGACCGCCAGACTCTGGAAAGCCTGGACCAGCCCCTTACCAGGCCCCAGCGGATCGCCCGCTTCCTGGATACCAGCGAGATCGATCCGGCCGAGGCCTGCCGCCTGGGCGACTTCATGCTTGCCGGGGCGGAGGAGCAGCCGGCCAAGCACCTGGCCCGGGGCTTCGACCAGGCTTCCGACGAGCAGCGCGCCATCGCGCTCAGGGCGGCTGCTCGCCAGCTCGATCAGCCCTTCGAGATCGAGAAGGCGGTGCGGGACCTGCAGGGCGTTCCTCCACGCGAGGTGGCCCGCGTGCTGGCCAGCGTCAAGCCCTCCCCTCAGCTTTCCCTGCTGACCCGGGTCAGCGACGACAGGGCGGTGGCCGAGGGCCTGGGCGCGCTGGATCTCAGGCCTCCGGCCATGCTCGACAAGCTCCGTCCGCTGCTGGCCCCTTCCGAGACCATGGCCCTGGTCGACCACTCCCAACCCTTCCTGGCGGCCCTGCTGGCCACCCCGTGGTCACAGGATGAGGACCAGGCAAGGGTGGCGGTGGCCGGCTGGCAAGCCTTCGACCGCTCCCCCGGCCTGGCCGGGGCGGCCCTTGCCATGGCCCGAGCTACCTCTGATCTCAACCAGCGCCGCTATCTGTGCCGGGGAGCGCTCAAGGCCATGCAGCACCCGGTGGCAGACAAGCTGGAAGCCATGACCCACCTGGCCGGGCCCAACGCCGAGTGGAGCCAGACCGCTCTTGCGATGGCCGCCCTGTCCGAGATCGATCGGCGGGGAGGCGAGCCACGCCCGGGAGCCCTGCTGGCCGTGGTCAGCCAGGTCGCTGCCAGCTGGGCCGGACCGGTCTGGCGCAGCCAGCTCGAGCAGTTCCTGCAGCAAGATCCCGAGCTTGGCCCGGTGGCCCGCTCGGTGGGCAGCCTGGAGAGCCTCCACCTGGTCTTGGAGGACCAGTTGCTCGGCTCGGCCGTCAGCCCGCCGACGCCGGCCGCCGTGGGGGAGACCGGCCAGGCCGTGCTGGTGGGCGGCGTCCGCCTGGAGAAGAAGAGCCCCATCGAGGGAGCCGGGCCGGAGCTGACCCCCTCCGATTCGACTCCTCCCGTGGCGCAGGCTCTGGATCTTGGCCCTCCGCCCACGCCCGGCACCAGGATCGAGACCCGCTGGAAGGAAGGCTACAAGAGCGGAGTGGTGGTGATCTACAACCCCACCAGCGGCGTCTTCGAGGAGCGGGAGGCCTACAAGAGCGGCGTGGCCGGGGTCTACAACCCCAGGTCTGGCCTGGTGGAGCTGCGCGAGAGCTATAAGAGCGGCGTGGCCGGGGTCTATAACGTCAAGAGCGGCCAGACCGAGTGGCGCGAGGCCTATAAGAGCGGGGTGGCCGGCGTGTATGCCGGCGACCAGGTGGTCTTTCGGGAAAGCTACAAAGGCTGCGTGGCTGGCATTCTCGAGCCCGGGGCCGGCCAGCCCGAGTTTCGAGAGGCCTACAAGAGTGGCATCGCGGCCGTGCTCAACCCGGCCACCGGCAGCGTCGAATGGTCCGAAGGCTATAAGAGCGGTGTCGCCGGGCTTTACGATCCGGCCCGGGGAGCGGTGGAGTTCCGCGAGAGCTACAAGAGCGGGCTGGCCGCCGCCAGCAGCGACCCCGAGCGTCCCACCCTCATGGCCTATTCGTTCCCCTACTGGGAAGACGAGGACCCCTACGACTGAGGCCCGTTCCCTGAGCCAGCCCTTGGCGACTCTGGGCGGCACCGCCTTCTCTCTGACCGCGCCAGCGTATCGAGTCCCCATGACGGACGCGATTGAGGCCCTCGCCAAGGGCGGGGCTCACAGCCATCCAGGACGCGACGGGCATGGTTCGCCGCAGTCGCTAATGTGCTCGCGCTCAGGTTTGCCATCAGCACAATCTGACGAACGCGCCGGAACCGCGTTCCAGCGCGTTGTCAAGTGCAAGACCAGAGGCCTTGCGCTTTACATCCAGAGCGGCCTTCATTGATCTGGATCAAGAGTGGCATTCGCCGTCTGAGGGTATACTCGGCTGGTCTTGAGCGAGCTTGAAAAACAGGGACCTCGATCGGGTCGCTCCGCCCCCGAGAAACCGGCCCATCCTGAGAGGATCTGCTGGGGCTGTGAGCGTTTTTGTCCGGCCGATGCTCTGGCCTGCGGCATGGACACGGTGCGAGCCCCCCATCCTCACGAGCTTTTTGGGGACGACTGGCGGACCTGGGTCGCAACAACTGGCCGACAGGACCCGGAGGAGACGGCCTGATGAGAAACCTGGCGGAAATCCTCCACAACATGCACGAGCACACCGAGACCTATCATCGGCTCTTGCAGGAAGGAGAGCTGGATGGCGAGTTCGTGCAGCGCCTCTGCGAGCACATCGTATTGGAGGAAAGCGAGAACTCGCAGCTTCTGCAAGGTCTGGAGCGGACCCCCCTGGCCCAGAAGATGCTCGATCACAGCTACTTCCTCCAGCAGATGATTAGACAGCCGGAAATGCCGCTCGACTTGAAGCTCGAGCTGTTGCACCACTTCCTGGAGGAGCATCAAGAGTGGGAGCGCGACTTGAGTCCCCAGACCCACTGGACAGTCGGGCCGTTGTGGCCCAGGAAAGGTTGACATCTCATGTGGAGTGATCATCAGAAACTCAAGGAGCTTCCGCTAAGCCCTGAGCAAGCTCAGGCCTTGCTCCAGTCGGCCGTGAAGGAGGTTCGCAGAACCGTTGTGGCACGGCGTTTCATGGCGCTTTTCGGCCCTCTGGGCGCGGGTGTGGAGAGTGTGCCGCTGGTCGCCATCGGCAAAGACACCGCTGCCGAGATCAGTTTGGAGGGGCATCCGGATCCCCAGCCTATCGGCATTCAGGAGCCTCGGACCTATGTGCGCCTTCCCCTGATCTATAAGGACTTCATCCTGCATTGGCGGGATGTCAAGTGGAGCACGGACATGGGCACCGAGCTAGACGGTGCCAACGCGATGCGTGCCGCCCATCAACTCGGTCACGCCGAGGATAAGCTGCTCTTTGGCGGAGCCCCCGATCTCGGCATTCACGGCCTGCTGAACTGGCCGGGCACGCTGCACGTGACCTCCGCCGGCTGGAACCAGCCCGGTTCCCCGGTGCGCGACGTCTACGGAGCGATCCGACGATTGTTGGATGCCGACCATCACTTCCCCTACGCGCTGGTCACCTCGGTGGATATGTACGAAGCTCTGCTCAAGAACGTCACCGAGTCTCCGGTCCTGGAGCTGGAGCAGGTCAGCAAGCTCTGTGAGGACGGGGTCTTCTGGAGCCCGCAGATCGCTCCCGGCACGGCCGCCGTGGTCTCTACCGGCGCTCAGAACTTCGACATTGCCGTGGCCGAAGATTTGCAACTGGCCTACCTGGGGCCGGTCGACATGAATTACCGTTTTCGCGTCTACGAGTCCTTGATTTTGAGGGTGAAGCGACCGACCTCGGTGTGCCGAATCATCCCGGCCTGAGGGATCACCTCCCGGACGCCCCGGTGACCGGTGAGGACCTGGGGCTGGACGCGCGGCCCTGCCCCACCAGCTTCTGGCGCGCCAGCGACAGCGCCGCCATGGCAAAGGGCGTGGCGACCAGCGGGTCGTCCTCGCGCGAGGCGGTGGCCTGATTCTTCCAGCAGCCCGAATCCAGCTGTCGGGCCAGCAGCTCGCGGGCCATCGGCTCGGCCCAGTTGAGGCTGCTCAGGCCTCCAGCCTGCTGGAAATCGTTCATGGCGTGGGCCAGCGACCAGCACCAGTAGTAATAGAGCGAGTCGCGCTCGATCTCGAGCTCTCTGGGAAACTTGCCGGGCATCTCCTGGGCGGAGAAGCTCTTTTCCAACCAGGCCCGAGCCGCGGCCACGCGGGGGTGGTCGGGCGGGTAGCCGGCCCGTAACAGGCAGCGCATCCCATCGGCGGTGGCGCTGCCGTAGGAGACATAGCGCGTGTGCCCCTGGCGGTCGGTTCCCGCCCCTCCGGCTTTATTCAGGGGACCGAAGGTGGGGCTGGCAAAAAAGCCCCCGTCGTCGAAGGCCAGGTCGCCTGAATCATAGTTTTGACAGCGCAGCACGAACTCCAATCCGGCCTGCACGGCCGGGTCGTCCGGGGAGCTGGCCACGCTCAGGGCTCCCAGCGCGAACAGGGTGCTGGACAGGTTGGAGTCGCTGGCGGCGTTCCAGAGATCCAGGCGCTTGGGCTTGTAGGGGATGGCGCTGGAGTACCCCCAACCTCCGAACTGAGGGTCGTTCGGCGCCCAGCCCGCCTCGGGCCCCAACTGGTGCTGGCGCAACAGGCGAAGAAGGCTCTGGCAGGCCTGCGACTGGCCCTGCCCGGCTCGGGTTAAGAGCAACGCAGCGGCGGCCCCATCATAGACAGGATAGGCCATGGGAACCTTCGGTCCGCTGGCATCCGCCAGCCCCGCCACATACTGCACGCCCAGCTCGGCCGCCCGGCGGGCTCGCTGGTTGACGCCCCCGAACACCAGGGCTTTGCAGACCGTGGGGGTTAGCGAGACGCCGTCCTGCATGTCTTTGTAAACCTCCGAGCGCCAGGCTCCGTCACGAGACTGATGGTCGGCCAGGTAGTCGGTGGCGTGACCGATTGAACGGGAGATCTGTGAGGTGAGCGAGCCCGCACAGCCCCAGGTCAGGGTGGCCAGGAAGATGAGCCAGGTGGTCAGCAGACGCACGAGGCCTGTTTCGGGTCCAATTGCCTGGCTCCCTGTGATCCAGAGCACAGCGCAACGGCGGCCACGGATCATAGAATGAGAGCGGAAGACTCTGACTTTCCCCCTCAAGGAGAGACCCCGCGATGACACAAGCCAAAGTCGAGTTCGCTCCAGTGGAAGACGACGTCCGCGAGCAGAACAAGAAGCTCAGTAAGAAGAACTTCGACCTGGCCCGGTCACTGGCCGCCGCCCAGCGCAAAGTGACCGACCAGGAAGCAGCCATCAGCGATATGCGCCAGCGCCAGGAGCAGTGGGTGGAGGACATGCAAGGGGACCTGGCCTTTGTGTGCCAGCAACTGGTGAGCGAGCAGGAAGCCCGCCTGGAGCAGATGGTGGGCAGGCCGATCGCACGCCAACCTCTGAAGGATGGCGATGTCTCGGGCGCCATCCGCCGGGCCGCCGAGATTCGCGAGAAGCTCAGGCAGTACGAGGCCACCCGGCGCATCGCCGGCTGACCCCGCCTTTTCTGGCTGGCAAGAGCAAAGACGCGGGCTCAGCTCGCGTCTTTTGCTCTTGCCCCCTTCGGGCGTGTCCTAGCGTTTGGTGATCGGTAACGGTGCCCGGTCGGCGGTCAGGACCAGCAGCGCCGCGGCGGTGCAGAAGTTGCGGCCGGTGATGCAGTGGTGACCGGTCCAGCTGCCATCCTTGTTCTGCACACGCCCGAGGTTGGCGATCATGGACTGATCCCACTTCTGCCATTCCTCGCCGCCCTTGACCACCAGGCTCTCGCTGATATTCATGTAGCTGAGAAACTCTTCCCCGCCATTGTTGCCGAAGCCGGCCACGAAGCCGGGGTCGTTGAGCTTGCCCACCAGGGCGGCTCGGGCCGACTCTTGCGCCTTGCGCCCGTCGTCAAGCTGTTTGAGCTGGCCCTGGGCCTCGTCGCGCTCCTTCTTGGTGGGCGCATTTTCGGCCTTGTCCTTGAGCTCGTCCTCGCGAGCCTCCAGCGTGTTGAGCGAGTCTTGCAGCGCCCCAGTGCTGGAGCTGGTGGAATAAAGCGCCACGCCGGCCGAGCCTTCGCCTGGCTCGCCGGCCGGAGCGGTGGCCTGGTTGGAGGCGTAGGTTTGGGCTTTCTCCAGCGTTTTGAAGTCCACGTCGGCTCCGGCCTGGGCGGCCCGGTTCAGGCCCTTGCTGGCCATCCCCTGGGCCAGCACCGGAGCCCAGCCCTCGCGGGTCCATGTGCCGTCCTCCTTCTGGTTCTTCTCGATCTTCTTGAGCACTTTGGCCAGGCAGACGTCCACCTGCTTGTTGGCAGCCGGATCGCCCATCTTGCCCTTCACCTCGGCCAGCAGCATGGAGGCCAGGAAGGTGTCGATGTGGGGCCCGAGCTTGGACTGCACCCGGGTGCCATTGACCTTGGAGACCTGCATCGAGTCGGGGTCCGAGCCTTCCACCTCGGCGCACACGAAGCCGATCGCCTTGCGCAGGCTCTGGGCGTGCTCGCCGCTGGTGGGGGTGCTTCCCGCCCGGATCAGGGCCAGAGCCGAGATGCAGGTATCGGCCACGTTGGCCACCTCCGCCAGGTTGGCCCCGCCTCCCATCTGCTGCGACTCCTCGCCCTGTCCCCAGCCGCCGCTTGGGAGCTGGTGCTTGACCAGCCAGTCCAGCCCGGTCTGGACAGTGGGGGAGAGCGGCTTGGGCTTCACGGCCGGGGCCCAGGCGACAACCGGCTTCACGGGCTTGTCCGGCTTGTCCGGGTTCTGGGCGACGCTCTGCGTTGCGGTGGGTTGGGGACGGGGCGGCTCGGCCTGGGCGGGCTGCGAGAGGGTGGCGCCAAGGTAGAGTCCGGTACTCAGAAAAAGTCCGATCGCTCCGGCTAGCAGCTTGTTGTTCATCGTCTGTCACCTCATCTTGGAATCTGTGTGTTCAAGACGCGAGGGCCGGCAGGTTATTCCCGAGGAGAAAATCGAATTCTGGCGGATGAGCACCGAGACCCAGAACGCTGTTGCCAGCCCGGCCACGCGCCGGTTTCCCTGCCCCGGCTGCGGGGCCACCCTGGTTTTTGCCGCGGGCGCGGGGAACCTGCGCTGCGAGTATTGCGATGCCGAGGTGGAGATCCCCAAGGAGGCTCCCACAGCCTCGACCTTCTCGGGTCCGGTCGAGCACGCTCTGAGCAAGCTGCTCAGCGGAGAGGCCAACAAAGGCTGGGGAGTGCAGACCTACTCGGTGGCCTGCAAGCAGTGCGGAGCCACCACCACGTTCCCCGAGAAGACGACCTCGGGGGAGTGTGCTTTCTGTGCCTCGCGGATGGTGGCCGAGAAACCAGCCGATGCCACGCTGATCACGCCTGAAACGTTGATCCCCTTCAAAGTGACCAAAGAGCAGGCCGCTCAGAAATTCTCCGCCTGGGTGCGCTCGCTCTGGTTGCGCCCCAACAACCTCAAGCGCATGGCCCGGGTGCACGACATCAACGGGCTCTACACCCCTTTCTGGACCTTCGACGCCAACGCCGAGACCCGCTGGAAGGCCGAGAGCGGCTACTACTACCAGGAGACCGAGCACTATACCGATAATGAGGGCAAGCGCCAGACCCGGACCGTCACCAAGACTCGTTGGCAGCCGAGCTCGGGGCATCACTTCGGTACCTACGATGACATCCTGATCTGCGCCTCCAAGGGCCTGTCCGAAAGCCTGGTCAAGGCGCTGGAGCCCTTCAACACCAAGACCCAGCTGGTGGGCTACAAGCCCGAATACCTGTCCGGCTGGGCCGCCGAGGAGTATGGCGTGGGGCCGCGGGACGGCTGGGAGAAAGGGCAGAAAGAGTTCGAGCGCCTGGAATACAACGCTTGCGCCAGAGAAGTGCCGGGCGACACCCACCGCAACCTGCAGATCTCCATGCGGCTTGACAACGTCACCTGGAAGCACGTGCTGCTGCCCGTTTACGTGGCCGCCTATCGCTACCAGGGCAAATCCTATCGATTCCTGGTCAACGGCGAGACGGGCAAGGTTTCCGGAGAAGCGCCTTACTCGTTCTGGAAGGTCCTCTTCCTGGTGCTGGCCATCCTGGCCATCATCTACATGGTGGTCGTGCTGGGGGGCGACGGCAAGGGCTCGGGCTTTGTTCCTCCGATGCAGGCCGCCCTGGCGCAGATCTGGTGGGAGGGTGCCGGCAACCTGCCTGGCTGAGCTGGAGGTTCCTTTCGCGCCCTCGCGAAGCCCGTCTGACATCCTACAAACTTGAGGTGGACGATGGCGCACGAAGAGATCCGCAACCTGGTCGGCCAGTTGGCCGAGACCTCGACCGACCTTTATCAGGGAAGCTTCCTGTTGACCTGGATGCAGAGCGAGTCCAACCTCAAGGCCGTCTTGCTGGCCGCCGAAGCGCTCCAGAAGATGGCCAGAGCGGGTGTCTCCTCAAAGCTGTTCGATACCGGTCTGGGCATCTCGATTTTTCGCGACAAGTCCACCCGCACCCGCTACTCGTTTCGGGCCGCCTGCAACATGCTGGGCCTGATGACCGAGGAGCTTGACGAGAGCACGTCGCAGATCTCCCACGGCGAGACCGTGCGCGAGACGGCCAGCATGATCAGCTTCTTCAGCGAGGTGATCGGCATCCGCGACGACATGTTCCTGGGCGCCGGCCACAAGTACATGCAAGAGGTCTCTGACTCGGTGCAGGAGAGCTATCGCGAGGGCGTGCTCTTCCAGCGCCCGGCGGTGGTCAACCTGCAGTGCGACCTGGACCATCCCACCCAGTCGATGGCCGACCTGCGCCACCTGATCGAGACCTGTGGCAACCTCGAGAACCTGAAGGGAAAGAAGATCGCCATGACCTGGGCCTACTCGCCCAGCTACGGCAAGCCGCTCTCGGTGCCGCAGGGCATCATCACCCTGATGTCACGCTTCGGGATGGAGGTGGTGCTGGCCCATCCCGAAGGCTACGACCTGGTGCCCGAAACGCTGGAGGCGGCCAAAAAGCACGCCGCCGCCTCGGGCGGCTCGTTCTCGGTGGCCCACTCGATGGAGGAGGCTTTCAGCGGGGCGGACGTGGTCTATCCCAAGAGCTGGGCCCCGTACAAGGTGATGGAGAAGCGCACCGAGCTCTTGATGGCGCGCAAGCACGATGAGCTGAAAGAGCTCGAGAAGCACGCCCTGGCCGAGAACGCCAGGCACAAGAGCTGGGAGTGCACCGAGGACCTGATGAAGCGCACCAGAGACGGCAAGGCGCACTACATGCACTGCCTGCCGGCCGATATCACGGGCGTGAGCTGCCAGGAAGGCGAGGTGGCCGCCTCGGTGTTCGACCGCTATCGCCTGGCCACGTATCGCGAAGCGGGCCACAAGCCGTTCGTGATCGCGGCCATGATCTTGCTGACCCGCTTCGAGAAGCCGGCTGACATGCTGAAAGCCTGCCTGGACAACGTGGTCGCGCGGCGCGGTTGCGTGAAGTCGCTGGCGGCCAGGTGAGCCTCTCGCTCGAGCGGGCTCGGGCCCCTCTGGCGGCGGTCCCGTTCTTCTCAGGTCTCAGCGAGTCGGGCCTGGAAGCCCTCACCAGGGCCGCGCGGCTGCGCGAGCTGGCGGTTGGAGATCGCTTGATGCGCCAGGGTGAGGAAGGAGACGAGTTCTTCGTGGTGCTCAGCGGGCAGCTGCGCCTGACCAGCCGGGCCGATGGCGAGAGCGAGGCTTTCACCCTGGGCCTGGTGGGTCCCGGCGAGCACCTGGGCGAGATGGCCCTGCTCGATGGAGGGCCCCGCTCGGCCACGGCCGAGGCGGTGGCTCCATGCGAGCTGCTGGTGCTCCAGCGCGAGAGCTTTCACCATCTGGTGGGCCAGCATCCCGAGCTGGCCCTGGGCCTGATGCGGGGGATGGCTCGCCGGCTGCGCCAGACCAACGAGGACCTGGCCGCGGTGGCTCACCTGGACGCCTACCAGCGGCTGGTGCGAAAGCTCGTCACTCGGGCCGAGAGCGAGGGTCCGAGCCTGCCGCTGGATCTTGAGCTGCTCGGGGGCATGACGGGCCTGGAGCCGGCCGGGGTCAAGTTGATGCTCGACCTGATGGCCTTCAACGGGCTGATCAAGCTGGCCGGCGGGCAGATCACGCTGGTGGATTTGGAGCGCTTGCGCCGCTCGCGGGGATTGACCGAGCGATAAAGTCGGCCAGCTCGTCGAATCCTCGCACGAAGTCGTCCAGGCGAAAGCTCGCATTGGCCGGGCTGGGGTTGGGCAGGGCGTAGAGCCGGGCCAGGCCCATCCGCGTTTCAAGAGGCCCGAAGGCCGGCGTCTCCCTGGATTCCAGGCCATACCTGAGAAAGCTCCTGAGAGCCATCATGCCCTGAAAGGCGATCACGGCCGGCTTCACCGCCTCCAGCCGGTGCCGGGTTCGGGGCGCCCACTGACGGAAGAGAGAGCTCTCCAAGTGGGCCGCCTGGGCGCTGGGCACCTTGACAAGATCGGTCATGCCGATTCCGAAACGAGGCAGCTCGCGGTCATGCTGGCACAAGAGCTTCTCCACCTCGAGCCCGCGTCGAGCGCTCAGGCTGAGGCGCGAGCGGGAGAAGGCCGGCCAGAAACGGTTCTGGGGTCGAGCGAAGTAGTGGCCCACCTCCACGGCGTAGGAGCTGGGATTGATCCCCACCAGCACAAGCTCGAGGCCCGGGGCGAGGAGGTCGGGTAGGGTTTTCAGCGAGCCGGGTCCCAGCCGTTGGGCTGCAGCAGGCGGAAGAAGCCCACGTCTTCGGTCATGAAGAGCCTGGCCCGCAGACCCGCGGTGAGGGCCTCGTTCTGGCCCTGAGGACCGGCCCAGTTGGGCGGCCTCTTGCCGGTCCGATCGAAGCGCACGACGATGACGTCGCCCGGCTTGAGCCGGCCCTTGAGATGCTCTTGAACCACCACCTCGGCGGTGTAGTGGATGTCGGTGCCGAGCTTGATCTTCTCGACCTTCTGCTCGACCGCTCGCACCTCGCCGATGATGACGTCGGAGGCGGTATTGAGCCGCTCTTCGTCGCTCAGGGGCGGCAGGGCGGCCCGGGCAGCAAGGCTGACGAGCAAGAGCAGCAGGGCGATCCGGATGGAAAGTTTCATCCTGAGGCGTTCCCCGCCCACAGCCTCAGTCCTGGCTCTGGTTCTTGCGCACCGCCACCCCACCCACGATGACGTGCGCGCTGCGCTCCTCCACGCTGGAGCCTGGAAGAACTCCCTGGGCCGCGCCCACCAGCCAGTAAGACTCTCCCTGATAGCCCGCGAGCTGGTTGGAGAGCTGGCTCAGGGAGGTCGGCAGGTCCTCCTCGGCACGGGCTCTGGCCACCAGGGGGGGGAGCAGCTTGCGATCTCCCCAGGCAGTGGCGGTGCGCTCCAGGCCATCAAAGAGCAGGGGAGCGGCCTGGCGCTGGGACTCCTGGTCCAGGCTCAGCAGGGCCTGAGCCACCACCGAGCCCAATCGGGCCGGGTCGGGTGGCTCGGTCATCTGCTCGAGCAGGAGCACCGCCAGATCTCCCCCTTGCGGCTGGGGAAGACTCAGATCCACCAGCTGGCTCAGGGTGGAGAAGGCGGCTGACTGGCGCGGATCGCTGGTCGAGGCGGCCAGCTCGGCGAAGCAGAGGCGGGCTACTTTCTGGCGCTCCAGCGGGGATTCCTTGAAGCGGGCCGCCACCGCGCTCGCGATCAAAGCCAGGCTGGCATCGGCTGCCACCCGGTCCAACCCGTCAGAGACCGCCTCCAGCCGCTCGGGGAGATTTTCGCTTCGCATGGCCGCAACCGCGGCTAGAAAACGCCCCTGCTGGCTCAAGGCCGGACTTCCCTGGGCGGCCAGGTGGCGGGCGGCCAGGCCTCCCGTGACCAGATCGGTGTGCTGGCCTTTCGTTTCTTTGCGCAGGGCGCGGGCCAGCTTTCCCAGACCTTCGACGCTCGGGGTATTGCTGGCCAGCCAGCCCAGCCCCACGGTGATGATGGCGTGGCGCTCGTGCTCATCGGCGATCTGGTCTTGCAGCTCGTGCAGAAAGCCGGCCACGGTTGCCAGAGCGGTCTGACGCTCGGCCTGGCCTCGAGAGCAGAGGGCCGCGAGGGCTTCGGCGCCCACCCGCGAGCCGTCCATCCAGAAGCGCATGGGAACCACCAGGGAATAGCTGAAGTTGGCCAGATCGCAGTCGGGCTGCCTTGCTACCAGCTTGAGAGCCTGCTCGACCCCTTTCCAGACGGTGGGAGGCTCGTACAGCTCTCCTGTGCAAGAGGACTCCAGCAGCGTCAGCATGGTCGTCTCGTCCGCGTTGGCCGCCAGCGACGACCAGTGAGGCAGGGCTCGGGCCAGCGTCTGGAGGGGAGCGTCGCTCTCGGCCAGCACGGGCAGGAAGGCGCTCATCAGTTCGCTGAGGTTGCTCGGCGTTGGTCCCAGGGCCGCCCTGTAAGCCGCCCTGACCCCTCCGCAGGCCTCCAGGCCCGCCAGGAAACTGGCCCGGTCACCGGTCGCCCGGCTTGCCTCGGCTCTGATCAGGAGGGCGGCCTGCTCGGGGGTACTCAGGTGATGCTCGACCAGCTCGGCCCTGGGAGTGCTCTCGAGCTCGAGGACACCCTCCAGAACTTGCGGGGGCGTCAGCTTGAGCAGGCTGGCCGTGGCCTGCCAGTCGCTCAGGGCCGGGCTGCCGGGAAGTCTCTGCAGCAGCTCCCGGGCCAGGCTCTCGGAAGGCTTTCTCAGCCCCGCCGCCAGGGCCAGCAGGCTGCCCGGCTGCTGGCCCGCCGCCAGGGCGATGGCGACGGCTCCCAGGCGGGCCCGTTCCTCAACTCCCTGGCTGGCGGGCTCCAACTCGTTGACGAGGCCGGCCCAGTCGGCCGGAAGATGGGGGCGGGTCAGCTCCACCAGGGCCACCTGCAATTTCTCGGGAGCCTCCTGGAGGGCGGCCGCCCCGATCTGCAGCTCTCCTCCGGGGTGGGCCGCGAGGGCGCTCTCCAGCATTGTTGCGGTGCTGCCCTCCAGCCGGCTCAGCCGCTCCAGCAGGGGGCTCTTCAGCCCGGGAGTGCCGGCCACCTGGCGGGCGACGGCCAGTCGGGAGTCCGGATCCAATTGCCACAGCTTGCCCTGGCCGCAGGCCCGGGCGCGAGCCTCCGCCCCTTCGCAGAGGGCTTGCAGGGTCGCCAGGCCGGGCTGGCCCAACCGGCGTTCGGCCAGCAACGCCACCACAGGGTCAGCGCTCTCGCTGGCCAGCTCCTCCAGCACGGTCTGGCCGGCCTCGGGACGGGCCTGGCTCAGGGCCAGGGCCAGGCCGATCAGAGGAAAGGTGCTCCCGGCCGCCAGGTTGGCACAGCCGTCGGCCGTGGCGCGAAGGCCAGCCCGCAGGATCTCCACGCGCTGGTCTCCGGGCAGGGTGAGGGCCACCTGGCGCATCAGGCGCGCCGGCGAGGCGGCCCGTGGGTCCAGGCGGTCGAGCTGATCCAGCGTCTCCTCGGCTGCCGCCAGGCGCTTTTGAGTCGAGTTGAGCCAGTAGCTCTGGCTCATGCGCTCCAGCCCCTGGCGAGAGATGTGACCGGCATGATCGGCCCAGTTTCCATTCATAACCTTCTTCAGTTTAGCCAGGTGAGGTGAAAAATGCCGGAAAGGGCTGAGCCAGCGGGTGCCGAAAATCGGGCCCGAGATGACCCGGCCCCTCGATTTTCACTCCGCCCGAATTGTTCAGAACGCCCTGCGCCACTCACCTGTGACCGCCGAGCGCGAGCTGGCAGACCTGGGGCCGATTCGGTTCTGGTCGCCGAGCTGGTTCTGGTGAGTCTGGAGTCCAAGCTCAAGGCTCCTGGCGATCAGCCCGAGAGGACAGGAGCTCGACGTTGACCTACGACCTGAGCCTCGAGAGCCACCCCTTTCTGCGCCACCATAGCCTGGCCGGGCGGGCCTTCCTGCCGCTGGCTTCGGGTCTGGACATGTTTGTGAGCTCCCTGCAGCTCGAGCCCCCTTTCACCTTTCTGGATGTGGCCGTGGACCGGGGGCTGCTGGTGAATCGACCGGCATTGGTGCGGGTGGACCGGCAGGGCGAGCAGGTGTGTTTGCTGGATGTTCGCCCCGGCGGTCGCGAGGTGGCTGTTTTTCGTGCTCGGCTGGCGGGGCTGGGCGAGGGCCCGGCAGATCTTCCTCCCGGTGAGGCCATCAAGCCGCGCCTGACCCTGGAGGATTTCTATCAGAAGCACACCTTTCACGGCCCCCAGCTGCAAGCCATCACCTCCCTTCCCCGGCTCACCTCCACCAGCGTGACCGGCACCGTGGCAGGCTGCCGGCCGAGCGACTGGATTCCAGGCGACTTGCGCGAGGTGTGGGATCTGGATCCGAAGATGATTGACGGTGCCTTCCAACTGGCCATCTTCTGGGCTCAGTGTCTGGAAGGCCGGGGCCTCTTGCCCCGCTCGGTGGACGAAGTCACCTTGCTCGAGCCGCTTCCGCCCACAGGCCCGGTGGACGTGCGCATCGATCTGAACGGGGTGGACGAGGAGGGCGTGACCGGCACCATCCACCTCTTCAACCAGGGACGCCGAGTGGGATGGCTCAAGGCGGTGCGTGCTCGCTGGGCTGACCCGCGCACATTTCGGTCCGAAAGGGCGGTACTGGCGTCGTGACGGCCTGGTTTCTCGGCTGCGACCTGGACAAGCAGCCAGAGAGGATCGGCCGGCCGGCCTATCGAGGGTGGGTGCGCTGGCTCAGTTGGCTGCGCTGAAGAAGCTCAAGAGCTTTTCCCAGCAGGCCCTTTGAGCCTGAGCCTGGTGGGCCGGTCGCCCCCCCAGATCGGCCAGAAAGCCCGTGGGACGGTGGGGAACCCCGCGCTCAGGTCCGAGCAGGTGGCCGGCCTGCTCAAAGGTGACGTGCTCGGCCGGAAACTCCTGTCCCACTTTGCGCAATCGCTGCATGGCAAGCTCGGAGAAGGCCGAGGCGGGCCAGTAACCATCCTGCTGACCCGATAGCAAAAGCAGGGGGGCTTCGATCTTTTCCACCGGGATGCGTCCGACATCCCGGTGCTCGCGGTCGGCCACGGCGGCCTCGTAGGCTTCGCGTTGCAGGCACTTGACCTGAGTGAAGTCGACCTTGATTCCCGGCACACCCAACCAGGAGTCGGCGAAAGCCAGCCCGCTGCCCGAGCAGATCGCCAGGGTGTCCAGCCTGGGCCGCCTGGTTGCAGCCAGCAGGGCATATTCTCCCGCTCGTCCGGTGGCGCAAAGATGGACCTGCTGGTGGTCGCGAGCCAGCTCGGTCAGCCGTTGGCTCAACCACTCCAGCGGAACCGGCCGCGGCGGTAGAGCCAGAGCCCAACTGGTCAGCCCATGCTGGGCAAGCATGGCGGCTCCCTCGCGAGGCAGGCCCTGACTGCCCAGAAGGAGCACCGCTCCTCGGCCTGCCTGCCCGCGGAAGAGCTCGCCCGCTCCAAAGGCCTCGCCGGACCGTCCGACCAGCCGGGTCACCTCCGCCCGGCAGGCCTCATGGTGGGGGCTACTGGCGATGAGCTGCATCCTGGCTGGTCCGGGCTCGAGTTCGAAGGGCTCGCTCTGGGGATCGAGGGGAGCCATCGACCACAGGAGCCCGACCGGATCGAACCCGAAGTAGCTGGCCTCGAGCGGAGTGTCCCGGGCGGGATCGACCGTGCCGTCCGACTGAGCTGCAAAGCGGGCCCAGGCTTCCCAGGGCCTGCCCTTCCGGTCCGCGAGTCGGGCGCGCAGGTCCACGACGTCCAGGGGGGCGCAGCCCTCCACCCGGAGAGGCACCGGTTGGTCGAACGGCAGGGGGGTCGGGGGGGCAATCAGGCGCACGGGCTGGGGGGTTTGCCGGGCGGGCCCAGGTCCCTGCTTGCAAGGCAGCTCCCGGTGTGTCGCTCCCGGAGTGACACATGCCGGGCCTGCCTGAGGAAAACAAAGAAGCGCCCGCCAGAGGCGCGCGCTTCCAGGGTTGACGGGGGTTGACGGGGAGGCTCAGTAAGCCTGGTTTCCGCCCCCCCCACCGCCGCTCCGCTTGCGGGCGACCGACCAGGCACCGCCAGCACTCGGCCCGCGAGCAGCACTGCCCGCGTTCCCGGCGTTCCCGGCGTTTCCGGCATTCCCCGCGTTCCCCGCGTTCCGGCGTCGACCGGCGTTGCCGGCGTTGCCAGCGTTCCCGGCGTTGCCAGCGTTCCCGGCGTTGCCAGCGTTCCCGGCGTTGCCAGCGTTCCCGGCGTTGCCAGCGTTCCCGGCGTTGCCAGCATTCCCGGCGTTGCCAGCATTCCCGGCGTTGCCAGCATTCCCGGCGTTGCCAGCATTCCCGGCGTTGCCAGCATTCCCGGCG
>JAANMY010000205.1_pt1 | contig 85350 bp, 75 predicted proteins | sample 7279691 | NCBI WGS metagenome assembly JAANMY01 (sample SAMN14094543, study PRJNA606508) | bioreactor metagenome | isolation source: A lab-scale SPAN reactor treating ammonium-rich wastewater day 388 | place: Ireland: Galway | collected 2018-02-07 | reverse complement strand
GTCGTGCGTGGAGGAAAGTCCGGGCCCCGCAGAGCAGGATGCCGGCTAACGGCCGGGCGCCGTGAGGCGACGGAAAGTGCAACAGAGAGCAGACCGCCGATGGCCCGCGCAAGTGGGATCAGGCAAGGGTGAAACGGTGAGGTAAGAGCTCACCGCAGGACTGGCAACAGGACTGGCACGGCAAACCCCATCCGGGGCAAGGCCAAATAGGGGAGCATTGGCGTGGCTCGCGTCGCTCCCGGGTAGGCTGCTAGAGCTTCACGGTAACGTGTCGCCCAGAGGAATGACTGCCCGATGTCGCCGGCTTGCCGGCGGCGTTCGACAGAACCCGGCTTATCGGCGAACTTCCCCACCATCCTCATCGTTTTGCCCGCCGCGGACGTCTGTCCGTGCCGCGGTGCTTCGATTCTTCACGCCAATGGCGTGATTCCTGCCCCTGATCGGGCAAGTTTTCCCACCTTCTCCCACTTCGGCTGCCGTCGTGTCCGAGCTCATGCGCTGCGTGAGCCGGACACGCATTGCCATTGATTTTCCAGGATTTATCGGTCGGGATGCGTTGTGACATAAGTCATTGTGTCGCAACGAGATTCCGCTCGACCTGCCTTGACCGGTCATTGCCTTTCCACTAAAGTGGGTTTAAGTGGAAAAAAGTGGGGAAAAGTGTCATTCGGATGCTTCTCCGGTGCCTTCAGGGGGGACGATGTTCCAGGGAGCCGCAGCGCTCAATCTCGATGCGAAGGGTCGCCTTGCGATTCCTGCTCGGCATCGTGACGCCCTGGCCGTCGACAACGGTCAGGTGGTGCTGACCGCCCATCCCCACGGTTGCTGCCTCGTCTATCCCGTTCCGGCCTGGATCCCGATTCGCGACGAGGTGCTTGCCAAGCCCAGTTTCGACGTGCAGTCGGCCATGCTCAAGCGCCTGCTGGTCGGCTTTGCGCAGGACGAGACGCTCGACGCCGCCGGTCGCGTGCTGGTCGCGCCCTCGCTGCGCAAGTTCGCCAAGCTCGACAAGCAGGTCTGGCTCGTCGGGCAGGGCACGCATTTCGAGCTGTGGTCCGACGAGGGCTGGGAGAAGCAGCAGGAGGCGATGCTCAACCTGGTCAGCTCCGGGTTGCCGCCTGGATTCGAGAGCCTGGCGCTGTGAGTGCCGTCGAGTCGCACATCAGCGTCCTGCTCGCCGAGGCAGTCGACGCGCTCGCGATCCGTGCCGACGGCATCTATGTCGACGGCACGTTCGGGCGCGGTGGCCACAGCCGGGCGGTGCTCGAGCGGCTCGGCCCGGCGGGACGGCTGATCGCATTCGATCGCGATCCGGCGGCGATTGCGGCGGGTCAAGCGCTGAACGATGCGCGCCTGACGCTGGTGCATTCGGCGTTCAGTGCGCTCGACGACGAGCTCGAGCGTCTGGGTGTGGCGGCAGTGGACGGTGTTTTGCTGGATCTCGGGGTGTCTTCACCCCAGCTGGATGATGGCGCACGAGGCATGAGCTTTCGCTTCGATGCGCCGCTCGACATGCGCATGGACACGAGCCGCGGGCAGACCGTGGCGGATTGGCTGGCGGATGCGTCCGTCGGCGAGATCACGGAGGTACTCAGGGATTATGGAGAGGAACGGTTTGCTCATGCGATTGCAAAGGCGATTGCAGCTGCTCGGACAGGGGGGCTTGTCGCAACCACTGGACAACTTGCCGCGATCGTGGAGAAAGCGGTCCGCACACGCGAGCCGGGGCAGCACCCGGCGACACGCTCCTTCCAGGCTCTTCGGATTTTCATCAATCAGGAGCTCGAGGAGCTGACGCGCGTGTTGCCGGCCTGTGTGTCGCACCTGCGCACGGGCGGGCGACTGGCAGTGATCAGCTTTCACTCGCTCGAGGATCGCATCGTGAAGCGTTTCATGCGTGACGAATCGCGTCCGCCGGTGCTGCCACGCCGGCTGCCGATCAGGGCGGCGGATCTGCCCGCGCCGCGCCTGAGGCTCGTCGGCAAGGCGGTGCGTCCGGGCGAGGCCGAGGTCGCCGCCAATCCGCGTGCGCGCAGCGCGGTGATGCGCGTGGCCGAGCGCACGGAGGCGCCGGCATGATGCGGGCCGACGCTGTCCTCGTGGCGCTTGTCGTGGCCAGCGCGCTTGGCGTCGTCGCCGCGCAGCACCAGGCGCGCCGCCTTTACTCGGAGTACGAGCGCGAACAGGCGCGTGCGCAGGCGCTCGAGGTCGAGTGGGGGCAGTTGCAACTCGAACAAAGCACCTGGGCCACCCACGGCCGGGTCGAAAAACTGGCGCGCGAAAAGCTCGGCATGCGCCTGCCGCCCGCGGGACAGGTGCTCGTGGTGGAGCCGCAATCATGAAGAAACAGCGTACGGTCACGTTCAATCACAACCCCTTGCTCAAACGCGAGCTGCCGGCCTGGCGTTCGCGCCTGGTCATGCTTGGCCTGATGGGGTGCTCGCTGGCGCTGGGCGGGCGCGCACTCTACCTGCAGGGGGTGAATCACGATTTCCTGCAGGCCAAGGGCGAATCACGCTATGCGCGTACGCTCGAAGTGCCGGCGACCCGCGGCCGCATCACCGACCGCCAGGGCGACATCCTCGCGGTGAGCACGCCGGTGCGCTCGGTGTGGGCGATCCCGTCCGATGCGCAGCTCGAACCGGCCCAGGCGCGCGAACTCGCCCGCCTGCTCGAGATGGACGTCAAGGAACTCAACACCAGGCTGGCCACCGGGCGTGACTTTGCCTATCTCAAGCGCCAGGTGCCGCCCGAAGTCGCCCAGCAGGTCGCAGACCTGCGCCTGCCCGGGGTCCACCAGCAGCAGGAGTACCGCCGCTACTACCCGGGTGGCGAGGTGATGGCGCATATCCTGGGATTCACCGACGTCGAGGACAAGGGCCAGGAAGGCATCGAGCTTGCGTTCGAAAAACGACTCGCAGGTCGCCCCGGGGCGCGGCGGGTAATCAAGGATCGCCGCGGCCAGATCGTCGAGGACGTCGAGGCCATCCGGCCGCCGCGCGACGGCGAGGACGTGGCGCTGTCGATCGACGGCAAGATCCAGTACCTGGCCTGGTCTGCATTGCGTGACGCAATGCAGCAGCACAAGGCCCAGGCCGGTGCCGTGGTGGTGCTCGATGCGCGCAGCGGCGAAGTGCTCGCGCTCGCCAATGCGCCCACCTTCAATCCCAACAATCGCACCAACCTCAGCGGCGCCCAGTTGCGCAATCGCGTGTTTACCGACGCCTTCGAACCCGGCTCGGTGATGAAGCCCTTCATTGCGGCGCTGGCACTCGACCGCGGCAAGCTCAAGGTGGATAGCCAGATCGACACCGGCAACGGGCGCATGACCATCGGCACGGCGACGATCTCGGATACCAAGCGCCACGGCATGATGAGCGTCGCCCAGATCGTGCAAAAGTCGTCCAACATCGGCACGGTCAAGATGGCGCAGCATTTCAGTCCCGATGAGATGTGGCATCTGTTCGATCAGCTCGGGTTCGGCACGCCGCTCAACCTCGGTTTTCCGGGCGAGACCTCGGGCCGACTGCGCCCTGCCAAGAGCTGGCGGCCGATCGAGCAGGCGACCATGTCCTACGGCCACGGCATCTCGGTGAGCCTGATCCAGATGGCGCGCGCCTACATGGTGTTCGCGCGCAATGGCGAACTGGTGCCGCTTTCCCTGACCCGTGTCGATGGTCTGCCCTCGTCCGGTCGCCGTGTCTTTTCCGAGAGCACCGCGCAATACATGCGCACCATCCTGGCAATGGCGGCGGGCCCCGGCGGCACGGCTCCGCGCGCACAGGTTCCGGGCTACACCGTGGCGGGCAAGACGGGCACGGCGCACAAGCTCGAGGGCGGGCGGTACGCACGCAAGTATGTGTCGTCCTTCGTCGGTTTCGCTCCCGCCACCAATCCGCGCATCGTGGTCGCCGTCATGATCGACGAGCCGACGGCTGGCCAGTACTTCGGCGGGACGGTGGCGGCGCCGGTGTTCTCGCGCATCACCGAGGGCACCCTGCGCACGCTCGGCGTGGCGCCGGACGTGCCGCTGACGCCGCTCCAGCTTGCGCGTCGCACGGCCGACGAAGCGGCGGCCGGCGCGGTCGGCAGGGAGAACATGTGAGCTCGGCGCAGGCCCTGTCGATCCTCGAGCACCTGCGCGCCCAGGGCGTGGTGGTGGAGGACATCACTGCCGATTCGCGCAAGGCCGGCCCGGCCTGCGTGTTCGCCGCGTGGCCCGGGCAACGCACCGATGGACGGCGTTATCTCGCCGACGCCGCGGCGCGCGGTGCGGCGACCCTGCTGTGGGAGAGCGGCGACGGCTTCGTGCCCGCCGCATGCGCCGCCCCCGGCCTCGGGGTGCCGCAACTGCGCGAACTCGCCGGCCACCTCGCCCACGAGATCCACCATCGCCCATCCGAATCGCTCTGGCTGGCGGGAGTCACCGGCACCAATGGCAAGACCACCGTCACCCAGATGCTGGCGCGCGCCCTCGACGAGCTCGGCGAGCGCTGCGGCATCGTCGGCACGCTGGGCTGCGGTTTTCCGGATGCGCTCGAGGAAGGCATCAACACCACACCCGACGCGCTCGACCTGCACCGCTGGTTCGCGCGTTTTCGCGCCGCCGGCGCCACGGCTGCGGCCATGGAGGTGTCGTCGATCGGGCTCGATCAGGGGCGGGTGAATGGCGCGCAGTTCGACGTCGCGGTGTTCACCAATCTGAGCCGGGATCACCTCGACTACCACGGCACCATGGACGCCTACGCCGAGGCCAAGGCGCGTCTGTTCTCACGTCCGGAGGTGCGCACCAGCGTCATCAACATCGACGACGCGTTCGGGCTCGTGCTCGCACGCCGGCTCGTCGCCGAGGGGCGCGAGGTGATCGCGTGCACGCTGCATGGTGCCAATCTCGGCGCGGTACCGGGTGCGCGCGTACTGCACGCCGACCGGCTGCAGGCCGCGCCCGCCGGATTGCGCTTCAGCCTGGTCTGGGATGAGCGCCAGGCCGACGTCAACGTGCGCATGGTGGCCCCGTTCAACGTGTCGAACCTCATCGCCGTGGCCGCGGCGCTGCTCGCCCGCGGTGTCGACTTCGACAGCCTGGCGCCGGTGTTGTCGCGCCTGGTGCCGCCTCAGGGCCGCATGCAACTCGTGGGCGGGGTCTGCGAACCGCTCGTCGTGGTCGACTACGCGCACTCGCCGGACGCGCTTGCCAAGGTCCTCGAGGCGCTGCGGGCCACCGTCCATACCCGCGGCGGCCGTCTCGTCTGCGTGTTCGGCTGCGGCGGCGATCGCGACCCGGGCAAGCGCCCGATGATGGGCGAGATCGCCCAGGCGCTCGCCGATCGCGTGGTCATCACCAGCGACAATCCGCGCTCGGAAAACCCCCTGCGCATCATCGAGGCGATCGCTGCCGGTGCCGGGCCGCAGGCCGAGCAGGTGATCGACCGCGCGCAGGCGATCGCGCGTGCGATCGGCGAAGCAGGGCCGGACGATGTGGTGCTGATTGCCGGCAAGGGGCATGAGCCCTACCAGGAGATCCTCGGCCAGCGCCTGCCGTTCTCCGACCTTGAACAGGCGCGACTGGCCCTGCGTGGCTGGCAGACGCGGGGGATGAAGCAATGATGACGCTGCACGATGCCGCACGGGCGCTGGCTGCGCACGGGGCGCACTTCACCGCGCTGGCCCGCTTCGAGAGCCTGGGCACCGACAGCCGCGCGCTGGCGCCCGGCCAGCTCTTCGTCGCCCTGCGCGGCGAGCGTTTCGACGGTCATGACTTCGTGCACGCGGCGGCTCAGGCGGGCGCGGCCGCGGCCATGGTCGATGCCACCTGGGCCGCCACGCACGCGGATGCGGCACTGCCGCTGCTGGTCGTGGACGACACCCGGCTGGCGCTCGGAACCCTGGCCGCGGCCTGGCGCGCGCGCTTCGCCCTCCCGCTGATTGGCGTCACCGGCAGCAACGGCAAGACCACGGTCAAGGAAATGTGCGCGGCGATCCTGCGTGCGCAGTCGCGTCGGGACGGCTTCGGCGAGGAATCGGTGCTGGCCACGCGCGGCAACCTGAACAACGACATCGGCCTGCCTCTGACCCTGCTCGAGTTGCGCGACTTCCACCGCGCTGCGGTGATCGAGATGGGCATGAACCATCCGGGCGAGATCGCCTACCTTACCGGGCTCGCCCAACCCACGGTCGCGCTTGTGAACAACGCCCAGCGCGCGCACCTTCAGGGCATGGGCAGCGTCGAGGAGGTCGCGCAGGAGAAGGGCGCGATCTATCAGGGGCTCGGCAGCGCGGGCGTGGCGGTGGTCAATGCCGACGACGCACACGCCGACTACTGGCGCGAGCTCAACGCTGCGCGCCGGATTGTGACATTCGGTATCGACCGCGAGGCCGACGTGCGCGGCCGGTGTACCCTGCGCGGCCTCGGTTCGCGGCTCGAAGTCGACACGCCCGATGGGGCGGTCGAGTTCGCCCTGCAGGTGCCGGGTCTGCATAACGCGCGCAACGCGGTCGCTGCGGCAGCCGCGTGCCTGGCGGCTGGGGTGACGCTGGAGTCGGTGGCCGAAGGCCTTGCCGAGTTTTCCGGCACCCGTGGTCGCCTGCAGCGCCGTGAAGGGCCGAAAGGTGCGCTGGTCCTCGACGACTCCTACAACGCCAATCCGGATTCGGTGCGCGCCGGGATCGACGTGCTGGCATCGATGCCGGGCCACACCTGGCTGGTGCTGGGTGACATGGGCGAGGTCGGCGAGACCAGTGCCCAGGTCCATGACGAGATCGGTGGCTACGCCAAGAGCAAGGGCATCGACGGCTTGTTCGCGCTCGGTGACATGAGCGCGGTGGCGGCGCACAACTTCGGCGAGGGCGGGCACCATTTCGCCTCGCCCGAGGCCCTGGTCAAGGCGCTCGCGCCGCGGCTGGATGCAGATTCGGTGGTGCTGGTGAAAGGCTCGCGGTTCATGCGTATGGAAAGGGTGGCGGACGCGCTTGCGGCAATGCACAATTCCGCCCCTTCAAAGGAAACCGGCTCCTGACATGCTGTTGGAACTTGCTCTCTGGCTCGGCCAGGATATTCGTGGCTTCAACGTCTTCGGCTACATCACGCTACGGACGGTGCTCGCCGCCCTCACCGCGCTGGCGATCTCGCTGATCGCCGGCCCCGGCGTCATCCGCTGGCTGGCGGCGAAGAAGATCGGCCAGGCCGTGCGCGACGACGGCCCCAAGTCGCACCTCACCAAGGCGGGCACGCCGACCATGGGCGGTGCGCTGATCCTGATCTCGATCGGCATCACCATCCTGCTGTGGGGCGACCTGAAGAACGACTACGTGTGGGTGACCCTGCTCGTCACCCTCGGCTTTGGCGCCGTGGGCTGGGTGGATGACTGGCGCAAGGTGGTGCACCGCGACCCGAAGGGGCTGGCGAGTCGGTGGAAATACCTGTGGACCTCGGCGATCGCATTCGCTGCGGCAATCTATCTCGGCGTCACCGCCGACACCCCCGCCGAGACCGAGCTGATCGTGCCTTTCTTCAAGGCCGTGGCCTACCCGCTGGGCATCTTCGGCTTCATCGCGCTGACCTACTTCGTGATCAACGGCACCAGCCACGCGGTGAACCTCACCGACGGCCTCGACGGCCTGGCGATCATGCCCACGGTGATGGTGGCTGCGGCGCTGGCGATCTTCGCCTACGTTGCCGGCCACGTCGGCTTCTCGAAATACCTCGGTGTGCCCTACGTCGCCGGCGCGGGCGAGCTGGCGGTGTTCTGCGGCGCGATCTGCGGCGCGGGGCTCGGCTTCCTGTGGTTCAACGCCTATCCGGCCGAAGTGTTCATGGGTGACGTCGGCGCGCTCGCGCTCGGCGCCGCGCTCGGCACGATCGCCGTCATCGTGCGCCAGGAGATCGTGCTCTTCATCATGGGCGGCCTGTTCGTCGCCGAGACCCTGTCGGTGATGGTGCAGGTGCTGTACTTCAAGGCCACCGGCGGCAAGCGCATCTTCCGCATGGCACCGCTTCACCATCACTACGAGTTGGGCGGCTGGAAGGAGACCCAGGTCGTGGTGCGCTTCTGGATCATCACCATCATGCTGGTGCTGTTCGGCCTGTCGACGCTGAAACTGCGATGAGCGCACTGACCGGCAAACACGTTCTCGTCCTCGGGCTCGGCGAATCGGGCCTGGCGATGGCGCGCTGGTGCGCGCTGCGCGGGGCGCGCGTGCGCGTGGCCGACAGCCGCGCCACCCCGCCCGGGGTGGACGCGCTGCGCGCGGATGCGCCGCTGGCCGAGATCGTCACCGGCGAGTTCGGTCCCGCGGTGCTCGACGGCATCGACCTGGTGGCGCTGAGCCCCGGGCTCGACCCGCGCGTCGGCGTCGCCGCCGAGGCCCGCCGTCGCGGCCTGCCGATCACCGGCGAGATGAGCCTGCTCGCCCGGGCGCTGGATGAGCTGGGCGTGCGCGCACAGACCCGCATCCTCGCCATCACCGGCACCAACGGCAAGACCACCACCACCGCGCTCACCGCCGCACTCGCCCAGTCGGCGGGCATCGATGCAGTCGCCGCCGGCAACATCAGCCCGGCCGCGCTCGACGTGCTGATGGAGCGCCTCGAGATCGGCGCCGAGCTGCCAGCGTGCTGGGTGCTGGAATTGTCGAGCTTCCAGATCGAGACCATGCGCGGCCTCGACCCCGACGCCGCGACCGTGCTCAATGTCACCGACGACCACCTCGACCGCTACGTCGACCTCGAGGAATACGCCGCGACCAAGGCGGCGATCTTCCAGGGGCGGGGCGTGCAGGTGCTCAACCGCGACGATGGGCGTGTCGCCGCCATGGCGCAGACCGGTCGCCGCGTGATCCGCTTCGGCACCTCGGCACCCACTGCCGAACATGATTACGGCCTCGCCGACGTCGATGGCCGGACCTGGCTGATGCGCGGCGATGAACGCCTGCTCGCGCTCGCCGACCTGCCGCTCGCCGGTCGTCACAACGCTGCCAACGCCCTGGCGGCGCTGGCCCTGTGCGAGGGCGGGCTGGACATCGCGCCGCGGCGCCTCATCAACGGCCTGCTCGCCTTCCGCGGCCTGCCGCACCGTGTCGAGCTGGTTGCCGAGCGTGCCGATGGTGTGCGCTTCTACGACGACTCCAAGGGCACCAACGTCGGCGCCACGGTGGCCGCGCTCGCGGGTATGGACTGCCCGGTGGTGCTGATCGCCGGGGGCGACGGCAAGGGCCAGGATTTCTCGCCGCTTGCCCCGGTGTTCGCCAGCAAGGCACGCGCCGTGGTGCTGATCGGGCGTGACGCCCGGCGCATCGAGCGCGCGGTCGCCGGCTGCGGCGTGGCGCTCGAACATGCCGCCGATCTCGATGCCGCGGTGTTGCGTGCGAACGCCCTCGCGCAGGCGGGCGACGTGGTGCTGCTGTCGCCGGCCTGCGCCAGCCTCGACATGTTCCGCAACTACGCGCATCGCGCCGAGGTCTTCATCGCCGCGGCGCGGCGCTTGCCGGAGGTGACGCCGCGATGAAGCTCGCCAGCACCATTTCCGGATTCTTCCATCGTGCCGAGCGCAAGCCCGACCCGGCGCGCGCCGCGGGCGAGCGCCTGGCGCGCCAGTCCGCACCCGCGCGCGAACTCGACCTCATCCTGATCTGGTCGGTCGTCGGGCTGCTGCTGCTCGGGCTGGTCATGGTCTATTCGGCCTCGATCGCGATCGCCGAAGGCAGCCGCTTCACCGGCTACCAGTCGCACTACTTCCTGATGCGGCATGCGGTGTTCCTGGCTGTGGGCATCGGCCTCGGGCTGGCCAGTTTCCAGCTCTCGATGGCGCGTTGGCAGCAACTGGCGCCGGTGCTGTTCGTCGCCGGCGTGGTGCTGCTGGTGGTGGTGCTGATCCCGGGCGTCGGGCGCGAGGTCAATGGCGCGCAGCGCTGGCTCTCGCTCGGTCCGGTGAACCTGCAGCCCTCGGAGCTGATGAAGATCTTCGCCGCGCTGTATGCCGCCGACTACACCGTGCGCAAGCTCGACGTCATGGGCAGCTTCATGAAGGGGTTCCTGCCGATGCTGGTGGTGATCCTGTTCGTCGGCTTCCTGCTGCTGAGCGAGCCCGATTTCGGCGCTTTCGTCGTCATCACCACGATCGCCTTCGGCATCCTTTTCCTCGGCGGCGTGAATGTGCGCATCTTCGCGCTGCTGGCGGTGCTCGCGGTGATCGGCTTCGTGTTCCTGATCTGGACCTCGCCCTATCGCCGCGACCGCATCTTCGGCTTCATGGATCCCTGGCAGGACGCCTTTGGCAAGGGCTACCAGCTTTCGCACTCGCTGATCGCCTTCGGTCGCGGCGAATGGTTCGGCGTGGGCCTCGGCGGCAGCGTGGAGAAGCTCTTCTACCTGCCCGAGGCCCATACCGACTTCCTGCTCGCGGTGATCGCCGAGGAGCTCGGCTTCGTCGGCGTGATCACGGTCGTGGTGCTGTTCGCGCTCGTCGTCCAGCGCGCCTTCCTGATCGGGCGCGAGGCGATCAAGCTCGAGCGTTATTTCTCCGGCCTGGTCGCCCAGGGCATCGGCTTGTGGATGGGTGTGCAGTCCTTCATCAACATGGGCGTGAACATGGGTCTGCTGCCGACCAAGGGCCTGACCCTGCCGCTGATGAGCTTCGGCGGGTCGGGCATCGTGGCCAACTGCATCGCGCTCGGCATCCTGCTCCGGGTGGACTGGGAAAACCGCCAGCTCATGCGCGGGGGGCGGACATGAAGACGCTGATGGTCATGGCCGGCGGCACCGGCGGACACATCTTCCCCGGCATCGCGGTGGCCGAGGAACTGCGCGCCCGGGGCTGGCGCATCGTGTGGATGGGTAATCCGGATGGCATGGAGGCGCGGATCGTGCCGCAGCGCGGCTACGAGACCGCCTGGGTACGCTTCGGCGCCCTGCGTGGCAAGGGCCTGGTGCGCAAGCTGCTGCTGCCGGTGAACCTGCTCGCCGGCTTCTGGCAGGCGCTGCGCGCGCTGCGCCGGGTCGAGCCCGACGTCGTGCTCGGCATGGGCGGCTACATCACCTTTCCCGGCGGCATGATGGCAAGCCTGCTCGGTCGTCCGCTGGTGCTGCACGAGCAGAACTCGGTCGCCGGTCTCGCCAATCGCGTGCTCGCGCGCGTGGCCGACCGCGTGCTGAGCGGTTTTCCGGATGTGCTCGACGAGGCCGAATGGCTGGGTAACCCGGTGCGTGCCGACATCACCGCGGTGCTGCCGCCGGCCGAACGCTATGCCGGCCGCACCGGTCCGCTGCGGGTGCTGGTCGTGGGCGGCAGTCTGGGCGCCGCCGCGCTCAACGAGACTGTGCCGCAGGCGCTCGCCCGCCTCGATCCGGCCGTGCGCCCGATCGTCGTGCACCAGGCCGGCGAGCGGCAGATCGAGGCCTTGCGCGCGGCCTATGCGCGCGTGCAGGTCGAGGGCGAGTTGCGCCCCTTCATCGACGACATGGCCGCGGCGTACGCGGACGCCGATCTGGTGATCTGTCGCGCCGGTGCGCTGACCGTGGCCGAACTCGCCGCCGCGGGCGTCGCCAGCCTGCTCGTGCCCTTTCCGCACGCAGTGGACGATCACCAGACCGGCAATGCCCGTTTCCTTGCCGATCGCGGCGCCGCCTACCTGCTGCCGCAAACCGAACTTTCGCCCGACCGTCTGGCGGGCATTCTTTCCAGCCTGGACCGTGGCCGGCTGCTGAACATGGCCGAGCACGCACGCGCGCTCGCCAAGCCGCTCGCAGCGGTCGCGGTGGCCCATGTGTGCGCTGAACTTGCCGGCGGAGACGCGAAATGAAGCACAAGGTCAGAAACATCCATTTCGTCGGCATCGGCGGGGCGGGCATGAGCGGCATTGCCGAGGTGCTCGTGAACCAGGGCTACCGCGTCACCGGCTCCGACCTCGGCGAGAACGCCGCCACCCGTCGCCTGCAGAAGATGGGGGCGAAGGTCATCCGTGGGCATGGCGCGGAAAACACCGCCGACGCCGACGTGGTCGTGGTGTCGACCGCGGTGAAAGCCGACAACCCCGAGGTGGTCGCCGCCCGTGAGCGCCACATTCCGGTCGTACCGCGCGCACAGATGCTCGCCGAGCTGATGCGCTTCAAGCACGGCATCGCCATCGCCGGCACCCACGGCAAGACCACCACCACCTCGCTGGTGGCGAGCATCCTCGCCGAAGCCGGCATCGACCCGACCTTCGTGATCGGTGGCCGCCTCAATGCCGCGGGCGCCAACGCGCGCCTGGGCACGGGCGACTACCTGGTCGCCGAGGCCGACGAGTCCGACGCCTCCTTCCTGTTGCTCAACCCGGTGATCTCGGTGGTGACCAACATCGACGCCGACCACATGGACACCTATGGTCACGACTTTGGCCGCGTCAAGCAGGCCTTCGTCGACTTCCTGCAGCGCCTGCCCTTTTACGGCGTGGCAGTGGTGTGCGTGGACGACGCCAATGTGCGCGAGATCATTCCGCAGGTGTCGAAGCAGATCGTTCGCTATGGCCTGTCCGAGAGCGCCAACATCCGCGCCGAGAACGTGCGTGCCGACGGCGGGCGCATGCTTTTCGACTGCGTCCGGGTCAATGGCACGACCACCCGCCTGGCGATCGAGCTCAACCTGCCCGGCGTGCACAACGTGCTCAATGCGCTGGCCGCGATCGCGGTGGCGACCGAAGTGCAGGTACCCGATGCGGCGATCGTCAAGGCGCTTGCCGAGTTCAACGGCGTCGGCCGGCGCTTCCAGCGCTACGGCGAGGTGCCGCTGCTCGACCAGGACGGCGACGAGGCCGGAAGCTTCACGCTGATCGACGACTATGGCCACCACCCGGTGGAGATGGCAGCGACCATCGCCGCCGCGCGCGGTGCCTTCCCGGACCGCCGCCTGGTGCTCGCCTTCCAGCCCCATCGCTATACCCGTACCCGCGACTGCTTCGAGGACTTCGTCAAGGTGCTGTCGACGGTCGATGGCTTGCTGCTCGCCGAGGTCTATGCCGCTGGCGAGGCACCGATCGTCGCTGCCGAAGGCCGCTCGCTGGCGCGCGCGATCCGCGTCGCGGGGACCGTCGAGCCGGTGTTCGTCGAGGACATCGCCGACATGCCGAGAATGATTCTTTCTGCCGCGCGCGATGGCGACGTGGTGATCACCATGGGGGCGGGCAGCATCGGCGCGGTGCCGGGCAAGCTCGCCAGGATCGAGGAAACAGTGTGAAGGCGAAGTACGGAAAGGTAGCGGTGCTGTTCGGCGGCTCGTCCGCCGAGCGCGAGGTGTCCCTGATGTCGGGCAAGGCGGTCCTCGCCGCGCTGCAGGCGGCGGGCGTGGATGCGCATGCCTTCGATCCGGCCGAGCGCGATCTGCACATCCTCAAGGAAGAAGGCTTCGACCGCGTCTTCATCGCGCTGCATGGCCGCGGCGGCGAGGACGGCACCGTGCAGGGGGCCCTGGAGTTGATGGGCATTCCCTACACCGGCAGTGGCGTGATGGCGTCCGCGCTGTCGATGGACAAGTGGCGCACCAAGATGGTGTGGCTCGCCAGCGGCCTGCCCACGCCGCGCTACGCGATCCTCGACGCCGACACCGACTGGGCCGCGGTCGCGGCCGAACTCGGCCTGCCGATCTTCGTCAAGCCGGCGCATGAAGGTTCGAGCATGGGCGCCACCAAGGTGACCGAGGCCGGCCAGTTGCAGGCGGCCTGGGAACTGGCCGCGCGCTACGACAGCCTGGTGATCGCCGAAGAGTTCATCGCCGGCGAAGAGCTGACCGCGCCCTTCCTGGAAGACCGCGCGCTGCCGCTGGTGCGCATCGTCGCGCCCGATGGCAACTACGACTACCAGAACAAGTACTTCACCGACGACACCCGCTACGACTGCCCCTGCGGCCTGCCCGCCGAGCGCGAGGCGGCACTGCAGGCGCTGATCATGAAGTCGGCGCGCGTGCTCGGCTGCCGCGGCTGGGGGCGGGCCGACCTGATCCTGACCGCGGACGGCCGTCCCTACCTGCTCGAGATGAACACCTCGCCCGGCATGACCGGGCACTCGCTGGTGCCGATGTCGGCGCGCGTGGCCGGGCTCGATTTCACCGCATTGTGCCTGCGCATCCTCGATGGAGCCCGCCTTGGCTGAAGTGTCCGCGCGCCCCGCCTCGATCCGCTCCGCCCGCCAGGCGGCGGCGGGCGGGCGGGCGCGCGCGAGTGCGGAAAAGGGCTTGTGGCATCGCCCGGCGCTGCTCAACCTCATTTCCGACTTGCTGACGCTGGGTGCTGCGGTGGCGCTCGGCTGGGCGCTGGTGGTGTGGTTCCTGTCGCGGCCGCTGTTTCCGCTACGCGAACTGGTCGTCGTCACCAACCCGGCGCAGGTGACTGCGGAGCAGCTCGACTACGCCGCGCGCCTGGCGGTGCAGGGCAACTTCTTCACGGTCGATCTGCAGGCGGTGAAGGAGACCTTCGAGAAGCTGCCCTGGGTGCGCAAGGCGGAGGTACGCCGGCGCTGGCCTGACGCGCTCGAGCTGCGCATCGAGGAGCATGACGCGGTCGCCTACTGGACCGTGTCGGAAAGCGGTGACGCGCGCCTGGTGAACCGCCAGGGCGAGGTCTTCGTCGCAGCGTCGAATGCCGACCTGCCGCAGTTCGATGGCCCGCAGGGTTCGTCGGGCTGGCTGCTCGCGCGGTACCGCGAGTTCTCGTCGATGCTGCAGCCGCTCGGCGTGCGCCTCGTCGGCCTGGCGCTGTCGGCACGCGAGGCCTGGCAGCTTCAGCTCGACAATGGCATGACGATCGTGCTCGGTCGCGAACAGGACAAATCCCCGCTCGCCGAGCGGCTGCAGCGCTTCATCGCGGTGTGGCCGGGCGTGCATCAGGAAATCGATATCGAAATCAAGGTCGCGGATCTGCGCTATCCGGGTGGATTCGCGCTGACCCCGGCCGACGCCTCGGTGCTGCAGCAGCCCGTGGCCCCCGCAGGCAGGAAAGGCAAGCAATGAGCAAGCAATACAACGAACTGATCGTCGGTCTGGATATCGGCACCGCCAAGGTCACCTGCATGGTGGCCGAGGTCAAGCCCGATGGACGGCTCAATGTCGTCGGCCTCGGCACCCAGCCGACCAATGGCCTCAAGCGCGGCGTCGTGGTGAACATCGAGGCCACGGTCGATGCGATCTCGCGCGTGGTGCAGGAGGTCGAGGTGATGGCCGACTGCAAGATCCACGAGGTTTACACCGGCATCGCCGGCAGCCACATCAAGAGCTTCAACTCCAGCGGCACGGTCGCGATCAAGGAGAAGGAGGTCTCGCCGATGGACGTCGAGCGCGTGATCGAGGTCGCGCGTGCGATGCCGATCCCGGCCGAGCAGCAGATCCTGCACATCCTCACCCAGGAATTCATCATCGACGGCCAGGGCGGGGTGCGCGAGCCGATCGGCATGAGCGGCGTGCGCCTCGAGGTCAAGGTGCACATCGTCACCGGTGCGGTGTCGGCGGCGCAGAACGTGATCAAGTGCGTGCGCCGCTGCGGGCTGGAGGTCATGGACCTGAGCCTGCAGCCGCTCGCCTCCAGCCATGCGGTGCTGACCGAGGACGAGAAGGAGCTCGGCGTGTGCATGGTCGACATCGGCGGCGGCACGACCGACATCGCGGTGTTCACCCAGGGCGCGATCCGCCACACCGCGGTGATCCCGGTCGCCGGCGACCAGATCACCAACGACATCGCGATGGCGCTGCGCACGCCGACCTCGGAGGCCGAGGAGATCAAGATCCGCCACGGTGTCGCCATGCACCAGATGGCCGACCCGGAAGAGATGATCGAGGTCCCCGGCGTGGGTGACCGTCCGCCGCGCAAGCTGTCGCGCCAGGCGCTTGCCGACGTGATCGAGCCGCGCGTGTCCGAGCTCTTCGAACTGGTGCAGGCCGAGCTGCGCCGCAGCGGCTACGAGGAGCTGCTGTCCTCGGGCATCGTGCTCACCGGCGGCTCGGCGGTGATGTGCGGCATGGCCGAGCTGGCCGAGGACGTGTTCCACATGCCGGCGCGCGTCGGCGCCCCGCAGTACGACGGCGGCCTGGCGGACGTGGTCTGCCAGCCGCGCTACTCGACCGCGATGGGCTTGGTGATGGAAGGTGCCGTGCAGCGGCGCAGAGGGCTTCAGGCGCGCGAGACGCGCAGCGTGAAGCAGGTTTTCGGGCGCATGAAGTCGTGGTTCGAACGCAATTTCTGAGCGCGTTCTTGGGGCGCGATCAGTTTGGTTGATTGTCGGTTTGTCTCAGCTTATTTAGTAGTAGACTGCTCGTCTGATACTAGATGCAGGCTGACCGGCGTTCGGTGTTGATGTTGAGCAGGGCCGTCAAATCAGGAGGCGAGGCTAATGTTTGAAATCGTTGAGAAGGAACCGTCGGGGACCGTGATCAAGGTGGTCGGTGTCGGCGGCGCAGGGGGCAACGCGGTCGATCACATGATCCGCGAGGGCGTGAAGGGGGTGCACTTCATCTCCGCCAACACCGATGCGCAGGCGCTCAAGCGCTGCCTGGCGCCGGTCAAGGTCCAGCTGGGCAACACCGGCCTCGGTGCCGGCTCCAAGCCCGAAGCGGGGCGCGCTGCCGCGCAGGAAACGCGGGAGGCCATCTCCGCTGCGCTCGAGGGCGCACACATGGTCTTCATCACCGGCGGCATGGGGGGCGGCACCGGTACCGGCGCTGCGCCCGTGGTGGCAGAGATCGCCAAAGAGATGGGCATCCTGACCGTCGCCGTGGTCACCAAGCCGTTCGACTTCGAGAACCGCATCCGCGTCGCCGAGAGCGGCGTGGAAGAGCTCACCCGTCACGTCGACTCGCTGATCGTGGTGCTCAACGACAAGCTGCTCGACGTCTACGGCGATGATGCCGGCTTCGAGGAGTGCTTCCGCTCCGCCGACAACGTGCTGCGTTCGGCCGTGGGTGGCATCGCCGAGATCATCAACGTCCCCGGCCTGGTGAACGTCGACTTCCAGGACGTGCGCACCGCGATGGCCGAGATGGGGCGCGCGATGATGGGCTCGGCCGAAGCCGCCGGCCTCGACCGCGCTCGCATCGCCGCCGAGCAGGCCGCGGTGTCGCCGCTGCTCGAGGGCACCGAGCTGTCGGGCGCGCGCTGCGTGCTGGTCAACATCACCGCCAGCAAGTCGCTGAAGATGGCCGAGGTGCGCGACGCGGTGAAGACGGTGCAGGCCTTCGCCGCGCCCGAAGCCTTCGTCAAGTACGGCACCGTGTTCGACGACACCATGGAAGACCGCATCCGCATCACCGTGGTCGCCACCGGCCTGGGCGCGCCGCGCGCCGCGCGCCAGCCGGTGATGCAGGTGGTGCAGGGCACCGGCACCTACGGTCCGTCGATGGGCGGCGGCAGCGTCGACATGAACAACCTTGACGTGCCCGCCGTCATGCGCAGCGGCCGTCGGTCGACGGTCGAGGCGATGAGCACCAGCGGCGTCGGCACCTACGATATCCCGGCCTTCCTGCGTCGCCAGGCCGACTGAGCACGTCGTACCAGACCCGCCCGCAGACTGTCGCCTCCGGTCTGCGGGCGGGTTTTTTCGTTTCTGCTGCTGCTTTGCAACATTCGCTTGCGCAACAGCCGGCGTGCATCGGGCCGATAGCCCGGCCGGTTCTGGGTCGCGTGCTAAAATGACTGATCTGAAAAGGAAAAGAACATGATCAGGCAGCGCACCCTGAAGTCCATCGTCAAGGCCACGGGTGTCGGTCTGCACGGCGGCCGCAAGGTGACCCTGACCCTGCGACCGGCTGCGCCCGACACCGGTATCGTCTTTCATCGCGTCGATCTCGATCCGCCGCTGACCCTGCCCGCAGACCCCTATGCGGTGTGTGACACGCGCATGTGCTCCGGCCTGGAGAAGGGCGGGCACAAGGTCGGTACCGTCGAGCACCTGATGTCGGCGCTCGCGGGGCTGGGCATCGACAACCTCCATGTCGACGTCGATGCGCCCGAGATCCCGATCCTCGATGGCAGCTCCGCCCCCTTCGTCTTCCTGCTCCAGTCGGTCGGCATCGAGGAGCAGAAGGCGCCGAAGAAATTCCTGCGCGTGAAGAAGGCGGTCGAATACGTAGAAGGCGACAAGTGGGTGAAGCTCGAGCCCTACGACGGCTTCCGGCTGTCGTTCTCGATCGTGTTCAACCATCCGGCGATCGACAACACCTCGACCCAGGTCACGATCGATTTTGCCGAGCAGTCGTATGTGCGCGATGTGGCGCGCGCGCGCACCTTCGGCTTCATGCAGGACGTGGAGTTCATGCAGGCCAACGGCCTGGCGCTCGGCGGCAGCCTCGAGAACGCGATCGTGATGGACGAGTACCGCGTGCTCAACGCCGAAGGCCTGCGTTATGCCGACGAGTTCGTGAAGCACAAGGTGCTCGATGCGATCGGCGACCTCTACCTGTGCGGCCATCCGCTGCTGGCGGCGTATTCGGCGCACAAGGCCGGGCACGGGCTCAACAACCAGATCCTGCGCGTGCTGCTCGAAGACAAGGAGGCCTGGGAGATCGTGACCTTCGATCAGGCCGCCTCCACGCCGGCCGCCGTGTCGCACCAGTTCGCGCCGCTGGCGGCCGCCTTCGCCTGAAGCCCATGAAGCGCGCGCACGACCTTGGCCGCGCCGCCTTCGGCAATCGCCGATCGGCTGGCGGCCCTTGGTTCGCCGGGAGCGCGGCCGGATGTTGATCATGCGCGTCCTGCTGCTGTTCGCCGTGCTGGCGATCGGCGGCTCGATGGTCCTGTGGTTGCTGACCGGCAATCCGCGCTACAAGGTGTGGGCGTGGAAGGCGTTTCGCGCCACGGTGGTCGTGCTGTTCGTGTTCCTGGCGCTGTTTGCCATCGAGCGCGTTCTGGCGCCGATCGCCTGAAGGACTGCCGCTGCGCTTTGTCGGGCGCGCGGTCAGCTCGGGTGAGCGCGGCGCGCGTCAATCCTTGCCGCGCCTGACCAGCCGTTCGAGCGACGCACGCAGTGGCGAATCCTCCGGCAGGCTGCTCGCGAACGCGCTCAGTCCGGCCTTGGCCGCGGACGATATATGGCGTTCGGTCGGCGGGCGTCGCCATTCGACCTGCTCCGGGGTGGCGACCTTGATCTTGATCGTCTGTATCGCATGCCCGGCACGCACGAAATGTTCCATCAGGGAGGGGAGCATCTGGCGCAGCCGCACGGCCGCGGCACCACCCTGCGCGCTCACCACCAGCGTCCCGTCCTTGAGGTTGGCGACCTGGCATTGCCCCTTCATCTGCGCCGGCAGTGCGGCATCGAGCGCGCCCTGCAGGCGGCGCAGGCGGGCGGCGTGGTCCTGGAGGCGGGCGAGGGCGTCGCCGCTGCCCAGAAAGCGATGGAGCAGCCGGGTCATCGGGTAGGTGTGCGAAGCGTCATGAGGCGGTTGGGTGCGCCATGATAAACTCCCGCCTTTGCCGAATCGACATAGACCCAAAAACATGCTCTCCGGCCTGCTCAAGAAAATCTTCGGTAGTCGCAACGACCGCCTCGTCCGCCAGTACATGTCCACCGTGCGCAAGATCAACGCCCTCGAGGGTGCGGTCTCCGCGCTGTCCGACGAGGCGCTGCGCGGCAAGACCGCCGAGTTCAAGGAGCGACTGGCCAGCGGCGAAACGCTCGACGCCCTGCTGCCCGAAGCCTTCGCAGTGGTGCGCGAGGCGGGCAAGCGGGTGCATGGCATGCGTCACTTCGACGTCCAGCTCGTCGGCGGCATGGTGCTGCACAACGGCAAGATCGCCGAGATGCGCACCGGCGAGGGCAAGACCCTGGTCGCCACGCTGCCCGCCTACCTCAACGCGCTGGCGGGCAAGGGCGTGCACGTCATCACGGTGAACGACTACCTCGCCAGCCGCGACGCCGAATGGATGGGCCGCATCTACGGCTTCCTGGGGATGACCACCGGCTGCAACCTGTCGCGCATGACGCACGACCAGAAGCAGGCTGCCTACGCCGCCGACATCACCTACGGTACCAACAACGAGTTCGGTTTCGACTATCTGCGCGACAACATGGTCTACGCGGCCAGCGAGCGCGTGCAGCGCGTGCTCAACTTCGCGATCGTCGACGAGGTGGACTCCATCCTGATCGACGAGGCGCGCACGCCGCTGATCATCTCCGGCCAGGCCGAGGACCACACCGAGCTCTACCTGAAGATGAACCAGGTCGCGCCGATGCTGAAGAAGCAGGAAGGCGGCCTCGACGACAAGGACGAGGTGCTGGACGCCGGCGACTACACGGTCGACCTGAAGGCGCACCAGGTGCTGTTGACCGAGCAGGGCCACGAGACCGCAGAGCAGATCCTCGTGCGCATGGGCCTGCTGGCCGAGGGCGGCGGTCTGTACGACCCGGGCAACATCCTGCTGGTGCATCACCTCTACGCCGCGCTGCGCGCCCACGCCCTGTACCACAAGGACCAGCAGTACGTGGTGCAGAACGGCGAGGTCGTCATCGTCGACGAATTCACCGGTCGCCTGATGCCGGGCCGGCGCTGGTCCGACGGCCTGCACCAGGCGGTCGAGGCCAAGGAAGGCGTGCGCATCCAGGCCGAGAACCAGACCCTGGCCTCGATCACCTTCCAGAACTACTTCCGCATGTACGGCAAGCTCGCCGGCATGACCGGCACGGCCGACACCGAGGCCTTCGAGTTCCACTCGATCTACGGCCTCGAGACGGTGGTGATCCCGACCAACCGGCCGATGCAGCGCAAGGACGGCAACGACAAGGTCTATCGCACCGCCAAGGAAAAATGGGATGCGGTGATCGACGACATCCGCTCCTGCGTGGAACGTGGCCAGCCGGTGCTGGTGGGCACGACCTCGATCGAGACCAACGAATTCCTGTCGTCGGTGCTGAAGAAGGCGAAGATCGAGCACCAGGTGCTCAACGCCAAGCAGCACGAGAGCGAGGCGCAGATCGTCGCCCAGGCGGGTCGTCCGGGCATGGTCACGATCGCCACCAACATGGCTGGCCGCGGCACCGACATCGTGCTCGGCGGCAACATCGAGAAGCCGGTCGCCCAGGTGCGCGAGGACGAGACCCTGTCCGATGCCGACAAGGAGGCGAAGATCACCACGCTGCGCGCCGAATGGCAGAAGGTGCACGACCAGGTGATCGCCAACGGCGGCCTGCACATCATCGGCACCGAGCGTCACGAATCGCGCCGCATCGACAACCAGTTGCGCGGCCGCTCCGGTCGCCAGGGCGACGCCGGCTCCAGCCGCTTCTACCTGTCGCTGGAAGATCCGTTGATGAAGATCTTCGCCGGCGAGCGCCTGAACGCGATCATGGTCCGCCTGAAGATGCCCGAGGGCGAGGCGATCGAGCATGCGATGGTCACGCGCTCGCTCGAGTCGGCGCAGCGCAAGGTCGAGCAGCGCAACTTCGACATCCGCAAGCAGCTCCTCGAGTACGACGACGTCGCCAACGACCAGCGCAAGGTCATCTACCAGCAGCGCAACGAACTGCTCGAGACCGACGACATCACCGACACCATCCGCGCCATGCGCCAGGGCGTGCTGCACGACATCTTCCGCCGCTACGTGCCGGCCGAGAGCGTCGAGGAGCAGTGGGAGATTGCCGCGCTCGAGCAGGCGCTGCTGGCCGAATGCCAGCTCAAGGCGCCGGTGGGCGAGTGGCTCAAGGCCGAGCCGAGCCTGGACGACGACGCGCTCCTGGAGCGCATCGTGCAGGCCGGCGAGGAGACCTACGCCGCCAAGACCGCCATCGTCGATCCGGCCGCCTGGCACCAGTTCGAGCGCAACGTGATGCTGCAGAGCCTCGACACGCACTGGCGCGAGCACCTCGCCGCGCTCGACCACCTGCGCCAGGGCATCCACCTGCGCGGCTATGCGCAGAAGAACCCGAAGCAGGAATACAAGCGCGAGGCCTTCGAGCTGTTCGAGACCCTGCTCGACACCGTGCGCGCCGACGTCACCAAGGTGCTGATGACCGTGCAGATCCGCACCGAGTCTCAGCTCGAGCAGGCCGAGGCGCCGCAGCAGGTCGAGAACGTCAAGTATCAGCACGCCGACTACGACGAGGCGCTCGGCACCGCGGAGGGCGCCGAAGGCGGCACGCAGGCACCGGCGAGTGCCGGCCCCAAGGTCGGTCGCAACGACCCTTGCCCCTGCGGTTCGGGCAAGAAGTACAAGCACTGCCACGGCAAGCTGAACTGAACTGAACCTTCTGCCCCGGAGAACCGCATGGCCGTCAATCTCGTCACCCCCAACCCCGCCGATCTGAAGCCCGTGCAGGGTGTCCGCCTGGGCGTCGCCGAGGCCGGCATCCGCAAGGCCAACCGCCGCGACCTCACCGTGCTCGAGCTCGCCGCGGGCAGCCGCGTCGCCGGCGTGTTCACCAGGAACCGCTTCTGCGCGGCGCCGGTGCAACTGTGCAAGGCCCATATCCCCGGCGGCGCGATCCGTGCGCTGGTGATCAACACCGGCGTCGCCAACGCCGGCACCGGCGAGCCGGGCCTGGCCAACGCGCAGGCCACCTGCGCTGCGCTCGCGCAGCAGATGGGGCTGCGGACGGAGCAGGTGCTGCCGTTCTCGACCGGCGTGATCCTCGAGCCGCTGCCGGTCGATCGGCTGGTCGCCGGCCTGCCCAAGGCGATCGCCGACCTGCGCGCCGACGGCTGGTTCGACGCCGCGCACGCGATCATGACCACCGATACGCTGGCCAAGGCGGTGTCGAAGCAGGTGCAGATCGGCGGCAAGACGGTGACGCTCACCGGCATCAGCAAGGGCGCCGGCATGATCAAGCCCAACATGGCGACCATGCTCGGCTTCCTCGCCTGCGACGCCGCGGTCTCGCAGGCGCTCCTCGACGGCTTGGCCCGGGAAGCGGCCGACCTGTCCTTCAACAGCATCACGGTCGATGGCGACACCTCGACCAACGACTCCTTCATCGTCATCGCCACCGGCGCCGCCGGCAACGCCGAGATCACCGACGCCACCAGCGCCGACTACACGACGCTGCGCGATGCGGTGGTCGAGGTTTCGGTGGCGCTCGCGCAGGCCATCGTGCGCGACGGCGAGGGCGCGACCAAGTTCATGACCATCGCGGTGGAAGGCGGCAAGGATCGCGACGAGTGCCGCAAGGTGGGCTACGCGGTGGCGCACTCGCCGCTGGTCAAGACCGCCTTCTTCGCCTCCGACCCCAACCTCGGCCGCATCCTGGCGGCGATCGGCTACGCCGGCATCGACGATCTCGACGTGTCGAAGCTGCGCGTGTGGCTGGGCAATCCCGACGAGTCGGTGCTGGTCGCCGAACTGGGCGGGCGTGCCGCGAGCTATGTGGAGGAGGCCGGTTCGCGAATCATGAAGCACGCCGAGTTGACGGTGCGCATCGATCTCGCCCGCGGTGACGCGGCCGCTACCGTGTGGACCTGCGATTTCTCGTACGACTACGTGAAGATCAACGCCGACTACCGGAGCTGATTCAGCCCGCCGTCCGCAATGCAGCCCCGCGGGTCACGATGACCGCGGGGCTGTTTTCTTAGGTGCGCTCGTCGGCGGCTTTATCCGCGATGTGGCGCCAAGACGGCCCAAGCCTCCAAGGGCGCGAGTTCAGTTGCACAGCCCGAGCACGCGCTCCTGCTGGCTGCAGTTCGCCCGCTTCGGCGCGGTGAATGCCGATGGCCCCTGCTCGATGCAGGCGCGCAGATGGCGCTCGGTGGCGGCCGAATAGCTCCAGCCCTTGCCCAGCGCGGGCAGCGCGAGGGTGACCTCCTTCCACTTGGGATGGCCCTCGGACTGCAGGCGGGGGAAGTTGCGGCACAGCGACTGCGCGAACTGGCGCAGATACTGGACGGTCTCCGGGCCGGTGTAGTTGTAGGTCACCAGGAAGGCCTTCACCGCGATGCCCGCGGTGTCCTCGCTCAGCAGGTTGGGATAGTTCGCGGTGCTGATCGTTGCCGGGAAGTAGGTGGCGAGCGCGGCCCGAGTGGTTTCGTGGGCCGGATCGAGCTTGAGCAGCTTGATGTACTGGCGTACCTCGGGCTTCATCTCGGTCAGCAGCTTGGCGGGCTGGCCGGCGACGACGACGACCACGTCGAGCGTCTTGTCGGTGATCAGCTTCACCAGCGCGTCCTCGTTGCTCAGGTAGCTGGCGTTCTCATCCGCGATCGGGGCGCCGAACATCAGCCGGTACAGCGTCGTGGACGACAGTGCGGTGCCGCTGCCGAGCGGGCCGACGTTGAGCTTCTTGTCCCGGATTTCGTGGATGTGCTCGAGCGGCGCATCGGCGCGGACGATGAAATAGATCTCCTCGTTGTAGAGCGGCATGATCACGCGCAAGGGATTCACCATCCGCGCCGCCTCGGTGTTGCCTTCCCGGGCTTGGTCGATGAAGGCCTGGTAGACGTCCGACTGCACCAGCGCGAACTTCACCCCGGGCTCGAACCGCAGGCGGCGCACGTTCTCGGCGGAGCCCGCCGAGGGCAGGGTCTCGAGCGTGATGTCGGCGGCGGGGGCGACGAAGTTGGCGAGGTCGCGGCCGATCTGGATGTAGGTGCCGCGCTCGGACGCGGTCACGATCTTGTACTCGGCGGCGGCGAGCGCGGGCGAAGCCTGCAGCAGCGCACTCGCGCAAGCGAGTACGCCCAGGGCAGATCTGATCATGGTGTTCCCCCTCCGTGGTTATCTGAAGCCTCGGTTGCAGAGCCCGAGGGCGTCGATCGCCGGACTGCAACCGGCGGGTGTGGTCTGCGGGTTGGCGGCGCTGGTCTGTGCGTTGTCTGCTGCGGGTGCTTGCGGCGGCGAAGCGTCGACTGTCGGTGCCGATGTGTCTTCCTGCGCGGATTCTGTCGTCGCTTCAGTGGGCGAGGGCGGCGCCACCTGCGCTTCGTCCGTTACCTCGGTCGGGGCCGCCGGTGTGTCCTCGGCCGGCACGGCGGCGGTGGGCAAGGCGTCGGTCGGCTCCGCGGTAGCCCGCTCCACGGTGGCCGGCTCCATGGTGGCCGGCTCCACGGTGGCCGGCGAAGGCGCGGCGTCGGTCGGTGGCAGGGCTGCGTCGGCGGTTTCGGCGGCGGCTTCGGACGGCGGCGCTTGCGTCGCGTCCGCCGGCGACGAATGGGGCCGCGGTAAATCAGCCTCCGTCTTTGCGCCTGCCTCTGGATCGACTTCCACGGGCGCGTCGATTGCCGGCAACCGCGCCTCGTCCCCGGCGACGCGGGGGTAGATCACCAGCGTGCCGGCGACGATCACGGCGAGCAGCGCGAAAAGCTTCCATGGGCTGCGCCTGGCGGCAGCGGATTCTTCCGCCTGCGCTGCGGGCGTCAGGCTTTGCGCCGCGTCCGTGTCCGCAGCGGCTACCCCGGAACGGGGCGCAAATGGGTGGCCGCACTTGTGGCAGGCGGTTGCCGAGACATTGTCGATCGCGCCGCAGGCCTCGCAGAGCTGCAGCGCGAGCGAGGAACCGCAGGCGTTGCAGAACTTCGCGTCGGCCGGATTGCCGTGCTTGCAGAACGAGCAATGAACGATGTCCATGGGAATCAGCCCGAAAAAACAGGGATCTGCGTTCCAGATCAGGTTTTCGTTACCACGCCGGAGAGCGGAGGCATGCCTGGGGAATGCGTGCCGCGGGTTCGATTCAGTGTAGCACCCGCGGCATGGCGAGCATGAATGGCGGAATGACGGCCTCGAAGCGATGCTCGTCGGCCGCGATCATCTGGTAAGTGCCATGCATGGTGCCGACCGGCGTCGCCAGCACGCAGCCGCTGGTGTAGCGGAAGTGCTCGCCGGGTGCGAGCGAAGGCTGCTCACCGATCACGCCCTGGCCGTGCACTTCCTGCACCTTGTTGTTGCCGTCGGTGATCACCCAGTGGCGCGCGATCAACTGCGCGGCGACCGTGCCGGTGTTGCGGACGGTGATGTGATACGCGAACACGTAGTGATCGTCTTCCGGTCGGGACTGCCCGGCGACGAACTCCGCGCTCGCCGTGACTTCGATCTGATAACGCTCGGACGGGCTCACGGTCTTTTGTTCTCGGTCAGCGAAGGGGGGAGGCGTTAAAATACCAGCTTTTTCCGGAAGCTCACGCCATGTCGAACGCCGCACCGTCCCCGCTCACCGCCCTGTCTCCGCTCGATGGTCGCTACCACGGCAAGGTCGCCGGGCTGCGCGAACACTTCTCGGAGCATGGCCTGATCCGCAACCGCGTCAAGGTCGAGGTGGAGTGGCTCAAGGCGCTCGCCGCCGAGCCCGCGCTCGCGGAGATCGCGCCCTTCTCGGCGGCGACTGTGGCCGAGCTCGACGCTGTGGTGGCGAACTTCTCGACCGACGACGGCGAGGCGGTGAAGGCGATCGAGGCCACCACCAACCACGACGTCAAGGCCATGGAGTACTGGCTCAAGAAGCGCCTCGGCCATAACGTCGAGGTGATGAAGGTGTCCGAGTTCATCCACTTCGCCTGCACCTCGGAAGACATCAACAACACCTCGCACGCGCTGATGCTGGCCGAAGGCCGCGACCGCGTGCTGTTGCCGGCGCTCGACGCCGTCATCGCGCGTTTCCGCGAGCTGGCGCACGCGCTCGCCGACCTGCCGATGCTGTCGCGCACCCACGGCCAGCCCGCCAGCCCGACCACGCTCGGCAAGGAGATGGCCAACATCGCCGCACGCCTGATGCGCGCCCGTGCCGCCATCGCCGGCGTCGCCATGTGCGCCAAGTTCAACGGCGCGGTGGGCAATTACAACGCTCACCTGTCGGCCTGGCCCGAGTTCGACTGGGAAGGCTTCAACCGCCGCTTCATCGAGTCGCTCGGCCTGACCTTCAATGAATACACCATCCAGATCGAGCCGCACGACGCCATGGCCGAGCTCTTCGACGCCATCGCCCGCGCCAACACCATGCTGATCGACGCCTGCCGCGACATCTGGATGTACATCTCGCTCGGCTACTTCAAGCAGAAGTTGAAGGAAGGCGAGGTCGGCTCCTCGACCATGCCGCACAAGGTCAACCCGATCGACTTCGAGAACGCCGAGGGCAACTTCGGCCTCGCCAACGCGGTGCTCAAGCATTTCTCAGAGAAGCTGCCGATCTCGCGCATGCAGCGCGACCTCACCGATTCCACCGTGCTGCGCAACATGGGCGTGGGCTTTGGCCACACCGTGCTCGCGCTCGACAGCTGCCTGCGTGGCCTGGGCAAGCTCGAAGCCGAGCCCGCCCGCCTGGCCGCCGATCTGGACGACTGCTGGGAGGTGCTCGCCGAGCCCGTGCAGACGGTGATGCGCCGCTACGGCATCGAGAACCCCTACGAGCAGCTGAAGGCGATGACCCGCGGCAAGGGCATCACCCGCGAGGCGCTGCAGGAGTTCGTCCGCACGCTGGCGATTCCCGCCGAGGCCCGCGACCACCTGCTGGCGATGACGCCGGCGAGCTACGTCGGCAAGGCGGCCGAACTCGCGCGCCGTATCTGAACCCTTACGATCGGGCCGGCCGCGCACGCCGACCTGCGCTGCCCAACCCGCGTTACCAACGATCCCGGCGCCACCTTCGCGGTGGCGTTTTCACGACAAGGAGCAAACGATGGCATTCGCCGACAACCTCAAGACCCTGCCGGGCGTGTCCCACCTGGCCGCACTGAACCTGATCGACGCCGCCGACGCGGTCGTCGCCACAATCGAGAACAAGCCCGGCCAGGCCGGCTCGCTGGCGGTGTATAACCACCTCGCCCAGCTCTATGGCGCGATTTCGCCTGAGGCGGCGAAGAAGGGGTTGGAGATCTACGCCGAGCACACCGAGGACGCCCGCGCCAACCCCGGCAAGCATCCCAACATCGACCGCCTGATCGGGTTGATCGAGCGCGGCGAGACGCTGCGGGTGAAGCAGGTGTTTGCGGTGTGAGGCTTAAAAGGGGAGAGGCCGTGGGGCCGGCATGGCCGGCGCCAACTTCAAGAGCGCCGAGGAGGGCGGCCGCTCGGGGGAAACAAGGCGACGCATGTCTGAGGCGCGCAGCGCCGAGTTTGCGTCGCCGCCCCCGAGCGGTTGTCCTCCGAGGGCAGCCGAAGGCCGCGAATGCAGGCGGCGACGGCTACGCCGGCCCCGCGGCCGAATCGGAGCCGCACTCACCACATCAAAGCCCGACAAGAAGGGTTCACGTGCCTTTCAGGGGAAGGCGCGATGAACCACAAAAAAGGCGCCCGCAGGCGCCTTTGTCGTATCCGGAAGACCGCAGCCTCAGACCACAGCCTCTTCCTTCTCCTTCTTCGGCTTGATGAACTGCTCGCGTGACACCCCCAGCCACATCACCAGCGGGCTCGCCACCAGCACGGACGAGTAGATACCGAAGCAGATGCCGATCGTCAGCGCCAGCGAGAAGTAGTACAACGTCTCGCCACCAAAGATCAGCATCGACAACACCATCACCTGCGTGCTGCCGTGGGTGATCATCGTGCGCGAGATCGTGCTCGTGATCGCGTGGTCGAGCACCTGCGGCGTGCTCATGCTGCGCTTTTTCCTGAACGTCTCGCGCACGCGGTCGAACACCACCACCGACTCGTTTACCGAATAACCCAGCACGGCCAGCACCGCGGCCAGCACCGGCAGTGAGAACTCCCACTGGAAGAACGCGAAGAAGCCCAGGATGATGATGATGTCGTGCAGGTTGGCGATGATCGCCGACACCGCGAAGCGCCATTCGAAGCGCATCGCCAGATAAATCACGATGCCGAGAATCACCAGCAGCAGCGCCATCGCGCCGTCCGTAGCAAGCTCCTTGCCCACCTGCGGACCAACGAACTCCACGCGCCGCAGTTCCGGTACCGCGCCGCCGACCTGCTGCAGCGTGTTCATCACCGTCTCCGACACCCGCGAGGTGTCCAGGTCCTCGCGGTTGGGCAGCCGGATCAGCAGATCGCGCGCGCTGCCGAAGTTCTGCACCTGCGCGTCCGGATAGCCACTGCTGGCCAGCGCGTTGCGGATCGGCTCGAGCTGCGGGGCCTCGGCGTAGCTGACCTCGACCAGCGTGCCGCCGGTGAACTCCACCGACAGGTGCAGGCCGCGGGTGGTGAGGAAGAACACCGCCAGCAGGAAGGTGATCAACGAGATGACGTTGAACACCAGCGCGTGGCGCATGAACGGGATGTCTTTCTTGATGCGGAAGAATTCCATGATCGCGTTTCCTGTTCGTTCGTCCGCTTACTTGGTGTCCGGCTTCCACACCTGGCCGATCGACAGGCTGTCGACCTTGCGGCGACGGCCGTAGATGAAGTTCACCAGCATCCGCGACACCAGGATCGCGCTGAACATCGAGGTCAGGATGCCCAGGCAGTGCACCACCGCGAAGCCGCGCACCGGACCCGAGCCGAAGACGAGCAGCGCAATGCCTGCGATCAGGGTGGTGATGTTGGAGTCGAGGATGGTGTCCCAGGCGCGGTCGTAACCGGCGGCGATCGCCGCCTGCGGGCTGGCGCCGTTGCGCAGTTCCTCGCGGATGCGCTCGTTGATCAGCACGTTGGCGTCGATCGCCATGCCGAGCGTGAGCGCCATCGCGGCGATGCCGGGCAGGGTGAGCGTGGCCTGCAGCAGCGACAGCAGCGCCACCAGCAGCAGCAGGTTGGCGGCGAGCGCGATCGACGACACCAGGCCGAACAGCATGTAGTAGCCGGACATGAACACGACGATCGCGAGGAAGCCCCACAGCGTCGAGTTGAAGCCCTTCTGGATGTTCTCGGCGCCCAGGCTGGGGCCGACGGTGCGCTCCTCGATGATCTCCATCGGCGCAGCCAGCGAACCGGCGCGCAGCAGCAGCGCGGTGTCGTTGGCCTCGACCGTGCTCATGCGGCCCGAGATCTGCACGCGGCCGCCGCCGATCTCGCTGCGGATCACCGGTGCGGTCACGACCTCGCCCTTGCCCTTCTCGAACAGCAGGATCGCCATGCGCTTGCCGACGCTCTCGCGCGTGACGTCGCGGAAGATGCGCGCGCCGGCGGCGTCCAGCGTGAGGTGCACCGCCGGCTCGTTGGTCTGGCCGTCGAAGCCGGGCTGGGCGTCGGTGAGGCGGTCGCCGGTGAGCACGACCTGCTTCTTGACCAGCAGCGGCGAGCCGCCGCGCTCGGTGTACAGCTCGGTGCCGAAGGGCACGTTGCCGGCGAGCGCCTGCTCGATCGCGCCCGGGGTGTCGTCCACCATGCGCACTTCCAGCGTGGCGGTACGGCCGAGGATGTCCTTGGCCTTGGCCACGTCCTGCACGCCGGGCAACTGCACCACGATGCGCTCGGCGCCCTGCTGCTGGATCACCGGCTCGGCGACGCCGAGCTCGTTGATGCGGTTGTGCAGGGTGGTGATGTTCTGCTTGATGGCGAAGTCGCGCATCGTCTGCTGCGCCTGCGCGGTGAGCGTGGCGATCAGCTTGAAGTCGTCGCTCGCGTCGTTGCGGTCGGCGAGCTGCAGGTCGGCGGTGCTGTCCTGGATCGCGCGGCGGCCGGCTTCACGCTGGTCCGCGTCGCGGAAGCGGATCACCACGGTATTGCCTTCGCGGGTGATGCCGGCGTGGCGCACGCTCTTGTCGCGCATCAGGGTGCGCAGGTCGCCGGTGGTGGCGTCGAGGCGCTTGACCAGAGCGCCGGGCATGTCGACTTCGAGCAGGAAGTGCACGCCGCCGCGCAGGTCGAGGCCGAGGTACATCGGCAGCGCCTGGATCGAGGTCAGCCAGCTCGGCGAGGCCGACAGCAGGTTGAGCGCGACCACATAGGAGGGATCGGTGGGGTCGGGGTTGAAGGCCTGCTCGATGACGTCCTTCGCGCGCAACTGCGTTTCGGTGTCCTTGAAGCGGGCACGCACGCTGGTGGCGTCGGAGAAGATGCCGGTGTTGTCGATGCCGGCAGCCTTGAGTGCGCTACCGACGCGGTCGGTCGCGGCGGCGGCGTCGAGCTTGAGCGTGGCCTTGGCGCTGGACACCTGGACAGCCGGGACCTCGCCGTAGAAATTGGGCAGGGTGTAGATCAGACCCCAGAGCAGCACGAGGCCGATCAGGATGTTCTTCCAGAGTGGGTAGCGATTCATCGTCGGCGGGAAAGTGGGGGGAGCGAAGCCTGCTGGGGTCCGGGGCCTGGCCTGCCGCGCAGCGGCGGGCGGGATGGAGCCCGGCGGGATGTAGCCCGGCGGCACGCGGCCGACGGGCGGACTTTCCGCCGGTCGCCGCGTCGGGGCGTTGCCGCGCGGTGGCTTAGAGCGCCTTCAGCGTGCCCTTGGGCAGCACGGTGGCCACGGCCTGCTTCTGCACGGCGACCACGGTATTGGGCGCGACTTCGACCTGCACGAAGCTGTCGCCGACGTCGGTCACGCGCCCGGCGATGCCGCCGCCGGTCACCACTTCGTCACCCTTGGCCAGCGCTTCGACCATGGCCTTGTGTTCCTTGGCGCGCTTCATCTGCGGGCGGATCATCAGGAACCACAGCACGACGAACATCAGGATCAGCGGCAGCAGGCCCATCAGGCCGCCAGTGGGGTCGGAAGCGCCCGCTGCTTGGGCGTAGGCGTTGGAAATCAGCACGTTGGTAACTCCGGGTTAGCGAAAAAAGCGTTCGATTATAGCAGCAGCCAGCGAACTCCTCGGCCGAGTCAGACGCCGGCGAGGGCAGCGGGTTCAGTTTGTGCCGGTGGCGCGCTCGCTGCGAAAGCGCTGGACATAGGCTGTGAAGGTGCCGCTGGCGATGGCCTCGCGCAGCTCTGACGTCAGCGTCTGGTAGTAGCGCAGGTTGTGCACCGTGTTGAGCATGCTGCCGAGGATTTCGCCGGTGCGGTGCAGGTGGTGCAGGTAGGCACGGCTGAAGTTACGGCAGGTGTAGCAGTCGCACGACGCATCCAGCGGCCGGGTGTCGGCCTTGTGCGTCGCGTTCTTGATCTTGATGTCGCCGAAGCGGGTGAACAGCCAGCCGTTGCGCGCGTTGCGGGTGGGCATCACGCAGTCGAACATGTCGATGCCGGCAGACACGCCCTCCACGATGTCCTCGGGCGTACCCACGCCCATCAGGTAGCGCGGCTTGCCCTCCGGCAGGCGCGGCGCGGTGTGGGCGAGGATGCGTGCCATGTCCTCCTTGGGTTCGCCGACCGACAGGCCGCCGATGGCGAAGCCGTGAAAGCCGATGTCTTCCAGCGCGGCCTGCGATTCGTCGCGCAGGTCCTCGTACATGCCGCCCTGGACGATGCCGAACAGCGCGTTCCTGTTCTCCAGTCGGTCGAACTCGTCGCGCGAACGCTTCGCCCAGCGCTGCGACAGCCGCATCGACTTCGCCGCCTCGTCGCGGGTGGCGGGGTAGGGCGTGCATTCGTCGAAGATCATCACGATGTCCGAGTTCAGCACGGTCTGGATCTGCATCGAGATCTCGGGCGTCAGGAACAGCTTCGCGCCGTCGATCGGGCTGGCGAACTTGACGCCTTCTTCGGTGATCTTGCGCAGTGCGCCCAGGCTGAACACCTGGAAACCGCCGGAGTCGGTGAGGATCGGCTTGTCCCAGGCCATGAAGCGGTGCAGGCCTTCGTGCGCGGCGATGATGTCCAGCCCCGGGCGCAGCCAGAGGTGGAAGGTGTTGCCGAGGCAGATCTGCGCGCCGATGTCGGCGAGCATCGCTGGCGTCATCGCCTTGACCGTGCCATAGGTGCCGACCGGCATGAAGACGGGGGTCTCGACCACGCCGTGGGCGAGCGTCAGGCGGCCGCGGCGGGCGCCGCCGTCGGTGGTGAGGAGTTCAAACTGCATCGTTGTTCTTGTCGTTCTCGGATTCGTTCTTGCGGGTGATGAACATCGCGTCGCCGTAGCTGAAGAAGCGGTAGCGCTGTTCGACGGCGTGGGCGTAGGTGCGCCGGATCGTATCCATGCCGGCGAAGGCGGAGACCAGCATCATCAGCGTCGATTTGGGCAGGTGGAAGTTGGTGACCAGCGCATCCACGACCTGGAAGTGGAAGCCGGGCAGGATGAAGATCTCGGTTTCGCCGCTGCCGGCTTCGAGCGGGCCGTCCTGCGCCGCGGCCTCGAGTGCGCGCATGCTGGTGGTACCGACCGCGATCACGCGGCCGCCGGTAGCGCGGGTGGCGGCGATCGCATCGACCGTCTCCTGCGGGATCACGTAGCGCTCGCGGTGCATCTGGTGCTCGCCGAGGTCGTCCACCCGCACCGGCTGGAAGGTGCCGGCGCCCACGTGTAGCGTGAGCCAGGCGCATCTTGCGCCGCGTTCGGCGATGCGCGCGAGCAGGGCCTGGTCGAAGTGCAGGCCCGCGGTGGGCGCGGCGACCGAGCCGAGTTCGCGGGCATAGACCGTCTGGTAACGCGACTCGTCGGCTTCGCCAGCGGCGCGCTGGATGTAGGGCGGCAGCGGCAGCTTGCCGTGGCGCTCGAGCAGCGCGAGCAGATCCTCGTCGGCCGGAAAGCGCAGGTGGAAGAACTCGCCGACGCGGCCCAGCACCTCGACGTCGAAGGCGTCCGCCAGGCGCAGTCGGGCGCCCGATTTCGGCGACTTGCTCGCGCGCACCTGGGCGAGCGCCTCGTGCGGGCCGATTGCGCGCTCGATCAGCACCTCGACCTGGCCGCCGCTGTCCTTGACCCCGTGCAGGCGGGCGTGGATGACGCGCGTGTCGTTGAAGACGAACAGATCGCCCGCTTGCACGAGCTCGGGCAGGTCGGTGAACACGGCGTCCGCCAGTACGGGCGCCTCGCCCGCGGCGGGGGTGACGACCAGCAGCCGGCTGGCGCTGCGCTCGGCCAGCGGTGACTGAGCGATGAGTTCGGCGGGCAGGGTGTAGTCGAAATCGTTGAGGGTGAGCGGCATCGTGTCGGGGGCTGGGTCGGTGTGGTCGCAGCTTGCTGGGTTGCGGCCTGATCGTGGATAATGCGCGTCCCGTGCCGGGATGGCGGAATCGGTAGACGCAGCGGACTCAAAATCCGCCGCCGCAAGGTGTGTGGGTTCGAGTCCCACTCCCGGCACCAGTGGTTTTCCAGTGGTTTTCATTACGCATCGGCATTTTCGCGGCTCTTTCGAGTTGGTGGCGGATGCGCTTTTCGCCTGTAGCGGTCGCCTGCTGCGGCCGCTTCGGCCCGCGATTCTGGATTGGCCGTGGCCGAAAATCAAATCACACGAACTTCTGCTTTGCCGTCGCGGCCTCGCTGATCGCGCGTACCGCCGGGTGCGTGAGCCTGCGCTCGACCGAGATCGCGTAGTAGGTTTCGGTGACGCCATCCGCGTTGCCCAGATGGACCATCCCCGCCTGCCTGCACAGTTGTTCGCCCACCATGGATGCACTCGGAAAGATGCCGGCGCCCGCTTCTGCGAAAGCGCGCATGAGTGCGCTGTCGTCGAACTCACCGACGATGCGCGGGCGCATGCCGGCGGCCTCGATCCAGCGTAGCAAGGGGCCGCGCACGCTCGCTTCGATCCCGGGCAGCAGCAGCGGAGCGCCATCCAGCGTGGCCGGAAACGCGCCCTGCAGCGTGCGGGCAAGCGCTGGCGTGGCATAGAAGCCGATCGTCGACTCTCCCAGCGCGTGGCTGAAGCCGCGCACGTCCATGTTGGGCGGCAGCGGGCTGTCGGCGAGCACCACGTCCAGCTTGTGGATCGCCAGTTCGCCGAGCAGGGCGTCGAACTTGCCCTCGCGGCAGACGATGCGCATCGGCTCGGGGAGGTCCATCGAAGGGGCCAGCAGCAGCCAGGCGATGGCCTTGGGCACGACGTCGGCGATGCCGACCCGGAACGGCACGGCGCGCCCGGTGGCGCGGCTTTGCAGCGCCGCCTCGAGCTCGGTGCCGAGGCGAAAGATCTCTTCCGCGTAGTCCAGCACCATGCGCCCGGTTTCGGTCAGCACCAGACCGCGCCCCTGGCGCTTGAACAGGCTCACGCCAAGGTCGGTTTCGAGCGTGGCGATCTGGCCCGAGAGCGTCTGCGGCGCCAGCCCGGAACGTTCCGCGCCGCGCACGATCCCACCGGCACGAGCCACGGTCCAGAAGTGGTGAAGCTGCTTGTAGTTGAGCATGGTGGAGCGTCCTTCGGGCCAAGATGCTGACTGTTCGGAAAAACAGGATGAAGATTCTGTTGAACCGAGATTTTATCGAACAGTCTGAGGGTTAGTATTCATCGAGGCACTGGGCCCGATGGTCACTGTGCAATAACAGAAGGAGACTTGACATGCGTATCGACCTGCATTGCGATGGTGTGGAAGCCCCCCCGGCCTTGCGTGACTATGTGGCCCGCAGGATGCGGTTCGCGATTGGTCGCTTCCGCGATCACATCCAGTGGGCGCGTGTGAAGGTGGCGGACGTCAATGGGCCGAAGGGCGGTGCCGACAAGCGTTGCGTGGTGCAGTTGCGGCTGCGCAACCTGCCCGACGTGGTGTTCGCGATCACCCAACTCGAGGTTCGTGCCGCGGTCGATGAAGCCGCTGATCGTGTCGCACGCGTGCTGGCGCAGCGCCTGCGTCGTCACCAGCGTCCGGCGCGCGAAGCGGCAGCACCGCTTGCTGCCCTGCCGGCCTGAAGCTGACCGGCAATCTGCTTCGCGAGCGTTCATGTTGTCTGTTTGCAGGTAACCGGCCCAGCCGCGCTGGAATGCGTGGCGGCCTCAAAAACAAATCATCGATTCCCCACTGGAGGACATCCGACCATGGAAAACCGTTTCGCCACCATGACCCGCACCGAACCGTCGGTGCTATCGACCAACAAGGTCATCCGCAACACCTACATGCTGCTGTCGCTGACGCTGGCGTTCTCGGCGCTCACGGCCGGCCTGTCGATGGCGATGGGCGCGCCGCGCTTGGGCATCATCGTGACCCTGCTGGGCTACTTCGGCCTGCTGTTCGCCACCAGCAAGTTCCGTAACAGCAGCCTCGGCGTCGTGTTCGTGTTCGCGTTGACCGGCTTCATGGGCTTCACGCTCGGTCCGATCATCTCCGCGTACCTGTCGCTGCCCAACGGCAGCAGCATCGTGATGCAGGCGATGGCCGGCACCGCGGCGATCTTCCTGGGCCTGTCGGCGTACGCGGTCACGACCAAGAAGGATTTCTCGTTCATGGGCGGTTTCCTGATGGTCGGCATCCTGGTCGCCTTCCTGGCTGGCCTGGGCGCGATCTTCTTCGAGATCCCGGCGCTTTCGCTGACCGTTTCGGCCGCCTTCGTGCTGCTGATGTCGGGCCTGATCCTGTTCGAGACCAGCAACATCATCCACGGCGGCGAGACCAACTACATCATGGCCACGGTGTCGCTGTTCGTGTCGATCTTCAATCTCTTCACCAGCCTGCTGCACCTGCTGGGTTTCGCCAACAACGACTGAAGCGCATCCCCGCTGCGGCGGGGATGATCGCAAACGGGGCGGTCGCCGCAAGGCGCCGCCCCGTTGTCAATTGGGTGAGCCCATCGCTGCGGCAGCGCAGCACAAGCGCCGCGCGCCAGAGTCGCGCTGGCGTTACAATGGCGCACATTTTTGACTTGGACAGGCCGGGATGAAAACCACCTTTCTTGATTTCGAAACGGCGATCTCCGAACTCGAGGAAAAAATCGACCAGTTGCGTTTCGTGCAGGACGATCCCGCAGTCGACATCTCCGACGAGATCAAGCGCCTCGAGGGCAAGAGCCAGTCGCTGACCAAGGATCTCTACGCCAAGCTCAGCCCCTGGCAGATCGCCCAGGTCGCGCGCCATCCGCAGCGTCCGTACACGCTCGATTACGCCAGCCTGATCTTCACCGACTTCCAGGAACTGCATGGCGACCGCAGCTACGCCGACGACAAGGCCATCGTCGGCGGCCTGGCCCGCTTCAACGGCCAGGCGTGCGTGGTCATCGGCCACCAGAAGGGGCGTGACACCAAGGAAAAGATCGTGCGCAACTTCGGCATGCCGCGCCCCGAGGGGTATCGCAAGGCGATGCGGCTGATGAAGCTGGCCGAGAAGTTCGCGCTGCCGGTGTTCACCTTCGTCGACACGCCGGGCGCCTACCCCGGCATTGGCGCCGAGGAGCGCGGCCAGTCCGAGGCGATTGGTCACAGCATCTACCTTATGGCCGAGCTCAAGACCCCGATCATCAGCACCATCATCGGGGAAGGCGGCTCGGGCGGTGCGCTCGCGATTGCGGTGGCCGACCAGGTGCTGATGCTGCAGTACTCCACCTACTCGGTGATCTCGCCCGAAGGCTGCGCGTCCATCCTGTGGAAGAGCGCGGAGAAGGCCGCCGACGCGGCCGAGACCATGGGCATCACGGCGGCGCGGCTGAAGTCGCTCAGCTTGGTGGACAAGGTCGTGAATGAGCCGATCGGCGGCGCCCATCGCGACCATCGCGCGATGGCGGCGTCGCTCAAGCGCGCGCTCGCCGACGCCCTGCGCGAGCTCGAGGTGCTGACCCCATCCGAACTCGTCGCCCAGCGCTACGAGAAGCTGATGAGCTACGGTCGCTACAAGGAAAAGGCGGCCTGACGCGGACGGCCTTGCGGGGGACTTGAGTCCGCGCGTGGGCGCAAGAGCGCTGCGACTTTCCGCCCCCGGCGCGCATGCTGCATGAGCGATCCTGAGCAACTGGTCGAACGGATTGCCGCCGTACTGCATGCGGCCGGCGTCGCGGCCGACATGCGTCTGTGCTGCGCGCTGTCGGGCGGCGTCGATTCGGTCGTGGTGTTCGAGGTGCTGAATCGCCTGCAGCCGCGCTTCGCGTATCGCCTGTCGGCGGCACACGTTCATCATGGCTTGAGTCCGCATGCCGGCGACTGGGCCGAGGCCTGTGTGGCGCGCTGCGCCCGGGCGGGCGTGCCCTTGCAGGTTTTCCATGTCGAGGTCGACCGCCTTCACCCGGACGGTGTCGAGGCGGCGGCGCGCGCGGCACGTCACGCGGCGCTCGATAAGGTGGCTTGCGATTGGCTCGCGTTTGGCCATCATCAGGACGACCAGGCCGAAACCTTGCTGTTCCGCCTCCTGCGTGGCACCGGTGTGCGCGGCGCGGCGGCGATGCGGCCGGCGACAGCCGCTGCAAGCGCCCGCCCGGGCCGCCTGCGGCCGCTGCTCGCGCTGCGCCGCGCGGAGCTCGAGGACTGGGCGCGGCGTGCGGGGCTGGACTGGATCGAGGACGAGAGCAACACCGCGCTCCACTTCACCCGCAATGCGATCCGCCATCGGCTGCTGCCGGTGGCGCAGGCGCTGTTCCCCGCCGCGGTGCCGGCGCTGGCGCGCGCGGCAGCGCATTTTGCCGAGGCCGACGACTTGCTCGGCGAACTCGCCGCCACCGACGCCGCGGCCTGCGGTGGCGCGGTGCTCGATCGCCGCCGACTGCTCGCGCTCAGTCCCGCGCGCCAGGCCAACCTGATGCGCTGGCTGCTGCAGCGGCGTGCCGCGCTCGCGCCGCCGCGTGCGACGCTCGACGAAGCCCTGCGCCAGCTGCGCACGTGCGCCATCGATCATCCCCTGCGCCTTGCACTCGGTCCGTGGGCGTGCTGTGCCTATCGGGATGCGGTGTGGCTGGAGCCCGCGGCGACGCCGACGCCCGCCGCGCGGCGCTGGCGGGGCGAAGCGATGCTGGCCTGGGGCGATGCGCAGGTGTGGTTCGACGATGCGACCGGTGCCGGGCTGCGCCGCGTGGCGCTCGACGCTGCGACCGAGGTGCTGCTCGGGCCACGCACGCCCGCGTTGCGGCTGCGCCTGGATGCTGCCCGGCCGCGGCGCATGCTGCGCAAGCTGTGCCAGGAGGCCGGCATCCCCGCCTGGCTGCGCGACCGGCTGCCGGTGCTGTGGGTCGATGGGGAGCCGGCGTGGGTGGGCGGGATCGGGGTGAGCGCGGCATTTGCCTGTCGCGCGGGCGAGGCCGGCGTCGTGCCGCGCTGGGTGCCTGCGGGCGGCGCGGACGGTGACCGTAGCGACGGAGATGGTCGCGACTGAGACCGCGGGCCGCCTGCGTCCTCAGTTGCGCAGCACGGTCAGCAGTTGTGCAAGCTCGACGGCCGAGCGCACGTCCATCTTGTCGAAGATGCGTGAGCGGTGGGCTTCCACGGTGCGCATCGAGATCGACAGATCGTCGGCGATCACCTTGTTGTACTTGCCTTCGAGGATCAGTTCCATGACCTCGCGCTCGCGCTGCGTGAGGGTGGCGAGCCGGGCCTCGATGGTCTCGCGGCTGGCGGCGACGCGCTGGCGGTCGCGGTCGGCGGCGAGCGCGTTCTCGACCAGATCGACCAGGTCATGGTCGTTGAAGGGCTTCTCGATGAAATGGAAGGCGCCCTTCTTGAGCGCCGCCACTGCCATCGGCACGTCGCCGTGGCCGGTGATGAAGATCACCGGCAGTTGGCAGCCGCGCGCGAGCAGGGTGTCGAAGCATTCCAGTCCGCTCATGCCCTGCATGCGGATGTCGAGCACGATGCAGCCGCGCCAGTCGGGCTGCCAGGCGTCGAGGAAGTGCTCGCCCGACGGCCATGTGCGGCAGCTCACGCCGCGCGTCTTGAACAGCCACTCGAGCGCGTCGCGGATGGCTTCGTCATCGTCGACGATATGGGTGCAAGCAGGGGTGCAGGCAGGGCTCATGCGGGGGTGTCCAGCGGCAGCGACAGGGTGAAGATGGTACCGCCGCCCGGTCGGGTTTCGAAACCCAGGCGGCCGTGATGAAGCTCGGCGATCGAGCGGCAGATGTTCAGGCCCATGCCCATGCCTTCGGCCTTGGTGGTGAAGAAGGGCTCGAACAGGCGCGCGGCGATCTCGTCCGCGATGCCGGCGCCGCGGTCGGCCACCGACACGGTGGCGAAGCGGCCTGCATGCGCGGAATGCACTTCGATGAGGCGCGCGGCGGACGGCGTGTCGCGCATCGCGTCCATCGCGTTGCGCACCAGATTGACCACGATCTGCTCGATCATCACCGCATCGGCCTCGACCTGTGGCAGCGCGCTGGCGAGATCGACGCGAAGCTGCACCTGGCGCTTGCGCGCGTCCGCCTCGATCAGGCCGACGGCGTCGCGGACCACGGCATTGAGGTCGAGCGGTTCGCGCTTGGGTTCGGAGCGGCGGACGAAGTCATGCACGCGGCGGATGATCTCGCCCGCGCGCCGGGCCTGGCGCGCGATGCGCTCGTGGATGTCGAGCAGCTCGCGACGGTCCACCGGCTGGTCGTCGTGCAGGCGGTTGATGCAGCCCGAGTTGTAGCTGGCGATCGCGGCCAGCGGCTGGTTGAGTTCGTGGGCCAGCGTGGACGCCATCTCGCCCATGGTGATCAGGCGCGAGCTCTGCTGCAGGCGTTCCTCCTGCTGGCGGGCCTGCTCGCGCGCGCGCTTCTGCTCGGTGATGTCGAGCACCGAGCCCATCCAGCCGGTATGGCGGCCGGCAGCGTCGATCAGCGGGGCTTCGAACACGAGCACGTCGAGGATCTCGCCGTTCTTGCGCCGCAGCCGCACCTCGGTGCCTTCGGTCGCGCTGCCGTTGCTCAGGATCTGGCGGTGCAGCTCGAAGGTCTGTTCGAGGCGCTCCGGGTCCCAGTACGGCATGGGTGCCTTGAGTCCGAGCAACTCATCGGCGGTGAAGCCGGTCATGTGGCAGAAGGCCGCGTTGACATAGGTGAGGCGGCCGTCGAGATCGCGCGCACGCATGCCGGTGAGCATCGAGTCTTCCATCGCCTTGCGAAACGCCGATTCGGCGCGCAGTGCGATCTCGGCCTGCTGGCGGCGCGCGAGCTGGCGGCGCAGCTGCATCACGCTCCACACGATGATGCCGGCCAGCAGCACGATCGAGGCGCCCAGCAGCACCGGGATCCAGCGCGTGTCGGACTTGTAGGCGGTGATCTGCAGCGTCAGCCCGTGACCCGGCGGGTCGAAGGGCATGGAATAGGCGAGCTGTGACGATACCGGCGCTACCTTGGACTTGGCGGCGATCTCGCGGCCATCGGCGTCGAGCACGGCTACCCGATAGCGCTCGGAGAACCACCACGGCAGCTCGCGCACGACAAGGTCGGTGAGCGAATACACCCCGACGACCACGCCGGGCGGGGAGTCTTCCGACCAGATCGGCACATGGACCTCGAAATGGTGGCGGTTGCCCATGACCGGATAGGTCGGCCCGTACACCGGGCGACCGACGCTGCGCGCGAGCTGGAAGGTGGTTTCGCTGACGGCGCGGGCGGCGTCGCCGGGCGTGGATGCTGTCGCACCCGGATGAGGTGGCATCGCGCCGAGCACGCTGCCGTCGGCCGACAGCCACAGGATCTGCACCAGCCCGCGTTCCTGGCTCAACAGGCTGGCGAGCCGGGCCTCGGTCTCCGCGGAGTGCGGACGGTCGGCGAACAGCTCGCGACCGATCTCCTGCAGGTGGATCTCATTGCGGTCGAGGTGAAAACGCAGGTTCTGCTCCATCCACAGCACATCGTTGATCAGCGTGGTGCGCTGTTCGTCGCTGTCGTACGTGCGCGTCAGCCACACCAGCGCGGCGATGGCGGCAAGAAAGAGCGCCAGGCTCAGATACGGCAGATGTTGTATCCAGCGCTTGCGGCCCGCGGATGACGCAGGCGGCGAGTGCGGCGGGGACGGCATTTCGACCGGGTTCATGATGTGGAGGCACTGACGGCGGACGACGAGACTGAGTGCACGCTTGCGGTTGTCACGCATGCGGACATCCACAATAGCAGCGTGTCTTCACCCAAAGGATACTGATCCGCGACGCAACGAAACTTATCGCGGTGTCCACACCCAGTCCGGCGCCGTCCGGGCGACAAAACAACGCCTTGATGCTGTTCCCTTGGAGGAGATGCTTTCATGAAGATTCGTGCGCTTCTGGTTGGCCTGGTTGCCGTAGGCCTGTCTGCTGCAGCGGTTGCTGCAGATCCGATCGTGATCAAGTTCAGCCACGTCGTGGCCCAGGACACGCCCAAGGGCAAGGCGGCCGAAAAGTTCAAGGCGCTCGCCGAGCAATACACCAACGGCGCCGTCAAGGTCGAGGTGTACGCCAACAGCACGCTGTACAAGGACAAGGAAGAGATGGAAGCGCTGCAGCTTGGCGCCGTCCAGTTGCTCGCCCCCTCGCTGGCCAAGTTCGGCCCGCTCGGCGTGCGCGAGTTCGAAGTCTTCGACCTGCCCTACATCTTCGACGGCTATGACGCCTTGAACAAGATCACCCAGGGGCCGGTCGGCGCCCAACTGCTGGCCAAGCTCGAGCCCAAGGGCATCCGCGGTCTGGCGTTCTGGGACAACGGCTTCAAGTCGTTCTCGGCCAACACCCCGATCAAGAAGCCCGAGGACCTGCGTGGCAAGAAGATGCGCATCCAGTCGTCCAAGGTGCTCGAGGAGCAGATGCGCGAGGTCAAGTCACTGCCGCAGGTGATGGCCTTCTCCGAGGTCTACCAGGCGCTGCAGACCGGAGTCGTCGATGGTACCGAGAACCCGCACTCCAACCTCTACACGCAGAAGATGCATGAAGTGCAGAAGCACATGACCCTGACCGACCACGGCTACCTGGGCTATGCGGTGATCACCAACAAGAAGTTCTGGGACGGCCTGCCTGCCGAGATCCGTACCCAGCTCGACAAGGCCATGGCCGAGTCGACCGTCTACGCCAACCAGATCGCCAAGGAAGAGAACGAAAAATCGCTGGAAGCGGTGCGTGCCTCGGGCAAGACCGAGATCCACACCCCGACCGCCGAGGAGAAGGCCGCGTTCAAGAAAGCCTTCATGCCGGTACACAAGAAGATGGAATCGCGCATCGGGGCCGAGCTGATCCAGTCGATCTACAAGGAAACCGGCTTCGATCCGGCCAAGCTGTAATCCAGTCGTCTCAATACCCAACAGCGCCCGTCAGGACACATAGACCCGACGGGCGTTTTTTCGGGAGAAAGCAATCATGAACAAGCTTCTCAATCGCCTCGAGGAGTTCATCGTCGCCGCCCTGATGGCCGTGGCGACGGTGGTGATCTTCGTCTCGGTGGTGCACCGCTACCTGTCCGGCTACGAGATTCCCGGTCTGCAGGACTGGCTGCTCGACATGAACTTCGGCTGGGCGCAGGAGTTCTGCATCATCCTCTTCGTGTGGATGGCCAAGTTCGGCGCTGCCTACGGAGTGCGCACCGGCATCCACGTCGGTGTCGACATCCTGATCAACAAGCTCACCGGCACCTCGCGCGCGGCGCTGATCCAGATCGGCCTGGTGTGCGGCGTGGTCTTCACCGGCCTCATCGGCCTCTTCGGCGCGCTGTTCGTGTGGGAGAACGGCATGGCCTACGAGACCCTGAGCCTGTTCGGCCGCGATACCGGCGATTTCTTCGAAGGGCCGACCACGCCCGACCTCGAATGGCCGACCTGGATCGTCTATTCGGCCGTGCCGCTGGGCTCCTTCCTGATGTGCTACCGCTTCCTGCAGGTGATGGTGAGCTTCTCGCGCACCGGTGAGCTGCCCACCCACGACCATGGCCACGTCGAAGGCCTGGACGAGGAGCAGGATCCGAACGTGCTGCTCGAGGGTGAGTCGATCTCGCTCGGCGAGGATGTCGAGCATGCGCATGCCGGCAAGAGCGATGCCGAGTGGGCTAAGACCCATCCGCAGCGCCCCGACCGCAAGAACTGACGAGGGCACACGAAAATGACCAACACGATTGCAATCTTCGGCCTGCTCATCGTCCTCATGGCGATCGGCATGCCGGTGGGTGTGGCGCTCGGCCTCACGGTGCTGAGCTTCATGTTCATCTTCACCGATGTGCCGCTCGAGTCGGTGGCGCTCAAGATGTTCACCGGAATCGAGAAGTTCGAGATCATGGCGATCCCGTTCTTCATCCTCGCCGGCAACTTCCTGACCCACGGCGGGGTGGCGCGGCGCATGATCAACTTTGCCACCTCCATGGTCGGCCACCTGCGCGGCGGCCTGGGCATGTCGGCGGTGCTGGCGTGCGCGCTGTTCGCAGCGGTGTCGGGCTCGAGCCCGGCGACCGTGGTGGCGATCGGCTCGATCCTGATCCCGGCGATGATCAAGCAGGGTTATCCGCTGCGCTTCGGCGCCGGCGTGGTGGCCTCGGCCGGCGGCCTGGGCATCCTGATCCCGCCCTCGATCGTCATGGTGATGTACTCGGTGACGACCAACACCTCGGTCGGTGCGCTGTTCATGGCGGGCGTGATCCCGGGCCTGCTGCTGGCCTTCATGCTGGGCTTGTGCACCTGGTACGTGGCGCGCAAGAACAACTACCCGACGCTGCCGCGCACGAGCTGGGGCGATCGCATCAAGCACTTCCGCAAGGCCTTCTGGGGGCTGATGCTGATCGTGGTGGTGATGGGCGGCATCTATTCGGGCATGTTCACCCCGACCGAAGCGGCGGCGATGAGTGCGGTGTACGCCTTCTTCATCGCGGTGTTCGTGTACAAGGACCTGACCTTCAAGCAGATCCCGCGCGTGCTGCTCGATTCGGCCAACATGAGCGCGATGCTGCTGTTCATCATTGCCAGCGCGGTGCTGTTCTCCTTCATCCTGACCAGCGAGCAGATCCCGCAGCGCATGGCGGATGCGATCGTGGCCAGCGGCATGGGTCCGATCGGCTTCCTGATCGTGGTGAACCTGCTGCTGCTGGTTGCCGGTGCGCTGATGGAGCCGTCCTCGATCATCCTGATCCTCGCCCCGATCCTGTTCCCGGTGGCGGTGGCGCTCGGGATCGACCCGATCCACTTCGGCGTGATGATCGTGGTGAACATGGAGATCGGCATGATCACGCCGCCGGTGGGTTTGAACCTGTTCGTGGCGAGCGGCATCACCAAGGCGGGCCTGACCGAGATGAGCAAGGCGGTGATGCCCTGGCTGTATACGATGCTGGTGTTCCTGATGATGATCACCTACATCCCGAGCATCTCGACCTTCCTGCCCAGGGTGATGGGCATGATGTAAGTGTGGGCGCCCGGCCGCGGCAAGCGGTCGGGCCGAAGCTCAACTGCAATCCCCGCAAGGCGGCAGCGCCGGGCGGGGATTGCCTTTTTGGGGGCGGCTGCTTGCGCCGGCTTACATCCGCGTACTGGCCTGGCGCGTCGGTGTCACGCGAAACCTGTTAAAATTTCGCGCTTTTTTCCTAACCTCACGCTTTACACAAGCGCAGTCCCGGAGTTATCCATGGCAATCGAACGCACCCTGTCCATCATCAAGCCCGACGCCGTCGCCAAGAACGTGATCGGCCAGATCTACGCCCGCTTCGAAGGCGCCGGCCTCAAGGTCATCGCCGCCAGGATGGCGCACCTGTCCGAGCGTGAGGCAGGCGAGTTCTACGCCGTGCACAAGGCGCGTCCCTTCTTCAAGGACCTGGTCTCGTTCATGACCTCCGGCCCGGTGATGATCCAGTGCCTGGAAGGCGAGAACGCCATCGCCAAGAACCGTGAACTGATGGGCGCCACCGACCCGAAGAAGGCCGACAAGGGCACCATCCGCGCCGACTTCGCCGAGTCGATCGACGCCAACGCGGTGCACGGCTCCGACGCTCCCGAAACCGCTGCCGTGGAAATCGCCTTCTTCTTCCCCGGCATGAACGTTTATTCGCGCTGAGCGGTCCGTTCCAGCGGCCCGTCGCGCACGCTTCGCGGTGCTCGCGCACCGCGCGCGGCGTGGTCGGGCCGTTTGCATTACGGTCGATCCGTTTTCAGCACGGACCTCCGCTTTGAATGAGTGAAGTTTCAGGCATGAGCACAACCAAACCGGTCAATCTGCTCGACTTCGATGTCGACGGCCTCGTCGCCTGGTTCGCCGGGCTCGGCGAGAAGCCGTTCCGCGCCCGCCAGGTGATGCGCTGGATGCATCGCGAGGGCTGCGACGACTTCGACGCCATGACCGACGTCGCCAAGTCGCTGCGCGCCAAGTTGAAGGAGCTCGCCGTGATCCGCCCGCCGGTGCCGGTGCGCGACTCGATCTCGGCCGACGGCACGCGCAAGTGGCTGCTCGACGTGGGCAACGCCAACGCGGTCGAGACCGTGTTCATCCCTGAAACCAGCCGCGGCACGCTGTGCGTGTCCTCGCAGGCGGGCTGCGCGCTCGACTGCGCGTTCTGCTCCACCGGCAAGCAGGGCTTCAACCGCAACCTGTCGGCCGCGGAGATCATCGGCCAGCTCTGGCTGGCCAACAAACTGCTCGGCGCCGCCCGGGCGGACGCCAATGAGGCGGTGCCCGACCTCGAAGCCGGCGAAAAGGACAACGGCCGCATCATCAGCAACGTGGTGATGATGGGCATGGGCGAGCCGCTGGCGAACTTCGACAACGTCGTCACCGCGCTGCGCCTGATGCTCGACGACCACGCCTACGGCCTGTCGCGCCGCCGTGTCACGGTGTCGACCTCGGGGATCGTGCCGGCGATGGACCGCCTGCGCGACGAATGCCCGGTGGCGCTCGCCGTATCGCTGCACGCCTCCAACGACGCCTTGCGCGACCGCCTGGTGCCGATCAACCAGAAGTACCCGCTGCGCGAACTGATGGCCGCCTGCCAGCGCTACCTCGAGCGTGCGCCGCGCGATTTCGTGACCTTCGAGTACGTGATGCTCGACGGCGTGAACGACAGCGACGCCCATGCGCGCGAGCTCGTCGCCCTGGTGCGCGACACGCCGTGCAAGTTCAACCTGATCCCCTTCAACCCGTTCCCGAATTCCGGCTTCCTGCGCTCCCCGGCGGAACGCATCCGCCGTTTTGCCGGTATCCTCATTGACGCCGGCATCGTCACCACCACGCGCAAGACGCGCGGCGACGATGTCGATGCGGCCTGCGGCCAGCTCGCGGGCCAGGTCCAGGACAAGACCCGCCGCACCGTGCATCTGCGCCGGGTCACGGAGGAACGCTCATGAAGCTCAAGACCTCGCTGGTCGTCATGGCGCTTGCCGCCATGCTGGCCGGCTGCGCGACCAATCCGGGAAGTACGTCGGGGGTTTCGACCACGGTCAGCCGCCCGATGTCCGACACCACGCCGGCGACGCCGGCCGATTCGCGTGCGCGTGTGCATGTGGACCTGGGCATGGCCTATTTCGAGGTCGGTCGCTACGACGTGGCGCTGGACGAGGCCAAGATCGCGCTCAACGACAGCCCGAACTACGCCCCGGCCTACCACCTGCAGGCGCTGGCGTTCATGCTGATCGAGGAGAACGCCGCCGCGCGCGAGAATTTCGAGCGCGCGCTGCGCGAGGCGCCGGGCGACCCCGACTTCAACAACAGCTACGGCTGGTTCCTGTGCACCCAGGGCGAGGAGCAGCAGGGACTGGACAAGCTGGCGCTTGCCGCGCGCAATCCTTATTACCGCCATCCGAGCCGCCCGCTCACCAATGCGGGCTTGTGCTACCTGCGGCTGAAGGACGATGCGGCGGCCGAAGTGCAGTTCATGCGCGCGGTGCAGGCCGACCCCGCCAACGGACAGGCGCTTTACCAGCTCGCCGACATTGCCTACCGCAACGGTCGTTATGAGCAGGCCCGCAACCACTTGATCCGCCTGCACCAGCAACACAATTCGAGCCCCGCCTCGGTGTGGCTCGGGCTGCGCGCCGAGCGCCGGCTGGGCAACCATGATGCCGAGGCGAGCTACGCCTCGCAGTTGCAGTCCCGGTTCGTCGAATCGGAGGAATTCAAATTGTTCAATGAAGGGAAGTTCGAGTGAGCAGCATGTCGTCCGAAAACCTTGCTGCCGTGGCCGCGGCGCCGTCGTCGCCGGGCGCGCAGTTACGTCGTGCCCGTGAGGCGCGTGGCGAGTCGGTGCATGAAGTCGCCTTTGCGCTCAAGCTGAGCCCGCGCCAGGTCGATGCGCTCGAGCGCGACGATTTCGAGGCCCTCCCGGGCATGGCCTTCCTGCGTGGGTTCATGCGCAACTACGCGCGCCATGTCGGGCTCGACGCGGCGCCGTTGCTCGATGCCGTGCAGCGCCTGGCTGGCCCGGGCTCGCCCGACCTGGCGCCGATCCGCAACGCCGATGGCGACCTGCCCTCCGGGGGTAGCCGCCGCAGTGGCAGTTTCCCGGCTGGTCTGGTTGTCCTGGTCTTGGTGGTCATGCTGGCAGTGGGCTGGTATTTCGACTGGTTCCGCACCGGGAGCGCGACATCCAGCGAGACGGTCGTGGAGCCGGCGCCGGCCTTTGCGCCTGCACCCTCGCAGTCGATCGCGACCCCGTCCACCATTCAATTGACGCCGCAGCAGCCGCTCGTCGTCGAGCCCGCCGCGGGGGCGCCAGGCGCGCTGCAGTCAGGGGCTGCGGTCGCCGGCGGGGAGGCGGGCGCCGCCGCTGCCGAAAACCCGCCCGCGGACCCATCCACCACCCCCGCTGAGGCCAGCGCCGCGCCCGCAGCGGACGCCGCGTCGTCGCCGGCGTCCGTGGCCGAGGGGTCGGCGCCCGCCGCGACCGAAGCCCCGGCAGCAGCCCCGGCCGGCAGCGGCCAGTTGAGCTTCCGCTTCGGCGCCGATTCCTGGGTCGAGGTGCGCGACGCGAGCGGCACCATCCTGCATTCCGGAACCAATCGCGCAGGCAGCACCCGCAGCGTGCAGGGCACGGCGCCCTTCACGCTGGTGGTCGGCAACGCCGCCAACGTAACCCTCGAGCAGGACGGCAAGCCGGTCGAGCTCGCGTCCCACATTCGCGGCACCGTTGCCCGCCTCACGCTTCGCTGATGACCGAACCCATGACCCTGGAACACGACTCCGCCCCGATCGACGCTTTCCCGCTCGTCCGCCACCGCACCCGCCAGGTCCTCGTCGGCAAGGTCAAGATCGGTGGCGAGGCCCCGGTCGTCGTGCAGTCGATGACCAACACCGATACCGCCGACGTGCTCGGCACCGCGATGCAGGTCGCCGAACTCGCCCGCGCCGGCTCCGAGATCGTGCGCATCACGGTGAATAACGAGACGGCGGCGGCGGCGGTGCCGAAGATCCGCGACCGCCTGCTGGCGCTCAACATGGACGTGCCGCTGGTCGGCGACTTCCATTACAACGGCCACAAGCTGCTGACCGACTTCCCGGCCTGCGCCGAGGCGCTCGCCAAGTTCCGCATCAACCCGGGCAACGTTGGCGCCGGCAGCAAGCGCGACCCGCAGTTCGCCGCCATCGTCGAGCTCGCCTGCCGTTACGACAAGCCGGTGCGCATCGGTGTCAATTGGGGCAGTCTCGACCAGTCGGTGCTGGCGCGCATCATGGACGCCAACGCCAGGCGTGCCGAGCCGCGCGATGCCGGCGCGGTGATGCGCGAGGCGCTGGTCGTGTCCGCGCTCGAATCCGCCGCCAAGGCCGAGGAGTACGGTCTCGGCCGCGACCGCATCATTTTGTCGGCCAAGGTGTCGAGCGTGCAGGACCTGATCGCCGTGTATCGCGACCTCGCCCGGCGCAGCGACTACGCGTTGCATCTGGGCCTGACCGAAGCCGGCATGGGCAGCAAGGGCATCGTAGCCTCCACCGCGGCGCTGTCGGTGCTGCTGCAGGAAGGCATCGGCGACACCATCCGCATCTCGCTGACCCCCGAGCCGGGCGGCAGCCGCACGCAGGAAGTCGTGGTGGCGCAGGAGATCCTGCAGACCATGGGCCTGCGCGCGTTCACGCCCATGGTCACCGCCTGCCCGGGTTGCGGGCGCACCACCAGCACCTTCTTCCAGGAACTCGCCTCCGGCATCCAGGACTACGTGCGCGCACAGATGCCGGTGTGGCGCGAGCAGTACGACGGCGTCGAGAACATGACGCTGGCAGTGATGGGTTGCGTGGTCAACGGGCCGGGTGAGTCCAAGCACGCCAGCATCGGTATCTCGCTGCCCGGCACCGGCGAGACGCCGGCCGCGCCGGTGTATGTGGATGGCGAGAAGGTCGTCACCCTGCGCGGCGACAACATCGGCGCCGAATTCAAGGCCATCGTCGACAACTACGTGGCCACCAGGTACGTGAAGAAGGGCGGCTGAAGTTCGCAGGCACAGCCCGCCAGCCCGGCTGCCAGGCGCCGCACGTCACGACAACAACAGCGCACCGACGCACCAACGCAAAGAAAACAAGCACTCATGAGCCAGACCTTGCAGGCCGTACGCGGGATGAACGACATCCTGCCCGCTGACGCCGAAACCTGGGAATACTTCGAAGACATCGTGCGCGACTGGCTGCAGAGCTACGGCTACCGCCCGATCCGCATGCCGCTGGTCGAGCCGACGCCGCTGTTCAAGCGCGCCATCGGCGAGGTCACCGACATCGTCGAGAAGGAGATGTACTCCTTCGAGGATGCGTTGAACGGCGAGCATCTCACGCTGCGCCCGGAAGGCACCGCGTCCTGCGTGCGCGCCGCGATCCAGCACAGCCTGATCCCGTCGGGCGGGCCGCAGCGGCTGTATTACTACGGCCCGATGTTCCGCCACGAGCGCCCGCAGAAGGGGCGCTACCGCCAGTTCCACCAGATCGGCGTCGAGGCGCTCGGCTTCGCCGGCGCCGACACCGACGCCGAGCTGATCCTGATGTGCGCGCGGCTGTGGGAAGACCTCGGTATCGAGGACGTGGCGCTCGAGATCAACTCGCTCGGCGCGCCCGAAGAGCGCGCGCAGCACCGTGCCGCGCTGATCGCCTACCTCGAGCAGCACCAGGACAAGCTCGACGAGGACGGCAAGCGCCGCCTGTACACCAACCCGCTGCGCATCCTCGACACCAAGAACCCCGAGCTGCACGCGATTGTCGAAGCCGCGCCCAGGCTTGCGGACTACCTCGGCGACGAATCGAAGGCGCACTTTGCCGCGGTGCAGGTCTTCCTCAAGGATGCCGGCATCCCGTATCGCATCAATCACCGCCTGGTGCGCGGGCTGGACTACTACAACCGCACCGTGTTCGAGTGGGTCACCACGCGCCTCGGCGCGCAGGGCACGATCTGCGCCGGCGGGCGCTACGATGGCCTGTTCGAGCAGCTCGGCGGCAAGCCGCAGCCGGCGGCGGGCTTTGCGATCGGGATCGAGCGCCTGCTGCTGCTGTGGAAGGAGTGCGGTGGCGAGGCCGAGCGTTCGACGCCCGACGCCTACGTGGTGAGCGTGGGCGAAGCGGCCCAGCGCCTGGCCATGCGCGCGGCCGAGTCGCTGCGCGAGCACGGCTTCGCGGTGCTGATGCACTGCGGCGGTGGCAGCTTCAAGTCGCAGATGAAGAAGGCCGATGCCAGCGAGGCGCCGGTGGCGATCGTGATCGGCGAGGACGAGGCCGCGACCGGTGAGGTCGGCCTCAAGCCCCTGCGCGGTGGTGGCGCCCAGCAGCGCGTCACGCTCGATGCGCTGCCCGAGGCGATGGCCAGCGTGCTGTATTCCGAACAACCCGAACTAGAGGCTTGATGATGGCGGTCTACGATCTTGAAGAGCAGGAACAGATATCCGAACTCAAGGCCTGGTGGGCGCAGTACGGCAACTTCGTCGTCACCCTGGCGCTGGTGGCCGCGCTCGCCTCGGTAGGCTGGCAGGCCTGGAACTGGTACCAGAACCGCAATGCGGGCGAGGCTGGCGTGCTGTACTACGCCGTCCAGCAGGCCGTCGAGCAGCAGGACGCGCAGAAAGCGCGCGACGCCGCGGGCCGGCTGATCGGTGAACACGGCGGCAGCGTCAGTGCCCAGCTCGGCGCGCTGTTGTCGGCTGCGCTGCAGTTCGAGACCGGCGACCTCGCCAATGCCCGCGCCCAGCTCGAGTGGGCGGCCGACAAGGGCAAGGACCCCGCGCTGCGTGACCTCGCGCGCCTGCGCCTGGCGGCGGTGCTGCTGCAGCAGGGCGAACACGATGCCGCGCTGGCGCGCCTGCAAGCCGCCCCCACGGCAGCCTACAAGGCGCGTTTCGATGATCTGCGCGGCGACGTGCTGGCCGCGCAGGGCAAGAAGGCCGAGGCGCGCGTGGCCTGGCAGGCAGCGATCGATGGCCTCGCCGCCGAAGGCGAGGAAGCCGTCACCCTGCGTGAAGTCGTGCGCGTGAAACTCGAATCCCTCGGAGCCTGATCGATGAAACCGTACTCGCTGCGCCTCGTGCCGCTCGTCGCCGCCGTCTTGCTGACGTCGGCGTGCGCGTCGCTGAATCCGTTCTCCAGCTCGGCCGCCAAGCCTGCAAAGCTGGTGGATTTCACGCCATCGGCCGAGCTCGCCAGCACCTGGAGTGCCAACATCGGCGACGCCGGCCCGTACCGCTTCCAGCCCGCGGTGTGGAGCGACGCCGTCTACGCGGCCGGTCATGACGGCGAGGTCGCCCGCTTCGAAGGCGGGCGCGAGGTGTGGCGAACCGATACCGATACCGACCTCTCGGCCGGCGTCGGCACCGACGGCCGCCTGGCGGTGGTCGCTGCCACCGATGGCGCGGTGATCGCGCTCGATGCCGCGACCGGCAGCGAACGCTGGCGCGCCGAGGTGGGGGCGGAAGTGCTGGCGCCACCGGCGGTCAGCCTGGATTTCGTCATCGTGCGCGCCTCCGACAACCGCCTGATTGCGCTCGATGCGCGCGACGGCAGCCGGCGCTGGGTGTATCAGCGCAACAACCCGCCGCTCGCCCTGCGCAGCTTCGCCAGCGTGATCATCGAAGGCCCGGTGGTGCTGGCCGGATTTCCCGGCGGCAAGCTGGCGGTGATCAACCTCGCCAACGGCGGGGCGATCACCGAGCTGAACGTCGCCGTGCCGCGCGGGTCGACCGAACTCGAGCGCGTGGCCGACATCGCCGGCACGCCCGTGGTCGGGCGGCGCGAGGTGTGCGCGGTGGCCTACCAGGGCCGTGCCGCCTGCTTCGACACCTCCAACGGCAACGCCATCTGGGCACGCGATTTCTCGAGCAGCGTCGGCATGGACCGCGATGCGCGCTTCGCCATGATCACCGACGACCGCGACGCGGTGCAGGCGCTCGACGCCTACAGCGGCGCGAGCGTGTGGAAACAGGATGCACTCGCCCGTCGCCACGTGTCGCGTCCGCTGATCGTGGGCGACCACGTCGTGGTCGGCGACGTCGAGGGCTACGTCCATCTTCTCAACCGCGAGACCGGCGCGTTTGCCGCCCGTGACCGCGCAGGCAGCGAGGCAATCGCTGCCGATCCCGTCCCGTTCGGGCGGGGCTTCGTCGTCCAGGACATGGACGGCGACATTACCGCGTACGAAGTACGCTGAGGCACCGCAGCAAGTGAAACCCACCATCGTTCTGGTTGGCCGGCCCAACGTCGGCAAATCGACCCTGTTCAACCGCCTGACGCGCACGCGCGACGCCCTCGTCGCCGATCAGCCCGGCCTCACCCGCGACCGCCATTACGGTATCGGCCGCGGTGGCGATCGCGACTACCTGGTCGTCGACACCGCGGGCTTCGACCCCGTGGCCAAGGACGGCATCATGCACGAGATGGCGCGCCAGGCCGAACAGGCGATCGCCGAGGCCGACGTGCTGCTGTTCCTGGTCGACGGTCGCGCCGGGCGCACGCCGCACGACGAGAACATCGCCGCGCGCCTGCGTCGAGCGGGGCGGCCGGTGCACCTGGTCGTCAACAAGGCCGAGGGGCTGGACCGGGCGATGGTCGCCGCCGACTTCCACGCGCTCGGCCTCGGCGATCCGCTGCCCGTCTCCGCTGCGCATGGCGACGGCGTGAAGCAGCTCATCGACATCGTGCTCGCCCCTTTCCCGCTCGACGACGACAAGGAATCGCGCGAGGACGAAGGTCCCCGCGTGGCGATCGTCGGCCGGCCGAACGTCGGCAAGTCCACGCTGGTCAATACCTTGCTCGGCGAGGAGCGCGTGATCGCCTTCGACATGCCGGGCACCACGCGCGACGCGATCGCGATCCCCTTCGAGCGCGCCGGGCGGCGCTACACGCTGATCGACACCGCCGGCCTGCGCCGCCGCGGCAAGGTCTTCGAAGCGGTGGAGAAGTTTTCGGTCATCAAGACCCTGCAGGCGATCCAGGAATGCAACGTGGTCGTGCTGGTGCTCGACGCCGCGCAGGATATCTCCGACCAGGACGCCCACATCGCCGGTTTCGCGCTCGAGGCCGGCCGCGCGCTGGTGGTGGCGATCAACAAGTGGGATGCCGTCGATGATTACAGCAGGGAGCGCCTGAAGAGCGAGATCGGCCGCAAGCTGGCCTTCCTGTCCTTCGCGCGTTTCCATCAAATCTCGGCCTTGAAGTCCGAGGGCATCAATGGACTGCTGAAGTCGGTCGATGCCGCCTACGCCGCGGCCACCGCCGATCTGTCCACGCCCCGCCTGACCCGGGCGCTGCAGCAGGCGGTGGTCCGCCAGGCGCCGCCGCGCCACGGCATGGCACGGCCGAAGATGCGCTATGCCCACCAGGGCGGCATGAACCCGCCGGTGATCGTGATCCATGGCAATGCCCTGGACGACATCCCGCAGTCGTATGTGCGTTATCTCGAGCGCTGCTTCATGGAGGCGTTCAAGCTCCAGGGAACGCCCTTGCGCATCCAGTTCCGCACCACGCACAATCCGTACGCGACACGGCGCTGAAAACTTTTACGATCGAGAACCCGTTTCCACACCCGGATTTCATTGCATACTGGCATTGTGCAGCGCACCAATGAAATTCACACTATTGTTATAAACATAAAATATAGAGGTTCAGCAATGAGCAATAAAGGGCAACTTCTACAAGACCCCTTCCTCAACACCCTGCGTCGTGAACACATCCCCGTGTCGATCTACCTGGTCAACGGCATCAAGCTGCAGGGTCAGGTCGAATCCTTCGACCAGTACGTCGTGCTGCTCAAGAACACCGTGACGCAGATGGTCTACAAGCACGCGATCTCGACCGTGGTGCCGGCGCGCCCCGTCGTCATCCAGCAGGAAGAGGGCAGCAACTGAGGCCGGCAATGAATTCTTGCGGCCGGCCGAGGCCGGTCGCCGAGGGCGTCGATGTTTGAGCGCCCCGCCTCCGGAGAGCGTGCGGTCCTCGTTCAGCTCGACCTCAACCAGGGGGCGATCGAAGAACGTCTGTCCGAGCTCGAACTGCTCACCCTGAGTGCGGGTGCGAGCGTCGAGGCCGTGGTGCAGGGCAAGCGTGCTGCGCCCGATCCAAAGCTCTTCGCGGGCAGCGGCAAGGTGCAGGAGATCGGCGAAGCCTTGCGTGCGCATGGCGCCGACATCGTCATCTTCAATCACGCCCTGTCGCCGGGCCAGCAGCGCAACCTCGAGCGCGAGCTGCAGTGCATGGTCATCGACCGCACCGCGCTGATCCTCGACATCTTCGCGCAGCGCGCGCGCAGCCATGAAGGCAAGCTGCAGGTCGAGCTCGCCCAGCTCGAGCATCTGGCTACCCGCCTGGTGCGCGGCTGGACTCACCTCGAGCGCCAGAAGGGCGGCATCGGCCTGCGCGGTCCGGGCGAAAAGCAGCTCGAGACCGACCGTCGTCTGCTCGGCATCCGGGTCAAGATGCTCAAGTCGCGCCTCGCTCAGCTCGAGAAGCAACGCAAGGTTCGTCGCCGGGCAAGGGAACGCCGCGACGCGCTGTCGGTCTCTCTCGTCGGTTACACCAATGCGGGCAAGTCGACGCTGTTCAATGCGCTGACGAAGGCGGGGGCCTATGCGGCCGACCAGCTCTTCGCCACGCTCGACACCACCTCGCGCCGTCTCTACGTGGGTGGTGCAAACGTGGTGCTGTCGGACACCGTAGGCTTCATCCGCGACCTGCCACATGCGCTGGTCGCGGCTTTCCAGGCAACACTCGAGGAAACCGCGCAGGCCGACCTGCTGCTTCATGTAGTGGATTCGGCCAGCGAGGACCGCGATGCCCAGATCGCTGCGGTTAACCAGGTTCTTGCCGAGATTGGCGCGGCCGACGTGCCGCAGATCCTGGTGTGGAACAAGATCGACCTCACCCTGGCTGCCGCGGCGGTCGAGCGAGGTGACTGTGATAAGATCAGGCGCGTTTTTTTGAGCGCCCGAACGGGGGAAGGTCTGGATCTGCTTCGCGCTGCGCTTGCCGAAGTGGCGCAACAGACCTTTGGTGACAACGCCGACCGCCGCGCGGATCAGGCGGACGAACGACCAGAACAAACGTGATAACAGGCATTCTCATGTCACTCAATGACCCACGCTGGGGTGGCCAGGGCGGTAACGACGGCGACCCTAACGACGGTAATCGCAACGATGGCAATCGCGGCGACGACAACCGCAATGATGATCCGCGTGGCAACCGCAATCGCGGTGCCAACCAGGGGCCACCCGACCTCGAGGAGGTGTGGCGTGACTTCAATCAGCGCCTTACCGGCATGTTCGGTGGCAAGCGCGGCGGACGCGGCAACGGCGGCGGCGGCGGTGGAACGCCGCAGTTGCCGAACTTCTCCTCCAAGCAGTTTGGCGGCGGCATCGGCGTGTTGCTGGCGCTGGTCCTCGTCGTGTGGCTGGCGAGCGGCTTCTACACGGTCGATGCCAACCAGCGCGGCGTGGTGCTGCGCCTCGGCGAGTTCATCGAGACCACCGAGCCGGGCCTGCGCTGGCGTTTGCCGGCACCGATCGAGAGCCACGAGATCGTCGACCTGACCGGCGTACGTACGGTTGAGGTCGGCTATCGCGGCTCCGATCGCAACAAGGTGCTGCGCGAGTCGCTGATGCTCACCGACGACGAGAACATCATCAACATCCAGTTCGCGGTGCAGTACATCCTCAACAGCCCGGAAAACTACGTCTTCAACAACCGTTTCCCGGACGAGGCGGTCGGCCAGGCGGCCGAAACCGCGATGCGCGAGATCGTCGGCAAGAGCCGCATGGACTTCGTGCTGTACGAGGGCCGCGAGGAAATCGCCGCCACCGCGCAGGAGTTGATGCAGCGCATCCTCGACCGCTACGAGACCGGCATCCAGATCAGCCGCGTGACGATGCAGAACGCCCAGCCGCCCGAGCAGGTCCAGGCCGCGTTCGACGACGCGGTGAAGGCGGGACAGGACCGCGAACGGCAGAAGAACGAGGGCGAAGCCTATGCCAACGACGTCGTGCCGCGTGCCCGGGGTACCGCGTCGCGCCTGGTCGAAGAGGCCAACGCCTACCGCGAGCGTGTGGTTGCCAATGCCGAGGGCGAGGCGAGTCGCTTCAACCAGGTGTTCGCCGAGTACAGCCGCGCGCCCGAAGTAACCCGCGAGCGCCTCTACATCGAGACCATGCAGCAGGTGATGTCCAATACCTCCAAGGTCATGATCGACTCGACCGGCAACGGGAACCTGCTGATGCTGCCGCTCGACAAGCTGATGCAGCAGGCGGGCGGCAGGGCGGCCGCATCGGCCGCGCCCGATTCGCAGTCCGCTGCCGGCCTGAGCGCGAACGCGCCGATGCCGTCGCTGGACCCGCGCAACCGGGAATTGATGAGAAGCCGTGAGCGGGGAGAACGTTGATGCGTGACAAGATGTCCCTGATCGGCGGCACATTGCTGCTGATCGTCGTGATTGCCTCCATGTCGCTGTTTACCGTGGATCAGCGCCAGTATGCGATCGTGTTCCAGCTCGGCGAGATCAAGGAGGTCATCTCCGAGCCCGGCCTCAACGCCAAGCTGCCCTTCATCCAGAACGTGCGGTACTTCGACAAGCGCATCCTGACCATGGATACGCCCGAGCCCGAGCGTTTCATCACGTCCGAGAAGAAGAACGTGCTGGTGGATCACTTCGTCAAGTGGCGGATCATCGACCCGCGCCTGTACTACGAGTCGGTCGCCGGCGACGAGGCGCGTGCGCGCACGCGGCTCACGCAGACGGTCAACGCCGGCCTGCGCGAGGAGTTCGGCCGGCGCACGATGCACGATGTGGTGTCGGGCGAGCGTGACGCGATCATGGAGCAGATGCGCGAGCGCGCAGACCGCGACGCACGCACCATCGGCGTGCAGATCGTCGACGTGCGCCTGAAGCGCGTCGATCTGCCCAACGAGGTGTCCGAGTCGGTCTATCGCCGGATGGAAGCCGAGCGCAAGCGCGTGGCCAACGAGTTGCGCTCGCTGGGTGCCGCCGAGGCCGAACGCATCCGCGCCGACGCCGACCGCCAGCGCGAGGTCATCATCGCCGAGGCCTATCGCTCGGCCCAGGAGGCCATGGGTGAGGGCGATGCGAAAGCCACCGCGATCTACGCCAACGCCTACGGCAAGAATCCGGAGTTCTATTCCTTCTACCGCAGCCTCGAGGCCTATCGCTCAAGCTTCTCGGGCAAGGATGACGTGATGGTGGTCGATCCGAGCTCCGATTTCTTCCGCTTCATGAAGGATTCGGGCGGCGCGCCGCGCAACTGATTCCTTCATGGGAAGTTCGCTACTCACGGCCTTCGCGCTGATGTTGATCATCGAAGGCCTGCTGCCCTTCATCGCGCCAGCGGCCTGGCGCGAAACTTTTTTGCGCCTCGCCAGCATGGCTGATGGTCAGATCCGCTTCATCGGGCTGACCTCCATGCTGGCCGGGGTCATCCTGCTCTTCATCTTCCTCTGACACGCTCATGCGCTGGGTACTGCCCGATCACATCCAGGACGCGCTGCCGTCCGATGCCCACCAGCTCGAAACGCTCCGGCGCCGGCTGCTCGATGCCTTCCGCGTGCGCGGCTACCAGTTGGTGATGCCGCCGCTGCTCGAATACCTCGACTCGCTCACGACTGGCGCCGGGCGTGACCTCGCGCTGCGCACGTTCACGCTGGTCGATCAGCTGTCCGGGCGCACGATGGGGGTGCGCGCCGACATGACGCCGCAGGTCACCCGCATCGACGCACACCTGCTCAATCGCCAGGGCGTGTCGCGGCTGTGCTACTGCGGCAGCGTGCTGCACACCCTGCCGTCGACGCTCACTGCCACCCGCGAGCCGCTGCAACTGGGCGCGGAGCTCTACGGCCATGCCGGCATCGAGGCCGACGTCGAGATCCTGCGCCTGCTCGCCGAGGTGCTGCGCCTCGCCGAGGTGCCGGCGTCGCGGATCGACATCGGCCATGTCGGCATCTTCCATGCGCTGGCGGCGCGTGCCGGCCTGGTGCCGGGGCGTGAGGAGGAGCTCTTCGACCTGCTGCAGGCCAAGGACGTGCCCGAGCTGCGCCGCGTGCTGGCCGACGTCGCCGAACCGGTGCGCAGCGCCTTGCTCGCGCTGCCCGAACTCTACGGCGGTCCCGAGGTGCTCGATGCGGCGGCTGCGCGCCTGCCACAGGATGCCGAGATCACCGCGCTGCTGGACGAATTGCGCCGGCTGGCGGCGGCGCTCGCCGACCTGCCGGTGAGCTTCGACCTGGCCGACCTGCGCGGCTACCATTATCACAGCGGCGTCGTGTTCGCCGCCTACGGCGCCGATTCGCCGGCGGCACTCGCGCTCGGCGGGCGCTATGACCGCGTCGGCAAGGCCTTCGGCCGTGCGCGTCCGGCGGTCGGCTTCAGCCTGGATCTGCGCGAACTGGTGTGGCGCCTGCCGACCTCGACCGCGATCGCGGGGGCCGTGCTCGCGCCGCTGGATGGCGATGCGGCGCTGGCCGAGGAAGTTGCAATGCTGCGCGCGCGGGGCGAAATCGTCGTCACTGCACTGCCCGGTCATGACGGAACATGGAACGAAGCCGGCTGCGACCGGCAACTGGTGAAGCGGGGCGATCGCTGGGCGGTCGTGTCGTTACAGGGAGAGTAAGAAAATGGCAAAGAACGTCGTCGTCGTCGGCACCCAGTGGGGTGACGAGGGCAAAGGCAAGATCGTCGACTGGCTGACCGACCACGCGAAGGGCGTCGTGCGCTTCCAGGGTGGGCACAACGCCGGTCATACGCTGGTGATCGGCCAGACCGAGTACAAGCTCAACCTCGTGCCCTCGGGCATCGTTCGAGAAGGCGTGGCCTGTTTCATCGGCAACGGCGTGGTGCTCGACGCGCATCACCTGCTGTCCGAGATCCGCACCCTCGAAGCCGGTGGCATCAAGGTGCGCGACCGCCTGCGCGTGAGCCCCGGCTGCCCGCTGATCCTCGGCTACCACGCCGCGCTCGACCGTGCACGCGAGGCCGCCAAGGCCGCCTGCGACAAGATCGGCACCACCGGAAAGGGCATCGGCCCCACCTACGAGGACAAGGTCGCCCGCCGCGCGCTGCGTGTGTACGACCTCTTCGATCCCGAGCGCTTCGCCGCCAAGCTCAAGGCCAACCTCGAATACCACAACTTCGTGCTCACCCAGCACCTGGGCGCCGAAGCGGTCGACTTCCAGGCCGTGTTCGACGAAGCCATGGCCGACGCCGAAGAGCTGCTGCCGATGGTGGCGGACGTCTCCGCCGAGCTGTACGCGATCAACAAGTCGGGTGGCTCGCTGCTGTTCGAAGGTGCGCAGGGCACGCTGCTCGACATCGACCACGGCACCTATCCGTTCGTCACCTCGAGCAACTGCGTGGCCGGCCAGGCTGCAGCCGGTTCGGGCGTCGGGCCCAGTCGCCTGCACTATGTGCTCGGCATCACCAAGGCCTACTGCACGCGCGTCGGCGGCGGCCCGTTCCCGACCGAGCTCGACATCGAGACCAAGGGCGTGCCGGGCGAGCAGATGTCGACCAAGGGCCGCGAGTTCGGCACCGTCACCGGCCGCAAGCGCCGCTGCGGCTGGCTGGATCTGGCCGCGCTCAAGCGTTCGATCATCATCAACGGCGTCACCGGCCTGTGCATCACCAAGCTCGACGTGCTCGACGGGCTCGAGGAGCTCAAGCTGTGCACCGGCTACATGCTCGACGGCAAGCGCATCGACCTGCTGCCGATGGGTTCGGAAGAGGTCACGCGCTGCGAGCCGATCTACGAGACGATGAAGGGCTGGAGCGGCACCACCTTCGGCGCGCAGAGCTGGGACGCGCTGCCGCAGGAGGCGCGCGCCTATCTGCATCGCATCGAGGAGATTTGCGAGATCCCGATCGACGTGATCTCGACCGGCCCCGAGCGCGACGAAACCATCCTGCGTCGTCACCCGTTTGGTGCCTGATCGAGTCGCGCAATCCGTGGGAGCGGGCGCGCCCGCGAATGTCGTCCTCGAGCGGGCGGTTCGCGTGCAGGCCCGCTCCCGCGGCGCTTTTGCAAGGCGTCCTGCGCGCGTGACGGTGAACGAAAAAAGCCGGCGATCAGCCGGCTTTTCCCTGCGTTTGGTGCCCAGAAGAGGACTCGAACCTCCACGCCTCGCGGCGCTAGTACCTGAAACTAGTGCGTCTACCAATTCCGCCATCTGGGCAGGGACGCGCATAATAGCAAACAGTCTTGCCATGGGAAAGGGTGAGGCGCGGTTTTTTGCGCTGCAACGCGCGGGCGTCGTCTTGATCGCCGGGCGCCTCCTTGTTCCTGCGCGACGCGCGACAGCGCAGGGCGGTGGAATCGCAGGGCAAAAGCAAAAAAGCCGCTCCGAAGAGCGGCTTTCCCGTGAAACTGGTGCCCAGAAGAGGACTCGAACCTCCACGCCTCGCAGCGCTAGTACCTGAAACTAGTGCGTCTACCAATTCCGCCATCTGGGCAAAGAAAACGCGCATTATAAGCACGAAAAGAAGATTGTCAATGACTCGCAGAACGAAAAAAACCGAAAAGAAGCACGACACCCACTCCGCCCGCGCCAGTGCGATCCGCCAGGCCGATCCTTTCCATGCCCGCGAGGCGCAGCAGTACGAGAACCCGCTGCCCAGCCGCGAATACGTGCTGCAGGTCCTCACCGAGCGTGGCGTGCCGCTGCCGTTCTCCGAACTCGCCGCCGCACTCGACATCGCGCCGCACGAGCTCGACTTCTTCGACCGGCGCCTGCGCGCGATGGAGCGCGACGGCCAGGTCGTGCGCAATCGCCGCGACGCCTACCTGCTGCCGGCCAAGGCCGACCTCATCAAGGGCCGCGTCGAGGGCCACCCCGACGGCTTCGGGTTCCTGCGCCGCGACGACGGTCAGCCCGACATCTTCCTCGGCCCCAAGGAGATGCGCGAGCTGCTGCACGGCGACCGCGTCATCGTGCGCATCGCCGGGCAGGACCGCCGCGGCCGTCCCGAGGGCAAGCTGGTCGAGGTGCTCGAGCGCGCCAACAGCCGCGTCGTCGGCCGCGTCATCAACGAGCACGGCGTGATGATCGTCGTGCCCGAGAACCGCCGCCTGGCGCAGGACATCCTGGTCGCGCCGGGCGGGCGCAAGAAGCCCGAGGCCGGCCAGATCGTCACCGTCGAACTGGTCGAGCAGCCGACCAAGTTCGCGCAGCCGATCGGCCGCATCGTCGAGGTGCTCGGCAACTATGCCGATCCCGGCATGGAAATCGAGATCGCGCTGCGCAAGCACGACCTGCCCTACGAATTCTCGTCCGAGGCCAAGGCGCAGACGCGCAAGCTGCCCGACACCGTGCGCAAGAAGGACTGGGCCGGGCGCGAGGACCTCACCAAGTTGCCGCTGGTCACCATCGACGGCGAGACCGCCAAGGACTTTGACGACGCGGTGTATTGCGAGCGTCAGGGCAAGGGCTACCGTCTGATCGTCGCCATCGCCGACGTCTCGCACTATGTGGACGCCGCCAGCGCGCTCGACAAGGACGCCTTCGACCGCGGCAACTCGGTGTATTTCCCGCGCCGCGTCATCCCGATGCTGCCCGAGAAGCTCTCCAACGGTCTGTGTTCGCTCAACCCGCAGGTCGAGCGCCTGGCGATGGTCGCCGACATGGCCATCTCGGCCACCGGCGAGATCAAGAACTACCGCTTCTACCCCGCGGTGATCTGGTCGCACGCGCGCCTGACCTACACCAAGGTCGCCGCCGCGCTGTACGAGCAGGACCCTGCGGTGCGCGCCGAACTCGCCGCGCTGCTGCCCCACCTCGAGAACCTCGACAAGCTCTTCCGCGTGCTGCTCAAGGCGCGTGCCAAGCGCGGCGCGATCGACTTCGAGACCACCGAGACGCGGATGATCTTCGACGACAACGGCAAGATCGCGCAGATCGTGCCCGAGGTGCGCAACGACGCCCATCGCCTCATCGAGGAGTGCATGCTCGCCGCCAACGTGTGCGCGTCCGACTTCCTCGCCACGCGCGAGCACCCGGCGCTGTACCGCATCCACGACTCGCCCTCCGAGGACAAGCTCGCCAAGCTGCGCGAATTCCTCAAGGAGTTCGGCCTCGGCCTGGGCGGGGGCGACGAGCCGCGCGCGAGCGACTTCGCCAGGCTGCTCGAGCAGGTCAAGGACCGCCCCGACGCCCAACTGCTGCAGACCGTGATGCTGCGCTCGCTCAAGCAGGCGATGTACAGCCCCGACAACGTCGGCCACTTCGGCCTCGCCTACGAGTCCTACACCCACTTCACCTCGCCGATCCGGCGCTACCCCGACCTGCTCATCCACCGCGGCATCAAGGCCGCGCTCGCCGGCGAGCAATACCGCCCCGGCGACTGGGAGCAGATCGGCCTGCACTGCTCGATGACCGAGCGCCGCGCCGACGACGCCACCCGCGACGTGGTCGCCTTCCTCAAGTGCTACTTCATGCAGGACCGCGTCGGCGAGGAATTCACCGGCAGCGTGTCGGCGGTCGTTTCCTTCGGCCTCTTCGTCGCCCTCGATGACATCTTCATTGAAGGCCTGCTGCACATCTCGGACCTCGGCAGCGACTACTTCCACTACGACGAGACCCGTCACGCCCTCATGGGCGAGCGCACCGGCAAGCAGTTTCGCCTGTCCGACCGGGTGAAGGTGCAACTCGTGCGCGTGGACATGGCGACCAACAAGATCGACTTCCGCCTGATCGAAGGGCCGCTGTCGGTCGCGCCGAAGGCGCCTGCGCGGCCCGCCGAAGTGGTACCTGCGGCTGCGGCGCCTGCAGAGGGCAAGAAGGCGCGCAAGCCGCGCGCGAAGAAGGGCGCGGCCGGGCCGGTGGCTGAGCTCGCGCCTGCGCCCGCCGCGGACGTCCCGGCCAGTGTCGCCGCGGCTGCCGAGCCCAAGTCGCGCAGCAAGCGCGCGAAGAAGCCCGTCGCCGAAGCGGTCGTCGAGGTGGTGTCCGCGCCAGTCGTCGAGACTCCGCCCCCTGCAACGGAAGCCGTGGCGTCCAAGGCGCGCCGCAAGCGTGCGAAAGAGGCTGCTGACGAGCGCGTGACCGAGGTCGCGGCGGCGCCGGTCGTCGAGGCTCCGGTACTTGCTCCCGAGCCTGTCGCGCCCAAGTCGCGCGCCACACGTGCGAAGAAGTCTGCAGTCACGCCGGCCGTCGAGGTACCGGCTGCCGTGTCGGAGGTCGCCGAACCGAAGCCCCGCAAGGCGCGTGCGAAGAAGGCCGCCGCCGAATCGGTCGCCGCAGCCGCAGCCGAGGCGCTAGAATCCGCGCCCCCGGCTCCGACTGCAGCCCCGGCCCGCCGTGCCGGCCGCAAGACCACCGCAAAGGGCAAAGAACGTGGCTAAAGCACCCGATAACGCACCCACCCGCCTGATCTACGGCTTCCACGCCGTCTCCGCCAAGCTGCGCCACGCGCCCGACTCGGTGCTGGAGATCTACCTCTCCGGCGATCGCAAGGACGCGCGGGTGAAGAAGTTCATCGCCCAGGCCGAAGCCGCCGGCGCGCGCATCATGCAAAGCGACGGCGACAAGCTCGACGGCATGGTCGGCACCCGCCGCCACCAGGGCGTGGTCGCCAAGGTCGACGCCACCCGGCGCGACATCAAGCTCGCCGACGTGCTCGACGGCCTGGACGAGAACGCGCTCATTCTCGTCCTCGACGGCGTGCAGGACCCGCACAACCTCGGCGCCTGCCTGCGCGTGGCCGACGCCGCCGGGGCGCACGCGGTGGTCGCGCCCAAGGACCGCGCGGTGGGCCTGAACGCCACCGCGATCAAGGTCGCCAGCGGCGCCGCCGACACCGTGCCCTACATCACCGTCACCAACCTCGCGCGTGCGCTGCGCGAGATGCAGGACGCCGGCGTGTGGGTGATCGGTGCCGACGGCGAGGCCGAGAAGACGCTCCACGACATCGACCAGAAGGTGCCGGTCGCCTGGGTGCTCGGCGCCGAGGGCGACGGCCTGCGCCGGCTCACCCGCGACACCTGCGACGAACTCGCGCGCATCCCGATGCACGGCAGCGTCGAGAGCCTGAACGTATCGGTGGCGAGCGGGATCTGCCTGTTCGAGGCCCGCCGCCAGCGCGGCTGACCGACAAGGGGAATACTTCATGAGCAGCCCGACGCAGGCGCACTCCGCGCCCGCGCGCGATCACGCGCGCACCGATCGCGATCCCGACGTGCTCGCGCGTCCCGACCCCAACGCGTCCGCGCGTTTCCCATCTGACGTACCCGCCGGTCTCGCCACGGACTCGCAACCCCGCTTCCAGACCGACCCGCGCTTCAGCACCGCCGAGCGCGACGCCGTCTACCGCGCCATCCACACCCGCCGCGACGTGCGCGGCGAGTTCCTGCCCGATGCGATCCCCGACGACGTGCTGGCGCGCGTGCTCACCGCCGCCCATCACGCGCCCTCGGTCGGCTTCATGCAGCCGTGGGATTTCGTCCTCGTGCGCGCCCGCGAGGTGCGCGAGCGCATCCACCGCGACTTCCTCGCCGCCCACGCCGAGGCCGAGCAGATGTTCGACGAGTCCAAGCGCGCGACCTACCGCAACCTCAAGCTCGAGGGCATCCTCGATGCGCCGCTCAACCTGTGCATCACCTGCGACCGCAGCCGCCACGGCCCGGTGGTGATCGGCCGCACCCACATCGGCGCGATGGACATCTACAGCGCGGTGTGTGCGGTACAGAACCTGTGGCTCGCCGCGCGTGCCGAGGGGCTGGGCGTGGGCTGGGTGAGCATCCTGCACGAGCAGGCGCTGCGCGCGGCGCTCGGCATCCCGCCCGAGATCATCCCGATCGCCTACCTGTGCATCGGCTACGTCCGCGACTTCCATGCGCGCCCGGAGCTCGAGGCCGCCGGCTGGTTGAAGCGCATGCCGCTGCCCGAGCTGCTGCACTTCGACGGCTGGCAGGGGCCGGCCGATGCCGCCGGCGAGGAACTGGCCGAGGCGATTCGCGCGGTGCAGCCTTTCCCGCGTTGACGAAAGTCAACGCACCTGCAGGTCTCTGAAGAATCATGATTTTCTCGACCGTGGGGTCGCGATCGCGCTGATGGCATGACCGCGATTGTGCGGATCCCCGGGCCCTCGCACGCGGGGATGATGCTTGTGAGCCGGCCGCCGTGCCGGTTCGCCCACCATCATTCCAGAGGAGACCCATCATGCAGTGGACCGACCCCGCGTATTGCGACATCCGTCTCGGCTTCGAAGTCACCGCCTACGTCTACGTGCGCTGACGCCTGCCGGCCCGGCCGCCCGCGGGCGAACCGGGTCCGGCCAACCCGCACCGGACTGCCCGCATGACCGACACCGCCACCCCGAGCCCGCCCGCGGCCAGCGAGCGCTACGCGCTCAACCCGATGTACCTGTTCCGCTGGGAGCCGACGCAGGACTCGCACGTCCTGCTCTACCCCGAGGGCATCGTCAAGCTCAACCAGACCGCCGGCGACATCATCGAGCGCTGCGACGGCAAACACACCGTCGCCGAGCTGATCGCCGAACTGCAGCAACGCTATCCGGGCGACGAAGAGCGCGTCGCCGAGGGCGTGTACACATTCCTGGAGGTGTTCCGTGCCAAAGGATGGATCCGTCGTCAGGCTTGACGGGCAGGGCAAGCCGCTGTGGCTGGTGCTCGAGCTCACCTACCGCTGCCCGCTGAAGTGTCCGTGGTGCAGCAACCCGGTCGATTACGCCCGCGACGGCGAAGCCGAACTGTCCACCGCCGAATGGAAGCGCGTGCTGCGCGAAGGCCGCGAGCTCGGCGCGCTGCAACTCGGCTTCACCGGCGGCGAGCCGCTGCTGCGCGACGACCTGGAAGAGCTCGTCGCCGACGCCAGCGCGCTCGGCTACTACACCAACCTGATCACCTCCGGGGTGGGCCTGAGCGAGGAAAGACTGATCGCGCTCAAGGCCGCCGGCCTCAACCAGATCCAGCTCTCGCTGCAGTCGAGCGAGCGCGAACTCACCGACACCCTGGTCGGCGCGCGCGCCTTCGACCTCAAGCTCAAGGTGGCGCACCAGATCAAGGCCCACGGCTTTCCGATGGTGCTCAACGTGCCGGTGTTCCGGCACAACATCGGCCAGGTCGAGGACATCCTCGCGCTCGCCGAGGACATCGGCGTCGATTACCTCGAGTTCGCCAACATCCAGTACTACAACTGGGCGATGGTCAATCGCGACGAGCTGCTGCCGACGCTCGAGCAACTGCAGACGGCCGAGCGCGCGGTGCAGGCGGCGCGCGAGCGCCTCGGCGATCGGATGACGATCTACTTCGTCATCCCCGACTACTACGAGGGCCGGCCCAAGGCGTGCATGAACGGCTGGGGCGCGATCCACCTCACCATCGCCCCGGACGGCGTCGCCATGCCCTGCCAGGAGGCGCGCGTGATCGACGGGCTGGAGTTCCCCTCGGTGCGCGACAAGAGCCTCGCCTGGCTGTGGAACGAGTCGCCCACCTTCCAGAAATTCCGTGGCGACGAATGGATGAGCCCGACCTGCCGCAGTTGCGAAGAGAAGGAGAAGGACTTCGGCGGCTGCCGCTGCCAGGCCTTCCTGCTCACCGGCGATGCGTCGAACACCGACCCCGCGTGCTCGCGCTCGCCGCACCACCACCTGATCACCGCGGCCATCGCGCAGGCCCATGCGCCCGGGCGCAGGATTCAGCCTCTGATCATGCGCAACGACCGCAACTCGCGCCTGCTCGCACAGGGCGGCGGCTGCGGGTCGAGCGCGCGGGAGAAGCGGGCGGGCGCCCGGCTCACGGCGGGGCAGGTGGAGGTCGGTCATGTCTGATCTGCTGCTGCGCGTGTTCGACTCCTCGGTGGTCACCGTCGCGCTCGGCGTGGCGCTTACCGCGGCGCTGGCGCTGGTGCTGCGCCTGGTGATGTAAGGCGACGAAGATCATGGAGATGCTGCTCGAAGTCGCCGCGCGCTGGCTGCACTTTCTCGGCGCGCTGGTGTGGGTCGGCCACAACTACGCCACCGCGGTCACCCGCTCGCGCTATGTGCCGCTGACCGCGGCCGACCTGTCCGACCCCGACAGCCCGCGCCAGCGCGCGCTGATGCAGCGCGAGCACGGCACCTTCCGCTACGCCTCGCTGCTGGTGCTGGGCAGCGGCCTGCTGATCCTGTGGGAGCGCGGCTGGCTGGTCGAGGCGCTCAGCCTGCAGGGCAGCCTGGCGCCGCTGGGCGTCGGCATCTGGCTGGCGGTGATCATGGTGTGCAACCTGTGGTTCGTGCTGTGGCCGCACCAGAAGCGTGTGCTCGGCTTCGTGCCGGCGCCGGTGGACGAGCGCCTGCGCTGCTCGCGCGTCACCTTCCTGTCGGCGCGGGTCAACACCCTGTTGTCGATCCCGGTGCTGTTCTTCATGGGGGTGGGGGCACATGGCGTCGGGCTGTTCTCCTGAGGGCACGGTTCCGCATGCCTTCGCCGCCTGGCGGGCGCAGCCGGGTTTCAGCTTCTCGGCGGCGGCCGGGCCCTTGCCGATTGAAGTCGCCAACGAGGTCGCCGAAGCCTGCCGGCCCGGCCCGGGCTCGATCCTGAGCCTGCCCTTCACCACGTCCACCTATCGCAGCCTGCAGGCCGAGACCGAGTCCTGCCTGCGCCGCCTGCTGGCGATTCCGGACGACTTTGCAGTGCTGTTCATGGCCGGCGGGGCGAGCGCGCAGTTCGCGCTGGTGCCGATGAACCTGCTCGGCGGGGTGGAGGAAGAGGATGGGGGCCGCGGGGCGGGTGCGCCCGGGGACGGTGCCTTTGCCGGCGCGGTGCATGCTGCGGGCGCCGGCCGCGCTCGAGGCGATACGGCTACGCCAGCCGCGCAGGCGCTCTACATCGACAGCGGACACTGGTCGCGACGCGCGATCGGCGAGGCGCAGCGTTTCGGACGCATCGGCGTGCTCGGCGTGCCGGCTCTCGCGGGTGACGCGTTCGTCGTAAATCAGGCGCTGCAGCAGGAATCGCAGCGGGGGCCAGGGAGGAGGGTGCAAAAGTGGCCGCAACATGGGCCGCAGATCGCGCGCGATCCGTCGCTCGCCTACGTCCATGTCACCCCGAACGAGACCGCCGACGGCCTGCAGTTCCCGGCCCTGCCGGACACTGCCGCGCCGGTGATCGCCGACCTGACCTCCGAGCTGCTGACCCGGGCGCTGGACTGGCACCGGCTCGGCCTCGCCTACGCCGGCACGCAGAAGACGATCGGCACGCCCGGGCTCACGCTGGTCGTCATCCGCCGCGACCTGCTCGGCTGCGCCCGCAGCGGTACGCCGCGGGTGATGGATTACGGCCCCCAGGCTGCGGCCGAATCGCGCCTGTGCACGCCGCCGGTGCTGCCGGTCTTCGTCGCCCATCGCATGCTGCACTGGATCGAGCGCGCCGGCGGCGTGGGCGCGATGAGGGCGCGGCTCGAGCGCCGCAATGCCCTGCTCGCGGCCGCGATGGCCGAGGGTGAGGCGGGCGGCCTCTACCGCCGGCATGTGCCGGAAGGCTGGCGCTCGAAGGTCAATCCCTGTTTCCACCTCGCCGACGACGCACTCTGCGACCGCTTCCTCGCCGAGGCAGAGGCGGCCGGCTTGCGCGATCTGCGCGGACATCCGGAGCGCGGCGGGGTGCGCATCAGCCTCTACAACGGCCTGGCGGATGCGGCCGTGGAGGCGCTCGCCGCCTTCCTTGCCGACTTCGCGCGGCGCAACGGACGCGCTGCCCGCAGCGCCAACGCGGCCCCGGTGGTCGCGCTGCAACCATGATCCCGCCGCTGTCCCCGCGTGCCTTGCGTACGCGCTGGTCGGTGCAGCGGCTGTCACGCCGCGCGTCGGCCGCAGGCGCGCCCGCGGCCGTTCCACCCGCCGCGGTCCCGCCTGCGGTGGTCCCTCCCACCCGGGTCTCGCCCGCCACCGTCGGACCGGCCGCCGCCCGGCCAGCCATCGTCCGGCACGGCATCGTCGGGCCCGCCACCGTCCGGCCAGCCATGGTCCGGCCGGCCTCGAACGCCCGCGCGCCGAGGGTGGATTCGAGCCTGACCGGTCGGGTGGTGGAGGCGATGGGCCTGCGCTTCTCCTCACCCCTGATCGTCGCCGCGGGCTTCGACCGCCGTGGCAGCTTCCTCGCCCACGCCGCCGCGCTCGGCGTGGGCGGGGTCGAGACCGGCAGCCACCGCGCGCAGTCGGCGGATCCGCCGCCGCTGCTTCCGGTCGCGGCCTGGCGCTACGGCAATGCGCCGCGCCGTGCGCCCGCGCCGGCCTCGCCGTGTCACGGGCTCAGCCTTGCCGTGCCTGCGCATACGGCCGACGTACAGCGGCGATCCCGGCTTCTGTGTCGCGCGCTGGCCGCGTGGCAGGCCGGCGCGGATTACGCCGTCCTCAACCCGGCACGCAGCGGCGCCTCGCCGGCGGAGTGCGTCGAGCTCTTCGCCGCCTTGGCCGGGTTACGTGACCGGCTGCCGCGCGCCCGGCGCCTGGCTCTGGTCGCCAAGCTGCCGGCGGCGTGGATGGAGCGCAGCGGCGTGGCGGACTGGGCCCGCGGCCTGGTCGCGGCAGGGGCCGACGGGCTGCTGGTGTCGGCCGAGTCTGCGCCGCAGCAGGCGAGCGTGCGGCTGGCCGCGCTCGCGGAGGCGGTCGGCCCGCGGGTGTGCCTGATCAGCGTCGGCGGCATCGACTCGGTGCGCGTCGCCGAGGCGCGGCTGGCCGCCGGTGCGCGCCTGGTGCAGGTCCACCGCGCCTTGCTCGGACCGTCGCCGCGGGTGGCGTCCCTGCTCGCCGGCCTGGGCGCACGGACCTCCCGGCACCCTGCTGCCGCACAAGGCGGGGGCTGAGCAAGGCGGCGGACGCCCTGGCGGGCCGCATCACGCGGTGGTGGAACACAGCGCGCACGCATCGGGGGTGCCTGCCTGGCGCTTGGTGTGTCTGGCCCGGGAAGACGACGGACGCCTGCCTCATCCCGCACCGCGCACGACTCTTGCTTGTATGTACCGGCGGCCATCCCGGCCGCCCACACAGGCAGACACGCTGGAGCCGCCCGCATGACCTCGACGCTCGCCTTTCTCGTCGCCGCACGCCGCTGCGAAATTCACGATCTCGAGCAGCTCGCCCGCAGTTGCGAGCTGGTCCAGGCGGTGAGCGAGCTGGTCCACCAACTGCAGGGCGAGCGCGGCGCTTCCAACCTCTACCTGGCTTCTGCCGGTGCCCGCTTCGGCCCTCAGCGCGAGGCGCGCGTCATCGCCAGCCAGGCCGCCGAGGCGGCGGTGCGCGCCTGGCTGGCCCAGCCGGAAGTGTGCGCCGCGGCGCCGGCACCGGCGATGCCGGGCGGGGCGCGCCTGTTCACCCGCATCGCGATCGCGCTGCACGCGCTCGACGGGCTGGCCGAACTGCGTGACGCCATCGCCGGCCGGCGCTGCGCCGCCGACGAGGCCACGCAGCGCTACAGTCGCGTGATCACAGCGCTGCTGTCCCTGGTCTTCGAGGCCGCCGATGTCGCCGTCGACCCTGCGGTATCGCGCCTGCTGGTCGCGCTGTTCAACCTCATGCAGGGCAAGGAGTTCGCCGGCCAGGAGCGTGCGGCGGGCGCAGCGGCGTTCGCCGCCGGGACGAGCGGACGGCCGGGCGAGGGCGCGCTGCTGCATTTGATCGATGCCCAGGAAGCGTGCTTCGAGCGCTTCGAGGCCTTCTGCCCGCCTGAGACGCTGGCGTCCTGGTCGGCTGCGCAGGGGGCGATGCCGCTGGCCGAACTCGAGCGTCTGCGCCGCAAGTTGATCGCCGCGGGGCAGGGCGCCGAGCTGGAGCCTGCCCTGGCCGAGGCCTGGTTCACGTGTTGTTCGCAGCGCCTCGACCAGATCCGCGAGATCGAATCGGCGCTCGCCGCCGGGCTGCGCGCGGCATGTGCGCAGCGCATTGCGGCCCTGGAGGTCGACCCGGACGACCCGCAGGCCGTGCTCGAGGAACTCGCCGGACGCTCCGCCGCTCCCGCGCCGCTCGGCATGCTCATCGCCGGAGCGACTGCGGACGGCAATCCACAAGCCGAAGGCAGCAGCGCAGCCGCCGTGGCGGCCGAGCCGCTCGGCCCGCGGCTCACGCGCTCGATCGTCGATGTCCTGCACGCACAGTCGCGCCGCCTGCAGGCGATGAGCGACGAACTCGTTGCGGTGCGCGCGACCCTCGACGAGCGCAGGCTGATCGAGCGCGCCAAGGGCGTGCTCATGCGCCATCAGGGGCTGGCCGAGGACGAGGCCTACCGCTTGTTGCGCCAGACGGCGATGAACCAGGGCAGACGGCTGGCCGATGTGGCGCAGGCCGTGCTGGCGGTTGCCGAGTTTCTTCCCGAGCGCAAATAGGCGGCTTCTGTTGCACTGCAGCAGTGCGTATCGGATGCGCACCGCACTGCTACGGTGCGGGCGGCGTGTCCCGCATCTCTTGCGCTCGGCTGCCAAAGATTTGATTCAAATCAAGTTTTAGACCTTGTCGAAACTTGGCATGACTCCTGCGTTGACGGATTCGAGGCGGAGCCAAGGACGGCTCGACACTCGCCGCGGAGCACGCGCACCGCACAAAGGACAACGGCGTCCATCTGCCCCTCGCCCATGCGCAGGGCGGCGGATGGGCGCCGTGCCGTTTCCGGGTTCATCTCAAGGAGTCGATCATGAAGCACAAGGGACTGGGACTTTCTGCGACGGCGCACGGTGAGTTCAGCCGCCGCGATTTCATCCGCGGCGCGGCTGCGCTCGGTGGCGCGGCGATGATGGGCGGGCTGTGGTCCGGCACGGCACGGGCCGCCGGTGGCGCGCTCGAGACGACGAAGGCCAAGCTCGGCTTCATCGCGCTCACCGACGCCGCGCCGCTCTTCGTCGCCGACGAGAAGGGCTTCTTCGCCAGGCACGGCATGACCGAGGTCGAGGTGCTCAAGCAGTCGTCCTGGGGCACCACCCGCGACAACCTGGTGCTCGGCTCGGCGCGCAACGGCATCGACGGTGCCCACATCCTCACCCCCATGCCCTACCTGATCAGCAGCGGGGCGATGACGGCCAACAACGTGCAGGTGCCGATGTACATCCTGGCGCGCCTGAACCTTGCCGGGCAGTGCATCTCGGTGGGCAACGAGTACAAGGACCTCAAGGTCGGCACCGACGCCGGCGCGTTCAAGGCGGCGCTCGCTGCCAAGCGTTCCGCGGGCAAGGCGGTCAATGCGGCGATGACCTTCCCCGGTGGCACCCACGACATGTGGATCCGCTACTGGCTGGCGGCCGGCGGCATCGACCCCACGCGCGACATCTCCACCATCGTCGTGCCGCCGGCGCAGATGGTGGCCAACATGAAGGTGGGCAGCATGGACACCTTCTGCGTGTGCGAGCCGTGGAACCGCCAGCTCATCAACCAGGGCATCGGCTACACCGCCAACACCACCGGCGAGCTGTGGCACAACCACCCCGAGAAGGCCTTCGCGATGCGCGCCGACTACGTCGATGCCAACCCCAACGCCACCAAGGCCCTGCTCAAGGCGGTGATGGAAGCGCAGATGTTCTGCGAGGACCCGGCCAACCGCGAGGAGGTCGCCCGCATCTGCGCCAAGCGGCGCTGGATCAACGCGCCCTTCGAGGACATCGTCGATCGCATGCGCGGCGACTTCGACTACGGCACCGGGCGCGTGGTCGAGAACAGCCCGCAGCAGATGCGCTACTGGAAGGACCAGGCCTCCTATCCCTTCCAGAGCCACGACCTGTGGTTCCTGACCGAGAACATCCGCTGGGGCTACCTGCCGCAGGACTTCGACATGAAGGGCTGGGTGGCGAAGGTCAACCGCGAGGACCTGTGGCGCCAGGCCGCGCAGGAGCTGGGTGTGGCGGCGAGCGACATCCCGGCCTCGACCTCGCGCGGCGTCGAGACCTTCTTCGATGGCAAGGTCTTCGACCCGGCGAAACCCATGGCCTACCTCGACAGCCTCGCCATCAAGGCCGTGCGCGGCTGAACGCCGTGCCCGTGCATGCATCCTGAATCCGCAAGGAGCCCGCCATGAGCAACACGACATCGATCGCCGGTCTCGCACCGGCCACGGCCACACCGCCGCCGGCCTGGCGCAGCCGGACCGCCGCGTTCGCGCAGTATTTCACCCAGCATGCCTTGCCGCCGCTGGTGGTCATGGGCCTGCTGGTGGGCATCTGGGAGTTGCTGTGCCACGCGCCCGGCGCGGCCCTTCCGCCGCCGAGCCAGGTCATCGCCGACACCTGGGAGCTGATCACCGAGCCCTTCTTCGACAACGGCGGCAACGACGTCGGCCTCGCCTGGCAGATCCTCGCCAGCCTCGAGCGCGTGGCCTACGGCTACCTGCTCGCGGTGATCGCCGGGGTGAGCCTGGGCGTGCTGGTCGGGCAATCGACCTGGGCGCTGCGCGGGCTCGACCCGATCTTCCAGGTGCTGCGCACCGTGCCACCGCTGGCCTGGCTGCCTATCTCGCTGGCCGGCTTCCAGGACAGCAACCCGTCGGCGATCTTCGTGATCTTCATCACCGCGATCTGGCCGATCATCATCAATACCTCGGTCGGCATTCGCAACATCCCCGAGGATTACCGCAACGTAGCCCGGGTGATCCGGCTCAATGGCATCGAGTACTTCTGGAAGATCATGCTGCCGGCCGCCGCGCCCTACATCTTCTCGGGCTTGCGTATCGGGGTCGGCCTGTCCTGGCTGGCGATCATCGCCGCCGAGATGCTGATCGGCGGGGTGGGCATCGGCTTCTTCATCTGGGACGCGTGGAACGCCTCGCGCATCAGCGACATCATCCTCGCCCTCGTCTATGTCGGCGTCGTCGGCTTCCTGCTCGACCGCGTGGTGGCCTGGGTCGGCAAGCGCGTCACCCGTGGCACCAGTCCCGCATAAGGAGCATCGATCATGAGCCAAGCGTATCTCAGCATCTCCCATGTCGACATGGTCTTCAGCCGCGGCAGCGTCAGCAATCCGGTGCTCGCCGACGTCAATCTCGACATCCGCCGCGGCGAGTACATCTCGCTGATCGGCCACTCCGGCTGCGGCAAATCCACCGTGCTCAACATCGTCGCCGGCCTGCTGCGCGCGACCTCGGGCGGGGTGATCGTGGATGGACGCGAGGTCAACTCTCCCGGTCCCGATCGCGCGCTGGTGTTCCAGAACCACTCGCTGCTGCCCTGGCTGACGGTGTATCAGAACGTCGAGATCGCGGTGCAGAAGATCTTCAAGGGCAAGCGCAGCGCGGCCGAGCAGCGCGACTGGATCCTGCACAACCTCGACATGGTGAGCATGAGCCACGCCCTCGACCGCCTGCCGGCGGAGATCTCCGGCGGCATGAAGCAGCGCGTCGGCATCGCGCGCGCGCTGGCGATGGAGCCCAAGGTGCTGCTGCTCGACGAGCCCTTCGGCGCGCTGGATGCGCTCACCCGTGCCCACCTGCAGGACGAGGTGATGCGCATCCAGTCCGAGCTGCACAACACGGTGATGATGATCACCCACGACGTGGACGAGGCAGTGCTCCTGTCCGACCGCATCGTGATGATGACCAACGGCCCCGCGGCCACCATCGGCCAGGTGCTCGACGTCGACCTGCCGCGGCCGCGCGACCGCCTCGCGCTCGCCGACGACGCGCGCTACAACCACTACCGCCATGAGGTGCTCAGCTTCCTGTACGAGAAGCAGCGCAAGGTCGAGCCGATCGCGCAGGCGCGTGCGCGCGCGGCCGGGCCGGCGGCGCGCACTGCGGCGGCTCGCCGGGCCTGAGCGGGCGCGGCGTCGCACGCTGGTGGTGCGGCGCCGGTGGACATTGCACTGCAGCAGTGCGCGGCCGGGGTCCATCGGCGTGCCGGGGGGACCCCGGCGCTGCGGTTTGGCGCGGGATCGGGCGGTGTCGGGGATCTGGCACGTTTGATGCATTGCAATGACCGAAGGCGGGCCAAAGGCGGTCCGGTCGACGGCAGGATTCACAAGCCAAGGCTTCGGCATCTGGACAACGGCGTCCATTTCGACCACTCGCGCATCGTGCGCGGCGGACGGAATGGGCGCCGTTGGTTTTTGGGGCGCACGGTGGAAGACCAGGACATGAACCAACACGCACGAACATTCGCAGCGCGCCCGGGCGCAGCGCAATCGAGCCCGACGGTGCACATCGTCGAGGCGGTCGACGGCGGCGCGGACGCGGACTGGAGCGCGCTCGCCGGCAGTGGCGCGACCCTGGTGTTTCGGCGCGGGCTGCCGCAAGTGCTGCAGATCGTCGCCCGCCTGATCGCGGCGGGTCTGGCCCGCAGCACGCCTGCAGCGGTCGTGTGCCTCGCGCCGCAGGAAGCCTGTCCGACCTTGAGCACAAGCCTGGGAGAACTGCCTGCGCGGATCGCGGGCGAGCCGCTGCCGAGCACTGCGCTGATCGTCGTCGGCGTGCTCGCCGCGCCGGGCAGTGCCTTGGCCGAACACCTCGGCCGCCTGCCTGCCGAGCCGCCCACGGCCGCCCGGGCTGCGGCCTGACGAATCTGGTTCTTGACTTTTGAGGAGCACGACCATGAAGAAGATGAAACTCGTACTCGTCGGCAACGGCATGGCCGGCGTACGCACGATCGAGGAGCTGCTGAAGCTCGCCCCCGACCTGTACGACATCACCGTGTTCGGCGCCGAGCCGCACGGCAACTACAACCGCATCCTGCTGTCCCCGGTGCTGGCCGGCGAGATGACGCTGCCCGAGATCATGCTCAACGATCTCGACTGGTACCGCGACAACGGCATCACGCTGCACGCCGGCAAGCAGGTGACGAAGATCGACCGCGTCAAGCGCAAGGTGATCGCCGAGGCGGCCGACGGCAGCGTCACCGAGGCGGAATACGATCGCCTGCTGCTCGCCACCGGCTCCACCCCCTTCATCCCGCCGATTCCCGGCAACGACCTGCCCGGCGTGCTCGGCTATCGCGACATTGCCGACACCGAGGCGATGATCGAAGCCGCCGCCAGGTACCGCCACGCGGTGGTGATCGGCGCTGGCCTGCTCGGCCTCGAGGCCGCCAACGGCCTGATGCTGCGCGGCATGGACGTCACCGTGGTGCACCTCGGCGAATGGATCATGGAACGCCAGCTCGACCGCGCCGCGGCCGACATGCTGCAGGCCTCGCTCGAGGCCAAGGGAATGAAGTTCCTGCTCGCGCGCCAGACCGAAGCGCTGCTGCCGGCGCGCACCGAACGCGGCGACATGATGGCGCGCGTCGGCGCCGTGCGCTTCAAGGACGGCATGGAGATCCCTGCCGACCTGGTCGTGGTCGCCGCCGGCATCAAGCCCAACTTCGCGCTCGCCGAATCCGCCGGCCTTTACTGCGGCAGCGGCCGGGTGCGCGGCATCCATGTCTCCGACACGCTGCAGACCGTCACCGACCCGCGCATCTACGCGGTCGGCGAATGCGTGGCCCACCGCGGCATCGCCTACGGCCTGGTCGCGCCGCTGTTCGAGCAGGGCAAGGTGTGCGCCAACCACCTCGCCAACTTCGGCATCGGTCGCTACGAGGGCTCGGTGACCTCGACCAAGCTCAAGGTCACCGGCATCGACGTGTTCTCGGCGGGCGATTTCAGCGGCGGCCCGGGCACCGAGGAGATCGTGCTGCACGACAAGCAGGGCGGGGTGTACAAGCGCGTCGTGCTCAGGGACGACCGCATCGTCGGCTCGGTGCTGTACGGCGACACCGCCGACGGTTCCTGGTACTTCCAGTTGATGAAGGACCGCCAGGACATCCACGAGATCCGCGACCACCTGATGTTCGGCCAGAACAAGCTCGGCGACGCCGGCCACAAGGGCGAGAACCGCGCCGCCAGCATGCCCGACAGCGCCGAGGTGTGCGGCTGCAACGGCGTGTGCAAGGGCACCATCGTCAAGGCGATCAAGGAGCAGGGGCTGTTCACGCTCGACGAAGTCAAGAAGCACACCAAGGCGGCGTCCTCCTGCGGCTCCTGCACCGGCCTGGTCGAGCAGATCCTCGCCTCCACCGTGGGTGGCGCCTACCAGGCGGTCAGCTCCACCGACAAGCCGGTGTGCGGCTGTACCGAGCATTCGCACAAGGTGGTGCGCGAGGCCATCTTCAAGCACCACCTCACCAGCAAGGAGGCGGTGTTCGAGACGCTCAACTGGCGCACGCCCGACGGCTGCGACAAGTGCCGGCCGGCGGTCAATTACTACCTCATCTCGTCGTGGCCGCACGAGGCCAAGGACGACCCGCAGTCGCGCTTCATCAACGAGCGCGCGCACGCCAACATCCAGAAGGACGGCACCTACTCGGTGGTGCCGCGGATGTGGGGCGGGCTCACCACGCCTTCCGAGCTGCGCGCCATTGCGGATGCCGCCGAGAAGTACAAGGTGCCCACGGTCAAGGTCACCGGCGGCCAGCGCATCGACCTGCTCGGCATCAGGAAGGAAGACCTGCCCTACATCTGGGCCGACCTCAACGCCGCCGGCATGGTCTCGGGCCACGCCTACGGCAAGTCGATCCGCACCGTGAAGACCTGCGTCGGCGCCGAGCACTGCCGCTTCGGCACCCAGCTCGCGATGGACATGGGGGTCAAGCTCGAGAAGATGCTGTTCGACATGTACGCGCCGCACAAGGTCAAGCTCGCGGTGTCGGGCTGCCCGCGCAACTGCGCCGAGGCCGGCATCAAGGACGTCGGCGTGATCGGCGTCGATTCCGGCTACGAGCTCTACGTCGGCGGCAACGGCGGCATCAAGACCGAGGTCGCGCAGTACCTGTGCAAGGTGACGACCGACGAGGAGGTCATGGAGTATTCCGGCGCCTTCCTGCAGCTCTACCGCGAGGAGGGCTGGTACCTCGAGCGCACCGTGCATTGGCTCGAGCGCGTCGGCCTCGACTACGTCAAGTCGCAGGTGGTCGAGGATGCGGAGAACCGCCGCCGCCTGCACGCGCGCCTGCTCGACGCCCTCAAGGACGCCCGCGACCCCTGGGAGGCCAGCCGCGAAGGCCAGGCCGTCAAGCAGTTCATCCCGATCAAGGTCGAGGCCTGAGCGGCCCGTACATTCAAGGACACATCATGAGCAACTGGAAACACATCTGCCCGGTGGACGACATCCCCCGCCTCGGCGCGCGCGTCGTGCAGCGCGCCAGCGGGGGCGACATCGCCGTCTTTCGCAACGCCGAGGACGAGGTCTTCGCGCTCCACGACAAATGCGCGCACAAGGGCGGGCCGCTGTCGCAGGGCATCGTCCATGGGCGCAAGGTCACCTGCCCGCTGCACGGCTGGAATTTCAACCTGGCGGACGGCCAGGCGGTGGCGCCGGACGTGGGGGCGTGCGCGAGCTTCGAGGTGAAGGTCGAGGGCGGCGAGGTGTGGTTGGCGGTGTGACGGGGCGCCGACGGGTTGAGCGCTCGCGAGCACGATCGCCCAGCCCGTGTGGCCGATTCGATCCTCCCCCCGCAAGCCTTACCCCGCCGCCCCCAGCCGCACGCGCTGCACCGGCACCCAGGCGATGAGCGCCACGGCGGCGCTGCAGAACGCGACGCCGACGACCATCGGCAGCGCGCTGCCGTCCATGTTGGCACCCACCCAGTACGCGGCGCCGAAGGCCACCACCATCATCAGGAAGCCGGTGATCGCCGAGGCGGCGCCGGCGGCTTTCGGGAACGGGGCGATCGCGCCGCTCTGGCCGCAGGGCTGGTGCACCCCATGGCCGAGCATGAAGATGAACGCGGGCACCATGATCGTCCATACCGTGGTCACCCCGGCGAGGGCGAAGGCCAGCATCAGGCCACCGCCACTCAGCGACAAGGCGCCGCCGATCATCACGCTGCGCTGCACGCCGAAGCGCACGATCATGCGCCGGCACAGGATCGTGCCGCCGATGTAGAACGCCGACAGCAGGAGCAGCAGCACGCCGTAGAAGCTTGGCGAGGTGCCGAGCAGGTTGATGAACACGAAGGACGACGCCGACAGGATGCAGAACAGCCCGCCGAAGGACGCGGTGCACAGCGAGGCGTAGGTCCAGAAGCTGCCGTTGCCGACGATGCCGCGCGCGGTGCGCAGCAGCACCGCGGGCTGCAGCGCCTCGGGGTGGCGCTCGTGCAGGGTCTCCTGGAAGTAGCGCGCGACCACGACCAGCGTGATCGCACCCATCACCGTCAGCGCCAGCAGCGTGGCGCGCCAGCCGAACCATTCCGCCAGCAGGCCGCCGATCCACGGGCTCAGGCAGGCGGCGACGCCCAGTCCCGAGAGTCCCTTGCTCATTGCCCGCGCACCTTCCAGCGGCGGGTAGAGGTCGCGCACGATCGCCCGCGCGCACACCGTGCCTGCGCCCATGAAGACGCCCTGCAGCACGCGCCAGAACACCATCACCTCGATCGAGCCGGCGAGCGCGCTGCCGATTGCCGCCAGCGTGTAGCCGGCCAGCCCGATCAGCAGCACCGGCCGCCGCCCGATGCGGTCGGACAGCGGCCCCCAGAACAACTGCGACGCGCCGAAGGCGAGCAGCAGCGCGGTCAGGGTCAGTTGTGCCTGCGCAGGGACGGCGCCGAAGCTGGCGGTGAGCGCGGGCAGCGCGGGGAGGTAGAGGTCGGTGGTGATCGGCTGCAGGCCGAGCAGCAGGGACAGGATGAGGATGACGAGCGGGGAGGACATGGGCGCCGGCTAAATCGATAATTAAGTAAATTATCGAGAAAATAGCACAACTGATGGACGGTGGTGCTGTTCGGCGTGGGCACGGGGGGTGCCGGGGGTTCGGCGCCCGCGAGCGCACCGCTCTTGTGCACTGCACACCAAGCTGGTGCATTACGACCCTCAAGCCAAAATCCCAAGTCGATGATTTATAACGATTTTAAATGTGGCACGGCGCTTGCTGAGCACCAGGCAGCACAGCGTCCGACCCGCCACCGCCGGCGGGTCGATTTGGCAACGGAGTCATGCGCTGGAAATTCCCGCACCCATGGTGCGCACGACGCATGACTCTGGAGCCCGACATGGACAAGAAATCCTTTCTGCAGGCCGGCCACACGCCCACGCTGATCGCCGCCTTCCTGTATTTCGACCTCGCCTTCATGGTGTGGGTGTTGCTTGGCCCGCTGGCGGTCGGCATTGCCGCCGACCTCGGCCTGTCGCACGCCGAAAAGGGCCTGATGGTGGCCACGCCGGTGCTGGCCGGGGCGCTGCTGCGCATGGTGATGGGGGTGCTGGTCGACCGCCTGTCGCCGAAGAAGGCGGCGATCATCGGCCAGGTCATCGTGATTGGCGCGCTCGCCTACGCCTGGTTCGCCGGCGTGCATTCGTTCAACGAGTTGCTGCTGCTGGGCGTGTTCCTCGGCGTGGCCGGGGCGTCGTTCGCGGCGGCCTTGCCGCTGGCTTCGCGCTGGTATCCGCCCGAGCACCAGGGCACGGCGATGGGCATCGCCGGGGCGGGCAACTCCGGCACCGCCTTTGCGGCGCTGTTCGCGCCCGGGCTGGCGATCGCCTTCGGCTGGCACAATGTGTTCGGCCTGGCGCTGATTCCGCTGGTGATCGTGCTCGTCGCCTTCTGCTTCATGGCCAAGGACGCGCCTGACGCGCCGCCGCCCAAGCGCTTCGCCGAATACCTCGCGGTGCTCAAGGACAAGGATGCGTGGTGGTTCATGTTCTTCTACGCGGTGACCTTCGGCGGTTTCGTCGGCCTGGCGTCGTCGCTGGTGATCTACTTCAACACCCAGTACGGCCTGGACCCGAAGATGGCGGGCTACTTCACCGCCGCGTGCGTGTTCGCCGGTTCGCTGGTGCGCCCGATCGGCGGCAACGTCGCCGACCGCGTCGGCGGGGTGAAGTCGCTGACGGTCATGTATGTGCTCGCCGCCATCTTCCTCGCCATCGTAAGCTTCGGCCTGCCGCAGGCGTGGATGGCGCTGGCGATGTTCGTGTGCGCGATGCTGGCGCTGGGCATGGGTAACGGCGCGGTGTTCCAGTTGGTGCCGCAGCGCTTCCGTCGCGAGATCGGGGTGATGACCGGGCTGGTCGGCATGGCGGGCGGCATCGGCGGCTTCTACCTGGCGTCCTCGCTCGGCTACTCGCGCCAGCTCACCGGCAGCTACCAGGCCGGGTTCCTGATCTTTGCCGCGCTCGCCGTGTTCGCATTGATCGGGCTCACCGCGGTGAAGACGCGTTGGCGCACCACCTGGGGTGCGGCGCACCTGACCTCGGCGAAGATCTGAGCCATGCACGCGCTGCAGGTCAGCCTCGGTCACGCCAGCCAGCAGGGGCCGCGGCCGCGCAACGAGGACTTCGTCGGCGCCGCCACCCCCGAGGGCGAGGAGCTCGCCGCCATGGGCGTGCTGCTGGCGGTGGCCGACGGCGTGGGCGGGCATGCCCACGGGCGCGAGGCGGCCGAGCAGACGGTGCGCAGCCTGCTCGCCGACTACTACGCCACGCCGCAGACCTGGGGCGTGGATAAGTCGATCGACACCGTGCTGGGCGCGGTCAACCGCTGGCTGCTCGGCCAGTCGGCCAAGTCGCGCGACTACGCCGGCATGGCCACCACGCTGACCGCGCTGGTGCTGCGCGGTCGGCGCCATCACGTCGCCCACGTCGGCGATTCGCGCGCCTACCGCTGGCGCGGGGGCGTGCTGCTGCGCCTGACCGAGGACCACACCTGGGCCCACCCCGAGTTCGACAACGTGCTGCGGCGCGCGATCGGGCTCGAGGCCCGGCTGCTGGTGGATCACGACGACGGCGAGCTGGCGCTGGGTGATTGCTTCGTGCTGGTGACGGACGGGGTGTGGGCCACGCTGGGCGACGCCGGCATCGCGGCGGTGATGGCGGCACAGGCGGGTAGCCGCGTGAGGAGCAATTCGGGCAGCGATTTGCAGACCGACGCGAGCTGTCGCGCGGACAGCGGCGCCGAAGCCGATACCGGCTTCGACGCCCAGGCCGCGGCCGACGCCCTCGTCCTCGGCGCGATCCGGCGCGGCACGGCCGACAACGCCACCGCGCTCGTCGCCCGCGTCGAGGCGCTGCCCCCCGACAACCTGCGCGACCGCCTCGCCGACAGCCGCCGCCTGCCGCTGCCGCCGCGGCTCAAGCCGGGGCAGGTGCTCGACGGCCTGCGCATCGACGAGCTGGTGCACGAATCGCGGGTGACGCTGCTCTACCGCGTGACCCGGCTCGCCGACGGCCTGGCGCTGGTGCTGAAGACCCTGCTCCCGGAAGCCGACGACGAGGCGGCAAGCGCGCTGGTGCGCGAGGAATGGCTGGCGCGCCGGGTGCCGGGCAAGGGCTTTCCGCGCGTGTGCGAGCATGCGCAGCGCGACCACCTGTACTACCTGATGAGCTGGCACGAGGGCGAGACGCTGAAGGCGGCCCTGGGGCGCGGGCACCGCTACGCCCCGCACGAGCTGGTCGGGATCGGCCGCGCGCTGCTGGGGCGTGTTGCCGCGCTGCACCGGCTCGGCATCGTCCATCGCGACATCAAGCCGGACAACGTGCATATCGATCGCGCCGGCGAGCTGCGTCTGCTCGACCTCGGCGTGGCGGCGGCGGACGGCGAGGACCTGGCCGAGATCAACAACCCCGGCACGCCGTCCTACATGGCGCCCGAGCTCTTTGCCGGCAGCGTCGCCAGCGAGTCGTCCGACCTCTATGCCTGCGGCGTGACGCTGTACGAGCTGCTGACGCGCAAGTACCCCTACGGCGAGATCGAGCCTTTCCAGCACCCGCATTTCGGCGCGCCGGTATCGCCCACCCGCTACCGCCCCGACACTCCGGCGTGGCTGGAGGCGGTGCTGCTCAAGGCCTGTGCGCGCGAGCCCCGCGACCGCTTCGAGACCGCCGAGGAGTTCCTGCTCGCGCTCGAGCGCGGCGCCAGCCGGCCGCTCGCCACCCGCCGCCACGTGCCGCTCATCGAACGCAACCCGCGCCTGGCGCTGAAGCTGGTCGCCGGCGCGTCCCTGCTGCTCAACCTGGTGCTGCTCTTCCTGCTGAGCCGGCACTGAGCGAACGCCTCCACCCCGAGATCGAGATTGCGGAGACCCTGATGGAAACCAAGGCCACCTGTCCCTACTGCGGCGTCGGCTGCGGCGTGCTGATCGAACACGACGGCGCGCGCATCACCGGCGTGCGTGGCGATCCGGCGCATCCGGCCAACTTCGGCCGCCTCTGCACCAAGGGCGCCACCTTGCACCTGAGCGCCCGGCCCGAGACCCGGCTGCTCCATCCCGAACTGCGCACGGCACGTGGCGAGCCGCGCCAGCGCGTGGGCTGGGACGCGGCGATCGGCGCGGCGGCGCAGCGCTTCGCCGAAGCGATCGCGACGCACGGGCCGGACTCGGTCGCCTTCTACATCTCCGGCCAGTTGCTGACCGAGGACTACTACGTCTTCAACAAGGCGATGAAGGGCCTGATCGGCAGCAACAACGTCGACACCAACTCGCGCCTGTGCATGTCGAGCGCGGTCGCCGCCTACAAGCAGACCCTGGGCGCGGACGCGCCGCCCTGCGCCTACGAGGACTTCGACCACGCCGACTGCCTGCTGATCGCCGGCGGCAACCCGGCCTATGCGCACCCGGTGGCGTTCCGCCGCATCGAGGACGCAAGGAAGGCGCGGCCGGACATGAAGCTGATCGTGGTCGACCCGCGCCGCACCGACACCGCCGCCGCGGCCGACCTGCACCTGGCGCTGCTCCCCGGCACCGACATCTGGCTGTACAACGCGATGCTGCACGTGCTGCTGCGCGAAGGCCTGGTCGACACCACCTTCATCGCCGCCCACACCGCGGGCTTCGACGCGCTGCGCGCACATGTGGAGGCGGTGACGCCGACCGTGGCCGCCGAGAAGTGCGGCCTCGACGCCGCCGCGATCGTCACCGCCGCGCGCTGGTGGGGGCGGGCGCCGGCGGCGATGTCGCTGTGGTGCCAGGGGCTGAACCAGTCGACCCACGGCACCCACAACGGCGCCGCGCTGATCGCGCTCTCGCTCGCCACCGGCAAGATCGGCCGCGCCGGCTGCGGCCCGTTCTCCATGACCGGCCAGCCCAACGCCATGGGCGGGCGCGAGGTCGGCGGGCTGGCCAACCTGCTGTCCGCCCACCGCGACCTGGCCAACCCCGCGCACCGCGCCGAGGTGGCGCGCCTGTGGGGCGTGGATAGCGTGCCGGAGACACCCGGCCTGACCGCGGTCGAGCTGTTCCGCGCTGCGGCCGAGGGCAGGATCAAGGCCTTGTGGATTGCGTGCACCAACCCGGCGCAGTCGCTGCCCGAGCAGGCGCTGGTGAGCGAGGCGCTGCGGCGCTGTGACTTCGTGGTGCTGCAGGAGGCGTTTCGCAGCACCGAGACCGCGCCCTTCGCCGACCTGATGCTGCCGGCCGCGACCTGGGGCGAGAAGGAGGGCACGGTCACCAACTCCGAGCGCCGCATCACCCGCGTGCAGCGCGCGCTGCCGCCGCCGGGCGAGGCGCGCGCGGACTGGCGCATCGTGTGCGATTTCGCGCAGGCGCTCAGCTCCCTGATCGGCAAGCCGCAGGCGGCGGCGCTGTTCGCCTATGACAAGGTGGAGGAGATCTTCGCCGAGCATGTGGCCACCACTGCCGGGCGCGATCTC